>Ga0208594_1000236_pt1 | contig 14899 bp, 16 predicted proteins | sample LakMenEpi14Sep10_FD_150699 | JGI IMG/M metagenome (GOLD analysis project Ga0208594, IMG submission 150699) | Freshwater microbial communities from Lake Mendota, WI - 14SEP2010 deep hole epilimnion (SPAdes) | ecosystem: Environmental > Aquatic > Freshwater > Lake > Epilimnion/Euphotic zone ...
TCGCCACCTTCACTTGCTGCGTGAATGGCTCGTAGGGCAAACGTAGTTCCATGATTCGTGATTGATCGTTGTTGCACCACTTCGTGTAGTGCATCGCCTTGACGGGCCGCCTCATGAAGCCAGTCGAGCTCCGCAATTGGGTGACGCTCAAGCGCGGCGACAACGGCCGCATGAAGAGAAGAACCGAGGCGGAGTTCGCGTGCCATGTGATCGAGTGCAGCAGCGACCACCTCATCTGCATTCGTCGTAGTTCGACCACGCCGGATGACTCGAGAAAGCCACATCTTTGACGACACGAGTCGAGTAGTTGCTTTGCCACGCATTTGCCGCAGCGTCGCTGCTCGTTGGTGTTGCTGAGTGGCTGCGAGTCGGCGCCGCACGTATAGACGGTGGAGTGCGGGCACTCTGTTCGCGACCCGGACAACATCGCGAACGAGTTTCAGATTGGGAGTCGGTATTGGGCGACTCACGCGGAGAATCTCACATCCGTCCACGCGACAGCCGTGCACACTGTGAGCCTTCCGACCAGATGGTCTTGACTCCCAGCACATCGGGTCGCAGTGATACTTCGGCGATTTCGCGCACACGGCGGTGTCCGTTGGGTGAACGCTCGACGTGCACGATGACATCAACCGCTGCTTGTAGATGCTCACGCACTGCGGCGAGCGGCCATTGTGGTGCTGCTTGGAGCACCATCGATTCGACTCGACGGAATGCATCATCTGGAGAGTTGGCATGACAGGTGGCGAGCGAACCGTGATGACCGGTGTTCATCGCGGTAAGCATGTCGACGGCCTCACTACTGCGCACTTCTCCAAGCACGAAGCGATCAGGCCGCATTCGCAACGCACTGCGCAACAGTGTGGCGAGGCTCACTTCGAGTGCGCCGTCATAGGTGGCGGGCCGTGCTTCAAAGCGAAGTACGTGTCGAGTCTGCAGACGTAGCTCGGCGATGTCTTCGACGGTGATGACTCGTTCACCCTCTGCCATGTGTGCACATAACGCATTCAGCAGGGTGGTCTTGCCGCTGGATGCCGCTCCCGTGACAAGGACATTGCAGCGCTGACGCACAATCTCCTTGAGCAGGGTGACGACGGCTTCGTCACCAAAAGCTGCGAGCGGAAGGTCGCGCACATGAAAGCGGCGAATGCTGAGACATGGCCCGTCTACGGCAACTGGCGGGATGACGATGCACACTCGCGAACCATCCGAGAGTCGGGCATCGACGACCGGGGATGCCTGATCGACTCGGCGTCCGATCGGTAGCAAGATTCGTTCGATGATGCGTGACAACTCCCCGTTACGCAAGACACCGACATGTTCAATACCACCCTCTCGCTCGACCCAGACATCGCGGCCGGCGTTCACCATGATTTCCCGCACAAGCGGGTCTGCAAACCATGTGCCGAGTGATGATGTCGAGGCCCAATCGTGGTCAGTTGGCCGCACCAGCGGAATCACACTCACAGCAATGCCTCGAGTTCTTCCGCCAACTGCTTGGGTAAGCGGGTAGCCAGAAGGCCAGCATCCACGCTTCGAGCAACTCCATCAGACACCGAGATGTGGCCAACGACGGGAGCACCGACAACTGATTCGATGTCTCGTGATGTGAGCGAGCGACCACTCTCGCGAACAACAACGACGCCTTTGGGTCGCACTCGTAGTCGCGCAGCACGACGCAACGCGAGATAGCACGGTCTAATGACCAACCAGTCGGCATTGATGGACTGTCTGATTGATTCAGGGGGCTGCAGCGTGCCGAAATCAAGCACCGTATGTGGCTCTGCAGTCCCGATGAGATCGTGCAACGCGTCCTCATCGAACGCTGCAGCGTTGCCAGCCGGCACCACGCTCAGTGTGCTCGTTGCCTGCACGTACAACCCAAAGAAGTCGTCGGGCTCACGGCTGGGAGCCGCCAGCCAATCCCGCACGCCTCGGTTGGCTGGTTCAGCCATACCAAGTACGGAGGGCACATCGCCACCGAAGTCGACAATGCAGGCCTTGCCATGTCGCTGGGCGAGGGCGAGGGCAAGCGCCGATGCAAAGACCGTGCCACCACTGCCACCTTTCACCGTCCAACATGCGAACACGCTCGAACCTCCCTGCTGCATTCGGCCTCTTGCCGGCGTTGTGTGCACGCAGGTGTGCTGGTGGAAGAAACAATCGTCGACAACGCGAACGTTGAGACGGCGAGTCAGCTGATTCGTCGTGCGATTTCGGCGGCAAGCCGAGCGTTGTTCTCGGCCAGAGCAAGATTGGCGCGAACCGCTTCACCACTTGTCTCTTGGGCGATTTCAGCGAGCACAATCGGTGTCACTGCTGGACCGGTTGCTCCCTTGCGCTCAGCCTCCGACAACGCTCGCGCGATTGCCGCATCCATGATCTCCGCATCGATGGCTTCCGCGACTGGCACTGGTGTGCACACAAGCATGCCGCCACCGATATCGAGCCGAGCCGATACCACTCGAGCGAGCACTTCAAGATCGTCGACGCGATGTGAGAGGCGAATGCCGCTTGAGACCACCGTGAATGCCGGAAACTCATCGCACTGATGTCCGATCACCGGCACCCCGAGAGTTTCAAGCATCTCGAGTGTGCGCGGAAGATCGAGGAATGATTTTGCGCCAGCCGACACGGTGACCACCGAATGCCGGGCGAGCGCCGGCAGGTCGGCGCTCACATCGCCGTGAAGTTCAACGCCGCGATGCACTCCGCCAATGCCACCAGTTGCAAACACTCGAATACCCGCTGCTGCTGCCAGCGCGAGTGACGCCGACACCGTCGTCGCACCGAACGGCCACCTTTCTCCGATGGCAAGGGCAAGGTCACGTTCAGCCACCTTGCGTGCGGCGCCGAGAATCCGTTCGTGCTCTGAATCACTGAGACCAACTCGCGCTCGTCCGTCAATCACCGCGGTGATGGCGGGGACTGCTCCATGAGACCGAATGACGGAGAGGCATCGCTCGAGCGCTTCGGCATTGGCTGGGGACGGAAGACCAAGGTTGGAAAAGATTGTCGACTCCAACGCCACGATTGCCTTGCCGTCCGCGAGCGCAGCTGCAACTTCGGGGGAGAGAACAGGTGTAATCATTCGCCCTCCAGCGTCGCACCTGCCAGCGTCACCACGCGAGCCGCAAGTGCACGTCCAGCAGAAATGCACTCATCGATGGGCTGGCGCTCGGCATAACGAACCAGAAACCCTGCAGCCAATGCGTCTCCGGCACCCGTCGCATCCACAACGTGCGCAACCGCTGCCACCGGAAAGGTCTGATCCGAATCGCCACCAAGAACTCGAATGGGTCGTTCGGCATCCTTCACAACAACAAGCTGGGCACCGCAACGATCGTTGGATCGTATGCCAATTGCGTCAGCTTCGGCACGAGTGCAAAACAGCACGTCAGGTGCCATGCTGTGCAGCAGCGCACGCACATCGACATCACCGAGTTGATTGATCAGTGCCACTGAAGACAAGTCGAGTGACACGAGACAACGGCGACCCCGCGCCGAAGTAATCGCTTGTCGTGACGTATGGGCATTTGACTCGTGAGAAAAGGAATACAGCGGCAGATGTACGACCGTTACGCGCTCGAGCCATTCGTCGCGCCAATCGCTCAGTTCAGTCGCACTGCCCCGATCGGTCAGCATTGTGCGTGCACCGTCGGCTGTGGCAACTACGACAATCGAACCAGTGCGACCGCGGCGTTCGCCACGGACGTCAACACCGTGACGTGTGAGTGATTCAACAAGTGAGTCACCCAGAGCGTCACTTCCGACGCATCCGACGAAGCGTGATGCACCGGACAACTTCGTGGCAAAGTAGGCAACGTTCGCGGCGCTGCCGCCGCGGCGTCGCGTGATGGTGGCTGGCGTATCGGTGTCGCGTTGGATGTCGCCGTGCAGTTGCACGACGACATCTTCAATCAAGTCACCGACCGCGCACAGCACGGTGGACTCGATTCAGACCGACAGCAGGTCGCGGGCGCCAGTGTCGCTGGAGGGGTGGCGCAACTTGCTCATCGCGCGGGCTTCAATCTGACGGATGCGCTCACGCGTGAGGTTGAAGGCTTCTCCGACTTCTTCAAGCGTGCGCGGCTCGCCGCGATCGAGACCGAAGCGGAGGGCGAGAATCTCGCGCTCGCGTTGGTCGAGGGGTGCCAGTAGCCGGCTGATTTCCTCCGGCAAGAGGGCAGTGGCTGCGACTTCGAATGGTGACTCAACCGAGCGGTCTTCGACGACATCGCCCAGTTCGGCGTCACCATCTTCGCGCAGTGGTTCACTCAGCGACAGCGGTTCATTGGCGAAGCGGAGTGCTTCGGTGACCTTGTCTTCGGGCATCTCGACTTCAGCAGCGAGTTCGGCGAGAGTGGCTGGGCGACCAAACTTGAGCTCGAGTCGCGAGCGCGCCTTTTGCAGGCGGGCAAGTGTGTCACCTGCGTGGACTGGGAGACGAATGGTGCGGCCGGTGTTGGCGATACCGCGAGTAATCGCCTGACGAATCCACCATGTGGCATAGGTGGAGAACTTGAAGCCTTTGCGCCAGTCGAATTTTTCGACGGCATGCATGAGGCCAAGGTTTCCTTCTTGAATCAAGTCAAGCAATGGGAGTCCGGACGCCTGGTACTTCTTGGCAATCGACACAACGAGACGCAGGTTGGATTGCACGAACTGGCGCTCTGCACGCGTACCAACGCGGGCTGTCTTGCGGAGTTCTCGCTTGCGCTGAGCGCTCATGCGCGCCGAGTTTTCAAGTTGCTTCTCCGCAGCCTTGCCTTCTTCAATCTCTTTGGCGAGGCGGACTTCGTCTTCTTTGGTGAGGAGAACGTATTGGCCGATATCGGTGAGATAGAGACGGACGAGATCTTCTTCGTCTCGATCGATGCGATCCTTGGCCATGTACTTGCCCCCACCCATTTTCGAACCGAATATGACACTCGCACCCTGGTTGGGGCGCGAGCGCGCTCAACGATACCGACAGACTCCAAATCCGCAACCTCGCAAACGCAGGATTTTCTTTGGTGGTCAACGTTGCGATTCGGCTACCGAGCGAGCATTCCGCACTTGCCGCTAAGGTGAGGGTTTCTGGCGTCACACTGTGACGAACTAAACGAGGCAACGCTACGAATGCGTTTGTGGGACTCCTTATGATGAAGTCATGTCCAACCCCGTCCTGAACGAATCAACACTCGAGAAACTCCGCGAGCGCCACGCCGGTGAGGCCGGCTGGGCGGTTGCCAGTGGTCAGCCCGCCGACACCTGGGCGCCGCCGATCACTGACGGTCCTGTCTCCACCTATCACTCCGGTGTCATGACGGTCAGCGGCGCTGCGAGCGCCAGCCTCGTGCTCTTTGCTGTGCTGTTGATTTCGGCGGCGGTGGGCTGGGTGGCAGTTGCCGAACCGGAGCCCGGCGTACTTGCACTCCCGGCGATGGCCATCGTCGGAGCGATCGTCGGCTTTGTGGCCGTCATCATCACGATGTTCAAGCCGCTCTGGTCGCACATTCTCGGACCGGTCTACGCAGTCGGTCAGGGCCTCTTCGTCGGTGCCATCTCAAGGATGTTTGACGCGCAGTACTCGGGCATCGTTCTGCAGGCCGTTGGTACCACCCTCGCAGTCTTTGGTGTGATGCTGTTCCTTTACCGCACCCGTGTGTTGCGCGTGACCAACAAGTTCCGTCGCATCGTCATCGGTGCGACCCTTGGTGTTGCCGCGCTCTACCTCGTGTCGTTTGTGGTCAGCTTCTTTGGCGTCAACGTTTCGTTCATCTCGAGCAGCAGCGGCTTCGGCATCCTCTTCAGCTTGTTCGTCGCTGGATTGGCTGCTTTCAATCTCGCGCTCGACTTTGACTTCATTGAGCAGGGCGAGAAGATGGCGCTGCCGCGCCGAATGGAATGGTTCGCCGCCGTCGGATTGCTCGTCACACTCGTGTGGCTCTACCTCGAAGTGCTGCGTCTCCTCGCCAAGTTGCGCGAGAGGTAATCGCAACACCATCACAACGAACCGCGAACATCCATCAGCACGGTGTCGTCGCGACAACAAGACGATTGGCTCATTCAACATGAGGATGGCAAGCGTCGATGTTGGTGGTGCGGCACTGACCCGCTCTATGTCGCCTACCACGATGACGAGTGGGGCAGGCCGGTGCACGACGACATACGACTCTTTGAGAAGGTGTGTCTCGAAGGTTTCCAGTCGGGCCTGAGCTGGCTCACCATCCTGCGCAAACGAGAGAACTTCCGACGCGCATTCTCCGGGTTCGTGCCGGAGAACGTCGCGTCATTTGACGACGGCGATGTCGCTCGCTTACTTGCTGATTCGGGAATCGTGCGTCATCGGGGCAAGATCGAGTCGACGATCAACAACGCTCGGCGCTGTCTTGAGTTGATTGAGGAGCGCGGCTCTCTTGATGCCTTCGTGTGGGAGTTCGTCACGGACGAGCCCGAAGGAGATCGATCACGACCGCCCGGTATTCCCACTCACACGCCTTCGTCAACGCGACTTTCCAAAGAGCTCAAGCGTCGTGGCTGGTCGTTCGTTGGTCCGACCACGGTGTACGCCTTCATGCAGTCAGTTGGAATCGTCAACGATCACGTCGAAGGATGTTTCGCGCGCTGAACAGAAGATGATTCGGTGCGATGGAGGGGCACCGTTTGATGCCGTATGACAGCGTGTCGTCGATCTCAGCCGTTCGGCTTGTCGAGTCGTTCGAGCATCAATTCGATTTCAGCAAGCTCGGCTTCAATCGTGTCGAGATCAGGCTGCTCGTTGTTCTCGTGGCTCGTGTCGCTCATGACGTGAACAGCGTAGGCGGCTTCACTTCGCACGATGTGCACCGCTAGCGTGGCTCGTTATGCCGACACAGTTCCCATCGTTCGACGGTTCCTCGCCAAAACAACAACGATTCGCCGAGCCGCCAGACATGGGCATCGACCCAGCCAAGCGATACACCGCAACGATGAGCACTTCACTCGGTGAAATCGTCATCGCGCTCGATGCTGCAAGTGCACCACGCACCGTGAACAATTTCGTCTTTCTGGCTTTGCACCACTACTACGACGGCATCATCTTCCACCGCATCATCAAGAATTTCGTTTGCCAAGGTGGCGATCCGGAAGGTTCTGGTCGGGGCGGTCCGGGTTACCGATTCGGTGACGAACTGCCCAAACCCAACCAGTACAAGGTCGGCTCGTTGGCAATGGCCAATGCGGGTCCAAACACGAACGGCTCACAGTTTTTCATCATTAGCGGCCCAGATGGCTGCCGCCTGCCACCGCAGTATTCGCTGTTTGGCCAGGTGGTGAAGGGTCTTGACGTCGTCGAGAAGATGCAGAACGTGCCGACGGGTATGGGCGATCGCCCGAAGACCGATGTCGTAATCAACTCGGTCACCATCACCGTCGCCGAGTAACTCGTCTTCGATGCCCAAGCGGCTCGACGATCTGAGCATCGTTGATGCTCGTCGTCTCGCACTTGCGGCGCAAGGTTTCGGTGCTTCACGTACGCGCACCGCATCGTCGACTACTGATGTCGTTGCGCTCATAAAGAAGCTGGGTGTAGTGCAGATTGATTCCGTCAATGTGCTCGTACGTAGTCAAGAGCTGCCGTTGTTCGCCAGACTCGGCAATCACCAGCGTGCTGCAATTCCGACAGCCACGTCGCAGGGCAAGATCTTCGAGTACTGGGGTCATGAGGCTGCGCATCTACCGGTTGAGATTCAGCCGCTGTTTCGCTGGAAGATGCACGCCGCACGCACCGGAAAAGCCAAGCACTGGGGCCTCACGAACTTCTATGCCAACAACAAGGCGTACGTGAATCGAGTATTGAAACACGTCGAACGAAACGGTCCAGTCACTGCTCGCTCGCTCAGCACGCGCACGTCGAAGAAGGGCACGTGGTGGGATTGGGATGAGTCCAAGACCGCTCTCGAGTACTTGTTCTTGACGGGACAAGTGATGTCGAGTGGTCGAGGAACTGATTTCGCCCGAATGTACGACGTCCCAGAACGAGTGTTGCCGTCACGGGTATTGGCTGTGTCGACACCAGACGAGCACGATGCACGAAAGGCACTGCTCGTTCGATCGGCAATTGCACTTGGTATCGCCACCGTCGATGATCTCGCTGATTATTACCGTCAGCGTCTCACCGTGGTGAAACCGCTCATCGCAGAACTCGTTGAGGACGGGGAGCTGCGGGAAGTTGCAGTTGCGGGCTGGAAGGAGAAGGCATACATCCACCGCTCGACTCGGCCACCAAGACGAGTCCGTGCAACTGCGTTGTTGTCTCCCTTTGACTCACTCGTCTGGTGCAGACCACGGAATGAACGACTCTTTGGATTTCATTACCGAATCGAGATCTACACGCCGCAACACAAGCGACGATTTGGCTACTACGTATTGCCAGTGTTGTGCGGGGAAACCTTGGTCGGCCGACTCGACATGAAGGCTGATCGTGCCACCTCAACACTGCGCGTCGAAGGTGCTTTTCTCGAGCGCGGAGTCTCGGCATCGCAGGTGACTGGCCCCGTGGCGAGTGAGATTCGCCTGATGGCGGAGTGGTTGCACCTCGAGCACACGTTTGTCGGAATGCGGGGAGATTTCTCGCGTGCGCTGCGCATAGCGTTAAACAAGTGACTCCGCTCATCGCCGTCGCTGGGCGTACAGGTGCCCCAAGCAAGGTCTCGCGTGACGAAGTGGCGTTTGCCGGCAAGCGCTATCTCAATTCATTGCTGCGTGCAGGGGGCGAGCCAGTCGTCATCGCCCCACAACAGTTCGCGGGCGACGACGCCAACGAACTCGTGTCGCGCTTCGACGCGTTGCTCCTGATGGGAGGTCCCGACGTTGACCCGTCGCTCTACGGCCAAAAGGCCGCACCCCAGGTATATGGAGTGTCGCCACAGCAGGATCGCTTTGAGACCGCCTTGCTGAAAGCTGCAATTGCCAACGAGATTCCAGTGCTCGCGGTATGTCGTGGCATGCAACTCACCAACGTGGTGCTTGGCGGCACGCTGGTGCAACATCTCGGTGATCTCGCGAATGCGGCATCACTGGTCAATCACGCTCCAGGTGAGTTTCCGGTCGGGGCAGAGTTTGTGCTGCACGATGTGGAACTCGTACCGGGGAGTTTTCTTGCACGATCAACTGGTGTAACACGTGTGCAGGGTGCATCGTTCCACCATCAGGGCATTGACGTGCTCGCGCCGGGCTTCAAGGCCATTGGCCATGCGCCCGACGGGTTGCTCGAAGCCATCGAGCACGAAGAGCACCGCATCATCGGTGTGCAATGGCATCCAGAGGACACGTCGGCTGACGACCCGCAACAGCAGGGCATCTACGACGCGTTCGTGCAACTCGCCCGCTGAGTAGAGATTGGCCCGCTATTGGCGGGAAGGCATTGCCCAGCGCACCGCCCGCGTAATTGCGTCGCCCAACGGGCGCAAGGCGAGACGTTCGGTCACCGGTAAATACGGCAGCTGCAAGTGTCGGCGCGACCAACGCGGCAGTGTCGAGATCGTGGCTGCAGCCAGCAATGAATATGCGGCACGCGCCACTGGAGGCAGTGGCGGTTCAAGTAGCAAGTACCTCATGGCGTCTCGTGACTCTTTCGTGCCACGAATCTCAGCGCGGTATGACGCAAGTTGGTCACGCAACGCTCGTACCGACTCGGGTGGGGCAGGCACCCCCAACTTGCGTGCGATGACTGCGGCATCCTTCACGTAGTCGTCACAACCGACGTCGTCAAGTGGGAACTCTCCGAAACGTTGATGGGCAACAAGGAAGCTGTCTATCTCAACGATGTGGACCCACCGCAACAAGTGTGGATCCCGCGCCGAATATGGTCTGCCGTCGCTCGCTACGCCGTTGACACGTTCGTGAACTCGGTTGACGGTGTCGACTGCACGCTGCGCCTCAGACGAAGGACCAAAGGAAGTGGCAGCAAGGAAATCAGCCGTTCGCTGCAAACGCCCCCACGGATCATTCCGATAGTCGGAGTGTTGCGCTACTCCAGCCATCGCAAGCGGGTGCAGAGACTGCACGAGCAGTGCGCGAAGTCCGCCAATAAACATCGACGCATCAGCGTGCACTCGTCGAATGGGTCGATCTTCGGTGAACCATCGCGGCGCGTTGGGCTCCATCAGTTGCATCATTCGTGTCTCACCATCCGGGCCTGCCACACGATCGCGTAGCGCTCTGCCGATGTTCTCCCGCACGGCTACGAGTGCGTCATCAAGTGCACTACGAGACAAGTTCACACCTTCATCGTGCCATCGTGTGACTCTTTTGCAACACGAGTCACCTACTCGAGATAACTCAGGGCGTCGGTACTCTAGAAGTTGTGACCGATTCAGTTGACTCGAGTACGACCATGCCACGTTGGGTGCCGCGCGCAATCGTGTTGTTCTGGCTGGGATTTCTCGGCACCGTACTTGTGCGCGAACTATGGGATCGACTCTTTGGCTTCCTTCTGCTGCTGGTGATTGCGCTGTTTATCGCGCTCGCGATTGAACCTGGCACCAATCGGCTGGCGCGACGCGGAATGAAGCGTGGGGTGGCGACAGGTCTCATCCTGGCTGCGGTCGCTCTGGTTGCGGCGTCGTTTGTCGCAGTGATGGGTGCGTTAGTGGCGGACCAAGCGTCGGAACTCTCCAACAACCGAGATCAATACGTCGTTGACGTTGTGGGATTCCTCAATGACACCTTTGGCACCGAGTTTGACTCAGCGGAGATTCTGGACTCCCTCGACGACCCGAACGGTCCGATGCGCGAGTTTCTCAACTCTCAAGCCAACCGAGCGGTGCAACTTGGCGTGTCTGCCTTCAGCACCTTGTTCCAAGTGTTTTCCATCTTGCTCTTCACGTTCTACTTTGCGGCTGATGGCCCACGACTGCGGCGCACCATCTGCAGTTGGCTACGTCCGCAGCGCCAACGAGTGGTGCTGGATGTGTGGGAGCTCGCCGTAGAGAAGACCGGCGGATATCTCTCATCGCGTGCAGTGCTGGCCGTCGTCTCGTCATTCCTTCACTGGATTGCCTTCCAAGCCATCGGTACACCAGCGCCAATCGCACTCGCGCTCTGGGTTGGTGTCGTTTCGCAGTTCTTGCCGGTCATCGGCATCTATGTAGCTGGAGCTCTACCGCTCCTGTTGACCGTCATTGACTCGCCATTGAAGGCACTCTTCGTGCTCGGGTTTATTGTCATCTATCAGCAGATTGAGAACTTCCTCATCGCACCGAAGATCACCGCACAGAAGATGCAATTACACGCTGGTGTTGCCTTCGCTTCTGCAATCGTCGGTGGAGCCGTGCTCGGCCCGATAGGTGCAATCCTCGGTTTGCCGGCAGCTGCGGTCATCCAAGGCGTGCTCAGTTCGGTGGGCGAGCGATACGAAGTCGTTGAGACCGGCGAGAGTGGCGGCGAATGAAGCGACGGCTTATCTGTGGTCTTGCTGTCTGCAGCGCGCTCGCTGTTAGCGCGCCCGCACTCGCAACACAAGACACAGGCAGCGAGTCAGTTCCGTCTGGTGCTGTCGATGTTTCACCGCTCCCATCGATTGCCCCAAGCATTACTGAGTCCCGCCGCTTCGCACCGATACTGCCGCGCAAGACAGGTGAAGGGCGGCGAGTCGTATACAGCAACTCGTTGCAGTGGGTCTGGGTGGTTGACAAAAACGAGCAGGTGGTTCGCTCAATGCCAGTTTCCGGAAGACGCGGTGTTCCGGCACCCGGCAGCTACACCGTGACCAGTCAGTCACCGTGGTCGTTCAGTCTTGACTTCGAGGGAGTCAACTTCCGATGGATGACGAGATTTGCCAAGGGCCCCGACGGCGGCAACATCGGGTTTCATGAGATACCCCGCAAGAACGGCAAGCCCATGCAGACCGAGTCGCAACTCGGTTCGTTTGCTGGATCAGGCTGTGTGCGAATGGCGACAGAGGATGTGAAGTTCATCTATCGCTGGGCAAAGCCAGGCACAACTGTCGTCGTCACCCGCTAGGTGCGGCAAAGTCACCCGATAGGTGCGGCGAGACGAACCGTCAAATCGCGCGACGCACCGTCAGGTCGCACGACGCGAACGTGTCAACGCACGGGGTGTGAACTCGTCTAGAAGCGTGCCATTTCCTGCGTGAACAGCTCGAGGCCTAGGTTGCCAAGCCCGAGGGCGTAGGTGTGCCATGCACGCAAGTCGAACGATGCTCCGTGCTTGGTTCTTGCTTCATCGCGCAATCGCAGCCACACTCGCTCGCCGAGTTTGTAGGAAATCGCTTGCGCGGGCCATCCGAGATACCGGTCAATCTCTGACTTGTTGAACGCCTCGTCGTTCGACGAACGTGCCGAGAGAAACTCGAGCGCCAATTCAGGGTTCCATGTCTCTCCTGAATGCCACGCCCAGTCCTTCGGAATCTTCTTTTCGCAGTGCATTCCGATATCAACCACCACGCGCGCTGCACGAAACGCTTGTGCATAGAGAAATCCGAGGCGATACTCGGGACGATTGAGGAAACCGAACTCGTCCATCAAGCGTTCTGCGTAGAGAGCCCAACCTTCACCATGGCCACTCACGAATTCGTTGCGCTGGAATCGTGACAACTTCTCTCTGTTGACGATTGCCATGCCGATCTGTAGGTGGTGACCGGGTACACCTTCGTGGTAGGCCGTCGTCGGCTCGCTCCACAACGGGAAGCGCGTGCGCCCATTGGCCGGATACCACGTGCTCCCTGCACGCGTGAGGTCTTCGCTGGGCGGCATGTAGTACTGCGCGGCGGCACCACCTGGAGGTGAGATCTTTGCGTCAATCTTTCGGATACCGACGGGAATGTCGAAGTGGTTGTTGCTGATGAGAAAGTCCATTGCATCATTCATCAGATTCTGCAACCACTGACGGAGGTTCTCTTCGCCTTCGATTGCTTCGCTGGACTCGTTGTCAAGATGGTGACGAACCTCATCTAAGGATGCACCTGGTTTGATCTCAGCCGCACATCGTCGCAGCTCAGCGTCGAGACGGCGAACCTCTTCGAGACCCCAGGTATAGGCATCGTCGGCATCAATATCCATACCGAGATATCGACGACGAGCGAGTGCATGACGATCTTCGCCGACGCCATTGCGTGGGTCAGCGACAGGTGCATAGGTCGTGCGCAAAAACGCTGCTGTCTCAGCGAGAGCCGCCGACGCCTCACGTGCAGCGGTGAGGAGACGTTCTGTCGGAGCTCCACTCACCGAAGCTCCTTGTTCGGCGAGTCCCATGAAGAATCCCGGTGCAGATGCTGAACCAGCCCAGCCCTCCAGCATCTCTGCCACTGCCAGCACTTGGCGCCGTGGTGCGACAACACCACGCTGCATGCCAAGGCTCCACGAATCGCGCATGCCTTTGAACGCTTCAGGGACGTGGGACATGCGCTCTGCAATCGTGCGCCAGTGTTCGGCGGTCTCGGTTGGCATCAAGTCGAACACCGAACGCGCATAGTCGACGTCTCCTGCGAGCACACGAATCGTGCGCAGATGTTCGCCTGCAGCAAACTCCCGCTCGGACAACTCAAGCGAATTGCGCAGCACTCCAGCAGCGAGTCGGTCACTATCACGGGATGTATCGAGAGAGGAAAGTTTTGCAAGGGTCGCACGGTTCAGCGTTTCCCGCGCTTCATGACCAGCAGGGCTGAAGTCGGTCATCAAGTGGTCACTACCTGGGATACCGAGCGCAGTCGCATAGCCAGGGTCGAGTTCGGCAAGGCGTTCGATGTAGGCATCGGAGAGTTCGAAGACGGGTGAAGACATGACATTCACCCTAAATCGTCCGATGTGCGAGGCTCAAAGCGTGGGTGCTGCAACTTCACGGCGGCGGGTGCTCGTAACCGGGGCATCGTCAGGTATCGGCGAGGCGTTCGCCCGTCATCATGCGGCGCTCGGCGATGACGTGATTCTGGTTGCGCGTAATGCAGACCAGTTGGGCCGTGTAGCCGGCGATCTTCGCCGCGCGGGGGTTGTAGCGGAGATCATCGTCGCCGACTTGTCGCATCGAGACGGAGTTGAGTCAGTAGGCACTCGATGCGGGGAGGTCGACGTGCTCATCGCCAATGCTGGCGTCACCCATGCGGCATCAATTGGCACTACCGACCGTGACACGCTCGACGAGATGTCCTATCTCATGTCGGCAGGTGTGGTGCGCCTGTGCGAGATCCTCGTGCCGAAAATGATTGCGCGCGGCGGAGGAGACGTCGTCATTGTTTCGAGCATTGCGGCATTCACCCCGATGCGCAAGGCCGGGCCATATGCAGCAGCGAAGGCACATGCCACTGCGTATGCCGAGAGCTTGGCATTGGAGGTTGTGAGTAAAGGTGTGCGAGTAGTCGCGGTATGTCCGGGTTATGTTCGCACCGAGTTGCACCATCGAGCCGGGCTTGCGCATTTGAACAACAAGGTGCCGGGATGGATGTGGTTGTCGACCGATCAAGTTGTCAATGCAACGATGCGCGCTTTACGAAAGGGCACGACGGTCATCGTGCCCGGAGCGATCTACCGCTTGGTCTTACCATTTCTTTCGTCGGCAATCGCCCAAGGAGTGTGGCGACGTTTGACTCGCCGAACCTAGCGATTTGCCTTGTCGCGAAGGTGACCGCCGACATGGCCAATGACGACACGACGCTGTGACGCATCGACATAGAAATAGATTCGTGCTTCGTTGCAGCGGATGTGTGGCCCAAGTTGCACAGGTGCATCGTTCCAGAGAATGGTGTAGTCGCTGCCGAACTTGTTAACGGCATTGTCACTCACTGACGGCGCGAAGTTGAACTTCTCTGAGCAATAGGTGTTGAAGAGGTGTGGTTCGATATCGCCGCGACGAAGCCGTGCAGCCAGGTTGTTCAGTTCGAGCAGGCTGCCGAAGATTCGCTGATTCGTAGCAGGCGGAA
>Ga0208594_1000239_pt1 | contig 14756 bp, 14 predicted proteins | sample LakMenEpi14Sep10_FD_150699 | JGI IMG/M metagenome (GOLD analysis project Ga0208594, IMG submission 150699) | Freshwater microbial communities from Lake Mendota, WI - 14SEP2010 deep hole epilimnion (SPAdes) | ecosystem: Environmental > Aquatic > Freshwater > Lake > Epilimnion/Euphotic zone ...
AGTGTCTTTCTCTCCTGGCTCGGCGGCATTGAGGCCCAATCAATCGCTAAGCACAGCCGGAGTGACTTGATCGCATCGGCAATGCAATGGCTGGACCTGACAGGAGCTGGGCTATAATTGGCTGTTGGAATCTGCCGCGTAGCGGCTTAGTTCAACGCTGAATGGGCGGATCCGCATAAATACCCTCTTCCGGCTCTCCTGGCAGCATAAAACTGAGGATGTCAGCTGGCGATACGGACAGAACCCTGTTTTGGCAATGGTTTTTGCAATAGCTTCGATGGCTTCTGTCGTTTTATGCGGGTCCCTATTATAGCTCACTACGATACAAAGGTCTGATTCCGAACCCTGAGACAAGCCGCCTGATACAAGACAATAAAATCAAGTTATCTTCGCCTCAGGGTCGTGAGTAACCGGTAGAAAAAACCGCCAGAGACATCTTCATGTCATACTCTTTTGCGTTTGATTTGCTAGAGCTGTCGAGATGTGTACTCAGTACGTATATGTCCGTGATGAGCAAAGATCGCCAAGGTAATGTCTAAGGTTTGGATCCGCTGATCCTTCAAGCTCTTTATTGACAGGATCCGATAACCACCCTGGTCTTGGTGCTCCTTTCTGCGAACCTCAGCGATAACTGCGGATCGCTTTCCTCATATCTTTTGGGCTGCAGGGCTTCCACCCTTATGTTCCCGCAAGCTAGCCGTGGATCACGGGTCCGATTACCACCTGTTCTTGAGAGCACCATTATTTTGCCCCGCCACTCACGTAATCCTGCCCGGGGAAATCTGAATCGCCCGGTCTAGCCACAGGCTGCCTATAGCTCTACGCAGGGCGAGCATCTTCGCATGTGCCTTCGTGCTCCATCAGCGGTATGGCGCCAGCGGGCCATGCCCATCAAAGCCCAGCTCCGTCCCCTGCAGCCCGTCCATCGCCCGCATCAGCCTGATGCGCTCGGGGATGTGCCTGCGGATTCAGCGATGCAGCGCCGTGCCCCGGTGATCCGGGAGGTCGATTCGCTGGCCAGTCACCCTAAGTGCCGTCATTCAGCAGGGCCACTTCGGCGCAGAGCCCGGGTCCGAATGCCAGGCCCAGGCACGGCCCGGGTGCTGCTGCGCGCCGCAGGCGATCGAGGATGAACAGCACCGTGGCCGACGACATGTTGCCGTGCTCCTGCAGTACGGCCTGGGACACGGCGAGCTGGTGGGGTTCCAGTCCGAGGGCGGCGCCGCACACCTGCAGGATGCGGGGGCCACCGGGGTGCACCGCCCAGCTGGCGATGTCCGCCAAGCGATGGCCCCTGGGTTGCAGCCAGCGCTCGAGCCAGGGACGCAGCTGGCCGGCCACCGCCTCCGGCACCCGGGGGGAGAGGCCCATCTCGAAGCCGTGGTCGCCGATCTGCCAGTGCATCAGGTCTGCGGTATCGGGGATCACGGTGGAGCCGGTGGCCAGCAGGTGGAGGCCAGGCTCTGGGTGGGCGGGCCTGGCGGTGGCCACCAGGGCGGCGGCTCCATCCGCAAACAGGGCATTGGCCACCACCTTCTCCGGATCCCAGCCGTAATAGAGGTGCAGGCTGCACAGCTCCACGCAACAGAGCAGCACCACCGCCTCGGCATTGGCCTCCACGAAGGCCTGGGCTACCCGCAGCCCGTTGAGGGCGCCGTGGCAGCCCATGAAGCCCACATGGGTGCGCTGCACCCCCGCATCCAGGCCCAGCTGGCTGATCAGCTCCAGATCCACGCCCGGTGCCTGGAAACCGGTGCAGCTCACGGTGATCAGATGGGTGATCCGGGAGGCCGCCATCGCCGCGTCGGCCAGGGCAGCGCGCACCGCCGCCAGGGCCAGGGGGGGTGCATGGCGGGCGAAGGCGGCCATGCGCGCCGCCGTGGTGGGGCTCTGGCTGCCATAGAACGGCAGCCGCTCGCCCAGCGGCAGCTGGGCGGCATTGGGCGGGGCGAGCACGCTGCCCCGCTGGCGCACCTGGGTGCGGCGCTGGATCCGTTGCAGCAGGGCGGCCCGGCTGCCGCTGGCCCCACTCACCCGTTCGGCCAGGGCGATGGCATCGGCCTGGCTCACCTGGTGGCCTGGAACGGCGGTGCCGAGGCCGCGGATCGTCAGGGGCATGGCAGCACCGGGCGGGGGGGAAGGACCACGTGGTTGAGCTGGCCCACCAGCCCTTCGGCCAGGGCCGGCAGCCTTTGGCTGAGGGCAAAGGCCAGGGCGGTGGCCCCCGGCTGGCGCAGCACCAGGGCCAGGCCGCGGCAGAGCCGCTGGCGGCGACCCACCTGCCGCTGCAGCACCTGCGCCCAGCGGCGCTCCAGGGCCGGACTCCAGCCCGCCAGCCCCGCCAGCACCAGGGGGGCTGCGGCGGCGCCGGCGGTGAGCGCCCAGGCCATCCCCTCGCCGGTGAATGGCTCCACGTAGCCCGCCGCATCCCCCAGCACCAGGAACCGCTCCCCCGCCACCACCGATGCCCGGCGGGTGAGGGCGGGGGTGAGCTGCCAGCGCGCCTGCTCCAGCCCCGCCGGGATCGCAAAGCCGGCGCCGGTGAGCACGGCCCGGGCGGCGGCGGCGGCGCCCCTGCTGCCGGGCCCGGCGTGGGCCAGCAGGGCCTGGCGATCGAAGGCGGCCGCCAGGTTGAGCTGGCCGTCCTCCCGCCGCACCAGGCCCACGTAGCCCTGCCGCGCGATGGCCATGTGGATGCTGCCGGCCGGATAGGGCGCCTCCGGTGCCGCCAGAGCGCAGCCCGCGCCGATGCGGGCCCGCTGCTGCACCACCGGCACACCGGCCTCGGCGGCGGGAAGGCAGTGGTGAGTCAGGCCCGCGGCCACCAGCACCACCCCGGCACGTACCGCCAGGGGCTCGGGGCAACCGCGCTGCTGCAGGGTCAGCGTCCGTGCCGTGGCGTCGGCCGGGCCCAGCCGGGCGGTGGTGTTGGCACGGAACTCGGCGCCGGCGTCGATGGCGGCCTGCACCAGTGCCTGGTCGAACCGCTCCCGGGAGAGGGCGCGGCCATCGGGCAGGGCAAGGGTGGCGCGCTCCCCCCGATGCCCCAGCTGCAGCTGCCGCAGGGGCACCCCGCCCTGGCTGTCGACCAGCCCGCCCGCCCCCGCCGCCGCCAGCACCGCCTGGGCCTGGGCATTGAGGCAGCAGCCGCACACCTTCCAGCGGGGAAAGGCCCGCTTCTCCACCAGCAGCACCCGCACCCCCTGGCGGGCGAGTTGCAGGGCCGCCAGGGCTCCGGCCGGGCCTGCCCCCACCACCACGGCCTGCCACTGTTCGGGGCTGACTCCCAGGCTGGGGCGCTCCAGAAGGCTGGGGCGCTCGGGTGTGGGCTGGAGCTCCTGCATCGCGTGGCGCTCCTGCCCGTTCAGGGGCGCTCCCAGTGCAGAAGGTAACGCTCGGGCCAGCAGCGTTGCAGCGCTGCCCCTGCCAGGCCGGCCCGCTCGGCCATGGCCAGCACCTCCGCCGGTTGGAAGGCCGCCCGCACCGACAGGGGCCCATCGGTGTGCACCACCCACGAGCGGCTGAGCAGGCGGGTGCCGGCCCAGGCCAGGGCATAGCCCAGCCGGCTGCGGATCAGGTCATTCACCAGCACCAGGTGGCGGGCCCGCTGGGCCATCAGCGCCAGCAGGCGCTCGGCATCGGCATCGGGCAGGTGGTGCAGAAACAGGGAGCAGAACACCACGTCGACCCTGTCCGTGGTGGCGGGCGTTGCCAGGGCATCGGCGCAGAACAGCTCCACCACGGCCCCACGCCGCTGGGCATTGGCCCGGGCGATCGTCACCGCTTCGGGGTTGAGGTCGCAGGCGCGTAGCTCCAGGGCCAGGCCCCGGCGTTGGGCCAGCAGGGCCAGGTCGATGGCGGTGTCCCCGCCACCGCAGGCCAGCTCCAGCACCTGCAAAGGCGCGCCGGGGCGGCGCCGGGCCAGGGCCTCGATCGGCGCCAGCAGGCTTCCGGCCAGGCCGCTGATGCCGTTGATCCGCCGGAGCCCGGCCAGGGCACGGGCGTGTTCAGCCGGATCCAGCCCCGGCTGATCCATCACTTCGGGCTGGCGATCGCGCCGCTGCAGGCCCTGGCCCGCGGGCGTGGGAGGGGGCATGGACGCGGCCGGGAGGTGACCCCATGATGATGAGCTGGATCCGGGTTGGCGCTCAGGGCTCCAGCAACGCCAGGGCGCTCGCCAGGGTGTCGGCCTCCATGGCCGGCTTGTCGTGACGCCAGCGGGCGATGCGAGGAAAGCGCACGGCGATGCCGCTCCTGTGGCGCGTCGAGCGCTGCAGACCCTCAAAGGCCAGCTCGAACACCTGCAGCTGCTGCACCGCCCGCACCGGCCCGAAGCGCTCGGTGGTGTGGCTGCGGATCCAACGGTCGAGCGCGGTGATCTCGGCGTCGTCGAGGCCGGAGTAGGCCTTGGCGAAGCTCACCAGCTGGGGCGGGTTCGCCACAGCTTGATCTGCAGTGCTGACATCGCCGAAAGTAGGGGCCCGATCCCATAGCCCGAAGGTGTAGTCGGTGAACAGGTTGGCGCGGCGGCCGCTGCCGGCCTGGGCATAGAGCAGCACGGCATCCAGGGTGTACGGGTCGCGCTTGTGCTTCCACCAGTGGCCCCGCTTGCGGCCGGCCAGGTAGGGCGAGGCCAGGGCCTTGAGCATCAGCCCCTCGGCGCTGGCGGCGGCGGCCTGCTGGCGCAGGGGCTCCAGTCGCTCCCAGCTCCCCAGCGCCAGGCGGGGGGAGAGGCGTAGGAGCCCGGCCGTAGGAGTGGGTGTCGTCTGCGGCACCTGCTGGATCAGGGCTTCCAGGGCTTCCAGGGCGGCGCGGCGCTGGCTCAGGGGTGCCTGGCGCCGGTCCTCGCCCCCCTGCTCCAGCAGGTCGTAGACCACGAAGGTCGCTGGACAATCGGCCAGGAGCTTCTTTCCCGGTGCCTTGCGGCCCAGGCGCCGCTGCAGCTGGGCGAAGGGCGCGGGCTGCTGCGCATCGGCCGTCCACACCAGGATCTCGCCATCGAGCACGGTGCCGTTCGGAAGGGCGGCGGCTGCGGCGACCAGCTCGGGAAAGGCGGCGTTGATCAGTTCTTCGCCGCGGCTCCAGAGAAAGCTCTGTCCGGCGCGGCGGATCAGCTGGCCGCGGATGCCGTCAAATTTCCACTCCACCAGCCAGGCGCTTGCGGGCCCGGGCAGGGGCATGCCGCCTTCGGCAAGCCCCTCCTCCAGCTCCAGCGGTGAGGCCAGAAAAAAGGGATAGGGGCGGCTGGGCACCGCCTCCTGCTGGGCGGCGGGGGCCAGCAGGGCCTGGAAGGCCTCGGCGCTGGGACGGAAGCCGCCCATCAGCCGGTGCTGCAGCAGCGCCTCCTCCAGGCCGCTGAGCTGGGCCAGGGCCCGCAGCACCAGCCCCTGGCCCACGCCCACCCGCAGGCCGCCGGTGAGCAGCTTGTTGGCCACCAGCAGTTCGGCCGGGTCGAGCCCCTGCCACAGCCGGCGCACCGCCTCGGCCTGGTCGTCATCCTCCAGGGCGGCGGCGTTGGGCAGCAGCGTGTCCATCCAGCGGTGCAGTGGCGCGGCTGCCCAAGGCTCCTCACCGCTGGACTGGCCGTCGCCTGCCTCCCCAGCCACCTGGTGCCAGAGCAGGGCAATGGTCTCGGCGGAATCACCCACGTGGGCGTAGCAGTCGTCGAACAGCCATTCGGGCAGGGGCGAGCCCTCCAGGCAGATCTGGCGCAGGCGGCGGCCGGTGATCAGCCGCTTGCCCTGCTTGCCCAGCAGCACGTGCAGGGCCCAGGCGGCATCGGTCGGCTCGCTCTCTGCGAAAAAGGCCACCAGGGCCGCCACCCTGGCGCTGGTGCCGCCGCTGGCGTCGAGGGAGCTGTAGAGGGCGGCGAACCGGCGCATGGCGCTGCGGGCGGCGCAGTGGGGAGGATGGGCTCAGCGCAGACCCTATGCGAGATGGGTGAAACCCCGGTGCCCGATGGTCACGACTGCCAGTGGGAGCTCAACCGCCGCAATTTTCAGGGGCGCTGGTGCGGGGCCAGCCAGTGGTTCCTGCGCGATCAGCTGGGGGCGCTGGATCTGCGGCAGCCCAGCCGGGTGATTGCCGACACCTGCTACGCCATCAGCTTCAGTGACGCCGACACGGGCACGTGGGATGGAGCCGGCCTGCTGTTCGCCCCCGGCGGCCGCCGCTGCCTTCCCCTCAGCCGGGCCGGCTACAACAGCGGCGGCCAGTGCTGGCAGTTCGAGGGGGCCGGCGGGCAGTCGAGCCTGGCGGTGGATCCGGCCCAGAGCCGCTTCGGGCACGAGATCAACCTCTTTCTTCAACACCCCGGGCTCCAACACCCCGGGGGCCGCTCCCGCTCGATGCTGGTGCTGCTCTGGGGCCAGCAGGAACCAGGCGGGGAAGGGGCGGGCCACGGCTTGCCTGGCTGGCAACTGGATGCAGTAGGGGCGGTGCCGTTCCGCTGCAGCCTCTCGGGCGCCGTGGAGCCGCCCCGGCCCCAGCGGCCATGGCAGGACCTCCTGGACGAGCAGCGGGGCTGGCCGGGCGTGCTGGAGCGCCTGCAGCCCGGCGCCTGGCCCAACCACGATCCCCTGCCCGAGCCCTGCGACCCGTTTGATCCGGCCCTGTTCCACCAGGAGCCGCCGCAGGCTGGCCAGCAGCTGGTGGCGGGTTGCGTGGACGGCCTGGTGTTCGCCGTTCCCGAGACCCTGCCCGCCGCTGGCTTCAGCCTGCAGGTGGGCTGCCGGCTGGCCCCCCAGCGTTTCGATCTGATCAGCATTCACTTCGGCGCCGACCAGCGCCTGGAGTGCTGGGAGCGGCGGCGCTTCAGTGCGGCCGCCGGCTCCACCACAGCCGGCTGAACAGGCCCTGGAACAGCTGCAGGGGCGGTTCCAGGCCGTTGGTCGCCAGGGCTGCCGCCAGTCGGTCTCCGTCGAGCGAGAACACCCGGCTGTTGCGGCTGGCCAGGATCAGCTCCACCCGATCGGCGGGCACGCCCTGTTGCAGCCAGCGGCTGCGGGCCACCGCCAGCACCCGTTGCAGCACCTCGGGGCTGGCATCCTCGCTGTAGCTGCTCAACAGCAGCTGGCCCCCTGGCGCCACGGCCGCGCACAACTGGCCCAGCAGTTGGTCCTGCTCGGCCGGCGGCAGCAGATGCAGCACGTGGTGGCAGATCACGGCAGCAAACTGATGGCCCGCCAAGGCTGGGCAGTGCTCCAGGGGCTGGGGGACCCATGTACAGCGGTGGCTGGCTGCCTGGGCTTCGACCCGCTGGCGGCAGCCGGCGAGCATCTGCTCGCTGGGCTCCACCACCGTGAGCTGGGCCAGGGGCATGGCCTGCAGCAGCCCTTCGAGTTCCTCTCCAGGCCCCGGACCCACCACCAGGGCTGAGCTGGCATTTGGGCAGGCGGCGGCCAGGGCGGCGGCCCCGAGCTCCAGCAGGGTGTCGTAGCCCGGCACCGACTGGCGGATCGTGGCGGCGTACTGGCGGCCGTAGTCGCCGTCAAAGTCGAGCCCGGCCATGGCCACGGGAGCTGCAGCCGCCTCAGGCTGCCAGCAGCGCGGCCCAGGCGGGCGCCAGGGCGGCGGGCACGGGCCGGGGTTGATAGTCGCGCGGGTCGCTGGGGCCGTGGCGGAGCACGGCGTTCACCACCACGGCCGGCTGGCGGCCGCCGTTGATGGCGCCATGGGGCACCCCGGGCGGAATCCGTACCCACGTGGGTTCGTCCTCCCGCAGGGTGATGCGGCGCAGGCTGCCGGCCTGGAGCACGATCAGGTCGATGGCGCCGCGCAGCACCATCAGCTGGTCGGTCTGGCGGCGGTGGCAGAACAGTTCGCCGCGGGCGCCGCTGCTCACCTCGGCGATCAGGGTTTCGTGGCTGGGCTGGGGGGCACTGAACAGGGTGGCGCCGGCCATGGCGGCCTGGCGCGGCAGGAGTTCGATCTGGCGAGCGAGGGGCATGCGACAACACCTGCGAGTGTGTGAAGCTTCGCGACAGTCCCGTGATGCGGCGCGTTGTCTTTGGTACAGAATTGGGTTTGTGTCAGTGGTTGCTGGCCTGGGTGCAGCCTTAGCGCTCAGGCCAGCGACGTGATCGTGCTGCTGTCCACCTGGTAGAGCCCATCGGCAAAGGGCCTGCTCCCCCCGCCCAAGGCCTCCAGTTGCGCAAAGCCTGTCGCCATGAGGGTGTTGCGCGCTCCGATCACGGCATCCCCCTGGATCTGGTAGAGGCCAGGTGGCAGCACCAGGATGTCGAAGCCGCGACCGCCGCGCACGCTGGCCGGTTCCTGGGTGCCCCAACCCAAGGAGCTGGGGTTGGCGGCAAAGCCGATGAAGCGATCGTTGCCTGGCCCCAGGTCCAGGGGGCCAGGCGCGTAACCGGTGGCCAGGCCGCCGTGGCGCACATCCACAGTGTCGTTGCCCTTGCCGGTTGTCAGTCCGCCATCGTCGAGCACCAGTCCGGCCAGGCGGCCGTAGGCCACGATGCGGTCGTTGCCCTTGCCGGTGTCCACGCTGCCCAAGGTCACGTCGAGCCCAATCCAGGGACGGCTGCGGCTGGTGCCCTGCCGGGCCTCGATCAGATCGTCACCGGAGCCGGTGTCCAGGTAGCCAAGCAGACTGATGGCCTTGGCGTCGCCCTCGCCGCTGATCGTGTCAGCGCCCTTGCCTGTGCTGATGGCGGTGTCGTGGGCGTCGAGCCCGCCGATTGCCACCAGTTCATCGGTGCCGCCCCCTGTGCGGATCCAGGCCTCATCGAGGTCGATGCCGGCTTCACCGGGGGCGCCGATGATGCCCAACACCCGGTCGTTGCCGCCTTTGAGGTGCAGCTGGCCGCCACGGCCGATCGTGAGGGCCGGGCGGCGGCTGCTGCCCCGCACCAGGTCGTCGCCGCTGGTGCCCGTGAGCCGGCGGCGCAGGGGGGCGTCGAGTACGAAGGTCATCGTCACACACCCGCTCTGCCATCACCCTTCACGCTAGGCAGTTGGGCTGGGGAAGGTGATCCAGGGCGTCTGTTGTCATTGCTGCGCAGCCCGCACCAGCAGGTTCAGGGTGCCCCGGGCGCTGGCGGTGAGCGCAGGCGGCGCGCCATGGTCGTGGTCGTGCAGGCAGGGCAGGGAACTGCCACCGGCCATCGCCTGGCTGCGGGCGCCGTCGCTCTCGCGGCGGAAGATCGTGCGGCCCTCCTTGATTGTCTCCTGCACGGCGATGTCCTTGATCGTGGCCGGATCCACCGAGAGCGGGTTGCGCTCCAGGATCACCAGGTCGGCCAGCTTGCCCACCTCCAGGGTGCCCTTGCTGCGCTCCTCCTTGATCTGCCAGGCGGCGTGGGCGGTCACCGCCCTCAGGGCCTGGTAAGGGCTCACCCGCTCGGCGGGGCCGATCACCAACCCTGAAGGAGTGCGGCGGTTCACGCCGGCATCCACCAAAGCCAGTACCCACGGCTGGGGCGACACCGGCGCGTCGTGGCTGAAGGTGTAGGGGATGCCGCTGCGGGCCATGGTGGCGGCGGCCATGGCACTGGCGGCCCGATCCGCACCCCAGAGTTTCACCACGGTTTCGCCGCCGGGGATCAGGCCGGTGGTGAGGAAGCTGGGCACCGCACCAACCGCCTTCATGCGCTGGATCTGGTCGGGCCGCAGGTAGCTGGCGTGGATGAAAACCGGCCGGTGATCAGCCATGCCCTGGCTGGCCACCGTCTTCTCGATGGCGCGCAGCGCCTGTTCCGCTGCCGCGTCGCCATTCATGTGCATGTTGATCTGCACGCCGCTGCGCCACCAGCGGGCGAAGGCCGCCTCCAGCACCCCATCGGGGATCTGCTGCTAGCCGCGGAAGCCCGGCTCGGTGCCGGGCGGGTTCATGGCATAGGGCTGGCTCATCCAGGCGGTGGGGATGGAACCATCCAGCCAGAACTTGATCCCCCCCAGCTGCACCCGGTTCACATAGCGCTTGTCGAGGTCGGGCCGCAGCTGCAGCAACCGGCCGCTGGCGTCGGCCGTACCGCCGGCCGCTTCGCTCACGATCCCTTCCTGCCGCCGGAAGTCACCATCACCCCTGGGGTTGAGCTTGCCGTAATCCGCCACCACCCGGGCGGCGGCGCCGGCCATGGCCTCCACGTTGGAATCCTTGGCGCAGATGTAGAGGTCGAGGCTGAGCAGCCGCTTGTCGATGGCGTTGCGCACCAGGTCGATGTCGTCGCTACCCAGGCCGATGCCGCAGTCCTGGGCGGTGGTCTGGCCGTAGCTGGCCCAGAGCGCGCTGGCGCGGGTGGCCACGGCGTCGGCCGTGGTGCCGGTGAAGGGCGGCCGCTTTTCGCGCACCAGGTTGAGGGCCGTTTCCTCGGCCTTGCCCGCCAGGCTGCGGCCGTCCGGCCCCCGCTCGAACTTGCCGCCTTCCGGATCCGGCGTGGCGGCGCTGATGCCTGCCGCGCGGAAGGCGGCTGAATTCATCGCCCCGGCATGGCCGGAGCTGTCCACCACCATCACCGGCCGATCGGCCGACACCGCATCCAGTTCGGCCACGCTCGGGTAGCGCTCCAGATCGCTGGCACGGAAGCCGAAGCCCACGATCCACTCGTCGGCCCCACCTTCGTGGCCTGCTCCCGCATGCGCCGCACGATCTCGGGAATCGAGCCGGCACCGAACAGGTCGGCATCTATCAGGTTCTTGCCGAAGTAGATGAAGTGACCGTGGGTGTCGATGAAGCCGGGCAGCAGGGTCTTGCCCTGGAGATCCACCACCTTGGTGGCGGCGGAGCGGGGTGCTGAGGCCAGGGGGCCGGCGTGCATGATGCGGCCGCCCGCTACCGCCAGGGACTCCACCGTGCCCGGCTGCTCGCCGGCCATCGTGAGGATGGTGCCGCCTGTGTAAAGGGTTTCGGCTGAGGGTCTCGGCGCCGCACCGGCAGCGGGCATCCCGCTGCTCAGGCCAAGGATCAGAAGCGGCAGCAGGCTGCGGAGGCGCTCAGGCATGGAGGGAAAACGGCCCGACGCCTGGACCGTAGAAACAGCCAGCCAGCCCGTCAGCCCTGTTGCGTTTTCGGTTGCTGTGATTGCGTTTGTGATGCAGGTGCCAGGGTTAGCGGTTCCCTTGCTGCGCAACCTGTGCGTGCCTTCGCCCTTGCCCTGATCCTGCTCACGGGGCTGCCAACTCCGGCTCTCGCCGATGGCGGGTTGCGCCGCCAGGCCGAGGCGCTCCAGGCGGAAGCGGCCTTCGCCAGCTCGGCTCTGGTTCAGGACTCCTCCGCGCTGTCTCCCTGATTCCCCCGGCTGGCCCCGGTGTCCTCGGGCGAATCCCCACCATCGTTCCGCTGCCGCTGGAAGTCCCCCTCCAGGGGTTCGGCGTTGATGCCCTCCACCTCGCGCAGGTAACGGGCCAGGCCGTGGCTGTTGCCGTGGGTCACGTACACCTGGCGGGCGCCGCTCTGGCGCACGCTGGCCAGCAGACCGGGCCAGTCAGCGTGGTCGCTGAGCACGAAGCCCCTCTCATAGCCGCGGCGGCGGCGGGCGCCGCGCACGGCCATCCAGCCGCTCACAAAGGCCGTCTGCGGCAGCTTGAAGCGCTTCATCCACGGGGAGCGGTGGGCCGAGGGCGGGGCGATCACCAGCCTGCCCGCCAGGCTCTGGCCACGGGGGATGGCGCTGGCCGGCAGGGTGGGCGGCAGCCGCACCCCGGCTTCGCGGTAGGCCGGCATCAACGCCTCCACGGCGCCGTGCAGCACGATCTCGTTGCCTTCGCCGCCGGGTTGGTCGCCTGTGCCCACGCCGATCGCCGCCAGCTCGGCCAGCAGCCGCTGGGCCTTGCCGAAGGCATAGGCGAACAGGATCGAGGGCCGCTCCGGTGCCGCCTGCCACCACTGCAGAATTTCGCGAGCCACCACGGCACCGCTCTGCCAGCGGTAGATCGGCAGCCCGAAGGTGGCTTCGGTGATGAACACATCGGCCTGCACGGGCTCAAACGGCGCGCAGCTGGGGTCGGCGCAGCGCTTGTAGTCGCCGCTCACCAGCCAGCTCTCGCCGCCCGCCTCCAGGCGGATCTGGGCGCTGCCGAGCACGTGGCCGGCGCTGTGGAACGACACCCGCGCATCGCCGATGCGGTGCAGCTGGCCGTAGTCCACCGGCAGCAGGTTGATCTCAGCGCCAAGCCGCTGGCGCAGGATCCGCTCGCTGGCGCCCACCGCCCAATACTCGCCGCAGCCGGGCCGGGCATGGTCGGCATGGGCATGGGTGATCAGGGCGCGGGGCACCGGCCGCCAGGGGTCGATCCAGGCGCGCGCCGCCGGGCAGTAGAGGCCCTGGGGGGTGAGCTCCAGCAGGCTGCCGGCGGGGATAGGCATGGGGTTGGGCTGCTGTGGCGCTTCTAGCGCTGGGGCCAACCCTCCAGGGCGATCTTGCCGATGGTGTGGCCGTCTGCCAGCAGGGCATGGGCGGCGCTCAGGTTGGCGGCGCTGATCGGACCGAGGGTCCGCATGAGGGTGGTGCGGATCTCGCCGGCCTCCACCAGAGCGGCCAGGCGATCGAGGATCCGCCCCTGGGCCAGCTGGCCGTCACCACCGGCACTGCTGCGGCTGAACATGAACTCCCAGCAGAGCCGCACGCTCTTCTGCTTGAGCCGCTCCATCGCCAGCGGCCCTCTGTTGCCCACGATCACCAGCAGCGAGCCATGGGGCCGCACCAGCTCGGCCATCTGCTCCCAGTAGGCATCGGTGTCGCTGAAGTTGGCGATCGCATCCACCTGATCCAGCCCCAGCGCCTGCAGCTGCGCTGCCAGGGGCTGGCGGTGATCCACCACCTGCTCGGCGCCCATCTCCAGCACCCAGGCGCGGCTCTCCGGCCTTGAGGCGCTGGCGATCACCCGCAGGCCGGCCCGGCGGGCCAGCTGGATGGCGATCGAACCCACCCCGCCCGCTCCCCCCAGGATCAGCAGGCTGCGGCCGGCCGACTCACCTGCGCAACAGCCGCTGCCGCCGTCAGGATCGAAGCCAATTCCTTCGAACAGCCCCTCCCAGGCGGTGAGCGTGGTGAGCGGCAGGGCGGCGGCCTCGGCCCAGGAGAGGCCCTCGGGTTTGCGGCCCACCAACCGGGCATCCACCGCCAGGCGCTCGGCGTAGCAGCCGGGCCTGCGGATGTCGCCCGCCACCATCACCCGATCACCGGGCTGGAAGCGGCTCACCGCATCGCCGCAGGCCAGCACCACCCCGGCGGCATCCCAGCCGAGAATCCGGCCGGCACCGCCAGGAGCGATGCCGGCTTGCACCTTGGTGTCCACCGGGTTCACAGCCACTGCCTCCACCTGCAGCACCAGGTCGTGGGGGCCGGGGGTGGGCTCGGCCACCTCGGCATCGATCAGCTCGGGGGTGGCGACAACGGCTCGCATGGCACGGGCGAGGGGCGAGGGACTGGATGCTCGCAGCCCGAAGGGCACAGCCAGGCTGGGCTTATCCCATCACAGCAGGCAGGGCAGAGGATGGCCTCGGTGCAGGTGGACGCCCGCGGGCTGCATCAGCCCTCATCCCACAGGCTCTGCAGCGTCCAGGGGCTGCCTTCCAGCAGCCAGAACGAGCCATCCACCAGCCGGCGGTGCTGATCCAGGCCGGCGATCCGCTTCAGATCGGCCGGCGTGAGCGTGAGTTCGGCGGCGGCCAGGTTGTCGCGCAGGCGGGCGGGGCTCACCGATTTGGGAATTGTGGAGAGGCCGCCCTGCAGCTGCCAGGCGATCAGCACCTGAGCCGGGCTGCAGCCGTGCTCCACCGCGATGGCGCCGATCACCGGGTTCTCAAGCAGCACAGGCTCATCGGCACCCTTGAGCGCGGCGGGCCGGTCGCCGGAGCCCAGCGGCGAGTAGGCGGTGACATGCACGCCGGCGGCCGCGCAGTCGGCCAGCAGCTGCGGCTGCTGCAGCAGGGGGTGGCGCTCCACCTGGTTCACCTCGGGCTGGATCCGACAGTGGGCCAGCAGATCCTGCAGCTTGCGGCTGGAAAAGTTGCTCACGCCGATGTGGCGGCAGAGCCCCAGCTCCCGCACGTCCTCCATGCCCGCCCAGGTGTCGGCCAGCGGCACGCTGGCCGGGGGCAGCAGGTCGTCGCCGCTGCCGGGAAAGGCCACGCCGGGCCGGATCGGCAACGGCCAGTGCACCAGGTAGAGATCCAGCCATTCGAGGCCCAGATCGGCGAGGGTGCGGCGCAGGGCCGGCTCCACGTTCCCGCGGCCGTGGGCGTTGCACCAGAGCTTGGAGGTGATCCACAGCTCCTCGCGCCCCACCTCACCGGCATCGATGGCGGCGCGGATCGCCGCGCCCACCTCCGGCTCATTGGCATACACGCTGGCGCAGTCGATGTGGCGGTAGCCCAGGCGGATCGCCTCGCGCACCGCCGCCCCCACCTCGCCCGGAGCCGCCTTCCAGGTGCCCAACCCCAGCAGGGGCATGCGGTCGCCGTTGGCGAAGCTGGCGGTGCGCATCGGGCGCGGATCGGCTGATCGGTTCACCCTAGGCACCGTTGTCAGTTGGGGCCGCACTCCCCACCCATGCAACCCATCCCCCAGGGCCCCTGAGTGTGAGTTTCAGCAGGTTGCCTGGGGGAGCATCGCCTCAGCCTGGCAGCGACACTGCAGAGATGGAGCTCCTGGCCTTTCTGTTCCTGTTGCCGTCCGGCAGCCCGCAGCCACGCACCGATCCACTTGATTACCCATAAAACTCCGCAACCCTGAGATCTCGTTCGGTGCAAGGCATACAGCAACAGACTGCATTTGCGATCCGTTCGGTCATCGCCGCCA
>Ga0208594_1000242_pt1 | contig 14674 bp, 14 predicted proteins | sample LakMenEpi14Sep10_FD_150699 | JGI IMG/M metagenome (GOLD analysis project Ga0208594, IMG submission 150699) | Freshwater microbial communities from Lake Mendota, WI - 14SEP2010 deep hole epilimnion (SPAdes) | ecosystem: Environmental > Aquatic > Freshwater > Lake > Epilimnion/Euphotic zone ...
ATAATGGAGTCGGCTCAGACATCATTCATAAGTAGCACCTTTTGGACCGAGCGTATTGGTCCAGTCGCTGCATTGAAGACTCTAGAAGTTATGGAGCGCACAAAGTCTTGGGAAGTAGTTACAAATATTGGAATTAGTGTGGCAAATCGTTGGTCTGCACTTGCGCAGAAACATGGGATTTCAATCTCGCTTTCTGGAATTAAAGCTCTGCCAGTATTTAGTTTTAATAGCGCGAAGGCACTGGAATACAAGACCTTACTTACGCAGGAAATGTTGGCTCGCGGTTTCCTGGCAACGACAAGTCTTTATGCAAGCGTCGCACACACACCTGAACTTGTCGAGTGCTATTTCGAAAATCTTGACGAAGTATTTAAAACAATCAAAGAGTGTGAAGATGGCTTAGATGTAATGACTTTGTTAAAGGGCCCTGTCGCGCATTCGGGTTTCAAGAGATTGAACTAATTGTGTCGAGAGACAGTCATCGCAGAATATGAGGGTTGTCTTTAGAGTTGATGCGTCGGCTGAGGTGGGGTTTGGGCATTTATCGCGATGTATAAACCTGGCAGAGGTTTTGCGAAGTCGTGGAATTGAAGTTTTATTTATTTGCCGAGATGATGAAGCAAAGAGTTTCCGAGCGCTTGAAGATCAGCTATTTGCAACGGTGTTGTTGCCGATACTGACAGTAGGCGAGCCTGTAAATCAGCAAGAAGATGCCCAACAAACTATTCAAGCACTGCAAGGCGAACGGCCCGAGTGGCTAATTGTCGATAGTTACACGCTCGACAAAAATTGGGAGCGGTTGATGCGACCTCATGTAGCAAAGATTGCTGCCATCGAGGATCTGTCTGGTCGAGAGCATGACTGTGACATGTTGCTTGACCAGAATTATTCTGAGCGCTCAGCTGCGTCGTTTGAAAAGTTTGTTCCCAATACTTGTGAGCTTCTGCTCGGACCAAGATTTGCGCTGATTGGTGAGCAATTTCGAATATTACGGCAGTTGAAGTCGAAGCCCACGCCTGAACTGAAGCGCATATTTGTTTTTTGTGGAGGATCTGATCCGCAAAATCTGACTCAACAGGTGATTAATGAAATTTCATGCAGCGAGCTAAGCAATGTTGCAGTTGATGTTGTCGTCGGAGCCCAAAACAAGACCTTTGACCGTGAGGCTGCACTTAAATTGAATGCGAATATCGAGATCCACGATGCCAGCGGAGAATTTGCGCGAATAATGAGCATTGCTGATTTGGCGATTGGAGCAGGTGGCACAACTTCATGGGAAAGAATGTGTCTCGGAGTTCTGTCGATTGTCGTGAGCATTGCTGAGAATCAGATTTCTGCTTGCGAAAAACTCGGACGTGATGGTCTGGTCACTTACCTGGGTGCGCAACCATCTTTGAAGCCTGGCGCAATTAGAAATGCAGTAATTGAGGCCAAGACCAAGTTTGTGTCTTGGTTTGATCAAATCGAAAAAGGACAAATTCTTGTTGATGGCCGGGGCTGTGAGCGTGTCGCTGAAGTTATGTGTCCGAGTGATGAGTCCAAATTGTCGGTTCGACTTGCAAAATCCGATGACTGCGTTGAATTCTTCAATTGGGCGAATGATCCTGCTGTTCGAGAGCAATCGCTTTCAACATCAACTATTCAGTGGCCCGATCATAAAAAGTGGTTTGCTGAAAAAATTAGTTCGAGCTCATCTGAGATGTACGTTTTAGAGGCATCCGGACTTCCCGTCGGACAGGTCCGCTTCGAGAAGTCCGCGGCTGTTGCTGAAATCAATTACTCGCTTGACAAAATAGTTCGCAATCGTCGTTGGGCTTCTGTCATGTTAGAAATGGCAATGAAAATGTTTGGTCAAAAATGCTCATCAACGCTCAGGGCGCGGGTTAAGAGTTCAAATGTTCCATCCTCTTCAGTCTTTAGGCAGTTGGGTTTTTCAGAAATAGCTTCTCAAGATCCGTCTTTATTGGCTTTTCAATTAGAGCTTGAATCTAGGGTTTTCGGAAGATGAAAATTGAGGGGCGGGGAGTTGGGGCGGGGAGTGCGCCGCTGGTAATTGCCGAGATGTCGGGCAATCACAACCAATCGCTTGAGCGGGCACTTGAAATCGTCGATGCGGCTGCACAGTCTGGCGCTCATGCGCTGAAAATTCAGACTTACACAGCCGAGACGATGACGATTGATATTCGTGAGCGAGAATTTTTTATCTCTGACGAAAAGAGTTTATGGAAGGGCGAGACACTTTTTGATTTATACAAGAAGGCGTACACGCCATGGGAGTGGCATGAGGCAATATTTGATCGCGCAAAGAAGCACAAGATGCTCGCGTTCAGCACGCCGTTTGACAGAACAGCGGTTGACTTTCTTGAAGATTTAAATGCTCCGTGCTACAAGATTGCATCGTTTGAAAACACTGATCTGCCTTTGATTAGATACGTCGCCGCAACTGGCAAGCCGATGATCATCTCAACTGGCATGGCTACTTTTGCCGAACTTGATGAGACAGTTAAAGCGGCGCGCGGTGCTGGCTGTAAAGACTTGATCTTATTGAAATGCACCAGCACTTATCCGTCGACTCCGGATGACTCAAACATTTTGACGATTCCAGAAATGCGATCACGATACGGTTGCGAAATCGGAATTTCAGATCACACAATGGGGATCGGTGTGTCGGTGGCGGCAGTTGCTCTCGGTGCAACGGTGGTCGAGAAGCACTTTACGCTTCAACGCGCAGACGGAGGTGTCGATAGCGCATTTTCAATGGAGCCACAAGAGATGGCGCAACTCGTTATCGAGACTGAGCGTGCATGGCAAGCGTTGGGCAAAGTGCAAACTGGCCCCACAGCAAAAGAAAAAGCATCACTAGTTTTTAGACGCAGTCTTTACGTCGTTGCCGATGTAAAAGCAGGCGAGAAGCTGACACCAGCAAATGTGCGGGCGATTAGACCGGGGAATGGAATTGCACCAAAGTTTTATGACGAGGTAATTGGAAAGACCGCAAAACGTGACATCGCTCGCGGCACTCCGCTCTCGCACGATTTAATCGCCTAGCTAAACCGCTAATCGTCAATTTTGCCCGCGATTGGGCGCTTGCGAGTGGTGGCGGGCTAGTTGGGGTTTGCGTGGGCGGCGCGGGAGGCGGCGTAGATGTGGTCGACGGTGAGACCACAACATCCGCCGATTAGTTGAGCGCCGAGTTTGAACCATTCGGCAAAAAATTTCTCTAAGCGGTCTGGTGCGATCACATCGACGAACCGCCAGTCGGGCATTTCGAAGTAGCCCGAGTCTGGGTAGGCCGACAAGGGACCCGAAAAGTTTTTGCGAATCGCCGCGAGAGTCTCACCGATGATCTCAGCGCCTGTGTGCATGACACCAGCAACATCAACGCCAGTTTTTGGAATCAATTTGGTTACTTCTTCAAGTGGAAACTCATTATGTTGATCAAAACTGATAGCGCGACCGTCTTTTGCACGTCGAGCGCTCATACCGAACCAAACAGGTAGACCAGTTTCGAGTGCGGCGTTAAGTGCAAGTGGCACACGAGTTGGCTCATACATCATTTCAAGCATGATGTGATCGACACCAGAAGATTTCAAAATACCTGCGAGTTCTCCGAATGCGTGGGCGAGCTCTCCGCTTGAAGGCACCTGGGCCTGATCAACTTTTGCAGTGCCTGCAGCCACGGGCAGCATGTGCGAGAGCGACCCAGCAACAGCGATTTTGCGACTTGGTGACTTTGCAGTTGCTATGTCTCGTGCGCGCAGCGCTGCCTCAACTGCGATGCGATTGATTTCTTCGACGCGATCAGCAAAACCAGCAGGCGTGAGCATTAAACGCGAAGACGCAAAAGTGTTTGCCGTAATCACGTCGGCACCTGCGTCAATGTAATCGAGATGCACCTGAGTTAGTAGTTCGCTGTTGTTCAGTGATGCCGGCCCGCACCATGCTGACGGATCCATTTGCGCACCACGCCGCTGCAGTTCTGTACCAGTTGCACCATCGAGCACAATTATCTCGCCGGCGTCGAGGCGTTGCTTTATATCTAGGTAACTCATGGTGACTCAGACTAACTCTTTTCAGTCACCAGGATTAAATGCTCGCGAAACCAAGACTATTTTTTGAGACTTATTTTTAAGACGTTGAATTTCTGATAGGTACACCTGACAGTTTTTTAACAGGTGTCCCTCACATCGCGGTGATAACAAACACCAATTTTTTTCGAGCCTCATTGTTGATCGAACTGTACTGTTCACGGTGTAAGCAACATTCAACAAAAAAATTGGAGAAATTATGAAACGTAGAACTTTAGATCTTTCGATGAGTGTTGGAGGAACCCTTCTTGCGGGTCTCGCAGTAGTGCTTGGTTTCTTGTTTCAAGCCAATGCAGATTTCGCGACAACTTATGTTCGCGATCAATTAAGCGAACAACAAATTAGTTTTCCACCGCTTGAAGCTTTGTCGGAAAAAGAGGTTGGTGTTGCATGCCTTGTCGAACTTGCGGGTACAACTTTAGATAGCGGTAAAAAGTCTGAGTGTTACGCCAATGAATACATTGGCAGTCACCTCAAGGGCATAGGTGGTGGCGAGACATACGCAACACTTGGCACACCACAGCGTGAGCTTCAGGCAAAAGTTGCCGACGCGAAGAAGGCGAACGATCCGAATTTGGCAACTTTGGAAGCCGATCTCGCCAAGGTCAATGGCCAGCGCGAGACGATGTTCAAAGGCGAAACATTGCGCGGCTTGTTGTTGACGACATATGGCTTCAGTGTGCTGGGTGAAAAAGCAGAGTTGGCCGCACTGGTTGCATTTTTCGCTGCGGCCATTTTGATTCTTGCTTCGATTGCTGGGTTCGCCCATGCGTTATCAACACCAAGAAACCAAAAAATCTAATTAACCAAACGAACGGAGAACAAAATGAGCAAAGTGCATAAAATTGTCGTCGGAGTCGACGGCTCTGAGAGTTCGATTACAGCTTTGCGCTGGGCGCTCGGTGAGGCGAGGCTTCGAGGTAGCGAAGTCGAAGTTATTCATACGTGGAGTTTGACGCCGATGGTTGATCCGATGGGTTTTGCCTCGTATGTGCCGGTTGAAGAAATTGCAAACGCAGCCAAAAGTCTTGTTGAAGACGTGATGAAACGTGTTGAAGAGTTTGTCGGTAAGACAAAAGTCTCGACAAAAATCACGCGGGGCGCGGCTGCGGCGACATTGCTTGAAGTGGCAAAAGATGCTGAGCTACTTGTAGTTGGTCGTCGAGGTCACGGTGGATTCATGGGTTTGCTGCTTGGCTCGGTTGCTGAGCAAGCCGCTCATCATGCGCCGTGCCCAGTTGTCATTGTCTCGGACGAAAAGTAAGTTCGCGCCAAGACGGTTCCGCTCGTAAGTTCAAGGGTTTAAGATAACTAAATGGTGATTGACGAATTGATGGCTGCGCTTGGAGAAAAAGTGTCGGTCAACGAAACGATTCGTGAACATCACTCGAAAGACGAAAGTTTTCATACGCCTAATTTGCCCGAGGCAGTTGTCTTCGCCACCTGTACTGAAGATGTAGCAACAACATTGAAGATTTGCAACGAGCATCGAACACCAGTTGTTGCATGGGGTGCAGGCACTTCGCTTGAGGGCAACAGCACGCCAGTGCGTGGCGGCGTATCGCTTGACCTCTCGCAGATGGACAAAATTTTGCGCGTCAGCAGCGAAGATTTAGATTGCACGATTCAGCCCGGCGTACGGCGCAAACAATTGAACGAGTATCTCTCGCGTTATGGTTTGTTTTTCCCGGTTGATCCGGGTGCTGATGCAACGTTGGGTGGCATGGCATCGACTGGGGCGTCGGGCACGACGACAGTTAAATACGGCGCAATGAAACAACTTGTGATGAGCCTCACTGTCGTGACTGCCAACGGCGAGATAATCACAACGTCGCGCCGAGCGCGAAAAACATCAGCGGGCTATGACTTGACGCATTTGTTCGTCGGCTCAGAGGGAACTCTCGGTGTGATCACTGAGTTGACTCTGCGCGTGTTTGGAATCCCCGAGGTGATTGCTGCGGCGACAATGCAGTTTGACAGTGTGCGCGAAGCAATCGACGGAGTAATAGAAGCGATTCAACTAAATGTTGGCGTGGCTCGTATCGAGTTAGTTGACCGCGAGGCCGTTGTTGCGGTCAATCGATATTCGGGCACAGATTTGCCGCACAAAGATTTGTTATTGCTTGAGTTTCATGGCTCGGCCGAATCGACGGCGATAGATATTGCCGCGGCGCGCGAAGTGCTTGAGCGTCACGGGGGTCAAGGCTTTAAACAAACAACTGACGAAGCCGAGCGAAGAAAATTATGGCAAGCACGACACGATGCTGGTTTGGCGTGTCGCGCACATCAAATCGGTGGGCGAATTTTTTCGACCGATGTATGTGTGCCGATTTCGCGTTTGTCTGAGTGCATTGAGCAGACACAAAAAGATTTAGCAGCATCAAAAATTTATGGGCCATTAGTTGGCCATGTTGGCGACGGAAACTTTCATGTTTTGTTGACGGCAGACCCGAACGATCATGAGGCGATCGAACGTCTTGAACAATTTCATACACGTTTGGTGCAGCGTGCACTAAGTCTTGAAGGCACATGCACTGGCGAACACGGCATCGGCGTTGGCAAAATTGACTATTTGATGACTGAACTCGGCGCAGAGGCCGTGAATGTAATGGCAATGATCAAGGCAGCGCTTGACCCCAATTGCATTATGAACCCAGGCAAAGTTATAGCCGAAACTGTCAGCTAAAAGAAGGGTCGTAGAGTAGAGGTATGAGCAAAACAGATTTCGTGATGTACAGCACACAGTGGTGCGGTTACTGCAAGCGACTGAAGTCAATGTTGAATGCGGATGGAATTACGTTTACTGAAATTGATCTCGAGCAAGATCCTGAAGCAGCGGCAATTGTTGAGCGCGTCAATAACGGCAACCAGACTGTGCCGACACTTGTATTTTCTGACGGTGAGGCGATGACTAATCCATCGGTGACGAAAGTTAAAGAGAAGTTGAGCGCGCTCGCAGCCAGTTAGGTTGTTGCGCGATTGAGCTCTTGAAAAATTTGTCGAGTTAGTTTCTGCGGGGGCCAGGGATAACGACTGGGCCGGTGTCGTCATTTACTCGAATAACGTCAATTTTGTGTTCATAAATTGAACTCAACGTCTCTGGTGTGAGAGTTTCACGTGGGGTACCCGAAGCGGCGTGTCGACCGTTCTGAAGCAAAATCACGCGATCAGCAAACGACATTGCAACATTGAGGTCGTGAAATACCGCAATCACGGTGCGACCCTCTTCGACGAGTGATCGCACGATTTGCATGAGTTTTTCTTGTTGACCAATATCTAGAACTGCAGTTGGCTCGTCGAGTAGCAACAACTGAGTGTCTTGGGCGAGAATTCGCGCCATTGAAACTCGGGCTTGCTCGCCAATTGAAAGAGTGCGGTATAAACGATTGCGCATTTCAGCGACGCCGAGACGTTGCATTGCGTTTTCGACGAGGTCTTCGTCTTTTGCGCCAAGTTTTGGCCCGCGACCCATTTCGACTACTTCGGCAACCGTATAAGGAAACGAAACTGTGACGCGTTGCGGCAGAACCGCACGCAACCTAGCCAATTCGCGATTGGTGACTTCGGTGACTGGTTTATCGCCAAAGAAGACACTGCCAGTTTCTGATTGCAAGTCGCCAGCCAAAACACTGAGTAACGTCGACTTGCCCGCACCATTAGGGCCAAGAATTGCGACGAGTTCGCCCTTGTTGGCGTGCAGCGAAATATCACACAAAATTTCTTTGCGCGAGCGAACGACTGAAATGTTCTCGCATTTGATCACTGGAGTTTTCTCGTGATTCATGTCGCGACTCACGACCAGGTGCTTTCACTTGTGCGCATTTTGCGCAGTAGCCACAAAAAGAACGGCGCGCCGATTAGCGCTGTTAGAACGCCGAGTGGCAGTTCGGCTGGTGCGAGCAATGTTCGTGCCGCGAGGTCGGCGAGCAAAGTAACAATTGCACCGAGTAGAGCTGATGACCACAACAGATCTCGATGCTTTGGCCCGAGCACGAGACGCAAAATGTGCGGCACGATTAATCCGACGAATGCGATGATGCCGGTGGCGGCAACTGCGCTCGACGCGAGCAAGCCGACGATTGCAATTGTTTGCAGGCGAACGCGCTCGACTGGCACGCCGACATGCGCTGCCGAACGATCGCCGAGTGCCATGAGGTCAAGTGTGCGTGCAAATTTTGTGCTGAGTGCGATGCCAATAATGGCAAGTGGCAAGACCACGGCAACTGCTCGCCACGTCGCGAGGCCCAAAGAGCCCAGACTCCAAAACGTGACGGTGCGAATTTGATCGTCATCGGCGATGAAAACGGCAAGGCCAATTAACGCACCCGATAACGCGTTGATTGCGATGCCGGTCAAAATGAGTGTGACGACATCTGTTTTGCCGTCAACGCGAGATAAGCCGTAGACAATTGCAGTTGCGAGAGTGCCACCGATGAATGCAAAAATTTGCACACCAAGTGTTATTTTGCTCAGACCAAGCGTGATCGCGATAACCGCACCAACAGCTGCGCCACCAGAGACGCCGACGGTCGCTGGCTCGGCAAGCGGATTTCGAAAGACACCTTGCATTACGACGCCCGCAACAGCAAGTGAGGCGCCGACGACGATCGCCAAGGCGACACGTGGAAGTCGAACATTCCAAAAGACGGCGTGACTAATTGAGTTTGCATCAGAAGTTTCTGCAGGGCCTTGAAACAAAACCGTGAATACTTCGCCAAATCTAATTGTGTATGCACCAGTTGTTAGCGCGTTAAACACGACGATCACGAGCGCGATCGAGAGAACGATTGCAACTGTTCTTGAATTAAGTCGGCGCAATTCGCTCATCTGTTAGGGCTCATTTTTCTGTCGTCAAGATTTTGAAGGCTTGCGCCAAGCGAATGATTAGTTCGCCGGTACGTGGCCCAAAAGAGAATAACAAGTCATCATCAATTGAAACCACTGAGCGTGTTTTTGCCGCAGGTGTTTGAGCGATGCCAGGTAGGTCGAGGAGGCCATCGATGCCACCTACCGACGCGAGACCGCGAGTCGTAACGACGATGATTTCGGGGTTGGCGTTGACGATTGCTTCACTAGTTAGCGGGGTGAAGGCAGCAAGTTTTAAGTCGGTGCCTACATCGATGCCGCCAGCAGAACGGATCATTTCATCAGCGCCAGATTCTTTGCCGCCAAGCAAAAATACCGATGCTGTGCCACGAACATAAATGAATGCAACCCGCGGGCTTGCAGTTGCAGAGTCGAGAGTATTGAGCGCCTGGTTGATGTCATTTTGAGTCGCGTCCAGAAGTTTTGTGCCGAAGGTGTCAGCACCGAGTGCGTCGGCGATCAATTTGATACGTGAAGCAATATCTGAGAGTTTCCAAACTTCTGGGGCGAGCACGATTGGCACACCTGCGCCACGCAATTGTTGAATCGCTTCTGGTGGACCCGAACGCGTATCGCCGATAACAAGTGTCGGTTTGAGTTCGAGCACGCTTTCGGCACTGATGTCATGGCCGCTGCTGACTTTTGGAATTGATTCGAGCGCAGCGAGTGTTGTTGTCGCGTCGCGACCGATGATCTTGTCGGCAAAACCAAGAGAGATAACTATTTCGGCGATCGCTTCGTTGAGCACGATAATGCGGGAAGAATCAGTGACTGTTACTTCGACATCGTCGGCTGATGTCACCGTTGATGGCAAAACTGATTTGCCATCGCCAATGATTGGCAGATCAAAGTCTTGGGCTGAAATCAAGACAGGTCGAATCTCGGCGAATGGCTGTGATGTTTCAGATGCTGATGCGCCATTTGACGAAACTGTTTGTGAGGTTGTAGTCGGTGTTACAGAGGTTGATGAGCATGCCGAAATCGACACAATGAAAACGGCTGTGGTCAAGAGAGAAATCTTTGTGTTTCGTGTGACCATAGCCATTTCAATCTACTAGTGACAGTCAGATTGGTAGAATTCTCAGAGTGAAATTTTCAGGCTTTGTGCTGTCGGCTTTGATGTCAACGATGGCAATTGCAAGTTGCTCGAATGATCAATCGTTCAGTGAGACTTTTGTTACGACAACAAGTGACACGCCTACAGAAGTTGCATCAACTGTCGCGCCGACGGTGGTCGTAACAACGGTTGCTGCTTCGGCATCAAGTTCAACGACGACAAGTGTGGTAGTCAGCACGACGAGCGTGGCAACCTCAGGTTCGACAAGAGCGCCGAATTCGAGCGTCGCCAGTGGCGCACCGACAACAACTGTCGCATCAACTAGCCGACCAAAACTTTCGGTGAGTCAAACAAATAATTTGAACCCAAATGGGACATCAGTCACAGTTCGCGGAACGGGTTTCGATGTGAGAAAAGGTGTTTACGTAACTGTTTGCACACAGGCCGCACCAGGGCCACAAGCCACTTGCATTGGCGGGGTGAATATCGATGGTTCGTCGGCGAGTTCTGTTTGGGTTTCGTCGAATCCACCGGGTTATGCCGTTGGTCTCACGACACCATTTTTACCGGATGGATCATTTACTGTTGATCTCGTAGTCGTCGCAAAAAGCGGAACGTTGGACTGCACCGTGATTAAATGCGGTGTGATCACTCGGTCTGATCATTTGCGATACACAGATCGAACGCAAGATGTTTTTGTGCCGATTACGTTTTCGAATTGATTGTTTTATCAACCCCCGATACCCAGAAAATTCAGAGGAGAATCAAATGACAAACTTTAAGTTTGTATCGCGTTCAGTTGTTTTGGTTGCGATTATTTCAACGTTGCTTGCAGCAGTGCCAGCCCAAGTCTCGGCTGCAGTTAGCGCAAGTGTTAGCAAAACGGTGAAACTTGCTGATCTCGAAGTTGTTTCAATCAAGTTGGCCAATGTGCCAGCGGGTCAGGGCGTTTATGTTTCGCAATGCTTCAAGCCAACTCTGGGTCAGCGTGCTGCGAATGGTTTGATTTGCAACGGCAGTGTCACTGAGACTGGCACGATGATTTGGGCGACCACAGATGGGCAGCGCGGCTCTCAGTCTGCGACCAGCGAACTAGTTCTGATGATGCGTTCGCGATTTACGAAAGTTGATGCAAATGGCGTAAGCAAGACTTACGACTGTGGTGTGGCGAACTGTTCGCTGTTTATTTATCGCGACCACCGGGGCATTACGGACACTGCACTTGACACGATTGTGCCCTTGAAGTTTTTGCCACGTCAAACATTGCCGGCAGCAAAACTTGGGTTAAAGCGCGACGGTGCGAGTTACAAAGTGGGCGACACTGTCTCGATCAAGTCAAACAAGTTGAGAACTTCAAGAGGGCAAGTTGTTGCCGTATCTTCAGACGAGACGCGACAGATTTGTACGACAACTGGCACAACGAATGTCACGATCAAGTTTCGCCAGGCAGGCACTTGCCAAGTCACTCTTTTTGCTGAGGGCTCGGCAAAGTTTGATCAAATGATCGAAGTCTTGACGTACATCGTTAAATAGCCGACAACTTTAGATAATCGCCGCCTGCAATTTGGCGGCTGACTTTTTAGTTGAGCGGGCCTGTGATGAGTTCGGCGGCGCGGCGCATTGAAAGTGATTTGGCGAGGTCATCGACGAGTTTCATTTCGTCGGCTAACACTTTGTCTGGGCCAGGGCGACCAACGACTTTGCGCACTTCGGCATGAACGTTCATCAGCGCCGGAGACGCGGTGAGTGGGGCACGAAAATCAATCGCCCGAGTTGCAGTGAGAATTTCGATAGCCAGAATGCGACGCAAGTTGTTGATCGCGAGGCGCAGTTTGCGCGCGGCATTCCATCCCATTGAGACGTGATCTTCTTGCATCGCACTCGACGGAATTGAATCGACACTTGCTGGCACAGCGAGTCGTTTGTTTTCTGAAACCATGCTGGCTTGTGTGTATTGCGCGATCATCAGACCAGAATCGACGCCAGCGTTGAACGCCAAGAATGCAGGAAGCCCCATTGATCGATTGACGTCGAGCATACGGTCGGTGCGACGCTCGCTGATTGAGCCGAGATCGCACGCGGCGATCGCCAAGAAATCAAGCACATAGCCGACTGGCGCGCCGTGGAAGTTGCCATTCGAGCGAATCTCGCCACTCTTGGTGACAACGGGGTTGTCGATCATCGCTGCGAGTTCGCGATGAGCAACATTTGAGGCATGTGCGAGCGTGTCGCGTACGGCGCCGGCGACTTGCGGCGCACAACGAAGCGAATATGCATCTTGAACGCGAGTGTCATCGAAGCGATGTGACGCCACGAGGGGAGAATTCTTCAGAAGCGTGAAAATGTTGGCGGCACTTGCCACCTGACCTGGATGACTGCGAAGCGGCTCGTGCATTTCTGGTGCGAAAACTTGGTCGGTGCCAAGTAAGGCCTCGACACTAAGCGCCGTCGCGATATCTGCAAGCGTGCAAAGTTCGTGAAGATCGGTGATTGCCAAGAGCAACATGCCGAGCATGCCGTCGGTTCCGTTGATGAGTGCCAAGCCTTCTTTTTCGCGCAACAAAATTGGTTTGATGTTGTTCTCTTTGAGTACGTCGATCGATGGTCGACGGCGACCCGACTTGTCGAAGACTTCGCCTTCACCCATGAGTGCGAGAGCACAATGCGACAGCGGCGCAAGATCGCCACTGCAACCCAGTGAGCCATACTCATAGACAACAGGCGTGATCGATGCATTAAGCATCGCCGCCATTGTTTCGGCAACAACTGGTCGAACTCCGGTTGCTCCGCTGCAAAGAGTGCGAAGTCGCAGCAACTGCATTGCACGCACTACTTCGGTTTCGACGACATCACCCATGCCCGCTGCGTGCGAACGAATCAGCGATTGTTGCAGAGCAACTCGATCGCTCATGGCGATGTGCTTTGTCGAAAGCGCACCAAAACCAGTCGAGATGCCATAGACCGGTTGATCAGACTTGGCGAGATCTTCAACAATTTTGCTTGATCGCGCGATTGCGTCTAACGCGCTCGGGGTAATTTCGACTTCAGCACTCTCACGGGATACTTTTACGACTGATTCACGGTCAAGACCCGAAGTATTGATCAAAACTTTCGCATTTGCCACGAGAGAACTCTAGTTCTCGCGCACGCTTTTGAAAAAAGTTAAACCGACTTGCTGTAAACGGGTTGGTCGTATGGCTTAAACGTGAATCGGCGGACTAACTCAAAGTAGCCGCCTGAGTAGAGCGAATTAATTTTTTCTGCACGTTCGTAGGCGCCGGTGCGCTTGGCAACTGCTGGCACTTCATACCAAGGTGCTGATGGCTCATCATGGTGAGCAATGTGCAAGTTGTTGTTTAACATCAATATGCCCATTAGCCAGCCAGCATCAATCATCGCAGTGCGGGTTGACTCGTTGTCAAGAGTTTTATGTTCGGCAAACGATCGCATCATGTTTAGTGAGTGCGAGCCAAAGACGCCACCAATTAGATACTCGACCATTGACATGCCGGCCAAATTAGTGACGATGAAGACGATTGCAACTAGTGCGGGAATGTGAAGCATCCATGCAGCCCGAGCATTGCCGACATTGCGTACGGCGCGCCAAGCATCGGCAAGAAAATATTGAACCGCACTAAAGACCGACCAAACGGTTAAGCGAAAAGCGAGAGTGCGATTGGCCCAATAGATAGTGCGAAAGAACCGACCAGATGTTTGCCATTTTTCGGGCATTGCGTAGTAGCTCTCGGTGTCGAGTTGTGGGTGGGTGAGCGTCGTGTTGTGATGGCTGATGTGGTCACGCTTGAACGACAAAAATGGAACCCACATAGTTACCGAAAGTGAAGCGAGCGCAGCATTGAGTTTCGAATTGCGAAATGGGTGACCGTGCACAAGTTCGTGTTGCAGACTCAAGTGCCACGCACCAAACCAAGTTAGAAGTGCAAAAGTTGCCCACCATGGCAACTGTTTGTGTGTGAAAACAGATGCGAACCAACCGACATATACAAGAACTGCAATTATCAAAGTGCGCCAGTCACCACGAGACTTCAAAATTGAGCGCGCACCTGCTTTGCTCGAGACGCTCGATGAATTGACGCTTGTAGACATTCGTTAAATTTTATCGCAACGAACCTGCTGCTAGTTGCCCACCCACAAATACAGCATCGACAAGTTTCACACCTGGGCGGTATGCCAAATGAATGTGACTTCGTGAATTGAGAACTGCAAAGTCTGCGTGCGAGCCGACGGCCAAATTGCCGATATCAGAACGGCGTAATGCAGCCGCGCCGCCGGCGGTTGCAGACCAGACTGCCTCGTCGCAAGTCATTTTCATATTGAGCACCGCCAACGAGATGGCCAGAGGCATTGACGTCGTATATGACGAACCCGGATTGCAGTCAGACGCGAGTGCGACCGTCACACCAGCATCAATTAGTCGTCTCGCATCAGGAAACTGCGAGCGAGTGCATAGTTCGGCGGTTGGCAACAGAGTTGCGACAGTCCTGCCTTTGGTATCGGCAAGAGCATCGATATCGGCCGAATCAAGGTGTGTGCAGTGATCGCACGACGCGACGCCAAGTTCAACACCTAATTGAACGCCACCGCCATGTTGCAACTGATTGGCGTGAATTCGTAGCCCAAGACCTGCTTTTGCACCAGCTTG
>Ga0208594_1000245_pt1 | contig 14525 bp, 16 predicted proteins | sample LakMenEpi14Sep10_FD_150699 | JGI IMG/M metagenome (GOLD analysis project Ga0208594, IMG submission 150699) | Freshwater microbial communities from Lake Mendota, WI - 14SEP2010 deep hole epilimnion (SPAdes) | ecosystem: Environmental > Aquatic > Freshwater > Lake > Epilimnion/Euphotic zone ...
CGCGCCAGGTCGGGCGTCGCTCACTCCATCACATCGTGGGCGGGCGCACGAAGTGGCGAATCTTTCTGGACGGCCTCGAGCACGTCAACTGGCAGACCGAGAGCCGTCGCTTGTCGAATGCTGCGGCGCCCCGTCAAACACCGGAGCAGGTCGAAGTCATCCAAACCCGCACCGAAGAGCGCCGCGTGACTCCCTGGCACCCGCTTGTCCGCCCACACACCAAGCCATGCGAGTGCCGCTTGCACCGCGAGCGAGTCGCGTGCACCAGGCTGAGCGACTGCGTTTCGCAAGTCATGCTCATGTGTGACGGCGTCCATCGTCATCTGTGATCGAGCCATCGGCGGAATATGCGGAAGTATCGGGTCGAAGCGCGGTGCCAGCTCAGCGAGTTCGTCAGCGAGTGTCAGTAGCGACTTGCCGCGATGACGCTCAACCTGCGCTTGTGTCCACGCATCGCTGGCCACACCTTCCATTCGTCCGTTCACGATGTCGTCGGGCACGCCCAAGAGATGCGACGCGAGTTCACGCACCGTCCACGACGGGCAGTGCGGCACGGTACGGTCACCGATCGGCTCAGCCACGGTGCGAAGCAACGCCACCACTCGGTTGCGCAACTCCATGTAGGCCAGCGACACCGTGTCGTCAGGCAGGAGCGACGGCAACATCATCCCCGTGACGTCATCCCCGCAAGGTGCAGCCGAGCTTCTCAGCGGCTGTGATACACGCAGCCCGCGTTGAAGCAACTTCGGCGTCGGTGAGTGTGCGGTCAGAAGCACGCAATCGCACCCGATACGCAAGGCTGCGCGACTCATCGGTGGAGGTCTTACGGAACACGTCAAAGAGTGCAACATCCTCCCCCAGCGCTCCACTCGCTTGGCGCAACGCGCGCTGCACTGCCGCTGCCGTCACCTTCGTCGGTACGGTGAACGCGAGGTCGAAATCAGTCGAAGGGAATCGACTCACCGGTTTGGCCAGCGGAACTTTTGGTGATTCACCAAGCAACACCGATGCGTTGATCTCGAGGCACGCCACCCGTTCTTCGATGCCGTACTTCGCCAGCACCTGCCGGTCGATCTCACCTACATATCCGAGCACCTGTTTGCCACGCGCGAGTGATGCGCTGCGAGTGGGGTGATACCCCGACGGCACGCGTGCCTGATCAAGTTGCGCACCAACGCCGAACACCGCAACGATCTGCGACCACCAGCCCACCGCCACCGACGCATCAGCGCCCACTGCCATGATGCAGAGTTGCTCCGTTTCGTCGGGCAGCGCATGCGCCGCGGAGTCCGCCGTGCGGGTACCTGCGTCGCCCGCACGGGCACCTGCATCGGTCGTGCGGGCGCGATACACATGCCCTAGTTCGTAGAGCGTGATGTCGTTCGCCCGGTGCGACACGTTGAAGGCGACAGCCTTCAACATGCCCGGCCGCAGCGACGTGCGCAGAAGGCTCTCTTCGACGACGAGCGGGTTCTCCAGTTCAAGCGCGGCAGCTTCGAGCGCCACACCGGCACGCTCGTGGTCGCCTGGTGCCAAGAACGGATTCGGCATCGCTTCGCTCGCCCCAAACGACAACACGAGATCGCGCAGCGCACGGCGTCGCTGCTGCAATGGCGACAAACCGCCAGGTTGGGTCGACTGCGACACTTGTTTGCCGAGAGCGTCGTATCCAACGTGACGTGCCACCTCTTCGACGAGGTCGATTTCATCAACGCAGTCCGGTCGCCACGACGGCACCTTCACGCTGAACCCTGGGCCCGACGCAACCAATGAGCCCTTCTTGGCCGTGAACTTCTTCGGCGTGCAAACGAACCCGATTTTCGTGAGTCTCGTCGACACGTCTTTGGCGGAGAGGTTCGTGCCAAGCACGCGGTTGACCTGAGCCACGCGCAGCGGCACGGTCGGCTGCTTTGGCAAGTGTCGAGTGCGCGCATCGGTGGCGCCGCCGTGCACCACCAACTTCGGGCACGACTCGCGCAAGATGGCTGCGAATCGCGCGACCGAATAATCGACGCCGAGCGGGTCGACGCCGCGCTCGAACCTGGCGGACGCTTCGGTTCGTAATGCCAGTCGCTGACTGGTGAGCCGCACGCCGTTGGGCTCGAACCACGCCGTTTCGAGCGCGATCTCCGTGGTCGAGTCGCTGATCTCGGTGTTGGCACCACCCATCACACCGGCGATGCCGATCGCACGGTCGTCGCCATCGCAGATCAACAAGTCATCGGCGTCGAGCGTTCGCTGTGTGCCATCGAGAGTCGTCAACGCCTCCCCCGCCTTGGCTTTGCGAATGCGAAACCCCGAGGCAACCTTGGCGGCGTCGTACGCATGGTTTGGCTGGTTGGTCTCGAGCATCACGAGGTTGGACGCATCAACCACGTTGTTGATCGGCCGCATTCCGGCCGCCAGCACTCGCCGCGCCAAGTGGTCGGGCGACGGGCCGATGACGATGCCACTCATCACGGTGACGTTGAAGCGTGCACACGCCTTTTCGTCGACGATCTTTACCGACATGCGGCGAGCCGCACCCTTCTTTGCGGCATCCCCTTTGGGCGGTGTGAACTTCACCCCGAGGCGCGCCGCAACGTCACGAGCCACACCCAGGTGTGCGGTGGCATCAGGACGATTACGCGTGATGTCGAGGTCGTACACCACATCACGCTTCACACCGAGTGCTTCAAAGACATTGCGACCGAGCTTTGCGCTGGCGGGCAGAATCATGATTCCTGCGGCATCGCTCGACAAACCGAGTTCGGCTGCCGAGCAGAGCATGCCTTCGGAGTCGATGCCAAGAATCCCACGGCGCAAGATCTCGCGACCGTCAGGCATCTTGGTGCCCAGCGTGGCGAGGGGTATGAGGTCTCCCTCTTGCATGTTGAACGCACCGCACCACACGTGACGTTCCACGCCGTCGCCAGCATCCACCCACACTCGGTGCACTTTGGCGGCGTCTGGGTGTCGCTGCGTGCGCAACACTCGTGCCACGACGACGCCATCAACCGGCGTACCGACGACTTCAATTGATTCGACTTGCATACCAAGCGATGTCATCACATCACCTAACGCCTCATCGCTCAAGCGCTTGACGTCGCAGTACTCAGCAAGCCACGTGCGAACGATGCGCATAGCTACGACCTAACCGTTCGAGCGCACATCAGAATTGCCTCACAAAGCGCAAATCGTTTGCATACATGTCGCGTAGGTCAGCCACTTCGTGCCGTTCCTTGGCCATGCGGTCAATACCGAAGCCGAACGCAAAGCCGGTGTACACCTCGGGGTCGACGCCTCCGGCGCGCAGCACGTTGGGGTGCACCATGCCGCAACCACCGAGCTCGATCCATTTGCCGTTCGCGCTGCGCACATCGAATTCGGCACTCGGCTCAGTGAACGGAAAGTAGTTGGGTCGTAGTCGACTGGTGAACTCGTTACCGAAGAACGCTTTCGTGAACGCTTCGATGGTGCCGGCGAGGTGCGCAAACGTAATGCCTTTGTCAATAACGAGGCCCTCGATTTGATGGAACACCGGCATGTGCGTGGCATCGGGTGTGTCGCGACGAAACACGCGTCCGGGCATCACCGCGTAGATCGGCAGATCCCACTCCTGCATCACGCGAATCTGCACAGGCGACGTGTGCGTTCGCAGCAATGTAGAACCAGGCGAGCCGTACTTCACGAACAGCGTGTCGAAGCCGCTGCGGGCGGGGTGGTTCGGCGGCATGTTGAGTGCGGTGAAGTTGTGGAAGTCGGTCTCCACTTCGGGGCCTTCTGCCACTTTGAAGCCCATACCGACGAAGACGTCTTCCAGCCGTTCCCACGCCTGGGTCACGATGTGCGGGTGCCCGCGTGTGCGGCGACCGAGGTGTTCGGTGAGTTCCATAGCTTCACCAGCCGCCGCAGCGAGGGCGGCATCACGTTCGAGCGCCTCAAGGCGCTGCCCCATGAGTCCCTCAATGGCCTGCATCGCCTCGTTGATCGCCCGACCAGCCGCCTTGCGCGCCTCCGCATCGGCGATTGATCCGAGTGACGACTTGAGACCAACGAGCACGCTGCCCTTACCCGAATGCTCGTTTGCTGCTCGCCGCAGGGCATCAACATCGGGAGCCGCCTTGAGGGCGTCTTGCGCGGTCTTGAGGGCCGAGGCGACCTGGGCAGCGACGTCGCTCGTACTCGGCATTACATCGAGAGTAGTTGGCGAATCGTGACTTGTTGATCAGCCTTGCACGATGGCAACGCCGGTCTGCGCTGAAGCATTCTCCAGTGAGCCCAGATCAGTGAGGTTCGTGATGCCAATCTCACGCATGCGGTCGGCGGCTTGCGCAGAGCGATTGCCCGAGCGGCAATAGATGATGTACGACGCTGCTGGGTCGAGCTTGGCAATCTCGGCATCGAACGAAGGATTCTTGATGTCGATGAGCACGGCGCCGTCGAGGTGCCCTGCTGCGAACTCTTCGGGTGTGCGTACATCGATGATCACGGCGTCACCAACCGCCACCGTAGCCGCTTCGGCTGGCTCGGTCGTCTCGCCACCGCATGCCGCGAGCACAAGAGACATGGCCGCCACGGCCACACTGAGCGCGCGCATCATCGCGCCACCCCGACGGGGCACGACACACCCGTGCCACCCAATCCGCAATAGCCGTTGGGGTTCTTGCCGAGATACTGCTGGTGGTAGTCCTCTGCATAGAAGTAGTCACCGAGCGGAGCAATCTCTGTGGTGATCTCGCCGTAACCAGCCTTGGTGAGTTCTGCCTGAAATGCATCGCGAGTCTTCTCCACGGCGGCGCGTTGTGCATCATCTACGAAATAGACGGCACTGCGATACTGCGTGCCGACGTCGTTGCCTTGGCGCATCCCTTGCGTGGGGTCGTGGTTCTCCCAGAACACGCGCAGCATTGCATCGAGCGCCGTCTGCGTGCGATCGAACACCACCATCACTACTTCGGTGTGGCCCGTGAGCCCGCTGCACACTTCTTCGTACGTGGGGTTCGGCGTGTAGCCACCCGCATATCCAACCGACGTCGAGTACACGCCGGGTGCCTGCCAGAACTTGCGCTCAGCACCCCAGAAGCAGCCCATGCCGACGACGAGCGTGTCGCAATGCGCGGGCCACGGGCCGACAAGCGGCGCACCATTCACAAAATGCTGTGCGGGCACCTGGAGCTTTGTGGACCGGCCTGGCAGGGCGTCGCGTTCGGCGACCATCGACACGCTTTTGCGAAACAGCATGATGAAAAATCTACGGCGAGCAGCGTGGCATCGCCCAACTCACGCAACGAAATTCGCGTGACGAACGCCCTACGGTCGGGCGCGGGAGAGTTCGTAACTGATGATGGTGGCGGCCATCGCAACATTCAGGCTCTCTGCACGGCCAGCATGATCAACACGTATCCAGCCATCCACGCTCGAAGCAAGCTCCGCCGACACGCCGTGTGCCTCACTGCCGAGCACCACGCACACTGCCCCACTCAAGTCAGCATCACGCAAGCTCTGTGAACCGGCTTGTTCGTGTGACGACGTCGCAAGCACGCGATAACCGAGCGACTTCACTTCGGCCAGTGTCGCCCCTTCGACGACGGGCACATGGAACAACGCTCCGGCCGATGCACGCACCACCTTTGGGTTGAACGGGTCGACCGTGCCCGAGCCGAGCACCACGCCCGCAGCCCCCATCGCTTCGGCGCTGCGCAAGATGGTGCCGAGATTGCCTGGGTCGCTCACGGCGTCGAGATACATCGCCCACGGCGCGCGAGTGCCCGACGACGAGACGCCCGCAGACGTGTCGCCCGAAGACGAGACACCCGCAGTGCCGAGCTCAAGCCGCGCTAGTGACGATGTTCGTCGCGACACCACCGCGAGGTTCGGTTGCGGCGATTCCGTCGATGCGACACGCTCGAGCACGCCGTCACCGAGCGAAAAGACCGGAGCGTCACAACCCGTCACGGCGACAGCGTCGCCCGACACGAACTGTGCGAGCACATCCCACCCGCCGCGTACGGCTTCGCCGATGAGCACTGCCCCTTCGACGACGAACGCCGATTCTTCGACGCGTGCCGATCGTCGCGCCAACAGGCGCCTGAGTTGTTGAACCCGCTGGTGCGAAAACCCCAGCGTCTCGTTCAGGCGAGTGCCGCCTTGGCGGTGTCGACCAGTTTCTTGAAGGTGTCGGCATCGCTCACGGCGAGGTCAGCAAGCACTTTGCGGTCGACTTCGACTCCGGCCTTGTTGAGGCCGTCAATGAAGCGGCTGTACGACATGTCGTGCAGGCGGCAACCAGCGTTGATGCGCTGGATCCACAGGCTGCGGAACTCGCCCTTCTTTGCACGGCGGTCGCGGAACGCGTACTGACCGGCGTGGAGGACAGCTTCGTTGGCGGAGCGGAACGTGCGACTGCGATCGCCGAAATATCCCTTCGCCTTCTTGAGAATTGCCTTGTGCTTCTTCTTGGCGTGTACGCCGCGCTTGACTCGTGCCATGGTGTCTGCTCCTTATCTCGTGGTGATGGTTCGAATGTTCTGTTGATGCCTGGTTTTAGCGCTCGGCCAGCAAGCGCTTGATCTTGCGGGCGTCGCCAGAGTGCACGTCAACGGTGCCGTCGAGGCGACGGGTGCGCGTGGACGGCTTGTTCTCAAACAGGTGCTGACGCATTGCCTGCTGACGGCGCAGCTTGCCCTTCCCCGTCTTGCGGAAGCGCTTCTTGGCGGTCTTCGATGTCTTCATCTTTGGCATTGCTGTCTCCTGTCTTTCTCTTTGTTCAGGCGGTCTTGGTTTGAGAGTTCGAATTGTTGGACGGTTTCGCGGCTGGCTTCTTGGAGTTGGCAGCTGCCTTCTTGTCTGGCGAGAGCACCATCGTCATGTTGCGTCCGTCGAGTCGAGGCTCGGTGTCGACCTTGGCGATTGGTCCGAGTTGCTCGAGCACTTCGTCGAGCACCTTCTTGCCGAGTTCCGGGTGGGCCATTTCACGGCCTCGGAACTGCAGCGACACCTTTACTTTGTGCCCCTCTTCGAGGAACTCAAGCATGTGCCGAACTTTCGTATCGAAGTCGCCTTTGCCGATCTTCGGTCGGAACTTCACTTCTTTCGTCGTGATGATGACCGTCTTCTTGCGCGACTCTTTCAGACGCTGGGCTTCCTCGTATCGGAACTTGCCGTAGTCCATGATTCGGCACACCGGTGGATCGGCCTGTGCCGCCACTTCGACGAGGTCGAGTTCTGCGGCGCGCGCTCTTGCGAGCGCATCTTCGATGGGCACGATCCCGACTTGGGAACCATCGGCGTCAACGAGGCGTACTCGGGGAACCCGAATGCGGTCGTTGTACCGCGGTTCATTGGTCGGCGGTGCTATGACTGCTCACTGCTGTTCAAGCGGCGTTGCCTCCTATATAGACGGAATGTTGCCGGAGGTTCGCTGCGATCCGCCGCCGGTGCGCGTGCGGGCGAGACGCGATGCAGTGCATCGCTGAGGCTCGACCCGCGCTCACTCACCGACGAGAGGTTCGTTGCGAACTTCCGTTGGAATGTCGTGGCGAGGTGGAAGGGCTGCTTACGAAGCCGATCACTTTGCCTGGAGTCGACCACCGAAGCGGTGACGACGCCTCTAATAGCGTAGCGGCGATGAGCGACAACGACTCCTTCGGCACCGACGACTCCACTGCCCTGTCGGAGGCACAAGCCGCGCTCGAAGATGCACGGCGTCGCATTGCCGACACACCTGCGCAAGTGGTGGTGGTCAACCATTTGATGGGTCTCTATGAGTTGGCGGCGATTCACCTCTCGTCGGTGCCACCGAAGCTTGATGACGCATCGCTCGCCATCGATGCACTCACGGCCCTCGTCGAACGACTGGGCGACCGCCTCGGCGATGACACCCCGACCATGCGGGATGCGCTGAGCAACATCCAGATGGTCTACGTGCAGATGAGGTCGCGCGCCTAAGGCGCAGCCGGCGCTTCCGCAGCACACCGACTGACTACGGTTTCTGCCATGGAACTCATTCTTCTCATTGCAGTTGTCGTGCTCGCCGGCATCGTTGTCGTGCTCGCCTTCCGCAAGCCGTCTGCGGCACCCACAACTACGACCCCTGCGGTCTCCCCTGACGATCTCTCCACTCGTGTCGAACTCGCAGCCCAGAAGGCGCTGAGCGACGCGATTGCACGACTCAGCGCACAAGCTGAGCAAGACCGTAAAGAAGCCATCCGCCTTGCCACCGAGTCCGTTACAAAGTCGGGTCAAGAACTGCTCGACACCAAGGCCCAGGTCATCGACGCCACCCTGCGTGGAGTCTCGACCGACGTCACGAAGCGGCTCAACGAACTCAACACCGAATTGCAGAATCTTCGCGAGTCGAGCAGCCGGCAGTACGGCAGCGTCGAAGAGGCGGTGTCAGCTCTCGCTAAGCGAACCGACAACCTGAAGGACATTCTCTCCAACTCGCAGAAACGTGGCCAGTGGGGCGAGCGACTCGCCGAAGACATCCTGCGCTCGGCCGGTTTCGTCGAAGGGAAGAACTACTCCAAGCAGAAGCAGATCGAAGGCGGCGGCAAACCCGACTACCGGTTTGACATGCCGCCCGATCGAGTGCTGTTCATGGACGTCAAGTTTCCGCTCGACCAGTACTCGCAATACATCGCCGCCGAAGACGACGCTGTTCGAGCAATCGCAAAGAAACAGTTCCTCGACGCACTGCATGGGCATATCACGGCGCTCGCCAAGCGCGACTACCTGGACAAGGCCGACAACAACACCATTGATTACGTGCTCATGTTCGTGCCAAACGAGAGCATCAGTTCGTTCGTACACGAAGCCGACCCGCAGCTCATCGACACGGCTCTCGAACAGAAGGTGGTGCTGTGTACTCCCCTCACTCTGTACGCCTTCCTCGTTGTCATCCGCCAAGCCACCGACAGCTTCCACACCGAGCAGAATGCGGCCGACATCATGCGTCGCATCAATCTGTTCAACAAAGAGTGGGCCAAGTACACCGAAGCGGTGGAGTCAGTCGAAGATCAGTTCAAGAAAATGGTGTCCACCATCGAGTCGATCAATGTCGACGGCACTCGCTTCAAGAAGCTCAACGTGCAGGTGCGCGAAATCGAGAAGATTCGCAAGCGCGAAGGCATCGCCGAAGTCGACGCCAACACTGCCGAGTCGCTCGAACTCGAATCTGGCGACGAATAACTCATCGCTTTGCCCGGTTGGGCGGGCGGCAACTACGTCGCCTCAGCGACCGCTGGTTCGCTGCCAGTGCTTCCAGATGATCACCATCGCGGCGGTGTCCAAGCCGCAATAACGAAGCAAACTGTCGCGCATCTTGTCGCGGATCGCGAGGTCGTTTTTGTGTTCACCGTAGAGCATGTCTTGATACGCCCGCATCGCACCAACACCGTCGGTGACGGCTTCGTCGTCGGATTCGTCAAAATCACCGAGATCAACCTCGAGTGGCGGCTTGGCGAGGGTCGAATACGGGTCGAGCACTCGACCGTCGGCGGCGGTGCGGTAGTACTCCGCGAACCACGGATCGCTCCACAGGTGCGGAGCATCTGACCACATCGCATCGAGCACCTTCTTGATGCTGTGGCTGCCGCGCATGAGCGGATGCGCGTAGTGCGCCTGGGAGATCTTGAGCAAGTCGACGACTCGCGGCCCGACCGTCTTGTCTTCTTCGCCCACGACCGGCGCCGGGCCGATGAGGCCCGCCAGCCATGCCGAAAGGTCGGGCGTCATCACGTCGCGTTCACGCAACTGGCGCCGCACGTGGCGCAGCGTGGTGAGTTCGTAGCCGCTCCAGGTGAAGACGGTGCCCTTCTCCCCGATGGCGATTCGCAACTCGCGAAGAAACTCTTCGTTGGGGTAGACGTCACGCAAGTTGAGCCACGCTTTATGCACGAGTTGCTCGGATGTCGGTGTTTCGAGCGTGTGACAACTGAATTGGAACGCCACGACTTCGTAGGGCTTCATGCCTGGTCGGTACGGCACCGGGATGCGTGATGCTTCAAAGTCGATGAAGTGCAGCGGATATTCGAGCCCCTTCAGGGCGGCGGCAAGACCGTCTCCGATGACTTCGCTTCCGGTAACGGCGGCTTGACGCTGGTTGCGTCGGGTCGGGCCGTATGACCCGCCGCCTGCGAGCAGCTCGACCGGAACGTCGACGAGCGCCAGCTTTCGCTCGGCAATACGACGTGCGACTTCGGCCTTCAACTCATTGCTACCGTTGCCGGCGCGGTACATGTCAAGCACGCTCAGGCCGCGAGGCGGCGTGGGCCCCCAACACTCTGCGTAGCCATCTCGGCTGTCGTTGGGGTTCGCACTCTTGTCGGTGCCGGTCGCGGTGCCGTTGCCGCTCGCTGGCTTCACGGCGTCGCGATATTCGCAGGTCTTACACGGCGAGAGCCCAACCTGCGGCGTGATGTCGGGCCGCTTGCCATCCAAAAAGTCGAGCAACTCTGCTGCCTTCGCCTTGACCTCGGGCATCAGCAAGTCGACGCATTCACGAACATTGATGAACTCCAGGAAGTGGTCGGCTCGCAACGCAATCTTGTCGCCGGTGTACACCGCTCGCGGGAGGCTGCGATCGCGATCTTTGCTGTCAGGCAGCAAATCAATCTTTGCGTAGACGGCCTCGATGCTGCACGGTTTGTGCTTGTTCACCATGCACAATTGCGGCACGACAGTGACTCCCGGATAGCACGCTTCCGCAACCATCACCTGGAACGTGATATCGAGCATGTACTCGAGCCAGTCGCCGTTCACTTCGCGAGTTCGCTTCTTGAAGAACTGTTCTGGGTCGGCGCTCTCGACGCTCTTTGCTTTGATTTCCGTCAGCACGATGCGATCAGGGAACTGCTCGAAGCCGTCGAGGCGTGCCATGTAGCGGCCTGAAGTGAGCGTCTTTTCGAACTCAACGAGCGGATTGGCTTCCATCACTGCATGGGCGATGGCTTCGACCATGAACCCCGCCTCGGCGAAGAACTCGAGCATCTCGTTGTCTTTGAGCGTGTTCGGATAGTTCGCTTTTTTGTACTTCAGCTTGAACGGGCAGTCGCAGCCCAGTTTGAAGTCAGATTTCGTGAGGTGGTGCAGGGTCACTGATGCTCCTGAGCGTGAGACGGGTGCTGGCCCCGAGTCATCACCTTACGCACGGGGCATCGCACAGTGTGACCAACCGCCGCGCCGGCAACCGTGTCGCCGAATTGCCGCTCAACACGTCACACTCCGGTCCGCATCGTGCGTAACACCCGCGTGGCACACTCGGCACCGGTGAACGACAAGCCAAGGCCGCGCTGGGCCCCTGGGGTGGTACTGCAATCCGGCTATCAGATCGCTGCTCGCGAATTCGCTGGCATTGCCCGCAAGGGTGGCGATATCCCCTACCTCTCCCACCTGCTGGCAGTGTCGTCGCTCGTCATCGAACATGGCGGATCAGAAGACCAAGCAGCTGCCGCTCTCTTGCATGACGTGCTCGAAGACAGTTCCGTCACCGCCGAACAACTGGTGGCTGAACTTATTGCCGGCGGAGTCTCCACCGAGTCGGCTCGCCTCATCGCGCACATCGTCGAAGCCACGAGCGACGGTCAGCAGGGCCAGGAGCGCTCCCCTTCAACGTGGCGAGAACGAAAAGCCACCTATCACGCGAGCCTCGCAGCCAAGCAGTCGACTGATCCGTCACTGCTTGTGTCGCTGGCCGACAAGGTGCACAACATCGAGAGCACCCTCGCCCAAGTGCGTGCGGGCGAGACGCTGGATGAGATCTATCAGCACTTCAACTCGAAGCCCGCCGATCAACAGTGGAATTACGAGTCTCTGCACGCACGCTTCGCCACACATGCCGAAACCAACCCACAACTGCGGCGACTCGTTACTCGCCTCGAACACGCCGTGCGTGAGGTCTTTACGAGATGACTCCTGAAGATATACGTCCGGGGTGGATGCGCTGCAAGCGAGTGCAGGCACGCCTCGCCAAGCACATCCGTGACGGCCATCTGTTCGTGACGGTGCTTGCCCACGAGGCGCTGTTCGGCATCGTCAAAGAACATGACAACCCGCCCTACGTGCAGTTCGCCTGGCGCGACGACGTGCGCCTGCAGATCGAGACGCAGGGTGACCAGTTCCGCGATGCGCCGTACAACGAGTGGCAGATTCGCACTCTCGACAGGATGGGATACGCCGCACCATTCGCACTCGGCGAAGAGTTCTCCAACCGCACCATCTTGCGCGACGGCGAGGGCAGCCAGCCAGAGTCGGCGGCCAGGCTCATGATTGACACACTCATGTGCGTTCACGGTGTGCACTTCCACGATTACGCCATGTCAGCACGGCACGGCGTGTCGCACTGGGCGCTTGAGTGGCGAGTCAACCCAAGCAAGATTGATCTCGAAGCTGCGTTTCGGGAGCGCTACACGCTCAACTGATCATCCAGAACACCGGTGAGGCGTGACCGCGCTCTAGCCAACTCCGATGACGGTCACGATGTCGTCGTCAACCTCAACGTTCACTCGCTGAGCGGAATAATCCATGGTGAGCGCAAACGACTCCCCGTCGCGACGCCCCACCCGAAACGCCCAACCGAGGTCTTCGGCACAACGCTGTGCATCCGCCTCGCGGAGACCAAGTAGCAAGTCGGCACGTTCTTGCGTTATGCCGACTATCGCATCGGCAGGATCGGCAGTCGGACACTCCACCGCTCGGTCAGCCGAGTCGCTTCCTGGAGCAGCATCGGAGTCATCGCTGGCACACGCTCCAAGCACCAAGCCGAATCCCACCAGGAGACCGAGCATGACCCGCTTCACGGCAACAGCCATGTCGGTGAGCGTACCGAGCCCGTAGGTTGTCTCAGTGGGCAAACCGTCACCTGGCTCATTTGACGCCGAGTTCCTCGCCAATCCGCGCAGCCGCTGGCGCAACTTGGCAATCCTCCATCGCATCGCAACGGAGATGCTGCGCGGCATGCGTCGACTGCACTTCGTCGGCGCCGCAGTGACGGTGTTCGGTTCGGCGCGCGTGACACCAGAGACCGCGATCTATGACCATGCTCGACAACTCTCACGTGCACTCGGCTCGGCCGGATTCGCCATCATCACGGGCGGTGGCCCCGGTGTGATGGAGGCCGCGAACCGTGGAGCCCGCGACGCCGGTGCCAAGAGCATCGGCTGCACTATCCAACTGCCGTTCGAAGAGGCTGCGAATCCGCACCTCGACGTGCAGGTTGACTTTCACTACTTCTTCACCCGCAAGTACATGTTGACGAAGTACTCCTCCGCGTTCGTGGTCTTCCCCGGTGGGTTCGGCACGGCAGACGAACTGTTCGAGGCACTCACGCTCATCCAAACAGGCAAGATGCATGACTTTCCCGTCGTGGTGTGCGGTGGCGACTTCTGGCGCCCACTACAAGACCAACTGGAGACGATGGCCGAGTCGGGCATGATTTCGCGGCACGATCTTGACTTACTCAAATTCACCGACGACATCGACCAAGCAGTGCAGCACATCACCGACTACGCAGCTCGCGGCGGCAAGACCGGCAGACCACCGCGGGAGCTGCGTATCCTCGGCGAACGACTGAGGTAACCACTGCGATGTCTGCGCTGCATCGTGCTCTTGCCGACATGCACGAGCAGCTGTGGGATGACGACTGCGGCATGGTTCGTCTCTATGGATTGCACCTCGTGCGTGAGACAGCGCTTGGAGCGTTTCTCGATCTCGAATCTGGTCGTGTCGAGCGCGCTCGCCGTGCGCTACGTGAGGTGCTAAAGCACCAATACCCCATGGATGCAGATCCTCGCTGGGCGGGCACTTTCAAGACGCACGCCGCGCAGCCCGATGCAGGCACGCTCGACAAAGACGGACGACTCCTCGACCGCGAATGGCGTGACTACGACCCCAACTGGCGCCAGTTTCTCGGTGTCATTTTGGCGATGGTCGAACGCCATTACGGCCACGTGCTTGGCGATGCGATGCGCGGTCACCTGAACGCTGCGGTACGACTCGCCGCCGAGAGCGAGCCCGTTTCGCGCATCAGCCCCGGCTACAGCAACATCGCACTTCTGCACGCCTGGCTCGGGGGCGAGGCTGGTCTAGACGGCTCGTCACGTCTCGTTGAAGGCGTCGCTGCACAGGTCTCACGTGATGGCGACATTGCCGAGTACAACTCCCCCACGTACGACGCAATCTCACTCTTTGCATCGTGTCTCTTGGCGGATTTCTCGACCGACGCGAACCGCCGTGGCCTCGGCACGCTCGTGCGCGAGAAGGTCGCCGCGCGGCTCAACATCGTGTGGCATCCACAGATGGCCCTGCAGGCCGGCCCGTACTCCCGCGCATACGGTCTTGACCCGCGGCTCTATGTTTCGCTCATGTCGGTGCTGATGGCGGCAATCGACGTGCCTGCCGCAGGGCCGAGTCGCCTCGACAACAACACCACCCATGTGCATGACCTGTACTTCTTGCCATTGTTTGCCCGCGTGTGTGCAGCGCTACGTGGGGTAATCGCACCACAACCCGTCACTGCCGCTCGGCGACACGAACAACGATTCAGC
>Ga0208594_1000250_pt1 | contig 14140 bp, 14 predicted proteins | sample LakMenEpi14Sep10_FD_150699 | JGI IMG/M metagenome (GOLD analysis project Ga0208594, IMG submission 150699) | Freshwater microbial communities from Lake Mendota, WI - 14SEP2010 deep hole epilimnion (SPAdes) | ecosystem: Environmental > Aquatic > Freshwater > Lake > Epilimnion/Euphotic zone ...
TCACGCAAGACTCAGGCAAGGTTCGGGCCGTGGCCAAGGGCGTACGTAAGACCGGATCGCGGTTTGGTTCAAGGCTTGAACCGATGAGCCATGTGCAGGTGCAGCTATATCGCGGGCGGGAACTCGACATCGTGAATCAAGTGGAGCTTGTCGAAGTTTCAAACAACGTTCGCTCAAGTCTTGAGTGCACGACTGATGGCTTGGCAATGTGTGAAGTGGTCGACCAACTCTCCCATGACCGGGTGCCGAACAAACATCTGTATCGAATGTTGGTCGGCGCACTCCGCCAGTTGGAAAAGCAGTACGCCTCACTCGTCTTGCCGGCGCTTCAATTGCGGTTGCTCGAGGTAGAGGGGGTAGGTCCGTTGGTCGATTCATGTGTGGTTTGCGGAACCGCTACCGGACTATGCGCGTTTGACATTGCAGCTGGAGGCGTTCAATGTGCAGCCCATAAGCGGGGGCTAACTCTTTCGCCAGCCGCACTTGACATTCTGCGGGCTGTCCTCAATGGACGAGTGGCAGAAGTACTCAACAGGCAAGATGTGCCTGAACTCGTGGTGCGCGAAGTCGTGACAATTGCACGCTCGGCGATGGAACACCATCTTGAGCGTCGGATCCGAGCAACATCGCTGTTCGAAGCACCACAGGCAGGTTGAGTAGCCTCAAACAGATGCCAGCGAAGGATTTGGACCAAATCGTCAATCTTTCCAAGCGGCGCGGGTTTGCGTTTCCGAGTGCCGAAATCTACGGGGGATTCCGATCTTCCTACGACTACGGCCCACTCGGAGCCCTCATGTTGCGCAACGTGAAGGATGCCTGGGTTCGTTCGGTGGTTCAACAGCGCAACGACGTAGTTCTCATTGACGCGGCAATCCTGAATCCGCCACAAACGTTCGAGGCGAGTGGACACCTCGCCAATTTCAGTGACCCACTCGTGGACTGCACCGTCTGCAAACGTCGTTTTCGGCAAGATCAGCTCGATACACGTGATTGCCCGCAGAAGATGAAGGGCTGCGCCTTCACCGAGGCTCGGGCGTTCAACCTCATGTTCAAGACGCACGCTGGACCAATTGAGGGTGCAGGAACCGAGGTGTACCTACGTCCAGAAACCGCGCAGGGTATGTTCGTCAACTTTGCCAATGTGCTCGCGACCAGTCGTAAGAAGCCACCGTTTGGCATCGCGCAGGTTGGCAAATCGTTCCGCAATGAAATCACGCCAGGCAATTTCATCTTTCGCACCAGAGAGTTCGAACAGATGGAACTCGAATTCTTTGTGCCCCCTGCCGAAGGTCCGCAATGGTACGACTACTGGAAACGTGAGCGCATGGCGTGGTACGTCGCTCATGGCATTCCGAGTGAGATGCTCCGCCTGCGAGAGCACGAGAAGGACGAGCTGTCTCACTACTCCGCAGGAACGTGCGACATTGAATTCCTGTTCCCCTGGGGTTGGGGAGAGCTGGAGGGCATCGCTCAACGCACTGATTACGACCTCAAGCAACACGCTCAACATTCCGGCCAGAAACTTGATTACTTTGACCAGGCCACCAACGAGCGCTACGTGCCGTTCGTCGTGGAGCCGGCAGCGGGTGTCAACCGCACGATGGCGGCATTTCTGCTGGCGGCGTATGACGAAGACGTGGTCAATGACGAAGCCCGCACGGTGCTGCGACTGCATCCACGAATCGCGCCCTATCAGATCGCCGTATTGCCCCTGTCGAAGAAGGATTCGCTCACCCCATTAGCCGAGAAGGTGTTTGCCATGCTTTCGGCGCGCTACATGTGCGACTATGACGAGACTCAAGCGATTGGTAGGCGATACAGACGCCAGGATGAAATTGGCACGCCCTGTTGCGTGACGGTGGACTTTGACTCCCTTGATGACAATGCAGTGACGGTACGCGATCGAGACTCAACTAGTCAGGTGCGAGTACCTATCGACGGGCTGCTTGCGCACTTCGCCAATCACCTCGGTTTCTAACCGACGTGAGCTATCTGGAGTCAATCGTCGCATGGCATCGAAAGCGCGCCGCATCTGACTCGCGAGAAATCGCGAGAGTGATCAAACAGCTGCCCAGAGAGCGCCCGTCAGCACAGCGCTCCTTTGCCAACGCGCTCCAGCAGCGCTCCACATTGGCGGTAATCGCGGAGGTCAAACGGCGCTCCCCGTCAAAGGGCTCAATTGACGAATCGCTCGACCCAGCAACACTCGCTCGGGAATATGAGATGGGTGGAGCTGCTTGTCTTTCGGTGCTGACCGACACACCACACTTCGGGGGCAGCAGTGCCGATCTTGTGGCAGCACGTGCTGCGACCTCCTTGCCGATCTTGCGCAAGGACTTCACGGTGAGTGAGTTAGATGTAGTCGATGCCGCGCTTATGGGTGCCAGTGCCGTGCTGCTCATTGCTGCGGCACTCACCGATGAAGAACTGATTCGTTTTCAAGAGTTGGCGGTGTCAATCGAACTGGACTGTGTGGTCGAGGTGCACGACGATGTCGAACTTGACCGCGCGCTCGCAATTGGGGCAAAGATCGTCGGCGTCAATCAACGCGACCTACGAACCTTCACCGTCGATCAAGATCGCGCAGCGCGCATGGGGGAGCGGATTCCAGCGGGAGTAGTTGCGGTAGCGGAGTCGGGGGTTCGAGGGATCTCCGATGCACAACGGCTTGCCGCGGCTGGTTACCAGGCGGTGCTCGTCGGGGAACACCTCGTGAGGAGCGCCGACAGGGTTGCTGCACTTCGCGAATTGCAGGTCGCACTACCGTCGTAGTCACAATGTTCGTCAAGATTTGCGGTATCACGAACGAAGAAGACGCCCTGCTCAGCGTGGCAATGGGCGCGACGGCGCTCGGGTTCGTCTTTGCGCCCTCCAAACGACAAATCACGCCGGGACGAGCCGCTGACATCGCAAAGCGACTACCCCCAGGGGTACTCACTGTCGGCGTCTTTCGTAATCACGATATGAAATCGGTGGCACGGATCATGCGCGAAACGGGTTTGCGTGGAGCGCAATTGCACGGTCGAGAGTCTGCACACGAAGTAGACCACCTCACCGCTGAGCTTGGCTGGGTGATGAAAGCGGTCGTGGCGGGTTCGGACGATGCCAAGAAGTGCGACCGCTACCGCACTGACTTGATCTTGGTTGACTCCGCCGTGCCTGGCTCAGGAGAGTCATACGACTGGTCACTGATTTCCGAGCTCCCTAAGGGCGTTCGATATGTGGTGTCGGGCGGTTTGACACCAGAGAATGTGGAACAGGCGATCACGATGACGAATCCCTACGGGGTTGACGTGAGTACAGGAGTCGAACGTGATCCAGGTCGCAAGGACGCAACCAAGGTGAGGCGTTTCGTCCAAAATGCTCAGCGTGCATTCGAGGCGCTCGGTTAGCAGCCCTGCTGCACACTTGTACAGTGAAACGGTGAACGGCGGTCTTGCAGATCCCACACCGGAGGGAAGATTCGGTGAGTTTGGTGGACGATACGTTCCCGAGACGCTCGTTCCTGCCTGTCAAGAATTGGAGCGATCGTTTAACGAGGCTTGGGCTGAGCCTTCATTTCGAAACGAGTTGCAACGCCTACAGCGGGAATATGCGGGACGCCCTTCGATTCTGACCGAGTGTCACAATTTGGGTCGCCAGCTGGGAATCCGACTTATTCTGAAGCGGGAAGATCTCAATCACACGGGTTCGCACAAAATCAACAACGTGCTCGGTCAGGCACTACTCGCCAAGCGAATGGGAAAGCGGCGATTCATCGCCGAAACCGGAGCCGGTCAGCACGGCGTTGCGTCGGCGACCGCTTCAGCGCTTCTCGGGCTCACCTGCAAGGTCTATATGGGTGCCGTGGATGTCGAGCGTCAGGCGCTAAACGTGTTTCGAATGCGTCTACTAGGCGCAGAGGTGGAGGCGGCGCAGTCAGGTAGTCAAACGCTGAAGGACGCCGTGAACGAGGCGATGCGTGATTGGGTGGCAAGCGTCGAACACTCCTACTACTGCATCGGGTCCGTGATGGGACCGCATCCATACCCGTACATGGTGCGACAGTTTCAAAGCATCATCGGGCAGGAGGCGCGGGCGCAATTGCATGAACTGACCGGTCGTGATCCCGACGTGGTCACAGCATGTGTGGGCGGGGGATCGAATGCCATCGGCATTTTTAGCGGCTTTGTCGACACCAAGGCACGCCTCGTTGGCGTAGAACCCGCTGGTGGAGCAGCAGTCGGCCGAGGTGTCCCCGGTGTCGTGCACGGTATGAAGAGTTACCTCATGCAAGACGAAGACGGTCAGGTGCAAGAGGCGCACTCGATTTCGGCAGGACTTGACTATCCAGGAGTCGGACCCGAGCATTCGTATCTGTCCTCGATTGGTCGCGCGGAGTATCCGAGTGTGACTGATGAAGAAGTTGTCGCGGGATTCCAACTTTTGTCGCGCACCGAAGGCATCATCCCAGCGCTCGAGTGTGCACATGTCGTCGCATGGATTGCCAGAGAAGCGCCCTCACTACAAGGCCAGACCGTGCTCATGAATCTGAGCGGTCGTGGCGACAAGGATGTCGCACAGATGATGAAGGTGCTCAGCTCACAGGTTGAAAGCTGACGCACCGACGTGGTCGCATTGGAAGAACAGTTCCGCTCGCTTCGGGCAAGCGGCCGCAAGATTCTTGTTCCTTACGTGACTGGATTCGTACCGGGTTGGACTGATGCGATTCGCGCAGCGGTTGCCAATGGTGCTGATGCAGTGGAGATCGGGCTCCCTTTCTCTGATCCCGTGATGGACGGCCCGATCATTCAACGCGCGTCGACCATCGCACTGCAGCGAGGTGCCACCACACACGCGATTTTCGACGAGCTGCGCAGCGTCGACGTCAATGTGCCCTTGGTGGTGATGTGCTACTACAACACGGTGTTTCGAGCGGGCCATGAGCGTTTCGCCGCTATGGCGAGAAATGCGGGTGTGTGCGGCGTCATCGTGCCCGATCTTCCATTGGAGGAGTCAGCGGCTTGGTGTAGAGCAGCAGATCAGGAACATCTTGCAACGGTGATGCTCGCTGCACCAACCGCTCCTGCAGAGCGCCTTCCCCTCATTGCTGCTCGCTCGCGCGGTTTTGTTTATGCAGTCGGCCTGCTGGGCGTCACCGGCGAGCGTGCATCACTCGCCGCCAGCGCCACCACGATTGCTCGCCGAGTGAAGGATGTAACGGACCTGCCGGTGCTCGTTGGCGTTGGCGTTTCGGATGCTGCGCAGGCGGTACAAGCCTGCTCAGTTGCCGATGGCGTGATTCAGGGTGCCGCGGTTATGCGCCGACTCCTCGATGAGGGCGTTGACTCTGTTGGTTCGTTCGTCGCCGATGTGCGACGGGCACTTGACGAGTAGTTTTGCCACATGCTTAAACCCGGTGATAAGGCCCCTGCGATCTCCCTCGTGGACCAGCACGGCAAGAAACGCTCCCTCAAGGAATTCGCAAAGCGGAAGGTTCTCGTGTACTTCTATCCGAAGGCCGACACACCAGGCTGCACTCAGCAGTCGTGTCTCTTGAGCGAAATCAAGGGAGAGATTGGCAGGACGGTGATCATCGGAATCAGCCCGGATGCACCAGCCAAGCAATTGAAGTTTGATACCAAGTACAAACTCGGATTCCCACTCCTTGCTGACGAGGAACACGAGGTGGCCAAGGCGTACAAGGTGTGGAAGAAGAAGTCGATGTATGGCCGCGAATACATGGGCATCGAGCGATCAGCGTTTCTCATCGATGGCAACGGAAAGATTCTGCAAGCGTGGTACAAGATCTCGCCGAAAGACACTCCCAAGTTCTTGCTTGAAGCACTCGAAGGCTGAAACGGTGAATATCCCTGCACCGTCTGCAGTGCTCCCACATCGTCCACCGTTTCTGTTCGTTGATCGCATTGATGAGGTGGTGCCAGGACAGCGCGCAGTTGGGCGTTGGGCGTTGCGCGGTGACGAGTGGTTCTTCTCGGGGCATTTTCCCGGTCGGCCAACACTGCCCGGAGTGCTGATGTGCGAAGCAATTGCCCAAGTCGGCGCCTTCGCGCTCCTCAGCGATACTTCACGCGCGGGGAAACTCCCGTTGTTTGGTGGAATTGACTCTGCTCGATTTCGGCGACAAGTAGCACCAGGAGACGAGCTTGTGATCCGTGTTGAACTTGGTCGCATGAGTGCTCGCGCCGGCAAGGGTGGGGGAACAGCCAGCGTGAATGGCGAACTCGCCTGCGAGTGCGAGTTGATGTTCGTCCTCGTCGACGCCTGAGCGCCCCATTTGCGCCTGGTTCGCGTTACCGCTCAATGACGGTTCGTCTAGTCGACTGGAGCGAGAATCACCGAGCCGTTGTGTCCACCGAATCCGAAGTTGTTCGAAATCGTCGGTCCAGGCACCCAGCTCCGTGGAGCGCCGTACACCACGTCGCAGGTGATGTCGTCACCAAGGGTTGTGGTGTTTGCCGTTGGCGGAATCAGTGCATGTTCAAACGACAGCAACACCGCAGCGGCTTCAAGTGCGCCAGCCGCACCGAGAGGATGCCCGGTGACGCCCTTAATCGAGGTGACAGGCGGTGTCGGCGAACCAAAGAGGGTGGTCACTGCTTCCGATTCGGCACGATCATTGAGCGGCGTCGAGGTACCGTGTGCGTTGATCTGCTTGATGTCATGAACGGAGAGACCTGCGTCGTCGAGCGCTTGCTGCATGCACGCAATGGCACCGACCCCGCCTGGTGAAGGGGCAGTGATGTGATGGGCATCAGCATTGCTTGCCGCACCCAAGACCTCGGCAAGGATTACGGCACCACGAGCTTTCGCCGCGTCATAGCGCTCGAGCACGAACACTGCGGCACCTTCGCCGAAGACGAAACCGTCTCGTGTGGCGTCAAAGGGCTTGCTGCAACCGCTTGACGAAAGTGCGGTCATGTTGGCAAAGCCAGCCACAGCGGTAATCGTGGCCGCAGATTCAGCGCCACCAGTGACGACGGCATCGCATCGGCCCCACGCCACGAGTCGCGCCGCATACCCGATTGCATGAGTGGCAGCGGCACATGCAGTGCAGATGGTCTCGGCTGGGCCCTTCAGTCCATAGCGCATCGAAATGGCTGCACCACACGCATTTGCCATCATCATCGGCACCAGGAACGGCGAGACACGTCGCTCACCCTTCTCCACACGCACGATGACTTGTTCTTCGAGGGTTCGCAATCCGCCGATGCCGGTGCCAAAAATCGTTCCGATGCGCGAATGGTCATAGGGCAGTTCACCCGATTGGGAGAACGCCTCCGCTGCGGCAGCCAGCGCAAACTGCTCGACGCGGTCCGCTCGGCGTGCTTCCTTGGGATTCGGGAAGTACGGCTGCGGATCCCAATCGGCAAGCTCCACTGTTTTTGCGCCGTTGATACCGGGGCCAAGTAGCCCCTTCCAGAACGCTTGTTTGCCGACACCACACGGCGCAACGACGCCAAAGCCGGTGACGGCTACTCGATGACCAGCTCCCTGCATGGGGAGCGTTATTTCGCTTTTGCCTTGATGAGTTCGAAGGCTTGACCAACGGTGGTGATGCCCTCAAGTTCCTGTTCGGGAACCTCGATTCCGAATTCTGACTCCAGCTCCATGACGAATTCGACAAGGTCGAGGCTGTCGGCATCAAGGTCTTCCTTGAAACGAGCCTCAGGAGTGACCTTCGCGGCATCAACCGACAGCATGCTGACGGCGCACTTCGTAAAACGTTCAAACAGATCTTGACTCACAGTGGACTCCTTTTCGTGAAGATACTAGTGACCCATCCCGAGACCGCCATCGACAGGGATGATGGCGCCGGTGATGTATGCGGCATCGTCGGATGCCAGAAAGGCGATAACTCCAGCGATTTCTTCTGGCGTGGCGATACGGCCGAGGGGCACCACATTGGCGAATGCAGCGAGTTTGTCTTCTCCGAGTGCACGAGTCATGTCGGTATCGACAGGTCCAGGTGCCACCACGTTGATGGTGATGTTTCGACTCCCGAGTTCTCTCGCCAGTGAGCGCGCCAAACCAACCAGACCTGCCTTCGAAGCCGCGTAGTTCGCTTGCCCGGCTTGTCCGAGCAGACCCACGACACTCGACACCAGCACGATGCGACCTTTCCGAGCGCGCAGCATGGTATGGGCGGCTCGCTTGCATACGCGATACGCGCCGGTGAGATTGGCATTGATGACGGATTCAAAGTCGGCTTCCTTCATTCGCAAGAGCAGACCGTCCTTGGTGATTCCGGCGTTGGACACGAGGACTTCGACCGGACCCAAAACCGACTCAACCTCGTCAAACGCACGGTCAACGTCTTCCTGCTTCGTCACATCACACTTCACCGCGAGAAAATCACCTTCGGGCTTGGTTGTGTTGTAGGTGACTGCAACGTTGTCTCCCTGAGCGGCAAATCGACGGGCAGTTGCGAGACCGATGCCGCGACTACCTCCGGTCACGAGAATCACGCGTGTCATGGCTGCCTCCATTCAATGACCGCACTGGCGGCAGTCATTCCTGCGCCGAAACCAACCAAGAGCACGATGTCTCCCGTCTTCAGTCGACCAGCGTCCGCGGCATGAAAGAGAGCGAGGGGAATCGAGGCGGATGACGTGTTACCTGTTTCTTCCAGCACGGTGGCGGTTCGCTCAAGTGGGATGCCAAGTTGCCGGCAGGCGGCGTCGATGATTCGAAGATTTGCTTGATGGGGGACGCACAACGAAACGTCAGCAGGAGAGAGCCCTGCTTTGGCGAGGGACTTCTGTGCCGAATCCACCATGATGCGCACCGCCCGACGAAACACCTCTTTGCCATCCATGTGGATGTAGCCACCGACATCTGCATACAAGAGGTGTTCCAAGGATCCGTCAGCGTCAAGGTCCCATCCCAGCAATTGGCCCTGATCCGATGTGGCTTCAACGACTGCTGCTCCCGAACCGTCGGCAAAGAGAATTGCCGTGCCGCGATCTGACCAATCAGTGATTCGCGACAGTGTGTCGGTGCCGATGACCAACAAACGCTTGGCTCCGATAGCCAGCAGTCCATTCGCAACGACATAGGCGTATACGAACCCGGAACACGCTGCGTTGACATCGAAAGCCCCGCAGCGCAAACCGAGCGCATCTTGAACCGAGGCCGACGTTGCTGGAACCGTGCGATCAGGCGTGGTGGTAGAGAGCACCAGACCGTCAATCGATGCTGGGTCAACGTTGGCCATTGACATTGCTTTTCGCGCAGACTCAATCGAGAGTGACGCGGTGGAACCACCGACATGGCGACGCTTGATGCCCGTTCGTTCCGTAATCCACTCGTCATTTGTGTCCATCATCTCGGATAAGTCGTCGTTCGTGAGCACCTTCTCCGGCAGTGCGGTTCCCCAGCCCGTGATCCGGCTTCCGATCATGGGTGCGTACGCATCCATGCAACAGGTTCACGCAATGCCAAACGTTCACCGGCATGGGCGATGAAGCTCTGCAGAATTCCTGCAAAGGGGGAGCGGACCTCGACATCTCCGACATGGCCGATGACCATGCCCACATTGATCCGAGCACCATCGACGAGGCCAGAGAGTGGTGCGAATACACCGGCGGCTGGTGCGACGATCAGTCGTTCTGCCACGAAGAGATGCTCGCCCTCGTGTACGGCACTCGGCGGAGGTGATACATGGGTGACCCACTCAATGAGGTCATCCAGTTCCTCAGGTGTAGACACGCTGATTGAGCGACATCCGTCAACGGTTCGCTTCACCATGCCCGTAAGCACGCCACCAGGGCCGAGTTCGACGTAGCCCGCCACACCTTGGCGACTGAGCTCAAGCAACGAATGCTTCCAACGCACAGGACTGCACAGTTGAGCCGAGAGCAGCGCCGCCCACTCGTTGCCTTGCTGATGACTCACTGCATCGACATTCGAGATGATCGGAACGTCGGAATCACGCGGTTTGGCCGCCGCGATGGCCGCACGCAACCGTTCGCGGGCTGGCGTCATGTACGGAGTATGGAACGCGCCAGACACGGGCAGGGACATAACTCGCTTGGCGCCAAGGTCTTTTGCGTGTTGGGATGCCGTCGTCACGGCTTCCGGTGAGCCGGCAATAACAACCTGGCCCGGAGCGTTGTAATTGGCGACCCAAACTTCGGCATCTGCGCGTCGACAAGCCACCTCCACTTGGTCGTCGTCAAGGCCGAGCACCGCTGACATGACCCCAGGTGATTGCGCACCTGCTTCGTGCATCGCGTCGCTGCGCTCCAGTACCAAGCGCACTCCATCATCAAAGCCGAGTGATCCGTTTGCGGTGAGAGCGGTGTATTCGCCGAGACTGTGTCCTGCACAGACGCTTGGCTCAATGCCTAAACGCTCCACAGCGTCGAGCACCATGAGGCTGCTCACGAACGTGGTCAACTGCGCATTGCGAGTGTCTTTCAACTCATCGGCATCGGCATCAAGCAGGAGACGTCCAACGTCACGGCCAGAAATCGCACTCGCTTCATCCACGAGTTCCCAGCTGTCATGACCGACCCATGGGCGACCCATACCGGGGCGCTGTGAACCTTGACCGGGGAACAAGAACGCGAGCAACGAATCGACCTCCCTGTCGGCTCAGTAACGCTCGTCTTAGGTTACGAGAAACCACCGTGCTCAATGAGTCTCGGCAGTAGCCTGACCAGGCGTTGCCCGAGTGGCGAAATGGCAGACGCGACGGACTCAAAATCCGTTGCCTGGTAAGGGCGTGTGGGTTCGACTCCCACCTCGGGCACTCTTCGAATGCCTCCACGGTGCAACTAGACGCTCGTAGGCTCGGTTTCCCCATGACTCTGCAGTTACCGATGGGTATCGGAGAGCGCCTCACTCGCCATCGTCTCGCGAGAAGCACTGCCACGCTGCGAGAGTTGCGCGAGGAACTCCGCGTCACTCGTGAGCATTTTGAGGTGATGCACGATGACGCTGCCGATGCCGAGCTACGGGCAATTGTTTCAGAAACCCCGAGCGCCGAGGCAGACCACCGCGAAGCACAGAGTCACTTTGTCGCAATCAAGAAGCATCTTGAGCATCTTGAATCCGAAATTGCAGTGCGCGAACGCGAACAGGACTATCTGCTCGACCAACTCAATCGACTCCAGTCCGAGTAGCCGTCGCGTCGTAGAGTCGTCCCGTGACCTCCATCGTGATCGCCGAAGACGAGGCGATTATTCGATTGGACTTGCGCGAGATGCTCGAGGAAGAGGGATACAGCGTCGTGGGAGAGGCGGGTCGCGGTGATCAGGCCGTGGATTTGGTGCGCACCTTGCGTCCAGACGTGGTCATTCTCGACGTGAAGATGCCAGGGATGGACGGCATTGAGGCGGCGAAAAGAATCAGTCAGGAAGCCATCTGCGCGGTCCTCATGCTGACGGCCTTTAGCCAACGCGAAGTGGTGGAACAGGCCCGGGACGCAGGAGCATTGGCATATCTCGTGAAACCGTTCCAGAAAACCGATCTCGTTCCGGCGATTGAGTTAGCAATTGCTCGATTTGCAGAAACCAAGGCGCTCGTAGCCGAGGTGTCGGAGTTGACCGAGCGACTTGAGGTTCGCAAACTGATTGATCGAGCAAAAGGCATGCTCATCGATGGCTACGGGATGAAGGAAGCCGATGCTTTTGCTTTCATCCAGAAGTCGGCGATGGCGAAGCGCACGTCCATGCGTGCAGTTGCGGAGTCCGTGTTGAAAGGCGAGACCGTACCCGCTTCATGAAGTTGATGGCCCTCGATGGCAATTCGCTCGCATATCGAGCGTTCTTTGCGCTCCCAGACACGATGACCACGGTGCATGGGGAAGTCACCAACGCAGTGTTCGGTTTTTGCTCAATGTTCTCCACACTGGTCAAGGATCACGACCCTGACGGCGTTGTCGTGGTGTTTGATCGCAAAGAAAAGACTTTCCGTCATGAACAGGCTCCCGAGTACAAGGCGCAACGGGAGAAGCAACCTGACACGTTGTACTCCCAACTCGATGTCATCAAAGACGTGCTGGCTGCCGCGGGGATTGTGGTGCTCGATCTCGCCGGCTATGAAGGTGACGACATCATCGCGACCATCGCAGAATCTCTCGACGAGGGAGACGACCTGTTGATCGTCACCGGAGACCGCGACTCATACCAACTCGTGCGCGATCCTCATGTGCGGGTGCTGTACAACAAGCGTGGGGTCTCGGATTACGCGTTGTATGACGAAGCCGGAATAATGGAGCGAACCGGGGTTACACCTGCGCAGTACGCGGACTATGCGGCGTTGCGCGGTGATCCGAGCGACAACCTCGATGGCGTGCCAGGAGTAGGCGAGAAGACGGCCGCCAAGCTCATCAACCAGTACGGCACGCTCGAATCCGTGTTCGATCACGCAGATGAACAGACACCAAAACTCCGTGAGGCGCTGCACGCCTCTCGGGAACGGGTACTGCGAAACGCGGCGTTGATGCGCCTTGTTCGCAACGTGCCGGTAACTGTCGACCGTATTCGACTCAGGCCGAGCCCTGATACCGCACACTTGTCGAGCCTTTTTGAACGACTCGAGTTCACCTCGATGTTCGCGAGGTGGAAGCCCTTCCTCACCAAGTTCGGCGGATCAGCGGAGAAACCCACTGGATCGACGGCGCGTGCTGATGTGCACTCGCGTGTGTCGTCAAATATGTCGTCGAGCAGCCCGACGGAGACCACCATTCAGTGCGTCGTGTCCCCGGTGTCGTATGCCGATGAGGCGATTGCGTTGTTTGCAACGAGCGCAGTGGCTCTCGGGATCGCAGCGGCATGGAGTGGCGAACCAGGACGCAGTGAGATCCACAGCCTCGTGGTGGTCGATCCATCAAAACAGGATTCAGGAGCCCAGCTGCTCGAGCCGTTTGCTTGTCACCTAATCGACGGGAAACTGCTCATGGATGCCGGGGTGCAGCGAGCGCTTGCCGCTGCGACGTCGTTGGTAGCCAACGATGGACGCAATCTCCTGCGCGGGTTGTTGGCAATCGGAATCGACGTTGCCAGCTTGGCCTTTGATACAGCCATTGCTGCATATCTCGTGGAAGCCGAGTCTGGTTCGTACGATCCAGCCAGCATCGCTCGGCGATGGTTGAAACGTCGCATTGCAAAAGCAGACGGTGTGCCGGAAGGGGAGCTGAGTTTTGATGTGAATCCACGTGATGCGGCCCTACAAGAGGCGGCCAATGAAGCTGTCGTTGCTGCCCTCGCTCAACCCATCCTGCGGAACGCACTCGACGAGTCAAAGCTCTCGTCACTGTATGAAAAGACCGAACTTCCACTCGTTCGTGTGCTGGCCAAGATGGAACATGTCGGGATCGGAGTTGACCGCAAACGACTCACATCACTTGAACGGGAGCTCAAGAAGAAGAGCGATGCGCTCGTTGCTGTTCTCCACGAAGAGGCTGGTCGCGACTTCAATGTCAACTCTCCGAAGCAACTCGCTGAGATCTTGTTCGTCGAGAAGGGCTTGACCGGTGGTAAGAAGACGAAGACCAAGCAGCAGAGCACCGATGCAGCAACACTCGAGAAGCTTCGTGACGAATGGCCACGGTTCATCGACGCTCTGTTGGAGTATCGAGAAACTGAAAAGTTGCGCGCTACATACGCCGAGGGGCTTCTCGCCGCGTTAGGACCCGACGATCGCATTCACGCGAGTTTCAATCAAACTGTTGCGAGGACAGGCCGATTGTCGAGTGATCAGCCCAACTTGCACAACATCCCTGTTCGATCAGAGGCGGGCCGAGTCTTCCGTGAGGCGTTCGTGCCAAGCGTGGGCTGCGAGTTCTTGGTTGCCGACTACAACCAGATTGAACTTCGCTGCATCGCACACCTGGCGCAAGATCCGGGACTGCTCCGAGCCTTTAACGAAGGTCTGGACATCCATCGTGCAACCGCCGCCCAAGTCTTCGGAGTGAATCTGGCGGATGTGACGGGCGAACAGCGATCGAAAGCAAAGATGGTGTCTTACGGGCTCGCGTACGGCATGGAGGCGTACGGCCTCTCGCAACGTTTGGCTATCGACGTTGGTGAAGCCAAGGAGATTCTCGATGCATATTTTGCGGCGTTCCCGAATGTTCGTAGATACATGGATGATGCGGTCGCAAACGCCCGGAAACTCGGTTACACGACGA
>Ga0208594_1000255_pt1 | contig 14067 bp, 12 predicted proteins | sample LakMenEpi14Sep10_FD_150699 | JGI IMG/M metagenome (GOLD analysis project Ga0208594, IMG submission 150699) | Freshwater microbial communities from Lake Mendota, WI - 14SEP2010 deep hole epilimnion (SPAdes) | ecosystem: Environmental > Aquatic > Freshwater > Lake > Epilimnion/Euphotic zone ...
TTCTAGCGCTTGGGTGACCGTTGCCGTGTCTTGTATGGTCACCACTTCACCGCGCGGACGCATGATCTCACGTACCACCGTGTCCCCGAACTCGATCACCGATCTGATCATCTGCTTTTCTTCCGCCTCAATCACCGAGTCCTTCGCGGCCGCCTCAACAATCCCGAGGAACTCAGACTCACTGATAAACGGACCTTGATCCAGACCCTTTCCCTTGACGATGAGGTTCGTAACGCGTATGAGAGCGTTGGAAACAAGTCGAAGCGGCCAGAACGCAGTTAATGCCGAAACGATCGGTGCCGTCATTGTGGCTCCGCGTACCGAATACAACACTGCATAAGTCTTTGGAACCGCCTCCGCCAGCACGAAGAACAATAAAACGTTCAGCAATACTCCGATCACCACACCCGGCGCACCGAAGATTCGGTTCGAAACGACGCCCGTCAGCGTTGCTTGAATCGTCTGCAGAATGTTGACGGTCAAGAGCAAGGGATTCACCCATCGAGTTGGGTCACTCGCCAAACGCACGAGCAATGCTCCTCGACGGTGACCATCGGCCTGTAAAGCTTCGGCCTTCTCCTTCGTAATGCGGGAAAGCGACATTTCTGCAAGCGCTAAGAGCGTGAGAATGACCAGCAACACACCAATCGAGATCAGGATCCATCCATCCGTTGATGAGAATGTCGCTGCAAACAGTGCTGGTGTCACGGTCAATATCCTTGCGAAAACACCATTGGGGCCGGGCCATTCCAGTGCACCTCTTCAAGCAACTGTCGTTCGCGCTCGCGCATGCGAGCCGCATTGTGCTCGTTGTCGTGGTCGTAGCCCAGCACGTGCAAGATTCCGTGCGTCACCAGGAGAGCGATTTCATCATCAAGCGTTCCAGCATGCCCTGCGGCTTGGTCGCTTGCGACACTCGGACATACCACTACATCTCCAATCAGTAATGGCTGTTCTCCAACATCAGCACGCAGCAAAACGGGTGTTGACGAACGTGCCGTAGGCCCCGCTGCCCGAGAGTTATCGATCATGTCGATGGGAAACGCCAACACGTCGGTTGGAGAGTCGCTATCCATGTGAATGCGGTTCATCTCTGCGATGGACTCGCGAGACACAAAAAGCAGCGCCATCTCTGCTTGCCCTCGCACGCCCTCCTTACGCAGAACACCGAGTGCGAGCTGTTGCCAACGTCGTTCATCGAGAACAACATCTGTTTGTTCGTTGGACACGAACACTTCAACGTGACCGTCGCCTCCAGTACGGCGCGGTGCACTTGAGCGTGGGCGATTAATCACGGTGTTTGCTGGCGCGAAGACGTGCGCCAGCCTTCTCACCGGAACGCTCGTATGCCGCGACAATGTCCGCGACAATTCTGTGACGGACGACGTCGCCGTAGTCAAGGTGAACGAACGTAAGACCGTCAATTCCTGTTAAGACTCGCTCGAGCCCAGCCAACCCGCTTCGACCATCTGGCACATCGACCTGTGTGGTGTCACCTGTAATGACCACCTTGGAGCCGAATCCGATACGCGTGAGGAACATCTTCATCTGTTCTGGCGTGGTGTTCTGCGCCTCGTCAAGAATGATGAAACTGTTGTTCAAAGTACGCCCACGCATGAAAGCGAGAGGTGCTACTTCCACTACTCCCCGTTCGAGATACTTCTGGGCATGTTCAGCGCCCACCATGTCGTGCAGGGCGTCATACAGCGGACGAAGGTATGGATCAATCTTTGCCATGAGATCGCCTGGCAAGAAACCCAACCGTTCGCCGGCCTCGACGGCTGGACGTGTGAGGATGATGCGGTTCACCGACTTTGCATGGAGAGCCTGGACGGCCATGGCTACCGCCAGCCAACTCTTTCCGGTTCCTGCCGGACCGAGGGCGAACGTAATCACATGCTCGGCGATTGCATCCACGTAACGCCGTTGCCCCGCAGTCTTTGCTCGCACTGGCTTGCTTTGGCCGACCTTGACGATGTCGGCAGTAAGCACGTTGGTCGGGCTCACGTGACTTCGAACCATGTCTATGGCGCGTGCGAGAACGAGCTGGTCAACGTGCTCACCTCGCTGGAGCAATTCTGAGAGCTCCTCGAACAACTTCCCAACCAGCTCTGCGTCGACGCCTGAGGCGGTGATCTCATTACCACGCACCACGATGTCGGTCTGCGGAAACGCTTGCTCAACCCGACGCAACAGCTCGTCGCGCTCACCCAGCAACGCCGCCATGAGGTGGGTGCCGGGAACGACCACCGTCGTAGCGGTTGAAGCGACGCTCATGTCGCGGGGGTGCCCATGGCCTCCTTTAGGTTATCCGCGGTGACATCGCCCTGACCTCGTTGATTCTGCGCGAAATCAAGCGCAAAGAAACGCTGCGACGAAAGGGGCAGCAAGTCTGCCTCCCCCACCATGCGCGCCATTCGCAGCATGAGTGCCGCGGCTCCCCCTTCATCGCTTGGCTGGTGTGTTTCTGGTAGGTCGAAGACGAGTAGCGCACCATCTTGCGCTTCGGCTGCCAACGCTTCCTTTGCCAGGGCAATGTTCGCGCCGCGCAATTCGACATCGGGGTCAACCACCACCCACATCACGTAATGCACCAGGCCTTTACGCATTCTCTCTGCGAAATGCGTTCGAAAGTAATCAGGATTCAGCCAGCGAGTTGACGTGATGTCGGTAGAAATCAACGTCATCACCATCGGCCGATCCTCCTCCCACACCACCCATACGCGATTAGTGGAATTTAGAAGGCAGTCGTCAAACTCGGAGCGATTCACGAGCTCAGTGAACGGATGCAACGGATTGTTGGCGTAGGCACGGCGATACAGAACCCACAAACGGTCTCGTAGCTCGACGTCACCAAGACGCGTATGCCGTGTAATGAACATGGAGCTCCTCGTGCCGGCGTTTCCGCCGACTAATGGACCTCCGCCCAGTTCAAACGTAGCGAATATCAGCGAACAAATCGTGGACTCTGTACGGTATTGGCGGTGAGTCTGGCATGACCGATCGCCTCAACGAACGTGTTTCCCGCGGCGCCGTTGCCATTGGTGTGGTGTTCGCAATCGCGCACGTTCTGCTGCCCTCTGAGACGTGGGGCACGATGCTGTACGCAGTTGGCGCTCTCTTTCTTGTTGCGTCTGCAGTGGTGTCGGCTCGGTCCAACCGAAGTGACAGACGGATATGGGGCGGTTTGCTCGTCATCGCCATCCTGTCTGCAGTTTCACAGTTCCTCGCAGCCCCGGAGCTCAGCACGGGCGCCCATTTCGCCGCAGAGCTGCTCGGACTCGCAGTGCAAGTCATCCTCGTCGGTGGGCTGCTCGTCATTGCACAACGCCGGATTGGACGAGAGCCACTTGGCGTACTCGCTGATTCCTCGATCGTCGCACTTGGTGCGTGGCTCGTCTGCTGGATTGTCCTTATCCGACCGCTCATTGACAACTCCGCTGATGGTGCAGGTACGGTCACCTTGCGCGGTATCTCGTTGTCATTCGGAGTGATTGTTCTCCTCGTGCTTGCGACATTGCTGTTCGGCGATACCGAGAATGGCCCTGTGGTGTGGCTTGCTACAAGCGCCATCTTCGCATCGCTCGCTGGTGATGTGCTTTGGGCGATACATGACGCAGAGCTCGGAGATATCGAGCCGGCACTTCGTAACGCACCTTACGTATTTGCTCTTTTCGCGGCTTCTGCCACGCTGCTGCATCCATCCGTTGGCAACCTCGTCGCGCAGGGCCCATTTCGATCCGCACAGCCGCTGGCTTGGCGTCTCGTCATCGTCACCGCTGGTCTCGTGGTGCCAATCGCCGTCTTTGCGCTCACCGATGCGCAAGACACGCGAGATCGCGTTGTGCGTTCGGTAGCGATTCTGGTCTTGTCAGGTGCAGTGCTACTGCGAGTTGTGTTGGCTGTGCGATCAAACGCAGCCCTTCAACAACGATTGATTACCAGTGCACAGACAGATGCCCTGACAGGGCTTCCGAATCGAAGTCTCATGATCGAGCACGTTGACACAGCCCTCCGTACTGCCTGGCGTGATGGTCGCCAGCCCTCCGTGCTTTTCATTGACGTTGACCGCTTCAAGAACATCAACGACAGTCTTGGGCACGCAGCTGGCGACGACGTGCTCATGGCTGTGGCAGAACGCTTGCGCTTGGCTCTGCCGGCCCATTGCGTGGTGGGCCGCATTGCGGGAGATGAGTTTGTCGTTCTTGACCCACGATCGAGTGGCCCCAACGATGCCATGCTGCTCGCTGACCGCGTGCTTGAGTCCTTCCACGAGCCATTAGCACTCCGCCAGGGAGATGTGTTCGTCTCCGCGAGCATCGGTGTGTCGACCTATCGGCCATCTGTCACCAACAACGCCGATGATCTCTTGCGTCATGCCGACACTGCCATGTATCGCGCGAAGGAAAGTGGTCGCAACTGTGTCGCCATCTTCGATGAATCAATGCTTGAAAGCGTGACGCAGCGACTGGCGGTAGAAACCGCCCTGTACCGAGCGCTTGAGCGCAGAGAACTACGGCTCGTACACCAGCCGATTATTGACGTCAACCTTGGCGAAGTAGTTGGTTTCGAAGCATTGATGCGTTGGGATCGTGATGACGGTTCAACAGTTTCACCAGCTGAGTTCATCCCGATTGCGGAGGAGACTGGAACCATCGTGCCAATCGGTGCGTGGGCTCTCCTCGAGGCCCTTACGCACTTAAGTGAGTGGATCGCTGCCGGCTGGTGCCCCCGCGATGCCACAATGGCCGTCAACGTTTCTCCCCGACAATTGAATGATCCGAACTTCGTCAACCTCGTCAGCGAAGCACTGACGAGGGCACATGTTCCGGCACGGCAGCTCTGGCTTGAAGTCACTGAGAGTGTCATGATCTCGCAACCCGACCAAGCACTTCTCGCATTGACCAAGCTGGGCGATCTCGGCGTACGCGTCGCCATTGACGATTTCGGCACTGGCTATTCGTCGTTGTCGCTGCTGCAGCGTTTTCCGATCCACCGTTTGAAGATTGATCGGTCGTTCGTCGCCGGCGTTGCGGACAACGAAGAGGCCCAGGCACTCGTTCGCACGATCATCGCAATGTGCGACTCACTCGGACTTGATGCTGTCGCGGAAGGCGTGGAGAGTGTTCCTCAGCTGCACGCACTCCACGAACTTCGCTGCGCAAAGGCCCAGGGCTACCTCATCAGTCATCCGGTACCACCCGAACAGATGGCAAGCACGGTTGCGTTGCTTAATGAGGTGGGCTCGTGGCCGCGAGTTCGACATCCGCGGCCCTGAATCGATTCACTCCCCCGCAACAGGGTCGTTCATCGCTAGGCCATTGACTCGTAGCCCGGGTATCGAACAATCGCTTCAGCTGGCTCGCCTGAATCAAGCCGTCTGATGAGTTCCTCAAAATCCACATCGATGCCAATTGGATTGGCAGCAAAAATCGGAGACTTCATGAAGTCGTCCGCCTCCTTCTCGGTCATGGCATCAATTTGGAGTTCTACTTGATTGCCATCCGGGTCGCGGTAGTAGGCAGAGAAGTTCATTCCGTGATTGATCGTCCAATACGGGGTGATTCCAACCTGCTTCAGCTCCTTGTACTTGGCGAACAAGTCCGCAACTGACGCAAACGTAAACGCGAAGTGCTCGACGCCGTTCACTCCATCATCTCGCTCCCGCAGATGTGGAAACTTGACGATTGCCATCCGATGGTGCTCGTTGTCATAGGAAAGAAACGTAATGAAGTCATTCCCATGTCGAACGTCAGCCGAGAGCACTTTCTTCCACCAAGCGAGCATGTCCTCGTATCGAGTGGTTTTTAGAACAATGTGAGCCAACTTGACGGGACTTTTCATGGAACAATCACCGCTTTCATGCGAGTTGACTTTCAGAATAGGCTCGGAACGTTACAGCAGTCGTCCCTGAACTGCCTTAGAGGAAGAGGTGCCGTGATGGATCTGAGGTTTGGTGTCGTTGATAATCGCGCTGTTCTCGTTCATCCAAGCGGTAACAGGATTTCCGATCTCGAGACCGTTAGCCGCGGCAGATTCTCCAGCGACCCAATGGATGCATTCCCGAAGTGGACCGAATTGCGCGCCTTCGCGGCAAATTGCACAGATGCAGGAGTAGCAGTCAGCCCAGAGTCGTTCGATGCGCCTTCGCCGCGTCCACGACAGGTGTTTGGCATTGGCTTGAATTATCGAGAACACGCCGTCGAGACCGGAGCTCCAATTCCTGATTCTCCGCTCACCTTCACAAAGTTTCCGTCATCAATCAACAAGCCGTTCGGAGACATACCGGTTGACGTACCGACATGCGATTGGGAAGTGGAGCTGGTTCTCGTCATTGGAGATGGTGGTCGACGAATTGCCAGCAATTCTGCGTGGAACTCCGTTGCAGGCATGTGCGTCGGTCAGGACATCAGCGATCGTCTCCTGCAACGTGCCACACAACCACCTCAGTTCAATCTCGGAAAGAGCAGACGCGGCTACACACCGTTTGGGCCCTGGCTGGTCGACCCCGAGATAGTTCCTCATCGGGATAATTTGGCGATTTCTTGTTCGATAAATGGCGTTGAAAAGCAGCGCAGTACTACGAGCGATCTCATCTTCAACGTGCCGACCCTGATTGCCTACTTGTCTGACATCATCGAACTCTTGCCCGGTGACGTGATTTTTACTGGCACTCCGAGCGGTGTTGGTGGCGCGCGGAAACCGCCAGAGTTCTTGAAGCCGGGTGACGTGATTGTTTCTACGCTCGACGGCGTGGCAAGCATCACCAACCGCTGCGTCTAACTAACAGCCGTCCGCATCTACGGCATACGTAGCCAGAGCGTCAGCTTCCTCGGCGTAGAGCGTTACGCAATACACGACACCTTGATCGTCGAGATGCGGGTCAGAGTCAACTCTGCCCATGTCTGGCGAAGGCGCATCTATGAAGGAAAGTGCTCTAATGGTCCCATCGCTGTACGCAGCGCGGCACTGCGTCACGGGAGCGCCATCAATACAGGAAACACCTTGGGGAACGGCGTTTGGATCCAGAGTCGTTGCAGTTGGCTCGGCGTTTGCAGCAGTACCGGTGAGAGGTGACCCGCATTCACCAGGAACATACGTGGCAGTCACGTTTTGATACAGCGTGACACAGTATTCGTTGCCCAAATCATCCCTTGTGGTCACTTCATCCAAGACGGTCTGCCCCGGTGCGGGAGCCTTCACAAAAACGATGTTGCGTGACTTGCCATCGCTGAATTTGGCCTGGCACGCAAAGATTGATTGATCCTCTCCGCAATTCAACGTCTCTGCGCGCGGCACGGAACATGCCGACACCGCCACGAGCAGCAGGGATACAACGGCAACTTTCCGCATCCGCAGAATCGTACCTCTCCGACTGTTAAACGAGAGACGCTGCCAGTTCTGACGCAAGAGACGCGAATTCGGCCCGCTCCGCTGGAGTCAGGGCACGCTCATAGATGTTGCTCATCAGACGCGATGTGGTCTCCTCGGCTCGATCCCGCTGATCCTTCAGGTGACTGACATTGGGATACGGCTCTTGGTAACCATGCAATTTGGCGAAGAATTCACCATTCTCCGATGCGAGTACAGCCTCTTTGCCGTTCAGACCTTCGGCAACCACGGCGTTGATGTGCAAGCAACCTCGCAACTCTCGTAGCCACGTGACGAGCCGATATGCACGTGATTGGGAATCCATGGGTAGAGGTTCGGCTCGCAAGCCAGCAAACAGTGACAACCCGACCGGATCAACCGAGGCAACAACCTTCTCCGCTAGCTCGTTGAAACGTTTCGCGTTGGAAAACCCTGCGAGATGGGTCTTCCCCCACGCATCTGCAGCACCGGCGTAACGAGAGCCTGCCTTACGGGCACCCTCCACTTTCACGCCTCGCTCCCACATCTTGCGAACGATGCCCTGATCGAAGAACATGAAGGCAGCGTGAATCACGTCTGCGTCCACGTCACCGAGCACCCCACCACGACCCGCGAAATAGAACGAGAAACCATCGGAGTACCCTGCGGCTTTGCCAATCTCGGCCGTCGCTGGGTCGAGCATGTACTTACTGCCGATATCACCAAAGATCGGGCTTACAGCATCAGAGAGGGTCCGTGAGGTCATTGAAGTGCTCATGACCGCCACACTAGGTGCGCACAGCGTCCTTGGCTGCAGTCCGCCGTGAACTACGCTGGCGCTTGCTATAGCCGTCTCGGGAGAGTGAGTCGCGCGGCCAGCGCGGTGTCACACCGAAGGAGCAACCGCCCCGGAACCTCTCAGGTCCCCGAACCGAGTCGACTGGCATCGCTGGAAAGCGAGGAGGGTGACATCTCCTCCACCGACGGGGAAACGCGGGACACCGCGGAAGCTCTCAGGTGCGAAAGACAGCGGGGGTGGCAGGACGACTTCGTCATGTCACCACATGTCGCACCGAGAGGCACCATGAACTTCGAGTCCCGGCACATTGGCCCATCATCCGCTGAATCTTTGGAAATCTCGCGCGCCCTGGGATACGCCTCCAACGACGACCTGCTTCGCACGGTTGTTCCGTCCAGCATCTTGGTGACGGAGCCACTCGACTTGCCACCCGCACTTGCAGAACACCGCGTGCTCGAGGAACTACGCAAGATCGCGGCCGACAATGTGGTTCGTCGCTGCGCGATTGGTACTGGCTACTACCCCACCATCACCCCTCCAGTGATTTTGCGGAACGTGCTGGAGAATCCTGCGTGGTACACCGCATACACGCCCTATCAGCCAGAAATCAGCCAAGGACGTCTCGAAGCACTCCTCAACTTTCAAACTCTTATTACCGAGCTCACCGGACTCAGTATCGCTAATGCTTCGCTGCTGGACGAGTCCACGGCGATAGCCGAGGCCGTAACCATGGCACGGCGAACTGCAAGGAGCGAAAGTCGCGTAGTGGCCGTGCATGCCGACACCCATCCGCAGCATCTCAGTGTGTTGCGAGCACGGTGCGCACCAGTCGGCCTCGAGGTTCGAGTGACAGCAATCGAAGAGATTAACTCTGTGGATGCCTTCTGTGTGGTGGTCTCTCGCCCCGGCTCGAGTGGCCTGATCGTCGATGATCACACCATGCGGAGCATCGTGAACTCTGCTCATTCAAAGGGCGCCGTCACGGTGTGTGTCACCGACCCTCTTGCGAGCACCATCATCACCACACCGGGCTCTCTCGGTGTTGATATCGCAGTCGGCAGCGCTCAGCGATTCGGCGTACCCATGGGTGGCGGTGGACCTCACGCCGCCTATCTTGCTGCAACCGAGCAGTTTGCTCGCTCGTTGCCTGGTCGCTTGGTCGGCGTAAGCACTGATACGGCGGGGAGACCTGCGCTCCGTCTAGCACTGCAGACGCGCGAACAGCACATTCGCAGAGAGAAGGCCACCTCGAACATCTGTACTGCCCAAGCGCTTCTTGCCAACATTGCCGGCTTCTACGCGGCTTGGCATGGAAGAGAAGGTCTCCAAGCCATTGCCCGACGAGTGAGCGGCTTCACGCAAGCGGCGATCTCACTATTGCGCCAACATCAGGTCGGCACAATCTTGGAAGGATCCCGTTTCGATACGGTCACCGTCGCAAACGTTGACGCTCCACGGATTCACGCGGCAGCCCTTGACCACAACATCGTTATGCGCCACGTGGACAACACGACAGTCGCTTTCAGCTGTGATGAGACAACCGATGGTCAGATGATTGTCGACATCTTGGATGCCTTCGGAGTCGACACCAGCCTCGATCACGTGGTGGAACGAACCATGGTGCTCTCCGTCGCCGACGAGATGCTGCGCAACGACGACTTCCTCGGTCAGGCCGTTTTCCGACGTCATCGCACCGAGACCGAGATGCTTCGATATCTTCGCAAACTGGCCGACAAGGACCTGGCACTTGACCGAACGATGATTCCGCTTGGTTCGTGCACGATGAAACTCAATGCCACTACAGAGATGATTCCCGTTACCTGGCCAGAGTTCGCCAATATTCACCCTCATCAACCTGCCAGTGATGTGAAGGGGTACCAGCGTCTTGTTCACGAAGTGGAACACATGATGTGCGCGGTGACGGGCTACGACGCCGTGAGTCTGCAACCTAATGCTGGCAGTCAAGGCGAGTTCGCCGGACTGCTTGCCATTCGTGCGTATCATCACAGTCGCGGCGACCATGATCGAACGGTTTGCCTCATTCCCTCCAGCGCACACGGCACCAACGCAGCAAGCGCCGTCATGGCTGGGATGGAGGTGATCGTTGTTGCGTGCGACGCTGATGGCAACGTTGATCTCAGTGACTTGCGATCAAAATGCGAGAAAGTTTCGGCTCGACTCGCCGCACTTATGATCACCTACCCCTCCACACACGGTGTGTTCGAGGCGGCTGTCGGTGAGATCTGTGATGTCGTACACCAACATGGTGGACAGGTGTACGTGGACGGCGCCAACCTCAATGCACTCGTCGGTGTAGCCAAACCTGGGTTGTTCGGAGCCGACGTCAGCCACCTCAATCTGCACAAGACGTTCTGCATCCCACACGGTGGTGGTGGCCCAGGCGTCGGACCCGTTGCGGTGCGCCATCACCTCTCGGCGTTCTTGCCAGGCGACCCACTCAATGCCGTTCACGTATCGGGTGAAGCTCGTAACGCTGTCGGACCCGTATCGTCTGCCGTATTCGGTTCTGCTGGAATCCTCCCGATCTCATGGGTGTACGTACGCATGATGGGCCCGGACGGCCTTCGCCGTGCAACGGCTCAGGCGATTGCGAGTGCCAACTACATTTCCCAGCGATTGCGCGACCACTTTCCAACTCTCTACACCGGTACGAACGGTCTCGTTGCCCACGAATGCATCCTCGACCTGCGCGACATCACTAAGCGCACCGGCATCACGGTCGACGATGTTGCCAAACGTCTGATGGACTTCGGATTCCATGCCCCCACGATGAGCTTCCCAGTCGGTGGAACCTTGATGGTTGAACCCACAGAAAGTGAATCACTCGCCGAACTCGACCGCTTCTGCGAGGCAATGATCGCCATTCGAGCAGAAATCGCACGTGTGGAGTCTGGTGAATGGACCGCCGAGACATCACCACTTCGCCATGCACCGCATACGGTGCAGGATGTGGTCGGTGAATGGAACCGCGTCTATGACCGGTCACTCGCGCTGTTTCCGATTCCGTCCTTGCGTCAACGTGGCTATTTCCCGCCGGTGTCACGAATCGACGCTGCACATGGCGATCGCAATCTCGTGTGTTCATGCGAGCCCCTCGAGGCGTTGGCGAGCACGAACTACCGTTGAGTCGTGTCAACGGAGCAAGCCCCACAATTCGATGTTCAAAAGATTCTCAATGACCTGCTCGCGTTGTTGCGCGGGATCGACCCGGTATCAGAGGGAGTGAAACTCGCCGACCAAGGTCGTCGAACCGTCGAGGCTCTCATCGTTGCGTTGGAAAACTTTGGGGCGACGATGGACAATCTCAATCAAGCTGCGTCGAGGGTCAACCGCTTGCTCGACGATGTAGAAGATCCGATTCGTCGAATTGCCGGCATGGCTGACCAAGCCGGTTCGCTCGTATCGTTTTTGCCTTCACTCGCCGGCAAGGCGATGGCCAATCTCACTCCGAGGCCTGCCTCGTCGAATGCGCCATCGTCGCCCGCATCACCGCAGCCGAACTCCGCGTCAACACCCTCGAGCACCGGGAGCGGCGCGGGTACAACAAGCTCTTCCTGACAAAGATCGTCGGTTCAGATAGCACCTAGGTCTCAACCACTGGTGTTTCAGCGACGCACAAAGGGGCGATCCACCACTCTCGCCGGGAGATCGCTGTCCCGGACACGGAGCACCACCTCCGTGCCGACAAGGGTCGCTGTGGGATCAACGAGCGCCAAGGCGATACCCACACCCAGCGAAGGAGAGAAATTGCCGCTGGTCACGAGTCCGACATCCATACCGTCGCGCAGCACCCGCGCCCCATCGCGTGGGGGTCGACGCGACTCAGTTTTGATACCACACAACACGCGCGTCACACCCGCAGCTTGCTGAGCCACAAGTGCTTCCTTTCCGCGAAACTGAGCCTTCTTCCAGCCGACTACCCAACCAAGATCGGCTTCCAGCGTGGTGATGTCGGGAGAAAGTTCATGGCCGTGGAGCGGTAATGCAGCTTCCAAGCGCAACGTATCGCGTGCACCAAGCCCCGCCGGAGTTACGCCCGCAGCAACGATTGCTCGAGCGACGCTCTCGGCATATTCAATCGGCACAGCAATCTCAACGCCGTCTTCACCGGTGTATCCGGTTCCTGCAACGACGCATTCCGCGCCAAGTACGTTCAGGGTTTCTACGTGGAAGCGCTTGACCTTCGCTGCGTCGGACGACACCGTGCTTAGAAGTTCACGTGCGTGCGGACCTTGAACGGCGAGCACAGCACGGGTTGCAGTCGTGTCCTCGCCACCGATTGCGCTCAAGATGCGATCCGTATTTGACGCGTTCGGCATCACATCAAATTGCTGTTCACCGAGCCACCACACGATGATGTCATCAACGACACCTCCGCGTTCATTGCACGAGTGTGTGTACTGCGCCCTTCCCACGCTGATCTTTGCAAGATCGTTCGTAAAGGTGTTCTGGAGCAAATCGAAAGCGTGAGGGCCAGCGAGGCGGACCGTTCCCAGATGCGAAACATCGAATAGCGCCGCGTGAGTTCGGCAAGCCAGATGCTCCGCGATGGTGCCCGCCGGATACGAGAGCGGCATCTCCCAACCGCCGAACGGCACCATCTTGGCATTCAACTCACGATGCAGCGAGTCAAGCGGCGAACGACGGTTTCCCGTCATCAGTTACCGCGCGATGCCGTGAATAGTTTGACGATTACGCGGACTGGCAGCCGCAGTGTCTCGCTCGTGACGTTTCATCTCCACGATGCGAGCGTCCAGATTTTCTTTCACTGAAGAAAGCGGCAGCACATTCAATACACCTTGGCCGTTACGGACGGCATCCACAAGATGCTCTCCGTCGCACAACACGACATTCGTTCCGCTGATGACGATATGTGCAGATGCCACATCCGTTGTCACATGACGCCGCAGGTAGTTAAACACCTCGCGAACCGACTCGAGCTTGATGCCGGCGTCGAGCAGATTCTTGATGACCTTCAGCTCGAGCAGATCTCGGTAGACATACTCACGACGAGAACCGCTTCCTGCAGCGTCGGTTGCCGACGGGCGCACCAGATCGGTTCGCGCCCAGTAGTCGAGTTGGCGATACGAGATTCCGACGATTTCGGCTGCCTGGGTACCGCTGAAGGTGCGAGATGAATTGAAGTGGTTGGTTCGCACCGTCGCCATGAGGCATATCACCCTAGGGCTGCCCCGCCTAAGTGCCAACCGCGCTACTTCTCTTGAAAATCCTCAGGGTTGATGCTGTCGATGAAATCGCGAAACTCTTCGAGGACTTCCTCTTCACTTTCCTCGTCTCCCTCTTCCACCACCTGTCCAACTTGGTCAAGCAGCTCTCTGCTGGCAGCAATCGGCACCTCCGATCGCACGGCAATGGCCACGGCGTCAGAAGGGCGACAGGAGATGGCGTGGCGTTGCCCATTATGCACCAGCTGCAGCTCGGCAAAATACGTATGGTTCCTCATCTCGGTGATGACCACTCGATTGAGATGTGCTCCGAACTCTTCGAGCATCTCCACCAACAAATCATGGGTCAATGGACGAGGCGACTTGTGGCCATCGAGCACGATACGAATCGAGCTCGCCTCGGCGACACCGATGTAGATGCTCAAAACTCGACGCTCGCCTTGTTGTTCGCGCAGTTGCATGACCGGAACGTTTGCCGGCGCATCCACCATCACACCAACCAAGTCGAGTTCCACCGCTTCGACGGAGTCGCCGGCGCTCATGGCGTCAGCGTAGCAACCACCTAGGAGCCCGAGCGGAGCTCTCGCGTAACACTTCGCAGCAGAGCGGTACGAAGCTCCTCGCCCAATGACACAAGGTCGTCCAACAGTTTCATCGCATCGTCGCGACTCCCGTCATCACGAGATGCCAGTGCTGTCCTGACCAACGGCT
>Ga0208594_1000258_pt1 | contig 13835 bp, 15 predicted proteins | sample LakMenEpi14Sep10_FD_150699 | JGI IMG/M metagenome (GOLD analysis project Ga0208594, IMG submission 150699) | Freshwater microbial communities from Lake Mendota, WI - 14SEP2010 deep hole epilimnion (SPAdes) | ecosystem: Environmental > Aquatic > Freshwater > Lake > Epilimnion/Euphotic zone ...
ATCTGCCGATCTCGCAGACCGTAATGCTCAACCCGGAGTAAGCTTTGAGAGGTGCCCAGATCAGCACCCCGAGCGGACTTCTTTCCTGATAGGCGCCGATTCGGGTGCACCTTCCCGAGGCCCTGACCCCTTCCAACGGCGTCGACACGATCGCGACCACTTGAGGGGCGGACCCGACACCCACCAGCCCCGACACCTCCTTCCCCAGTCTTCGTTTCATCCACCAGCATCTGCAGGATCTCGCGGCTGAACTGGGGGTGCTGGCCCATGGCCCGCACCACGTTGCGCAACGTGTCAGGTGTGAGGCCGCCGCTGAGGCACAGCTCATGAACCCGCTGGCGGAAGTGCTCCAGCGCCTGCTGCTGCTCGGGCGTGAGCTCGGGACTATTGGGTCAACGGATCTCCATGACACCAGGCTAATGAGCCGGGCGCGGCCGGAGACCGCCCCTAAACTCCCCGCGGATGCCGGAAGGCCTTGCCCCGCTTGCCCGCCGCTCTTGCTCAGCCCGGCGCGGGAGATGCGACGGCAGAAGGACTGGGTTCCGGCGGCCCGGCACGAGCCCACCCGCACCCATGAGAAGCAAACCAGCCAGCACCTGGTACGAAAACCAGCAGCGCCGCCGCCGCTCCCCCTTTTATCGCCGCCTCGATCGCTCGTTCAAGTTCCGGGTGCTGATCGCAGCAGCCTGCTCGTTCACGTTGCTGTCGCTGGTGAATCGCTTCGAGAACTGCCATACCTCCCGGCTTGAGCCCGACTGCCTCACCAGCAACTACCTCGACATCATCAGCATCGGCAACGTGGAGGCGTTCAGCATCGTGGCCGCCGCCTTCGTGTACGTGTTCGAGGCGGGCAGGCGCAAGGAGCGCGAGCATCACGAGATGTTCGATCTGCTGATCGCCCACCGCCAGGCCGGCGCCTCCAACAGCCTCGGCCGCATCCGCGCCCTCGAGGATCTCTCCGCCGATGGGCTCTGGCAAGACGGCTTCGATCTGCAGCGCACCAACCTGGAGGGCCTGCGCATTCCCTTCAGCCGCTGGCGGGGTGCCAACTTCTCCGGCACGGTGCTGCGCCAGGCCGACCTGCACGGCGTGGATCTGCAGGGCGCCGATTTCAGCGACGCCGACCTCTCCGGTGCGGACCTCAGCGCAGCCGACCTCACCGGCGCCCGCTTCGTGCGGGCCCGCCTCAGCCAGGCCGACCTGCGCGGCGCCCGCCTCAGCGGCGCCGACTTCCAGGATGCCGAACTCAGCGACACCCTCACCGACCAGCCCCTGCCGTCCGCCCTGACCGCCCCAACCGCCCAACGGTGACTCCACCAGCGGCCCCACAATGGGCAGTCAACGAGGGCTCGATCTGAATGGGTGTTCTCACGGCACTGGCGATCCTGGCGGGCCTGATCGTGGTGCATGAGGCGGGGCACTTCCTGGCGGCCACCTGGCAGGGCATCCGCGTCAGCGGCTTCTCGATCGGCTTCGGGCCGGTACTGCTGGAGCGCCAGCGCCGCGGCGTGCAGTTCGCCCTGCGGGCCATCCCGCTGGGCGGGTTCGTGGCCTTCCCCGACGACGACGAGCAGAGCGCCATCCCCAGAACCGACCCCAACCTGCTCAGCAACCGGCCCCTGCCCCAGCGCGCCCTGGTGATCGCCGCCGGCGTGCTGGCCAACCTGCTGCTTGCATGGCTGGTGCTGGTGGCCCAGGGCGTGGTGGTGGGCATTCCCGCCGGCTTCAGCGCCACCCCCGGCGTGCTGGTGAGCGGCGTGCAGGCCGGCCAGCCGGCGGCCCTGGCGGGCCTGCAGGCGGGGGATCGGATCCTGCGCATCAATGACACGGCCATCGCCGGCGGCCAGGAGGCCGTGGCGGCCCTGGTGAACCAGGTGAAGGCCTCGCCCGGCACCCCGCTGGCGGTGGTAGCCGAGCGGGGCCAGCGCCAGCTTGAGCTCCAGCTCACCCCCAGCAACCTGGGCGGCAGTGGCCGCATCGGCGCCCAGCTGCAGCCCTACGGCAACGAGGCCTACCGCCCCGCCCGCGGCCCCCTTGAGCCGATCCGCCAGGCCAACAGCGATTTCAGCGCCCTGCTGCGCCGCACGGTGGGGGGATTTGTCACCCTGGTGACCCACTTCGGGGAAACCGCCGGCCAGGTGAGCGGCCCGGTGAAGATCGTGGAAATGGGCGCCAACCTGGCCCAGCAGGGGGGCAGCAGCCTGTTCCTGTTCACCGCCCTGATCTCGATCAACCTGGCGGTGCTCAACGCCCTGCCCCTGCCCCTGCTCGACGGCGGCCAGTTCGTGCTGCTGCTGGTGGAGGGCCTGCGCGGCCGGCCCCTGCCCGAACGATTCCAGATGGCCTTCATGCAGTCGGGCTTCGTGTTCCTGGTGGGGCTGAGCCTGGTGCTGATCGTGAAGGACACCAGCCAGCTGCCGGCGGTGCAGCAGCTGCTCGGCCGCTAGTGCCCCGCTTTCCCTCCGCCAGCCAGCGGGCGCCCCTGATCCTGGAGCGCCTGGGCGAGCTCTACCCCCACGCCACCTGCTCGCTCGACTGGCGCACGCCCTACGAGCTACTGGTCGCCACCATGCTCTCGGCCCAGTGCACCGATGAGCGGGTGAACCGGATCACCCCGGCGCTGTTCGAGCGCTTCCCCGATGCCGCCACTGCCGCCGCCGTGGAAGCGGAGGACGTGGAACCCTATGTGAAGTCGGCGGGGTTCTTCCGCAACAAGGCCAAAAACATCGTGGCCAGTTCGCGGCTGCTGCTGGAGCGCCATGGCGGCGAGGTGCCGCGCTCGATGGAGGAGCTGCTGGGGCTGCCCGGGGTGGCCCGCAAGACCGCCTCGGTGGTGCTGGCCTGGTGCTTCGGCATCAACGCCGGCGTCACCGTGGACACCCACGTGAGCCGCCTGGCCCAGCGGTTGCGGCTCACGCGCAGGAGCGAGCCGCGCCAGATCGAGCCCGACCTGATGAAGCTGGTGCCACAGCCGGAGTGGCAGACCCTCTCGATCCGGCTGATCTTCCACGGCCGGGCCGTGTGCACCGCCCGCAAGCCCGACTGCCCGGGCTGCCCGATCGCCGACCTCTGCCCCATGGGGCAGGGGAAGGCCAGCGGGTAAGCTGATGCATTCCGTACCGATCGCACTCAAGCCCGCATGGCGAAGAAGTCGATGATTGCGCGCGACGTGAAGCGCAAAAAGATTGTGGATCGCTTCGCCGCTAAGCGCGCTGCGCTCAAGGCCTCCTTCGAAGCGGCCGCCGATCCGATGGAGCGGCTGGAGATCCACCGCAAGATCCAGGCCCTGCCCCGCAATAGCGCCCCCACCCGCGTGCGCAACCGTTGCTGGGCCACCGGCAAACCCCGCGGCGTGTACCGCGACTTCGGCCTCTGCCGCAACCAGCTGCGCGAGCGGGCCCACAAGGGCGAACTGCCCGGCGTGGTGAAGTCGAGCTGGTGACAGCACCAGGGCTCGCTTGGCAGCCCTCAAAACAATCGTTCAGATCAAGGCGCCCAAGGGCGCCTTTTTTGATGGTGCGCCAGGCTGCCGGCCGGCTGGGCAGGACGCCGGATCGGGCAGTTGGAGGCGCTTGGCAACAAAAACAGCAGAATTGCAGCGCCCTGTCTGCAGCCGCTGCGGTCTGGATGCGAGAATAAGGCTTGACAAAGAGAGATAAAGCCCAGTGCAAGGACAAACTCAGTCGATCTCCTTCGATGGTCGGGAGATCCGGCTGACCACCGGTCGGTTCGCCCCCCAGGCCGGGGGCTCGGTGATGGTCGAGTGCGGTGACACCGCGGTGCTGGTCACCGCCACCCGCTCCAGCGGCCGTGAAGGCATCGATTTCCTGCCCCTGATCTGCGACTACGAAGAGCGGCTCTACGCCGCCGGCCGCATCCCCGGCAGCTTCATGCGCCGAGAGGCCCGTCCCCCAGAGCGCGCCACCCTGATCTGCCGGCTGATCGATCGGCCGATGCGACCCCTCTTTCCGAGCTGGATGCGCGACGACCTGCAGATCGTGGCCACCTGCCTCTCCCTCGATGAGCGGGTGCCGCCCGATGTGCTCGCCGTCACCGGCGCCTCCCTGGCCACCCTGCTGGCCAAGATCCCCTTCCACGGGCCGATGGCCGCCGTGCGCGTGGGTCTGCTGGGTGACGACTTCATCCTCAACCCCAGCTACCGCGAGATCGAGCGCTCCGAGCTCGACCTGGTGGTAGCCGGCACCCCCCAAGGCGTGATCATGGTGGAGGCGGGTGCCAACCAGCTGCCCGAACAGGACGTGATCGAGGCCATCGACTTCGGCTACGAAGCGGTGTGCGATCTGATCAAGGCCCAGCAGAACCTGCTCAAGGAGCTGGGCATCGAGCAGGTGATCCCCGAGCCCCAGGCCGTGGACGCCACCCTGCCTGCCTACCTCGAGAAGCAGTGCGCCAAGCCGATCGGCGAAGTGCTCAAGCAGTTCACCCTCAGCAAGGCCGAGCGCGACGCCCAGCTCGATGCCATCAAGGCCGGGGTGGCTGAGACGATCGCCGGCCTCAAGGACGATGACGCCGTGAAGCAGGCCGTGGCCAGCAGCGGCAAGGTCCTGGGCAACAGCTACAAGGCGCTCACCAAGAAGCTGATGCGCGAGCAGATCGTCAAGGACGGCAAACGCGTGGACGGCCGCAACCTCGACGAGGTGCGCCCGATCAGCGCCGCCGCCGGCGTGCTGCCCAAGCGCGTGCACGGCTCGGCCCTGTTCCAGCGCGGCCTCACCCAGGTGCTCTCCTGCGCCACCCTCGGCACCCCCTCCGATGCCCAGGAGATGGACGACCTCAACCCGTCCAACGAGAAGACCTACCTGCACCACTACAACTTCCCGCCGTACTCCACTGGCGAAACCAAGCCGATGCGCAGCCCCGGCCGCCGCGAGATCGGCCACGGCGCCCTGGCCGAGCGGGCCCTGGTGCCGGTGCTGCCCGCCAAGGACTCCTTCCCCTACGTGCTGCGGGTGGTGTCGGAATGCCTCAGCTCCAACGGCTCCACCTCGATGGGCTCGGTATGCGGCAGCACCCTGGCCCTGATGGATGCCGGCGTACCCCTCAAGGCACCGGTGAGCGGCGCCGCCATGGGTCTGATCAAGGAGGGCGACGAGGTGCGCATCCTCACCGACATCCAGGGCATCGAGGACTTCCTCGGTGACATGGACTTCAAGGTGGCCGGCACCGAGAAGGGCATCACCGCCCTGCAGATGGACATGAAGATCACCGGCCTGGCCGTGAAAACCATCGGTGACGCCGTGAACCAGGCCCGTCCCGCCCGCCTGCACATCCTCGAGAAGATGCTCGAGGCGATCGACAAGCCCCGCGAGGGCCTCAGCCCCCACGCCCCGCGTCTGCTCAGCTTCCGCATCGATCCGGAACTGATCGGCACCGTGATCGGCCCCGGCGGCCGCACGATCAAGGGCATCACCGAGCGCACCAACACCAAGATCGACATCGAAGATGGCGGCCTGGTGACGATCGCCAGCCACGACGGCGCCGCCGCCGAGGAGGCCCAGCGGATCATCGAGGGCCTCACCCGCCGCGTGTCGGAGGGCGAGGTGTTCACTGGCGCCGTGACCCGGGTGATCCCGATCGGTGCCTTCGTGGAGATCCTGCCGGGCAAGGAGGGCATGATCCACATCTCCCAGCTCTCCGAATCGCGCGTGGAGAAGGTGGAAGATGTGGTGAACGTGGGCGATCAGGTCACGGTGCGGGTGCGCGAGATCGACAACCGCGGTCGCATCAACCTCACCCTGCGCGGCGTGCCCCAGGGCGAACCGCCGGCCGCCTGAGGCCTGCGGGGGGGCCTACACCGCAAAGCCCGGGTCGATCGAGGCCATGGCCTCTGTCGTGCGCTCGCACAGAGCGGCGTGGGCCGGACCATGGCTGGCGATCAGGCAGCCGGCCTGGCGCACATCACCGGTGTTGTAGGTGAGCAGCCGGCCATCGGCATGGGTGAAGGCGCCGCCGGCGGCGCGCAGCACCGCATCAGGAGCCGCCATGTCCCAGTCCTTGGGGGCACTCTTGCCGGAGAGGGAGATGTAGAGGTCGGTTTCGCCGCGCAGAATCGTGGCCACCTTGCCGCCCACGCTGCCGATCGCCTTGGTGTCTCCCAGGGCCAGCGCCGCCAGCAATTGCTCCAGCCGCTGGTCACGGTGGTTGCGGCTGGCCACCAGCACCAGCTCACCCAGCTGCCGCCGTGCGCTGAAGCGCACCGGCGTGCGCGTGCCGGAGCGGTCTTCACACCAGGCCTGGCCGCTCTCGCCCGCCAGCTCCTCGGTCACCCCCAGCCAGAGCTGCTCCATCTCCGGCAGCAGCACCACCCCCAGCACCGGCACGCCGCGGTGGGCCAGGGCCAGGTGCACGGCGTATTCGCCGGTGCCCTGGAGGAAGTCCTTGGTGCCATCGAGGGGGTCGAGGATCCACAGCCACTCGGCCGCCAGGGGCTCACCGGCGGTGAGCTGCTCCTTGGCCGTCTCCTCGCTGAGCAGGGTCCAGTCGGCCCCGGCGAAGGCCTGGCCCAGGCCATCCAGCAGCCAGCTGTTCACCGCCAGGTCGGCGGCGCTCACCGGACCCTCGCCGCCATCGTCCACGCTCAACGCCGGCTGGAAGCCATAGGGAGGTTGCTCGCCGCGGGCGTAGGCGCGCAGGATGTCGGCCGCCCCCCAGCTCAGCCGGCGCAGCTCGGCCAGCAGGGCCTCGAGGCTGATGCCCGAGGGCAGCACCAGGGCGGTGGAGGAGGTGGAGGAGGTGGAGGCCATCAGTAACAGACTGGGACCTGCATTGTGCAGGACCCCGGTGCCCCAGTCCCCCGAGCCGGCCGCCGGCGTGCTCTATCTGGTGGGCACGCCGATCGGCAACCTGGGCGACCTGTCCCCCCGGGCGCGCCAGGTACTGGCCGGCGTGCAGCGCATCGCCTGCGAGGACACCCGCCACAGCGGCCTGCTGCTGCACCAGCTCGGCCTGCGCCAGGCCGGCGGCGGCCCCCAGCTGGTGAGCTTCCACCAACACAACCAGGCCAGCCGCATCACCGAGCTGCTGGCCGCCCTGGCGGCCGGTGAGGCGCTGGCGCTGATCAGCGACGCCGGCCTGCCGGGCATCTCCGATCCCGGTGAGGAGCTGGTGGCCGCCGCCCGCACCGCGGGCCATGAGGTGATCTGCGTGCCCGGCCCCACTGCCGTGACCACAGCCCTGGTGAGCAGCGGCCTGCCGTGCGGTCGCTTCTGCTTTGAGGGCTTCCTGCCGGCCCGCACCGGCCAGAGGCGGGCCCGGCTGCTGGAGCTGGCCAGCGAGCAGCGCACACTGGTGCTCTACGAGGCCCCGCACCGGCTGCTGGCCCTGCTCGCCGATCTGCTGGAGCTGATGGGCGACCGGCCGCTGCGGGTGGCTCGGGAACTCACCAAGCGCCACGAGGAGCAGGTGGGCCCCACGGTGAGCGCGGCCCTGGAGCACTTTCGCCGCCAGCCGCCCCAGGGGGAGTGCACGCTGGTGCTCGGGGGTGCCCCCGAGCCGGAGCCCCCCAGCTGGGATGCGGCCGGTCTGCGAGCTGAACTGCAGGCGCTGGTGGCGGCAGGGCTGGGCAGCAAGGAGGCCGCCCGCCAGCTGGCCGAGCGCAGCGGCCAGAGCGCCCGCGAGCTCTACGCCCTGCTGCACCATGCCGAATGAGCAACCCGCCACGGCAAACTCGGCACAACCGGCCAGCGCGCCGCCTCACCTGCCGATTCACCCATGCTGCTGCGACTGCGACTGCTGCTGGCCAGCCTTGGCGGCGGCCTGCTGCTGCTGCTGATCCTCTGCCTTGGCGCCCAGAACCTTGAACAGCGCCCCCGCCTGTGGCTGGGCTTCACCGGCACGGCACCACTGCCGGCCGGCTTCCTGGTGGGGCTGGCCCTGGCGGTGGGTGTGATCAGCGGCGGCTGCAGCGCTGCCCTGCTGGCCCCCCGCCCCGATCAGCTACCCGGCAGGGAGTAGAGGCTGCCCTCGATCACCACCCGGCTGATGCCCTGGGCCAGCAGGTATGGGGCCGTGCGCTGCAGCAGGCTGAGGTCTGGCAGAGGAATCACCCGCTGGCTGCGTCCGCAGTGGCGCTTGGCGTGGCGCGGATTCACGAACACCTGCAGAGCCTGGCGGATCGACTCCTCCTCCGGCAGGGGTCCGAGATCACCACACTCACTCAGGGCCACGGGCTGAAGCTCCACCGTCTTGTCCACCAGCAGATAGGCGGCCGCCGGCAGCTTGGCCTCACTCAGGCAGCGACACTGCACCGGCTGCTGGCCGGCTCCTGTCCCCGCCACTGGCGCCAGCGCGCTGGCCTGGTCGTCGCTGTCGAACTCCTCGAGCTCATCGCCGTCCTGATCGACCTCGCTGTCGGCGTCCTCAGCTGCGAAGTCGTCGGCGTCATCAATGGCCAGCACCCCCGGGCCGTCGTCGTCAGCCCCGACGCCGCGGATCGGCTCAGCGTCGCCCTCCACATCCACATCCACCTCTGCATTGACCTCCACCCCCACGGGATCGGGCGCAGCCGCCACACCCTCTCCGCGCGTTCGCCTCTGCTTGAGGGCGGCCACCTCATCGGAGGACAGCGCAGCCTTCACCACCCGGCTCACGGTGTTGGGACTGCAGCCGAAGGTGGTCGCCAAGGCAGCGGCTGTGGCTCCCTGCCGGTAAGCCGCCACCATGTCTTCCTTCTGGGCGTCGCTCAGCCGGGAGGCCGCCATTCAGCTCTGCAGTCAGACCAGCGACTCACCCTAGGCGTCCCTGGGCCCGTCGCCGCACTGCCAAAATGCCCAAGGTGCTCCCTTAGCTCAGCCGGATAGAGCAGCCGCCTTCTAAGCGGCCGGTCGCTGGTTCGAATCCAGCAGGGGGCGTTTCTTTCAGGGCCTTGATTTTGCCCCCAGAGTCCAGTCAGGGCAACGGCTTTCAGTGTGGAAGCCGCTGACTGCCCCTGACCACCCGTGCCAAGCTCTGAGGGCAAACTGCTCACACTTCTGCTCACACCTGTGAGCAGTTTTGACCCGTTCCGCGCATGACCCGCTCGGCGCCCGCCAGAAAGCCAGATCCAGTGAGCGCGCTGCTGGCGTTGCGCATGCAGGCGCGGGGGTTTCCGCGGGGGTGGTCGGTGAGCCCCTACAGGGGGCGTGCCCGACTGCGCGTGACCGCTGGTGCCGGGGATGGCAAGCAGCGACAGGTCCTGATGACATGGCCCTGGTCACCAGCCCATGCCGAAGACATTGCTGCAGACGCGGTGGCTGCGAGAGAGGCCTTCCTGGGCGGCACTCCACTTGACGATGCCCTGCAGCTCCACGTGTCCAGCAAAGGAGCAGAGCCGGAGCAGAGCCGGAGCGAAATCCCACCAGCAGAGGAGAGCACCTGGGCATCAGACCCGGATAGCCCGATCCACTGGGGAGCACTCGTTGAGGCCTACCGCCAGCGCAAGATCAGCAGTGGCGAACTGAAGAGCAGCACCTGGGACAAGATCTGGAAACCAGGGATGCGCGAAGTGCTGGCCGTAATGCACAGGCACCCGTCGCCCGGCCATTCACGCCAGCTCCTGGAAGCGGTCACCCATCGCTGGTCCCAGCAGCCCGGCGCCCGAGGGCGGCAGATACAGGTTCAGCAGACCGCAGCTCTGCTGCGATGGGGAGTGGACAGCGAGCGACTACCTGAATGCTGGGCGCCGCCCCTGGATCTGAGTCCCTATGTCGGGAGGAAAAGAGCCGAGGTCAACCGCACGACCCCAATCGAGGTCGAGCACATCCTCGAGATGGTTGCAGCGATCCCTGATGCCCGCTGGCAGCTGGCGTTTCAGCTGGTAGCCGCCTATGGCTTGCGTCCTGAGGAGTTGAGGCACCTGGAACGTCGCGGCGATCACCTGCACTGCAGTTATCGGAAAGTGACCAGCCGAGGCTCCACCGCACCGCGCAAGCTCAGGCTCCTCCCTTGCGATGAGTGGGCAGCTGAATGGGATCTGCTGAACCGATTCCATCCAGACCAGATGCCGCCACTGCGACCTGGTGAAAGTGGCGAGGCACTGGCCACGTATCTGAAACGGCGCCAGACCTGGCAGAAGCTCAGGAACCATTACACCGCCATGGGTGAGAAGTTGGTGCCCTACAGCCTGCGCCACGCCTACGCGCACCGCGCCCATGTCGTGCTCGGGCTGGCGCCGAAGGTGGCCGCCACCCTGATGGGCCACAGCGTTCAGACCCATCTGGCGGCCTACAGCCGTTGGTGCGGGGACGACGTCGTCGATGCGGCCTTGGCCCAGGCCAATGTCCAGTGGAGGACGTCCACGGGCTGACGCTGCAACCAAGCACAAGACCGGCCGAATGCAACAGCTTTCGACGGACCCGCAGGGCTCCGGTGGGCAGCGGCCGTCCTTCAGCGTGCCACGGCTGCGCCGTGGCGTGCATCGGCCAGCCGCCGCCGCCCTCCGCTCCGGGGCTGGTGTGGTGGTGGGCAGGCAAGGCTTCTCGCCCGCGGCTGCGGTGCCGCCGCTGTCCCAGGCCAAGGGTGAAGGGTTGGGGTGCTTGGGGAGCCGGTCGAGCACCTCGCGCGGCTGCGCGGCCGGCGATTGAAGAAGATCGAGTGTGATCAAGTTGCTGCGCTTAATGGTGATGGATCCGAGTCGGTCCTGGATGGCGCTGATTTCCGCAGGGCCATTGCAGCACAGCCGGTCTGCCTGCTCGCAAGTGCATCTGTACTGATAGAATAAGGGCTGCGCCAAAGGCCACGAGCCCATCGCCGGCGGCAATCTGATCCCTGGTCTCGCCATCACTGCCGCGTAGTTGAGAGCGGTTGTGATGCCCCGATCAGTTGTCCTTTCGGCAACTGAATCCATGGCTCTTTGTATTCCATCGAGGCCGGAGATCGCTCCGGCTCGCTCCCTGGTGATCGCGGCCGGGGGCGGTCGTGATCTGGCCTGGCCCCATCAGCGGGTTGCCGCTGAGCTGCTCGCCCGCAGCGGCGGCCGGCTGGTGCATCTGGTGCTCCATGGCGGGGCCCGCGGGGCCGATGCCGCCATCGCACGCGCCGCCCATCAGCTGGGCTGGTGCTCCCTGGTGATGCCGGCCCATTGGCAGCAGTACGGCCGCGCTGCCGGGCCGATCCGCAATCGGGAGCTACTCCAGCAGGCCATCGCCCGCGCAGAAGCCCACACCTCCCTCACCTGCCTGGCCTCGGTGCTGGTGTTGGCGTTCCCCGGCGGTCCCGGCACCGCCTCGCTGGTGCAGCAGGCCCGCCGCTTGGCCTCCCGCTCGCCGGTGCCGATCGCCGTGGTGGAGGTCAGCCCATCGGCCGGGCTGTGGGCCGTACCCCCGGCAGAGCTTCCTCCCGGTGCCTGAGGCCCAGGGCCCCGGTCCCCATTCGTCTTTCCCGTCTTCCTTCACCCCCTCACAGCCATGGCTGTCCTGACTCCCATCCCCGCAGCTCCAGCTGCCCTGTCACCTGCTCCAGCTGCCCCGGTGCCTGATCACCCCAGCGGCTCCGGCCCTTCCTGCTCGATCCAGCGCTCCGGTTCTCTCTGGCAGCTGGGCATCGAGGCCCAGGAGCTCACCACCGCCATCGGCCAGCTAGCCCAGCAGCTGGAAGCCGACGACACCGATGTACGCCAGCAGGCCCTCGCCGAGCTTGAGGCCGCTCTGCTGGCTGATGAAGGCAACAAGGCGGCCATCGCAGCCAAAGCCGATGCCACCTGTTGGGTGATCGAGCACCTCCGCGGACAGGGCGCCTACCGCCAGCAGCAGGCCAAGCGGCTCACCGCCCTGGCCGCCGCTGACAACAACCGCGCCGATGCCCTGGAGACCTCCCTGGTGCTGGTGCTCACCCGCCTGGAGCCCAAGGCCACCCGCTTCAGCTTCCCCAACCACGAACTCACCTCACGCAAGTCCCAGGCCGTCGAAATCGACGACGAGGAGACCCTCGATCCCCAGTGGCTCACCGCCACCACCACCACCAAGCCGGACAAGGCCGCCATCAAGGAAGCGATCAAAGCCGGCCAGAAGATCCCCGGCGCCCAGCTCCTCTCCCGCCGCATCTGGCGCATCACCTGAGGGGGGCAGAGCCCCCTTTCACACGGGTCTGCTGCAGGAGCGGGCCCTCGTCATCCCTCCCAGAGCCCAGACAGCCACTGATCACCCCATCACCAGAGCCATGGATCTCTCCAGCTACGCCAGCGCCACCGCCACAACCACACCCACCACCCCTCAGCCCAAGGGGCACATCTGGTCCACCCGCCTGTGCAGCTGGGTGGTGCCGATCCTCCGCAAGAACAGCCGCCGGCCCTCGCCCGATCACATCTTCTGCAGCGAGCCGCCCTGCTGGCTGTTGATCGAACCGCTGGACCCGGAAGCCGCCGCCAGCTGAGCCGCTCTCTGCCAATCCCTGCCATCCCGCCTCACCTCCGCCACCCCATCCCATCCCATCGCCGCCATGACCTGCACCTTCTCCGCCGAGCAGATCACTGCCCTCTCCGCCCCGCTGGATCGCGCCAAGGTGCGCCAGCGGCGACAGGGCCGCAGCCAGGTGAGCTACCTGGAGGGCTGGCAGGTGATCGCCGAGGCCAACCGCATCTTTGGTTTTGACGGCTGGCAGCGGGAAACCGTCGCCCTCCGCTGCGTCCATCAGGCCGAGCGCCTCATCGGAGAAGAGCAGCGGCCTGGCTGGGGCGTCACCTACACCGCCCGGGTGCGCATCAGCGTCAGCGCCAGCACTGCGGGCCAGCCGGCGCTGATCCGCGAGGGCTGCGGCGCCGGCCATGGCATCGACACCGACCTGGGCCAGGCCCATGAATCCGCCCTCAAGGAAGCCGAGACCGACGCCATGAAGCGGGCGCTGATGACCTTCGGGAATGCGTTTGGCTTGGCGCTCTATGACAAGCAGCAGCGGGAGGTCACAAGAGGGGCCAGCAGCGGGGGTGATCGCTCCAGCACCGTCCAGGCCAGCCGGCCCAGGGCAACGCCACTGCGGGTGGTGCCCCCGGCGCCAACTCCAGCCACAGCCAGGCCCCAAAGAATCGAAAACCAGGCCCAGGCCGCGGCGACACCGAAAACTGAGCCACCCTCAGCGCTGCCAACCGCAGCAGCGCAACAACCCGCAGACGATCACGGCTTGACACCCCTCGATCCGGCCACCATCCGTCAGCTGCACGCCACCATCCGCGGCCTGCCCGCTCCGGTGCTGGAGGGGTTTAGCAAGGCCTTTCGCAAGCGCTTCCAGGTGCCGGCCGACGCCCCCTCGATCGCCGATCGCATCTGCCAGCGGCGGCACCACGAGTGGATTGAGACATTCATGGTGTCCCACCGATAGGTGCGCTCAGTAGGGCAGCACCATCCAGAGGGGCGATCACCCATTCAAAAGTCGGCCAGGATGGGGCCATGAGCACGCAACGCGAACTTGGCTGGGCTGGCTGCACGGCGGTGGAGCGAGATCCCCAGCGCGTCAGTGGAGCCTGGGTGTTCCGCGGCACGCGAATCCCGGTGGCTGCTCTGTTCGAGAACCTGGAAGACGGCATCACCCTGGCTGAATTCGTCGAGCTTTTCCCTGGAGTGACGCAGGAGCAAGCCCGCTCGGTGCTGGAGCATGCCGCCCGGAGTACGGCTGCAGCCGTGGCCTGAGTGCGGATCCTGTTTGACCAGGGAACACCGGTTCCTCTGCGTAGCTCGCTGGACGGCCACCTCGTGCCCACGGCCTACGAACTGGGCTGGTCCACCGTCACCAATGGGGACCTGATTCGCCTGGCTGAGCAGGAGGGCTATGAACTGTTGATCACCACCGACACCAACCTCCGCTACCAGCAGAACCTGCGGCAGCGCAGCATCGCAATCCTGGTGCTT
>Ga0208594_1000260_pt1 | contig 13796 bp, 11 predicted proteins | sample LakMenEpi14Sep10_FD_150699 | JGI IMG/M metagenome (GOLD analysis project Ga0208594, IMG submission 150699) | Freshwater microbial communities from Lake Mendota, WI - 14SEP2010 deep hole epilimnion (SPAdes) | ecosystem: Environmental > Aquatic > Freshwater > Lake > Epilimnion/Euphotic zone ...
TTTTCTATGCATTCTTCAACTGTCTGAGCAGCAACAGCACCGAAGTGTTTCGCGAACTCGTCGCGCTTCGCAGCATCTATGTCGACCACACCGACGACCTTGACATCGCTCAACAATGGGTCAGCGAGCATTGAGCGGTAATGCTTTGCCACTCGACCACAGCCGACGAGTGCGATGCGCATGACTACTTGCGCCCGCGTGCGCGATGCGCAAGTAGGGCCGCGGCGGTGTCGCCATCGAGACTTGGGCGAAACTCAAGGGCGGCGAACTCATCGTCGATGTGGAACACACCAACTCGCGAACCGAACGGGTTGGTCGATCGCAAGGCCGCAGTGCGAATCACGGTGCCGTAGCCGAGCAATCCGATATAGGCACTCGTCGTCTTGGAATCGCGTGGACCAAAGCCCTCTCCCACCTGCACAACATTGCCGCCTTGGTCAGCCCACAAGCCCCTGCGTTCACGGCGGCCTGGCACAACTGCTTCGAGGCCCTCCTCGTAGAGACGGTCAATCATCAATGAGATATCAGCGACGCGTCGCAACGGGTACGACACTTCCATGAGCACCACTGCATCGGGGATGACGCCATCCTTTTCGGCTTCAGTGAGCGTATGGCGGACGACGTCGATGATGTCGACCGACTTCTCGGCGAGTGCAGCCGGACGCATGAATGGCACTTCCGCAGCTGCTTCGCGCGCAGCGTCAGCGAGTAATGCAGAGTCGGTCGACACAATCACCCGTGAAGCTCGCATAACTTCTTTGGCCTGCTTCACGGTCGATTTGAGCAACTCAACTTGCATCGGAAACTCTGGCTGCGCACGAACAGGAATCACAACGAGATTGTTCTGCAACTGTGGAGACAAGAAACTTGGCAACACACTCTCGCCATGGATCGACTCCATCACTCGCACCACCCCGTGCGCGCGCTTCGGGTCGAGACCTTGATGGATTCCGTGCCAGTGATAGACGCTGGCTGAGGGTTCGTAGACGATGGCCTGACCAGCATCAATGACTGCTTGGCCCCACACGCGATCTTCGAGGTTCTTCACTTGCTCATCAAACGGAAACTTCTCCCACGTGCTGCGCATGATTGCGGAGTTCGCGTTATGGAAGAACGGGTCACGTTGCTGCACCTTGCGGTCGAGTCCAAACACCGTGAGCAGATCACGCTTGTCGTGCGGGTCAGAGAATGGCAGGGGCTCTTGGCGGCCGTAGACACCTGCCACATTCGTGTCGGCGAGCGGTGCGATGAGGTTGCTAAGCCAGTCCGGGTTCGTCGGAATACAGTGCGCCGACAGACACACGATGATGTCGCCGGTCGAGGCCCGAATACCAATATTGAGCGCTTCACCTGGGCGAAACTCGGTGAGATTGACGAGCTTGACATCAAATGCGCGGGCCTTCTTCACCGTTGCGTCAGTTGACTCGTTGTCAACGACGATGACCTCATGGTTCTTGTGCTTCTGCTCGGCGATGGACTGAAGACACTTGTCAATCCAGCGTTCCTCGTTCTTGGTGCGAACGATGATGGAGATCTTCTGCGACTTCATGTCAGCGCGACCCTACTTCTTGGCCCGAATACCGAGGGCTGCGTGCGCGAGTTCGAGGTCCTCTCGCTTATGGATGTCGATTGAAGTGAAGTCGTCGTCGTGCGGCAACACCTTGACTTGGTCACCAATGCGACGACCTGATCGCCACAGTGACGCACGGCTGGCACTCGCCAATCCGGTGTCTTCGCGCACGACACGGCGACGAACCTGGCGAGACGAGTACACCTTCATCCAGTCGCGCAAACGTACCCAAGTGCCGTCTTCTGACTGCTCCCAGTAATTTTTGTGAGTTGAAAGACCGACGAACGCGCTCTCAAGATTGGCGTCCTCACGCAGTGCGCCAACGCATTCCGCGATCCAACTTGGAACTCGGAAGATATCGGTCGGCGCGATAAAGACGCAGATATCAAACGTGCACGAAAAGGATTCTTCAGAGCGTCGCAGTGCATCTTGCAATGTGGCCTCGGTCGTGGCAAGGTCTCCGGCCAGCTCGTCGTCGCGCAAGAACGGCACCTCTGCCCCGGCGCGACGTGCTTCATCGGCGATGTCCTGGCTGTCGGTCGTGACGACGATCTTGTCGCAGACACCCGATTCACGCGCATGGCGTACAGCTCGTGCGACGAGGGATTCACCGTCGAGTTTCATGAGGTTCTTGCCAGGCAGACCCTTCGAACCGCCTCTGGCAGGAATCACGCACAGCACTCGTCCGTCTGCTCGCGACATCTGCTTCAGTCTAACTTTGGCGCGATTCGCCGGCGCGCAGGGGCAAATTGCGCACCTGGTGCGTCAGGCGCCGAGCAACGACTCGTGCGCGCGGCACCACGCAGCGAGGCGTTCGGTACCTTCGGCAAGTGTGACGTGCGGTTGCCAACCAGTAGCGGCGTGGAGCGCCGAAGTGTCGGCATGAGTGGCTTCCATGTCGCCGCTCTGCGGAGGCAGGTGTTCGATGACGGCCTCTCTTCCGAGCGCTTTGCTGAGCAGCGAGAGATAGTCACGAACCACGATGGGATTGCCCGAACCGATGTTGTACACGCGAAACGGTGCCGTGCTTCTGTCTGCGACAGGTGAAGATGTATCAAAGCCCGTATCTGGTTTGGCTGGACGGTCGAGTACTGCGAGGATGCCGTCGACGATGTCGTCGATGTAGGTGTAGTCGCGAACACCGTTGCCGTGATCGAAGAGCTGGATCGTCTCGCCTCTCATAATCTTGCGGGCAAAGATGAACGGCGACATGTCGGGCCGCCCCGCTGGCCCGTACACCGTGAAGAACCGCAGACCGGTTGACGGAATACCGAACAAATGAGAATACGAATGAGCAATCGACTCATTCGCCACTTTTGTCGCAGCGTACAAATTGAGTGGGTGCCGCGTGAGATCGGTCTCGACGAACGGTCGCTTTGAGTTGAGACCGTACACCGAACTGGTCGATGCGTAGACGAGGTGCGGTGTTGCGGTCTGCCGCGCGAGTTCAGCGATATTGGCAAAACCAACGAGATTGCTCGCCACATAGGCGCGTGGTTGATTGATGGAATAGCGAACACCTGCCTGAGCGGCGAGATGCACAATGGCTGCACCCTTCAGCGAAGGCACGAGTGCCGACACCTCTTCGTGGTCGGCGATGTCGAGTTTTTTGAAGCTGAACCCCTTGTGCGCCCGTAACGACTCGAGTCGATGCTCTTTCAACCGCACGTCGTAGTAATCGTTGAGATTGTCGACACCCAGTACCTCACGACCGAGCGACAGCAGCCGAGTAGCAACGGCAGCACCGATGAAGCCACCGACGCCGGTGACGAGCGTGGCGGTCAACTGCGACCGATTCCTACGTACGTGAAGCCCGCCGCAGTGACTTGTCGTCGACTCCACTGATTACGTCCGTCGATCAACGTGCTGCCACGCATCAGCGCCCGTAGTTCGTCAAAGTCTGGGCTGCGATATTGCCTCCACTCTGTGACGAGCACGAGCACGTCGGCACCCTCGGCGGCTTTCATCTCAGACTCAACGAGAGACACTCGACCCTTGCCAACAACCGCATCAATCTGCTGCTGATTCACAATCGGATCTGCAGCGCGCACTTCGACACCTCTGTCGACGAGCCGCTGCGCAACGTTCAATGCAGGGGCCTCACGAATGTCGTCGGTGTTTGGCTTGAACGCGACTCCCCACAACACGACAACCGGCTTTTGTTGTGACGTTGTTGCATCAAGAATGGCGTCGACAACGACGTCTATCTGTCGCTCGTTTCGCGCAATCACTGATGTGATGATTGCCGGATCGATGTCGTGCTGTGCCATTTGAAACTCAAGCGAGCGAAGGTCCTTCGGAAAGCAACTCCCGCCGAAACCGATACCTGGGTAGAGATAGCTCGATCCGATACGCGGGTCGGCACCCATTCCGCGGCGAACGTCCTCGATGTCGGCGCCGATGCGCGAGGCGTACTCAGCGAGTTCATTCATGAACGAGATACGTGTAGCGAGCATCGAGTTGGCACCGTACTTGACGAGTTCGGCTGACTCGGGCGTCATGAACATCAACTTCTCGTGGTTTCGCGCAAAGGGTTCGTAGAGCTCGCGGATGAGATCGCGGTCGGCATCGGTGCGTGCACCGACGATGATGCGGTCGGGCTTGAGGCCGTCGGCTACCGCCGAACCTTCACGCAAGAACTCGGGGTTAGAGATGACATTGACGGGCTTGCCAGCGAACTCCGCAGTGAGGGACGCATTGGTTCCGACGGGCACCGTGCTCTTCACTAAGACAGCCAACTGCTGTTGCACTTCATCGCGAATTTCTCGCGCCGCCCCGTGAATCTGGCGCAAGTCGGTGGACCCATCATCGAGCGGTGGAGTTCCAACTGCCAGCACCGCCACCCTTGTGCGTGAAACTGCGACGGCAACATCCGTCGTGAACTCAAGTCTCCCGCTCTTCACGCCACTGGCAACGAGCTCAGACAGCCCTGGCTCAAAGAATGGAACTTTGCCCGCGCGCAAGGAGTCGATCTTTGATGCGTCTTTGTCGCAGCAGACGACATGGTGACCGACCTCGGCAAAACATGCCGCAGTCACGAGACCCACGTATCCCGCGCCGAAAACTGAGATTCTCATGGGTCCTGCCGCCTTCAGGCTATGCGACCCGCGCCTCATCAGCGCGCAGTTGCGGCAGCACCAATCTGGCGAACAAATCGCATTCAGCAAGGTGCGGATATCCCGAGAGAATGAACGTGTCGACCCCGGCATCACGAATCTCGCGAATTTTCGTTGTCACCTGATCCGGATCGCCGACGATTGCAATCCCAGCGCCGCTTCGCGCACGCCCGACTCCGGTCCACAGATGGCGTTCGATGTATCCGTCAGCATCCGCCGACTCACGCAATTCGCTCTGTCGCGCCACACCAGCCGACTGTGAGTCAAGCGACTTCGCACGAATACTTGCGCCGGTCTGCGCGTCGAGGCGCGACACGAGACGTTCAGCTGCTGCCCTCGCCTGGCTTTCGGTTTCACGCACGATTACATGGCTTCGCCAGCCGTATCGCAACGATCGACCATGCTTGGCAGCGCGACCATTCATCTCACGCATCACGTGAGACATTTGCGCGGTGGTGTCGGGCCACATGAGATAGATGTCGCACGACTGTGCTGCACACTCGCGAGCGGCTTCCGACAAACCGCCGAAGTAGATCACCGGGTCGTGTGGTGCATCGACGGCTATTCGAGGTGGGTCGATGCGTGCGGAAACGAATCGACCATCGAAGTCGACTCGTTTACCAGCCAATAACGCGCGCAGAATCGCAATTGACTCCGTGGTGCGCTGGTAGCGATCGTCGCTCGACATCGTCTCGCCGGGCAGATCGGAGGAGATTGCGTTGATGACCAGCCGCCCACCGGCAATCTGCTGCAACGTCGCAATCTGCCGAGCGAGTTGGGGAACGACGAGTTCACCCAGTCGCACGGCAAGCAACAACTTGATGCGCGAGGTTTCCACCGCAATCGCTGATGCAAACGCCGTCGAGTCGATGCCCAGTGTGTATCCGGACGGCAAGAGCACATTGTCGAAACCATTCGTCTCTGCTCGTCTCACGATCTCGCGGCAATGCGACCACGATGAGCGCAACGTCGCATCCGGCACGCCGAGAAACTCGTAGTCGTCATCGCAGAGCGCGCCGAACCAGGCGTACTCAGTCACGATCGTCGATGTGGGTAGGTGCAGACGGTCACGGCAAAGGTCGCCCCTCTGACGCCGCAACGATGCGGTACAACTCTGCACGATCAAGCGACTGCACGGGTGAACTCGTCGCCGCAATGATGCGCTCAGGCTTCTGGGTGCCAAGTAACACGACTGGGCGTGCGGGATGCGACAAGACGAATGCGTAGGCGACCTGCTCGCGCGTTGTGGAGTGGGTCTTGGCGATCTCGTCAATGACGTGGATCAACTCGGGTCGCACGTTTTCGCCGGTCACCAAGCGTCCGCCCGCCAACGGGCTCCATGCCAGTGGCACCACACCTTCACGCATGCAGAGATCGAACGTGCCGTCGCGCAGCGGACCGAGTGCCGCAGCGGAGTACTCAGGTTGCGATGTTTCGATGGGCACATCAAGATGGGCCGCCAACGCCTCGTGCTGCGCGGGAGTGAAGTTCGAGACACCAACGCGGTCGATCTTGCCTTCGCGACGCAATGTCATCAGCGTCTCCGCCGTCTCCCGTGGATGAGCAAAAAGGTCGGGGCGATGCACTTGATACAAGTCGATGCGTTCGACACCAAGTCGGCGCAGCGAATCCTCACACTCGCGCCGCAGCGTTGCGGGGCTCTGGTCGTACGGGATGCCGGGTGTGATGCCGCCTTTGGTGGCGACGCACACCTTCTCACGCAACGCAGGCGACTGCCTCAGCACGGCACCGAGTAACTCTTCGGCCGCGCCGAACCCTTTGCCTCCCCAGTTGCGCCCGTAGACCGCTGCGTTGTCGAGCAGCGTGACGCCGTTGTCAACGGCGACAGAAACCAATCGCGTCGCGTCAGCCACCGACTCCGTCGTAAAGCGCCACAAGCCGAGACCGTAGCGACCGAACGACATGTCGACCATGTTTACACGCGCGGCACGAGCCGCGCTTCAGATCAGGAGCAACCGCTCGTAGAACCGCAGTCGCCGCACACGTAGCACGCACCCGCGCGCCGCATGTTCGACGAACCGCACGACGAGCAGATGGCGCCCGTAGCGGCCGCTTTGCCTTCACCGTGGCCGAATCCGCCCGCCGCCATGCTTGCGGCGAGTTCGCCCGCCGATGGAATGGTCTTCGGGTCAGCGATCACGTCGACGCCTTGGGCAGTCTCAACGACCGTCTCTTCGACGCCAGGCAGTGTGGGCTGCATGCGCTCGGCACGGGTGAAGATGCCCAGTTCGGCGCGCTCAGCCGGCGTCATGTACTCGACGGCGAGACGACGGAACAGGTAGTCAATGATCGACGACGCCATGCGAATGTCTGGGTCGTCGGTCATGCCGGCGGGCTCAAAGCGCGTGTTGATGAACGCTTCGACGAACGCGTGCAGCGGCACGCCATACTGCAAGCCGTACGACACGCTCTTGGCGAACGAGTCCATGATGCCCGCGAGCGTGGAGCCCTGCTTCGACACGGTGAGGAAGATCTCGCCGGGGCGGCCGTCTTCGTATTCACCGACGTTGGCAAAGCCCTTGCAGTCCGCCACGCGGAACTCAAAGGTGCGACCACGACGCGAGCGCGGCAGTTTCTGGCGCACTGGCTGGTTGACGACACGCTCGACCACACGCTCGGCGGTGGCGGTGACGGCATCGGCATCCTTCTTGTCGTCGTCCTTCTTCATCGTGGAGAGCGGCTGGCCGACCTTGCAGTTGTCGCGGTAGATGGCGACCGCTTTCAGGCCGAGCTCCCACGAGAGCATGTGGATCTTCTCGATCTCTTCGATCGTCGCATGCTCAGGCATGTTGACGGTCTTGGAAATCGCGCCCGACAAGAACGGCTGCACCGCACCCATCATGCGCACGTGGCCTTCGTAATGGATGACGTTGTCACCCATCGAGCAGGCGAACGCTGCGAGGTGTTCTGCACGCAGGTCCGGTGAGCCGACGATGGTCTTGTTCTTGTCGATGTACTCAACGATGCGGTCAACGACGGGCTTTTCGTAGCCGAGCTTCTTCAGCGCGCGCGGAACCGTCTGGTTGACGATCGTCATGTTGCCGCCGCCGACGAGCTTCTTGAACTTCACGAGACCAAGATCTGGCTCGATGCCGGTGGTGTCGCAGTCCATCATGAGGCCGATGGTGCCAGTCGGTGCGAGCACCGAGGCCTGGCTGTTGCGAACGCCGTACTCTTCGCCGTCACGCACAGCAGATGCCCACGAAGCGGTTGCTGCTTCGACCAGGTCGTGTTGCACCACGTTGGTGTTGTCGATTTCCTTATCGGCGTCACGGTGCATGCGCAGAACGTTGAGCATGTAGCGCTCGTTGGCGGTGAAGCCAGCGAATGGTCCCATGCGGCTTGCGATGCGCGCGCTGGTGGCGTAGGCGTGACCGGTCATCATCGAGGTGAGCACTGCTGCCCACGCGCGACCGCCCTCTGAGTCGTACGGCATGCCGAGTGCCATCAGCAATGCGCCGATGTTGGCGTAACCAAGACCGAGCTGACGGAAGAGGCGGCTGTTCTCCGCGATCTTCTCGGTCGGATAATCAGCGTTACCGACGAGAATCTCCTGTGCGGTGAACACGACTTCGATCGTGTGGCGGTAGGCCTCGACGTCGAACGTGTCGTCGTCGTTCAGATACTTGAGCAAGTTGATTGACGCGAGGTTGCATGCCGAGTTGTCGATGTGCATGTACTCGCTACACGGGTTGGAGCCGTTGATGCGGCCCGCTGCGTGCGCGGTGTGCCACTTGTTGATGGTGGTGTCGAACTGCAGACCCGGGTCGGCACATTCCCACGAGGCAGTGGCGATCTGGCGCCAGAGGTCGCGCGCCTTCATCGTGCGGATGGTGCGACCGTCTTTGACTGCCTTCAGATCCCAGTCGCGGTCGTCTTTGACGGCCTGCATGAACTCGTCGGTGACGCGCACCGAGTTGTTGGCGTTCTGATACTGCACCGAAAATGAGTCGGCACCGTCGAGGTCCATGTCGAAGCCGGCGGCAGAAAGTGCACGCGCCTTCTTTTCTTCACGCGACTTGCACCAGATGAACTCTTCGACATCGGGGTGGTCGACGTTGAGGATGACCATCTTGGCCGCACGACGGGTCTTGCCACCCGACTTGATGGTGCCGGCCGAGGCGTCTGCACCACGCATGAACGAGACCGGGCCCGATGCCGTGCCGCCACCCTTCAGCGTCTCTGCGCTGCTGCGAATGGCCGACAAGTTGATGCCCGAACCAGAGCCGCCCTTGAAGATGATTCCTTCTTCGCGGTACCAGTTGAGGATGCCGTCCATCGTGTCTTCAACCGAGAGGATGAAGCACGCGCTCGCCTGCTGCGGCACGCCCTTCACGCCGATGTTGAACCACACCGGGCTGTTGAAGGCGGCGCGCTGGGTGACGAGGATGTACTTCAGCTCGTTGCGGAATGCCTCGGCCTCCTCGTCGTCAACGAAATAGCCCCCTTGGATACCCCAATTGGTGATGGTGTCCGCCACGCGGTCGATGACCTGACGAAGCGACGTTTCACGCTCGGGTGTACCAAGTGTGCCGCGGAAATATTTCTGCGCGACGATGTTGGTCGCGTTCAGCGACCACGATTCTGGAAACTCGACACCGAGTTGTTCGAATGCGACACTGCCGGTCTTCCAGTTGGCGATGCGTGCGTCACGCTTCTCCCACGTGATGGTGTCGTACGGGTGAACTCCAGGTTGCGTGAAGTGACGGTTGATTCCGATCGAGAGACGCTCGGGAGCGATTGACATTGCATTGCCTTTCGTAGTTGGTGGGGACTTGTTCTAGTTGAAGTTGGTGCGTTGACGGTGGACGGTTGCTGGGGGGATTGTCAACCATAGTCGTTCAGCGTCGAACCACTAGGGATGGTAGGAAACAGCCCGAAATTGCGGATCCGCCCACAACCGGTAGTACCAGCCTACAGGTATGAAATTTGGGTTCTGGCGGATTTTTGCGTGAATTTTTCGGTGACGCCCAGAAATTGTTACGCGGTCGCAACAGAACTGAGCGAGACCGGGATTCCGTTCAAGACGGCGTTGCCCGAGAGCGGGTCGATCTCCTCGTGGTCGGTCAACACGTTCGAATTCACTCCGGCGTATTCGCGCGCGATGGACTGTCGCGTCCCCGGCTGGCTGTGACCCCAACCGTGCGGCAGGCTCACCACTCGTGGACGAATCGCATCAGTGATTTCTGCGGGTGCGACGACACTGCCGACACGACTCGTGATGCGAATCGGTGCACCGTCGACGACACCGAGTCGCGAGGCGTCATCCGGATGTATCTGCAGCGTGCAACGGGGCTTACCCTTCACCAACACACGGATGTTGTGCATCCATGAGTTGTTCGAACGCAAGTGGCGACGACCGACGAGCAACACCTGGTCAGGGTCGGCCGACAACGAGGCCCGCAGGCGAGGCAGGTCGGCCAACAATTCGGGTGGGGCGAGCTCGATCTTGCCGCTCGGAGTGCGCAACGCCTCAGGGATTCGGGGCACGAGCGCGCCGTAGTCGACGCCATGGGGGTGGCGCTTCAGCATCGCCACGCTCACACCGTCCGGGTTGGCACCAAAACCCTCACCGAATGGCCCGATACGAAGGAGGAGGTCGAGAATGCGATCAGGCCCGCGCAATGAACCATTGGCTGGGCTCGACAACGCCTCGTAAATCTCGTCGGGGTTGCGTCCGGCAATGACGCAGGTGTCGTCGCGCACCGCGGATTCAACGAGCGAACGAATCGTGACCTCGTCAACGGTGGCTGGGTCGACATCGGCACCGAGACCTTGGGCAATGCCTGCGAGGCGGGCAAGTATCTCCCACTCATCGGGCACCCCCGGCGGCAGTTCGAACACCGGCTCGCTGTAGTTGGCGACGCTGCGCAAACCGAAGTTGAGGAGCGCCAAGTCGTAGTGACTGCGATACAGGTGCGACGGCGGCGGAAGAATCACGTCGGCATGCCGCGACGTCTCATTCAGGTAGATGTCGACGCTCACCATGAACTCCAGCGACTCGAACGCAGCGGCGAGTTGATCGCTATTCGGCGTGGAGAGCAACGGGTTGCCGCCGACCACCACCATCGCGCGGATCTGCCCAGCACCTGGCGTGGTGATTTCCTCGGCCATCAGTGCGGCCGGGTACTCCCCCAGCGCCTCAGGGAATCCACGAACACGCGTCTTGCCGCGCCCAGTTTTGAACCCTTTGCCGACGCCCTTCTTGCCGCGAGTCGTTGGGCTGGCAGCAACAGGCAGCGGGAACATCGCCCCACCTTCTTTGTCGAGGTTGCCAGTGACCACGTTCAACACGTCAACGAGCCACGAGGCGGTGGTGCCGAAGCTCACGGTGGTGGTGCCGATACGCCCGTACACCGCTGCACGGTTCGCGTCGCAGAGCTCGTTGGCGATGCGCCTGATGGTGGCCGCATCGATACCAACCTGTCGTTCCACTCGCTCTGGCGTGAACTCGGCGAGGGCTTGGTGCACGTCTTCAAGGCCGTTGAGATGACCAGCGAGATGGTCGCCGGGCTCAGCACGACCCGACTCGAACACGGTGGCAATCAACGCTGCGAGCAGCAAGGCGTCGGCGCCTGGCCGAATCGCCAGCCACTCATCAGCCGACTCGGCGGTGCGACTGCGACGTGGATCAACAACGACGATCTTGCCCCCGCGAGCGCGGATCGCCTCGAGGCGCCCTGGCCAGTCGGGCGCGGTGGCGAGACTGCCGTTGCTCGCGTAGGGGTTTGCACCCAGCATGAGGAGATAGTCGGTGCGATCAAGGTCGGGTACGGGCACCGACACTGGCGTGCCGAACATGAAACCTGCCGACACTTGTTTAGGTACCTGATCGACGCTCGATGCGCTGAATCGCTGTCGACTACCGATGGCAGTGAGCAGCACGCGATTGAAGGTCATTGCCGCGAGGTTGTGCGCACCCGGGTTGCCGAGATAGGCACCGATGGATTCGCGCCCATGTTTGCTAATCACCGTTTGGAGCCCGCGATTGACGGCATCCCACGCTTCAGCCCACGACACCTCGACGTGTTCTCCGTTTCGCTTGAGCAACGGTTGGCGGAGTCGGTCGGGGTCTTCGTGCAACTGCTTGAGAGTCGAACCTTTCGGACAGATGTAGCCCTTCGAGAAGACATCGTTCATGTCGCCACGAATGCGCACCACTGTGCCTTCACCGCTGTCGCCGGCGTCGCGCACGGAAATCTCTAAGCCGCAACCGGCCTCGCACAGCGGGCATGTACGAAATGCGACGTGCTCGGCGGCGCCGTTCATGCTTGCGCCGCTCATCGCCGCAACGTTTTTTGCCATCGCCTACTTCTTCTTTCGCGGTTTTGCCGCGGTGCGCTTCTCAAGCATCGTGATCTCGCGCTTGAAATCGGACGCCTCGTCGAACTCTTTGTAGACGCTCGCGAATCGCAAGTACGCAACCTCGTCGAGTTTGCGCAGACGGGTGAGCACCGCTTGTCCCACTTGGGCGCTCGTGACATCGCCACCAGAGAGACGCATCGCGTCTTCGACGTGCTCGGCCAATTCGATGAGTGCTTCGGCGGTGACGGGTCGACCTTTGGTCGCTGCTTCGAGGCCAGCCACGATTTTCTGGCGATCGAAGGGTTCCTTGTCGCCGCTTCGTTTCAAGACGTACACCGGGAGTTCATCTATGCGCTCGTAGGTGGTGAAGCGGGCATCACACGAGAGACACTGGCGGCGGCGGCGCACTGCAGCACCATCTTCGGCTGCTCGCGAGTCGAGCACTCGCGACTCGTCGTGACTGCAATAGGGGCACCGCACGTTGCAACCACAGTAGTTGCGCACGTGGAGGCCACTTTTGGGGGCCCGCCGAACGACGGGTTACGGGATGCGGATGAGCTGACCGGTCTGAATGGACGTGCCGTTCAGACGAACCAACTCGTCAACCACTTCGGTGATCGGGGCATTTGGCGCGATGCGCTCGCCGATCGACCAGAGGGTGTCGCCTGATTGGGCGACGATGTATTTCGGGGCGACCGATCGACCGGCTGCTCCATCGGCTGAAGCGCTGGTGCCAAACAGCGAGAACACGCTGAGGGTGGCGGCAGCCGCGACGGTCGCAACGAGCACCATGAGGCCGAATCGGCGGCGGCGATAGACACGCCTGATCTCACGAGTGCGAGCGGCATCGCGCAGGGCCTGACGGCGGCGGGCCGTTCCGGCAGAAGAACGTGGTGCTGCCGAGCGAACTGCTGCCGGCCGGAGCTGTCCGTTGAGGATGATGGTGGCCATTGGGGGTTCCTTTCGTTGTGGGGCGAACAGGTGTTCTCCCCTCGGCATCCACCATAGCGAACGGGTGTTCGGAGAACAACCCCCTTCCAAACCCAAGCCCAGCAAGGGTTTGCGGGCCTTGGAGGAAAATCCCGAACATGTGTTTGACCTCGGGGGCGAACAGGCGTACGCTCAACCCATGACCAAAGACAACACCAACCCCATCGCGCGACTCGGGGAAAGCCAACGCAAGATTCTCATCTACATCGAAAAGTGCATGCGCGAGCGTGGGTATCCGCCGTCGGTTCGTGAGATCGGCGAAGCCGTCGGTCTGTCGTCGTCCGCCACTGTGCACAACCATCTCGCCACGTTGCAAGAACTCGGCTACCTGAGGCGCGACCCCACCAAGCCGCGCGCCATCGAGGTGCGCTACGACGCAGCGTCGGGCGTCACGATGGAACGTCGCCCAGCCAAGTACATCCCGCTCGTCGGTGAAGTGGCCGCGGGTGTCAACGTGCTGGCGCAGGAAAATGTCGAGGACTTGGTGCCGCTGCCGATGGACTTCACCGGTGATGGTGAGCTCTTCATGCTCAAGGTGCGTGGCGAATCCATGATCGAAGCCGGCATCCTCGATGGAGACTTCGTGGTCTGCCGTCAGCAGAATGTGGCTCGCAACGGTGACGTCGTGGTGGCTGGCATTCCTGGTGACGAAGCCACGGTGAAGACGTTCAAGCGCGACGGCGACAAGATTGTGCTGGTTCCTTCGAACTCGAAGATGAAGCCGCTGCGCTTCGACTCCTCCGAAGTCAGCATCTTCGGCAAAGTGGTGACAGTTCTGCGAAGGCTGTAAGCCG
>Ga0208594_1000262_pt1 | contig 13667 bp, 15 predicted proteins | sample LakMenEpi14Sep10_FD_150699 | JGI IMG/M metagenome (GOLD analysis project Ga0208594, IMG submission 150699) | Freshwater microbial communities from Lake Mendota, WI - 14SEP2010 deep hole epilimnion (SPAdes) | ecosystem: Environmental > Aquatic > Freshwater > Lake > Epilimnion/Euphotic zone ...
CCAACGTTGGCGCCGACAGCGCGGCTCCGGCCGCTCCGGCGCCTTCAGGCAACGGCGGTCGCAGTGCACGGCCGGCTGCGAAGGAACGTGCCGTGGCACCCGTTGACGACGCCGAGGACGTCGGCGAAGCCGTCGCCGTCGGCGGTGACGGTGACGAGGCTGGGACGCAGGCCGACGCCGAACGTGACGGTGGCGAACGCCCCCAGCGCAACGACCGTGGCCGCAACGGCGGTCAGCGTGACACCCAGCGTGACGGTCAGCGTGATGGTCAGCGCGAGGACGGTGAGCCCGGAAACCGCCGACGCCGTCGTCGCGGCCGTGACCGTGACCGTGAAGGCCAGCGCGGGCCGGACCGCCCCGAGGAGTTCACCGGCGAACCGGTCGAGGTGTCGGGACTGTTGGACCTGCGTGACGACGGCTACGGGTTCTTGCGACTCAAGCAGTACCTGCCGTCACGCGACGACGTGTACGTGTCGGTCAAGCAGGCCCGCCAGTTCGGGCTTCGGCGTGGCGACCACATCACTGGCGCCAGCCGGCCGGCGAGCCGCACCGAGAAGAACCCTGCGTTGCTGCGGATCGACACCGTCAACGGTGGCGACCCCGAGTTCGCCCGCAACCGTCCCCGTTTCGAGGACCTCACCCCGCTGTTCCCTGACGAGAAGCTCCGCATGGAGATGCCCGAGGACCCGCTGAACATGACGGCGCGGATCATGGACCTCATCTCCCCGGTCGGCAAGGGTCAGCGTGGCCTCATCGTCTCGCCCCCCAAGGCGGGCAAGACCACGATCATGAAGCAGGTCGCCCGGTCCATCGAGACCAACAACCCCGAGTGCCATGTCATCGTGCTGCTCGTCGACGAACGTCCCGAGGAGGTCACCGACTTCAAGCGTTGGCTGATCCGTGGAGAGGTGGTGGCGTCCACGTTCGACCGGCCGTCTGATGAACACACCATGGTGGCCGAACTCGTCATCGAGCGCTCCAAGCGCATGGTCGAGGAGGGCAAGGACGTCGTGATCATCCTCGACGGCATCACCCGTCTGGCCAGGGCGTACAACCTCGCCGCACCTGCGTCGGGTCGGATCATGTCCGGCGGTATCGACGCCGGGGCGCTGTACCCGCCCAAGCGTTTCTTCGGTGCAGCCCGAAACCTCGAGGAAGGTGGCTCGCTCACCATCCTCGCCACCGCCTTGGTGGAGACGAACTCCAAGATGGACGAACACATCTTCGAGGAGTTCAAGGGCACCGGCAACATGGAACTGAAGTTGGATCGTCGCCTCGCCGATCGCCGCATCTACCCGGCCATCGACGTGGACGCCTCCTCTACCCGTCACGAGGAACTCCTCTTTGACCGCAAGCAGCTCCAGATGGTGTGGAAGCTCCGTCGGGTGCTTTCCGGTCTGGGCAGCGAGGGGAACTCGGGGGCCGGCCTTGAGATGCTGATCGACCGGTTGGCCACCTTCAAGACCAACGACGATTTCCTCGCCGAGATCGCCAAGGCCCCCACGGGCACGGCCTGATCAGAGGTCCCCGGGTCGGTGGGTGCGCCCACATTGCCCCCAACCGCCACAGTGGGCCACACTGTTGAGAGTTCGTGAGCACTGGAGAGAGCGATGAAGGCCGAAATCCATCCCGAGTACCAGATCTGCAAGGTTCGCTGTTCGTGCGGCGTCACCTTCGAGACCCGGTCGACCCGGCCCGAGCTCACCGTCGAAATGTGCAGCGAGTGCCATCCCTTCTACACCGGCAAGCAGCGTCTGGTGGACACCGGTGGCCGTATCGAACGCTTCGAGCGCCGCTTCGGCCAGCGCAAGAAGGCTGCCGCGACCTCAGGCGACTGACGCGCCGGCCGCACCCCGTCCCCACAGGGGAGCGGGGTGGCCTGCGGTGGTGACAACGTGACTGCCCTGCCGCCCGACCAGCGCGCCCGACTCGTCGGCGCCAAACTCGCCGCCCTCGTCGACCGTCACAGCGGTGTGCGTCCCGACACGGTGGTGTTCCCCGGTGGGGCCGCCGCCCTCGTTTCCGACACTGCGTGGGTCCTCCTCGATGACCGACCTGCCACCGGACTGGGTGGGGCTGTGGCCTGGGCGCTGCGTCACGAGGCGTCCCGCCTGGCGGTCGTGGCCGACACTGACGCCGCCGTCCTGGCGCGTCGGGCCGGCACGTTCCGTTTCCCGGTCACGGTGTGGCAGGTGCACGGCACCGACCTGGTGGAGGCGTCTGCCGCTCCGGTGCCCGACGAGGTGCCGGTCGGCCGCGACGAACTCGAAGCTGCCGGGGTGTTCACCGACATCGGGATCGACGTCGTGATTGAACATGGTGTGGTGAGTGGCGAGGTCCTCGGACTCGAAGTGGCTCGGGTCGTCACCGTCGACGGATCCGCACAGGTGCACCCCGGGGTTGGCCGTAACGATCGCGACGGTCATGCCATGTTGCTCGGCGCCGACGGTGACGCAACACGTGGCGGCGCCGCCCGGGCGGCGCTCGAACGGGTGGCCGCGGACGTTCGTCGGGTTCGCCACGGCGTCAACGCCGACCGTCACCCGCTGGGTCGGATGGCCCGAAGCCGCTGGTTACGCCAGCTGGTGGTCGCCGACCCGGCGCTGGTGGGTGGGGCAACGCTCGAACCGGTGGCGGGCACGCTGGCTCGCACCTCGGTGGGTGACGACGGGCCGGCGTTCGCCGTCGGCACCGACCTCGACGGCGGTTCCGTGGTGGTGGCATGCACGGTGGGTGTCGACCTTGACGTGATTCCCGCCGCTGCCGACGTTCGCCTCGCCCACGACTCGCGCACCGAGGCGACGTCCCGTCTCGTGGTGGTGCTCGCCGAACGCGACCTCCAGCCGGTGACCCGGCGTCTGGCCGAACAACTGGTCGCTCCGGCCGGGTTCGTGACCGTGGCGGACGACTGGCACGTCTCATCCAGCCCACGGCCGGGCACATGAGCGCCCTAGCCTGCACGTGATGAGGGAACGGCTGGACGAGATCGAACGGGAACACGCCTCCGTTGAGGCGAGCCTCGCCGATCCGGAGGTGATTGCCGATCAGGTCCGCTACACCGCCGCGGCCCGCCGCTACCACGAACTTGAGCCGGTGGTGGCCCTGGTGCGTCGCCGACGTGCGGTCGAAGGTGACCTGAGCGCAGCGCGTGAACTGCTGGCCGAGGTCGACGCCGAGGAGCGCGCCGCCCTGAGCGCCGAAGTGGATCGTGGCGAGGCTGAACTCGACGAACTCGACGCCGAGATCCGCATGGCGCTGATTCCTCCCGACCCCAACGACGGGCGCACCGTCATCATGGAGATCCGCGGTGCTGAAGGTGGTGAGGAGGCGAACCTGTTCGCCCGCGACCTCTTTGAGATGTACCGGTCGTACGCCACCCGCAAGGGTTGGCGGCTTGAGATCCTCGAGGCCCACCCGTCGGACCTCGGCGGGTACGGCGAGATCACGTTCACCGTCGCCGGTGAACGGGCGTGGACCCACCTGTGTCACGAGGGTGGCCCCCACCGGGTGCAGCGGGTGCCCGTCACCGAATCGCAGGGGCGGGTGCACACCTCGTCGGCCACCGTGACCGTCATGCCCGAGGCCGAGGAGGTGGAGGTCACCATCGACCCCGCCGACCTCTCGATCGACGTGTACCGATCGTCGGGTCCGGGTGGGCAGTCGGTGAACACCACCGATTCCGCCGTGCGGGTGACCCACCTGCCGACGGGGATCGTCGTGTCGATGCAGGACGAAAAGAGCCAGCTGCAGAACAAGGCGAAGGCGTTGCGGGTGTTGCGCAGCCGCCTGCTCGCTGCCGAACAGGAACGCCAGGCGGCGGACGCTTCGGCGGCGCGTCGCAGCCAGGTCGGTGGTGGGGGACGGTCGGAGAAGATCCGGACGTACAACGTCAAGGAGAACCGGGTCACCGACCACCGCATCGGTCTCACCATCTACAAGCTCGACCGGGTGCTCGCCGGTGACCTCGACCTCGTGGTCGAACCGTTGGTGGCTGACGCCCGTGCCCAGGCGCTGGCGGAGGGGAGCGACGGCGGGACGTCGTCGTGACCGGCGAGGACGCCGTGTCGTGGGGCGAGATCGCCCGTCAGGCTGCGCAACGTCTGCAGCGTGCCGGTGTCGACAACGCCGAACGTGAAGCCCGCTGGCTGGTCGAGGAGGTCAGTGGCATCACCCCCGGCGGGTTCGATGTCGAGGCTGACACCCCCGCCACCACCACCGCTGTGGCACGTCTGGACCAACTCGTTGAGCGGCGCTGTGGAGGCGAGCCGTTGCAGTACGTGTTGGGGCACTGGCCGTTTCGCACACTGGACCTGATGGTGGACTCCCGGGTGCTGATCCCCCGGCCTGAGACCGAGGAGGTCGTGGAGCGGGCGTTGGCCGAACTCGACGCGCTCCTCGGTGGCGACCGGCGGTCTGCGGTGGTGGTTGACCTTGGTACCGGGTCGGGAGCCATCGCGCTCAGCATCGCCTGTGAACGCCCGGCCGCCCGGGTGGTCGCCACCGACGTTTCGCCCGACGCCTTGGCCGTCGCTGCGGCCAACCTGGCGGGGGTGGGGATGGCCGGCCACGGAGTGACCCTGGTGGAGGGGTCGTGGTTCGAGGCGTTCGAGTCCGCTGCGGCGGTGACTCCCGGTGGGGTCGACCTCATTGTCACCAACCCCCCGTACGTGGCCGCCGACGATCCGCTGCCACCCGAGGTCGCCGATCACGAACCGCACGGGGCGCTGGTGCCCGGCCCGGTGGGGACCGAGGACCTCGTCGCCATCATCGACGGGGCGCGTGGGTGGCTGGCTCCCGGCGGGGTCCTCGTTGCCGAGTGCGCCCCGACCCAGGCGCGCGACCTCGTCGAGTACGCCCTGGCGGCGGGATATCGGCGGGCCGAGGTGGGCGTCGACCTCGCTGGACGTGACCGCATGGTGGTGGCGTGGTGGGCGGGGGAGTGACCTGCCCGCGACGGTCCGTGCCCCGGTAGGCTCTGCGCATGTTCGGAAAGCGCACCAAGGCCGCCACTGACGAACAGGCCCGGTTCGCCCTCGCCGTGGCGTTGCGGGACGTGGCCTTCTTCGAAGGGTTCGAACCCGGCGAACTCGAACGGGTGGCCGGACTCGCCGACGAGGTGGAGGCCCTGCCTGCCGCGGTCATCATCGATCAGGGTCGGGTCGGCCAGGAGTGTTTCGTGGTGCTCGCCGGACAGGCGACCGTCTACGTCGGTGACGAGGTCGTGGCCTCAATCGGGCCGGGCACCATGATCGGGGAGATGGCCCTCGTTGACCACCGTCCCCGCTCGGCGTCGGTGGTGGCTGCGACCCCGATGCGTCTCGTCGCCTTTGACACCGACGCCTTCGCCCAGCTGATGACCGAGATGCCCAAGGCCCACGATCGGGTCATCGCCATGCTCGCCGCCCGCCTCGAAGCCAACCGGGAACGCGCCGCCGACTGAACTTCCCAGGTGTGGGACGGTCAGTCGCCCAGGTGGAACGTGCCGTCGCCGTCGACGGTGACGGCGGCCCCGACACACTCCCGTGTTTCGAGTTCGGCCATCAGCGAAGGGTCGCTGCTGCGCACCCAGACCCGCTGCCCGTCGGGGGTCAGACACGCACCCAACGCCGTTTCGGGGGCTTCGCGGCCGTGCATCACCGTGTAGGTCTCCAAGGTGGCGTCGCCGGCGAACTCCTCGGCAGCGGAGCGTTTCGGCAGGGCGTCGACCGCCCCCTGACAGTTCTCCCAGCGGTAGGGGTTGGCGGGCGGACGGGTGCTGTACAACCCGAAGGAGTGTTTGGTGACGTATCCGCCGTTGCCGCTGACCAGACCCACGGACCCCTCGTCGTTGCGCACCACGTCGGCCATGGTGGCCACCGAGTGAGTGACGTAGTTGTTCCACGGTCCACCGGCGAAACTCATGCCGCCGGTCACCGTCAACTGACGGTCGATGCCCAAGCCGAGTTCGCCCGCAGCGATCTGCACCGCAGACGGGAAACACGAGTACAGGTCGACATGAGCGATGTCGTCGGCGCCCACGCCGGCGAGTTCGAACAGGCGACCCCCGGCCAGACGGACGGCGGGCGAAGAATGCAGGTCCCAGCGCTCGGAGAGGTACCAGTGGTCGTGGGCGTCGGTTCCGGCGTGGGGGAACACCCAGCTGTCCGTTGGCACGCCCGCGGCGCGCGCCGCTCCCGCCGAGCACAACACGACCGCCGCCCCCTGCTCCACGTTGTTGTTGGAGTTCATGAGCTTCGTGTACGGGAAACCCACCATCCGGTTCGACTCCGAGGGGGTCGCCACCTCGTCGGGGGTGAACTCCTGTTGGATCCAGGCGTGCGGGTTCGTGGCCGCCACGGCGCTGAACCGGCTCCACAGGTCACCGAGCCGCTGACGGTGTTCGTGAACGCCGAGACCGAGGTGGGCCCGCAACGCCACGTCGAACATGGGGTACACCTGAATGGGCATGAACACCCCGCGTGCCACCTCCGCCGGCGAGGAAAGGTCCGGGTCGTTGCCGCCGTAGATCTCGGTGGGGCGCACGTCGTCGGACTGGACCTCCCAGCCCAGACCGCCCTCGGCGCGCGCTGCGGAGCGTGAACGCCACGCCTCCGCGCCGCACACCACCACGACGTCGACCGCCCCCGACGCGATGTCGACGCACGCCCGGTTGACCATGGTCTGGGGGTAGTTGCCACCCATCACCGTGAGTCCCGTGTGGGACGGCGACGCGCCGATTCGGGCGGCCACGGCGGCGCCGGGGTCCCGGTACGGCCACGACAAAATGTTCATCACCCGGATGCTGTCCACACTGCGGGCGAGACCCGGAGCACCGGCGTCGGCGAATGCGGTGGTGGCCGCCATGGCCATCAACTCTGCGGGTTCCACAGCCGCCTCGCCGCGGTCGACGCGTTGGCTGATCTGCCCGACCCCGACGAGCACAGGGGTCCGGTCATCAATGTGGTTGCCGCTCACAGGTCCTCCCCGGTCGTCGGTGCCTCCCCGACGTCACGGGTGTCAGGCTACGGACCTGTCCACGAACCGGAGAAATCCCGGCGGTGGCGGTCGGTACACTCACCGCATCGACGCGACACCTTCCTGCGTGATGGGGTCACCCCCGCCCGAGGGGACCGGTTCAGCCACGCCGGAACACTCCAGGATCGCCGGACGCCACACACCCGGTGCGATCCGGTCCATGATGGGAGGAGTTGCTGACCGGCCCCCGACCACTGGAGCGAACACGCCATGACCTGGCCCACCGACCGTGACACCGAGGTGTTCGACCTCATCGACCGGGAGGTCGAGCGTCAGAACACCACCCTCCAGCTGATCGCCTCGGAGAACTTCACGTCCCCGGCGGTCATGGAGGCGACCGGGTCGGTGTTCACCAACAAGTACTCCGAGGGGTACCCGGGCAAGCGCTACTACGGCGGGAACGAGGTGGTTGACGTCGTCGAGGACCTCGCCCGCGAACGGGTCAAGGCGTTGTTCGGTGCGCAACACGCCAACGTGCAACCCCACTCGGGCGCCAACGCCAACATGGGGGTGTACCTGGCGTTGCTCAAACCGGGTGACACGGTGATGGGACTCAGCCTCGACCATGGTGGGCACCTGACCCACGGCTCCCCGGTGAACGCCAGCGGGATCCTGTATCGGTTCGTGGCCTACGGCGTCAGCGCGTCGGACGAACGCATCGACTACGACCAGGTGCGTGACATCGCGCTGGCGGAACGACCCAAGATGATCATTGCCGGCGCCACCGCGTATGCCCGCATCATCGACCCCGAACCGTTCCGGGCCATCGCCGACGAGGTTGGTGCGTACTTCATGTTCGACGCCGCCCACATCGCCGGGTTGATCGCCGGGGGGGCGCACCCCAATCCGGTGCCGTTCGCCGACGTGGTGACCTTCACCACCCACAAGACGCTTCGCGGGCCGCGAGGAGGGTGCATCCTGTCAACAGCTGAGCTCGCCCCCGCCATCGACAAGGGGATCTTCCCCGGCCTGCAGGGTGGCCCGCTCGAACACGCCGTGGCCGCCAAGGCGGTGGCGTTCCGTGAGGCATCCCAACCGGAGTTCGCCGCCTACGCCCGGGGGATCGTGGACAACGCTGCGGCGTTGGCCTCGTCCATGGCTGACGAGGGGTTCCGTCTGGTCTCGGGCGGCACCGACAACCATCTCGTGCTCGCCGACCTGCGTACCTTTGACGACGACCTGACGGGCAAGGTCGCTCAGGACGTGCTCGACTCGGTGGGCATCAGTCTGAACAAGAACACGGTGCCCGACGATCCCCGGTCCCCGTTCGTGACTAGCGGTATGCGTCTGGGCACCCCTGCGGTCACCACGCAGGGGATGGGGACCGCAGAGATGGCTGAGGTGGCTTCCCTCACCGCCCGGGCGCTGCGTCACCGTGACGACCCAGAGGTGTTGTCGGGGGTTCGCGACGAGGTGGTGGCGCTGTGTGCCCGTTTCCGTCCGTACCCCGCTGCGGCCACACCGGCGGCGGGTTGACTCCGGGGCTGTCCCGGGTGAACGGATAACGCCTCAACGTGCCGACCATTCCCGCTTACCTCGTCGTTGTGGTGGTTGCCGGTGTGGTGACCCTCGGGGTGACGCCGGTGGTGCGGCGGGTGGCGGTGAGGATCGGGGCAGTGGTGCGTCCCGACGAGCGACGCGTCCACGAGCGTCCCACCCCCACACTTGGTGGTATCGCCATGTTCGCCGGGTTGCTCGCCGGGGTGGGTACGGCGTGGGGCATGGGGGCCTTCGACGAGGTGTTCGCCGGCAACACCGAGCCCCTCGGTCTCGTGGTGGCGGCTGCCATCATCTTGTTGGTCGGGGTCATTGACGACATCGTTGAGGTGTCGGCTCCGGCGAAAGTGGCGGGCACCGTGTTGGCGGCCAGCGTGCTCGTGCTCTCAGGGGTGAGCATGCTCAACTTCCGCATCCCCTTCGCTGGAATCGTGGTGCTGTCGCCCGACTGGTCCTACCTGATCAGTGTGTTGTGGGTGTTGGGCATGGTGCAGGCCGTGAACCTCATCGACGGGCTTGACGGTCTGGCGGCGGGCATCGTGGCCATCGCAGCGGGGACGTTCTTCGTCTATTCCCTGCGACTCACCGACGAGGGTCTCCTCGCCGCTTCGACGTTGGCGCCGTTGGTGTCGATCGTGGTGGTGGGGATGTGCACCGGGTTCTTGCCGTGGAATCGTCACCCGGCGCGGATCTTCATGGGGGACGGCGGGGCGCTGATGCTGGGGCTGCTCATGGCGGCGGCCACCATGATGGTGGGGGGCCGGACCGATCAGGAGTTCAGCGGCCAGACGTTCTTCTTCTTCGCCCCGCTGTTCATTCCCTTGCTGATCTTGGGTGTGCCCATTCTCGATACGGCGTGGGCCATTATCCGGCGGGCAGCGAACCGTCAGGGGGTAGCGACTGCTGACAAGGATCATCTGCATCACCGTCTGATGCGCCTTGGTCACGGTCACGGCCGAAGCGTCGCCATCTTGTGGGTATGGACCCTGCTGCTATCGGGATTCGTGTTGGTACCGACCTATACCGGCCGCGGTAACGCCGTGGCGCCTTTCGTCATCGCGGCGCTGGCGTTGCTGCTCTACACGGTGCTGCACCCGAGCGTCCGGGGGGCCCGAAACGGGGAAGCGACCCCGACCGGTAGGGACGGCTCGAACGACCCGGAGGTTGCCGGAGCGCCACTGGTTGCCGGCGGCGAGACCCCTTTGGACCGTGAACAAGGTGGGCCCGCCGAACCCCCGTCGTGAGTGCGCCACGGACCCCCGGGGACCGGTCGGTTCAACTTGCGGGGACCATTCTTCGGCGCCTAGTTTGCGAAACGCTTCACAAGTGCGAAAGCACCGTGAACGAGCGGAGTAGGCGCCGGGCCGGTACGGTCCGGTCTCGAGAGGTTGACGTGGACGACGGACGACGAGGCGAGTTCTCCAAGGGCTTGCGACGTAGCAGCGGGTCATATGAGCTGGTGTTCTCTTCGGCGTTGTTGGCACTCATCGGGTTCGGTCTCGACCGCTGGCTCGGGACGGGCCCGGTTCTTGTCATCCTGTTCGCAGTCGCCGGGTTCGCCGGCGCCAGCATCAGGCTCTACTTTGGCTACAAGTACGAGATGGAACGTCAGGAGGAGGGCGCCCCGTGGACAGCACGCTGATCGCCCGTGATGACGGCCCCGCTGTCGAGATACACATCGCTCTCGACCTCCTGCGACGTGCCCTGTGGGTGGCCCCAGTCCTCATCGTCCTCTTCGGGGCCATCTGGGGCCTGCCGGGCGCAGCCTCCACGGCGTACGCCATTGCGCTCGTCGTCGGGAACTTCCTGCTCGCTGCGGCCCTGTTGTCGTGGACGGCGCGGATCTCCCTCAGCTTGATGATGGCCACCGCGCTGTTCGGCTACCTGGTCCGTCTCGCCATCATTTTCGCCGCCGTCTGGGTAGTGCGTGATGCTTCGTGGGTGGAAATCGTTCCCCTCGGCATCGCCATCGTGGTGACCCATCTCGGCCTGCTGTTCTGGGAGATGCGTTACGTCTCCGCCACTCTGGCCTACCCCGGCCTCAAGCCTGCGACGAAGGGATCCTGACCCGTGCTCGGACTTGAATACCCCTCCATCCAACTCCTCGTGGAGTGGCCCGAGTTCTTCAACGAAGGTGCCTGGTATGGCTTCAACAAGATCACGCTGATCAACCTGCTGGCTGTGGTCCTTACGGCGTGCATCTTCCTCATCGGCAACAAGAAGTCTTTGGTACCCCACGGCATGCGTAACCTCGCTGAGACGGCCGTTGACTTCCTCGACAAGGGCGTATTGCAGCAGGCCATCGGCCCCGGCGGCGAGAAGTACTTGCCGTTCGTGGCGGCCATCTTCTTTTACGTGTTTTTCGGCAACATCTTCGAGGTCATCCCGACGTTCCAGATGCCGGGCAACGCCCGCATGGCCACACCAATCTTCCTCGGGGTCATGACGCTGGTGTTCTTCGTCGCCGTAGGCCTCAAACATCAGGGTCCCAAGTACTTCTTCAACGCCTGCTTCCCACCCGGGGTGCCCAAGGCGCTGTACCTACTCGTCGCACCGATCGAGTTCCTCTCGACGTTTATCGTGCGGCCGTTCTCGCTGGCGGTCCGGCTCTTCGCCAACATGCTCGCCGGTCACATCCTCATCGTGACCTTCGCCGTGTTGACCGCCGCACTCTGGGGATTAAGCCTGTCGCTAATCATCGTGCCCTTCTCCTTTTTCATGCTGGTCGCCATGACTGGCTTTGAGATCATGGTCTCGTTCCTGCAGGCCTATGTGTTCGCCATCCTGGCGGCTGTGTACATCGGCGGTGCCATGCACCCCGAGCATTAATCCAGTCCATCCAACGCCGGTTCGCCGGCCTGACCCCACACCACCGCTACGGCGGTGGACCCACACCACGAGGAGAAAGACAACCCGATGAGCGTGCTTGCAACGATCGCCCAAGCCACCGAGCCTGTTCTAGATGCCGCTGCGCAGAAGAACATCGCTGCTGCCTCCGGTGCCGGCCTGGCCTACGGCCTTGCCGCCATCGGCCCGGGTATCGGCATCGGCTACCTGGTCGGCCAGTCCGTCCAGGCCATGGCCCGCCAGCCCGAGGCTGCCGGCACCGTCCGGACCACCATGTTCCTGGGTATCGCCTTCACCGAGGCGTTGGCCCTGATCGGCTTCGTGGTCTTCATTCTGTTGAAGTTCGCCTGATCCGACGGTTCGGGGCGACCGCACGTCAATGCGGTCGCCCCCGGCCGAGGACGTAACGAACTGACATTGCAACCCGAGAGTTCAGAGGAGAGGAGCTGGCATGGTGCATGCCGCCGTGGCAGTAGTTGGAGCAGGTGGGGCCGAGACGGTTGAGGCCGTCAACCCCATCCTTCCAGTCGACAACGAATTGTTCTGGGGCGGGCTCATGTTCATCGTGCTGTGGGCACTGATGAAGTGGGTCTTCCTGCCCCCGGTGCAGCGCACGATGGCTGCGCGCGCCGACAAGGTCCGCAACGACCTTGCTGCCGCCGACGAGGCTGCCGCCGTCGCTGCTGACGAAGCCACCGCCTACGACCAGAGCCTCGCCTCAGCTCGCGCCGAGGCCGTCCGCATTATCGAGGAGGCCCGCACCGAGGCAGAGATGGAGCGTCGCCGACTCGTGGGTGACGCCGAAGCTGAGGCCGCGTCGCTTCGGGCCGCGGCTGCGGCCGAGGTTGCCGAGGCCAAGCGTGCTGCTCTCACCGAACTTCGCGACGGTGTCGGCTCGGTGGCGGTGAGCGCCGCCTCCGCCGTCGTCAACCGTCCCATTGACCCTGCGGCCCAGCAGCAGCTGGTGCAGCGGTACCTCGACCAGGCCGCCTCGGCCAACTGATGACCCAAAGGATCAGGAGCGCATCGTGAACAACCTGCTCATCCTCGCCGCCGGGGGCCAGACCGAGAACTACGCCCACCTGCCACCGATTAACGAGCTGATCTGGGGGGGGATCGCTTTCTTCCTGGTGGTCGGACTGCTCACGTGGAAGGGCGGGCCCGCCATCAAGAAGGCGTGGAACGGTCGCATCGAAGGAATTCAGAGCGAATTGGACCAAGTCGAGGCGACGCGGGGTAAGGCCGAGGCTGAACTCGCCTCGGTGCGGACCCGCATCGCCAACGTCGACTCGGAGCGGGAGCGCATCCTCGACGAAGCGCGGCAGAGCGCCACAGCGCTCAAGGCGCAGCTGATCGAGCGGGCCACCACCGAGGCAGCCGAGGTGCGGGTACGTGCCGCCGCCGACATTGAGGCCTCTCGGGCCCAGGCCATGGCCGATCTCAGCGCCGAGGCTTCCGCACTCGCCATCGGTGCAGCGGAAGAGATCGTGAAGTCGAACCTCGATGCCGAAACCCAGCGCAGTCTGGTGGAGGCCTACATCGCAAAGGTGGGTTCCTCATCGTGATCGATCGTTCCGATCTCTACGCCGAAGCGATGATGTCGGTGATCTGGGCCGAGGGCTCGGCCCACGAAGTTACCGACGAACTGTTCCGGCTGGCCCGCGTGATGGACGCCAACGACGAGTTGCGTTCGTCGCTTGAAGATCAGCGCATTCCCGCCGCCCGTCGCCAGCAGATCGTCGAGGACCTCCTCGACGGCAAGGCCAGCCCGGTGACATCGTCTCTGGTGTCGCTCGTGGTGGCCAACGGCCGAGTGCGCGAACTGGGGGGCATCGTGGACCGCCTCGTGGCGCTATCAGCGAGCCGCACGAACCGACAGATCGCTGAGGTTCGCTCAGCGGTGGAGCTCGACGACGACCAGAAGCGTCGGCTGGCCGAGGCGCTCAAGGTGTCGACCGGTCTCGACGTCGAGGTCGTGGTGGTGGTGGACCCGAGTGTGATGGGTGGTCTCGTCACCCAAATTGGGGACACCGTCATCGACGGCAGCGTGCGCAGCCGCTTGACCCAGCTCCGCGAGAACTTCTGACCCGCCAACACAACGACCCTGATCGAGGATTCCCATGGCTGAACTGACTATCAGCACCGCCGACATCACCGAGGCACTGCGCAAGAACTTGGAAGGCTTCAGCCCTGAGCTTGAAGCCAAGCAGGTCGGCCGGGTGCTTGAGGTGGGTGACGGTATCGCCCGGGTGTCGGGCCTGCCCGACGCCGCCGTAAACGAGCTGCTCGAGTTCGAGTCGGGCGCGGTG
>Ga0208594_1000264_pt1 | contig 13527 bp, 12 predicted proteins | sample LakMenEpi14Sep10_FD_150699 | JGI IMG/M metagenome (GOLD analysis project Ga0208594, IMG submission 150699) | Freshwater microbial communities from Lake Mendota, WI - 14SEP2010 deep hole epilimnion (SPAdes) | ecosystem: Environmental > Aquatic > Freshwater > Lake > Epilimnion/Euphotic zone ...
GGCGAACTTTGGCTGCAGACATCAGTGAGCACTTCGTCATTGGTTGCAACCCACGGCAACCAACTTTCCATGCCGTCAAAGGTCATCGACTGCGAGATGCGGTCCCAGTTTTCTTGCCCCCACGGCTCTTTGGCGATTAAGCCCTGCGCTTTTTTGGCGACGGCTTCATTGATGATCACTTCTCGCGCGGGAAAAATTCTCACAGATGTCAGATCATCGGTGCTGCGCTGGTCGTTGACGTTAAAAGTTGTAAGGCGATCAACTTCGTCGCCCCAAAGATCGATGCGAATTGGCGTGTCAGCCGTAGACGGAAACACGTCGATGATTGAGCCGCGCCGTGCGAACTCGCCGCGATGTTCGACGATTTCTTCTCGTCGGTAACCGAACTTTGCAAGCGTCGCGACGAGTTCTTCGGTGTCGAGCTGTGATTTTGGGGCGATCTCGAGCGGTTCGACAACTGTGTTACTCAAGTGTTGCAATAGCGCACGTACACCAGTGACAATTACTTTTGGTCGGTCATGCTTGATTCGCCACAAGACTTCAAGGCGTTTGCCCATCGTTTCGCAGTTCGGACTGACTCGTTCGAACGGCAGGGTCTCCCAAGCTGGAAACAGCGCGACATCTCGTTCGGGTAGAAATGCGAGAAGATCATCGCGCAACTGACCAGCCATCATGCCTGTCGGTGTGGCGACGACGACTATCTCGTCTTCGGTTCGTTGAGCTAGACCCGCCAGCAACAACGCCCAAGCGTGATCGGCGCAAATGATCGAAGCGCTCTGTTCGCCGAGTGCCGCGCTTAGTGCTGGCTCGAAACTGAGAGTTGGCGCGAGTTCGTGAAGGGCACCGATTGATGTCATGTCTAGTTGCGCCTAGCGGGCATTGATGTTGCGCATTGCAGCATCGAGACCTTCGGCGACGATGAGTTGCACGGCGTCGGCAGCAACTTGCACTGAAATATCAAGCAATTCGCGCTCGCGTACCGGAATCTTCGAAAGGACGTGATCGCCACCTTGTTCTTTTGATGGTGGCTTGCCAACACCGATTCGCACACGCAAAAAGTCTTGAGTTTTTAAGTGTTGAGTAATTGATGCAAGACCGTTGTGACCCGCAAGACCGCCGCCCGATTTTATTTTTACGACACCTGGTTCTAAATCGAGTTCATCGTGGACGACGATTATTTTTAGTGGATCAGTAATCGCATAACGGCGGGCGAGTGGGCCAACTGCGTTTCCTGACTCGTTCATGAAAGTCGTTGGCATCGCTAAGAGCAAATGTTTGGTCTGCGCATTCGCCGTTGTATTAACTTCGGCGAAGAGTGCGCGATCGCGCCCCGCTTTGAGTGTCGCGTTGAGTCGAGTTGCAAGAAGTTCGATTGCTTCGAAGCCGACGTTGTGTCGCGTGCGCGAATATTTAGTGCCGGGGTTGCCTAATCCGACGATTAGAAAATCAAACTCGCTACCGCGTCGCTCAGGTCGCTTCGCGCGACCGAACAGCGCCATTTAGTTTTACGCCGTAGGTTTGGCGTCGCCCGCAGGCGCAGCACCTGCAGCAGGTGTTGCGCCATCAGCAGGAGCAGCGCCTGCTTCACCTTCGGCTGCAGCAGCAGCAACAGGTGCGGCTTCTTCAATCTTGGTTGTGAGCACGGTGACAACAACCAAGTCTGGGTCGCCAACTGCCGTGCAACCTGCTGGCAATTCGATTTCTGAAAGATGGATTACGTCTTCCATGCCCATGTTGGTGACATCGATCAAAATTTCGTTCGGAATATTTGCTGCAGTTGCACGAACTTGAATTGTGTTGACGGTTGCGTCGACCAAACCACCATCGGCAAGAACTGCCTTGGCAGTGCCCTTGAGGTGAACTGGAATGTCCATCGTGATCAATTCGGTGAGCGAAATTTGCATGAAGTCGACGTGGCGAACGACGCGCTTCACTGGGTCGCGTTGCAACTCTTTGACGATTGCTGGATATTTTGTGTCGCCAACCTCAAGTTCGAGAATTGTGTTCGCACCTGCAGGGCCGGCAAGAGCCAGTCGCAAATCGCGACGGTCAACTGTGACTTTGACTGGTGTCATGCCGTGGCCGTAAACAACGCCAGGAATTTGGTCGGCCAAGACAAGGCGACGCGATTCTGCGCTACCGATTGTGCGACCAATTTTTGTTTTGAGTGCTGTTGGCATGATTGCTCCGGAAATCGTGAAAGTCGTCAACCAAATGACGGCTTTTTATTCTAAGGGTGAAAGCCGATAGTTGCCACAAAAAACAACGGCGATATCGCCGAAATCTATGCAGTTTTGCGTCGTTTACGACTGGTTTTCGCCGCCGAAGAGATCGCTGACGCTGGTGTCTTCGAACACTGCCGAAAGAGCGTCAGCCAAGATCTTGGCAACCGAGAGAATTTCGAATTTGGCGATGCGCTTTTCGGGGGCGAGTGGCAATGTGTTGGTCAACACGACTCGCGAGATTCGAGATTTGTTCAGTCGGTCGACTGCAGGGCCGGACAGCACGCCGTGAGTTGCCATTGCCCATACTTCTTTGGCGCCGCGTGCATAAAGCAACTCGGCTGCGCTGCAAATTGTGCCGCCAGTGTCGATCATGTCGTCGGCAAGAATGCACAGTCGCCCTTCGACATCACCGATAACTTCTTTGGCTTCGGCGACGTTAGTCGTGTTTTTTGGACGTCGTTTGTTGATGAACGCAACATCGGCGCTCATGTCGGTGAGGTGTTGAGCGAATCGTTCAGCAACTTTTACTCGCCCCGCGTCTGGCGAAACAATCACGAGACCTTCGCGAGCATTGTCGCGAACATATTGTTCGAGAACTGGTATCGCAGTGAGGTGATCAACCGGGCCTTCGAAGAAACCTTGAATTTGTCCGCTGTGTAGATCGATCGAAACCATTCGCTTCGAGCCGGCTGCTTTGAACATGTCTGCAATCAAGCGGGCGGTAATTGGCTCGCGTCCTTCTGCTTTGCGGTCTTGTCGTGCGTATCCATAAAAAGGACAAACTGCGGTGACGCGCTTTGCCGATGCGCGATATGCAGTGTCGATCATGATTAGTTGCTCCATAATCGAGTCGTTGATGCTGCGACCGTCGTGGCTGCAATGTGTTTGCATGATGAACACGTCGCCACCGCGAATGCTTTCACCAAATCGTGGACGCAATTCTCCGTTTGCGAATTCGACGATGTTCGCGTCGCCGAGTTGAACATTTAAATGTTGTGCGACTTCTTGCGCAAGTGCGGGGTGTGTGCGGCCCGAATAGATGGCCATTCTTTTTGTGGTGACTTTGTCGATGGTTTTATTCACTGTGAGCCATCTTAGAACGAACTGGTTGGGGGCTCGCCAGCCCAATCCGGTCGTAGCCGGTTGCGTTAATCGGTATCGGGTATGACCGTGCCAAGTTCGAGGTTGGCAAATGGGCCGACTTTTGAGTTCTTGCCGATTTTCGCGTCACGGGCATTAGACATTTCGATTCGAGAACCAGCGCCAACGCGCGTATTGACGAGACGAGTGTTCGGACCAATTTCGCAGTTGTCGCCAATATCGGTGTTGCCCTGCAAAATCGTGCCCGGCAAAAGGGTTACTTCTTTGCCGATTTTCACGGTGACGTCAATGAAGGTTTGTTGCGGGTCAAACATCGTTACGCCCGACAACAACCAAGCCGTGTTGGTGCGACTGCGCAGTTCGCGTTCGGCCATCGCCAGTTGCCAGCGGTCGTTAACACCACTTACTTCGTTGGCAGGCGCCGTATGCGAACCGATGTGGTGACCCATGCTGGCCAAAACTTCGATGACATCAGTTAGGTAATACTCGGATTGCGAGTTTTTATTCGAAATTCGGCGTAGTGCGGGGCCGAGAAGGTCTCGACGGAATGCGTAAATGCCCGTGTTGATTTCGTGGATTGATTTGATTTCTGGTGATGCGTCGCGTTCTTCGACAATTTTCAAAATGCGGTCGTCTTTTGCGCGCACAATTCGGCCATAACCAGTTGGAGTATCGACGAAGGCGGTTAACACTGTCGCTGCGTTGTTCGAGTTTTGGTGCTCGTTGATCAAAGTTGAAATCGTGCTTGCTTTCAATAGCGGTGTATCGCCCGGCATGACGATGATTGTTGACGTGTCAGATACTTCGCTGGTGGCGCCGGCTGCGGCGTCGACGCTGGTTAATCCAACAATTGTTGCGTCGCCCGTGCCGCGCTGAGTTTTTTGTTCGGCAAAAGAAACGTGGGCCCACTTAGGCGCCTGTTTGGTTACGACTTCAGTTACTTGTTTGGCGGCGTGGCCGACGACGATGACGGTTTTTTTGAGTTGAAGCTCGCGCAGGGCACCGATGACATGGATGACCATTTCTTGGCCGCAAATGTTGTGCAGTGGCTTTGGTCGAGTTGACTGCATTCGCGTGCCTTCGCCCGCAGCGAGGACAATTGCGTATACCGACACGCAATATTTATACACGATTAAAGTTCCGGGGAGAGGACTCGAACCCCTATAAACGGGACCAAAACCCGTTGTCCTGCCATTGAACGACCCCGGAATGGGTTTGGACTGACGCCTCTACGGTAGCGAATTTTATGTGTCGTTTCCCATCTGTGTCAGATATCGTATTGCGAGTCATGGGATCACTGGTCAAGCGCCGCCGCAAGCGAATGCGCAAAAAGAAGCACAAGAAGATGCTTCGCCGTACCCGTCACCAACGCAACAAATAGTCTGCTTCGCGTCGTCTTTTCGCGTCACCCGCACAACAAATAACTAGCCACCCGCAAGCAGCGGCTGCAGTGCGTTAGTTATTCCGTCAACCATTAGCAAACTTCCTTTGACAGTTAAATGTCGGCCGTCGTAGTAAAGCGCATCTCCATTAAGCGTTTGGCGACAATTTTTATCGTCGCACAAAACACTCGCCGGGTCGAATGCCGCGACGTTTTTGTAGTTCTTAAACAATTCGGCTTCGGCTTGCACGATCATGTTTCGAGTATCTGAGTTATCAAGCGAGACCTCTTCGTCAAACAGCTTCTGTAGCAAAATCGGCTCACTAACTGAAGAAATAAACTTTTGTATCAAAATCGGCTCTCGCATCGCTGACAACGGTGGCTGCTGAACGACTAATACTTTTTGTGACATGAGCTTGTTGTTGAGCAAAGACTGCCAGTTTTCGATCCAGAATTCGAGACCCTCGTATCTGTCTTTTGCGGCTTCACCATCAAAGTTTCGAATTATTGCTCCGAGTCCTGAGCCATCGACGTAAAGATCACTCATATTGGCAATCACCAAGATGTCTGGGTTGAGAGATTCGATCTCCTTTTGGATGATCTCAAAGTTTTGAGCGCAGTCTGGTCGGTAAGTTAACGGCAAAAATGAAGCTGGACAGCCATTTGCGTAAAAAGTGGCGAATTCAAATCCGCTTTCTTTTGCAACAGCTGAAATTGCATCGCTGAATGCGCTTGCAGCCGAGTCGCCGACAAGCAACATAGTTTTGGTCGAATTCGAAGAGGTCGTTAAATCACACTCGGACTGATTTTTTTCTTTGGTGGCTTCTATTTGGCAGTTTCTTGCATCGGACCACGAGGTTCGAATGGCTGAATCGCTGCGGAGTTCAGTGAGGCCGAGGCCGGTGTCGCTAAGTTTTTGAGTAGCAAGTGAGAAAATTAGTGGTGCGATTACGCAAGCTGCACCAAGTTGCAACACGCGCTTTCCGTGAAGTTGAGAGTTGTGTCGAATTGGGTTTTCGATTTTGTGCAGCGAAAAAATTGCAAACAAGACTGAGATGAGAGCGGCACTAATCGGTGCAATGACCTCGGACGCAGGAAAAACGCGATGGGCAAAAACAATCAGTGGCCAATGCCAGAGATACCACGAATACGAAATGTCGCCAACTGCAGTTATTGGTTTTGCACTAAGCAACTTTGTAAAAAGACTGTTTTGGTTCCCGAAGAAGATGAGTGCCGCAGTCGCAAGTACGGGGATTAATGCCGCAGAACCCGGAAACGGAGTGTATGAGTCGAACGAAATCGCAGACCAGGCAATCGCAGCTATAGAAATTGCCGAGAGCGGTGCAGCTATCGATTTAACGGCGATTCGGATGCTTGGCGCGAGTGCAATTAGCGAACCGGCGAGGAACTCCCATATTCGCCAAGGCGTGCCAAAAAAAGCAAATAGTTCGGGCTTGGGCAAGATTTGTTCACCGATAGAAAGCAAATATGAAATAACAAAAGAGATAATTGAAATAACGATCAAGATTGCAACTGATAGACGCGAATTGATACGAATCTTGAGTTTGTTCAGAGCCAGCAAAAGCACGGGGAAGAAAATATAAAACTGCTCTTCGACGGCCAAACTCCAAAGATGTCGCAATGGGTTTTCAGCAAGCGCCCAATAACTGTCTTGCAGGTAAAAGTAAAAGTTTGCAGCGAAAAAACTTGAAGCACGAGCAGTTTGCGCAACTTGTTGTTGTTCGCCAAAAGGTGAAAGGGCAAAAACTGACAGCAATAATGTGCCAATGATTGCAAATGCAACTGCAGGCAAAATGCGCTTGATTCGTCTTTCGTAAAAACTCTTCAAGCTGATAGTGCCAGTTGCATTTGTTTCGCGCAGCAGTAACTGTGTGATAACGAAGCCTGAAATCACAAAGAAAATATCTACACCGATGTATCCGCCAGGTAGAGCAACACCGGTGTGATAAATGACGACCAGCAGAACTGCGATTCCGCGCAGCCCTTGAATATCACCGCGGAAGTATTCGGCTTGAGTTGGTTTGGTTTGCATGTGGAAATTCTTTAGTTGGTGTGGGTGGTGATGACTGTGGCGTCGGGAAGTTGCGAGGCGAGGTTGGCGAAGTTGCCGTCAAGCCACCAAGTTGAACCGCTGCCTGCAAGAGTTGGTGCAACGCCGCACGCTTGCGAGATTTTTTCTTTCCAGATTGCGAGACGTGGCTCAACTTTGATTGCGGCGGGTTCGAGATCGTTGACGCCCGCGTGCTTTAGTGGCGTTTTGCAAAAATCAGTGAGTTCATCGAACGCGCGATAAACCGCGGGCGTTGAAACTCGAAATGGTGGCACGACGAGCGTTACTTCGCGAGCAACTTTTTTTAGTGGATTAACAACTTCGCCGATACCCGACACTCGCGCTCTGCCACCTACCATGCAAAACGCAATGTCAGCACCTAGTTTTGCTGCACTCGCGAGATTAGTGAACCCAGCCCAACGCAAAACTGCTGCTGCGTCGGCTGACCCGCCACCGAGCCCACCACCGGACGGAATATTCTTAGTGATCGCGACATGGGCTTGACGGTTGGCGAGTCGAAGTGCGCGCACGACGAGATTGTCGCTTGAGTTTTCGAGGTCGTCGGCAAACTTGCCAGTGATTGCGAGACCAGTTCGTGATGTGTCGACAGTTAACTCGTCGGCAAGTTCAAGTGTCACCATTTCGGCGTCGATCAGGTGAAAGCCATCTGGCCGAATGCCGGTGACGCGAAGTGAAAGTGTGAGTTTTGCCGGTGCGATGAGTGAAACGATTTGGTCGCTCATGATTAGTGGCTCGGGGCGCTGTGATTGGTCGTCGAGAGGCGGGTGTCGATTGCGCGGCGCAAACGACCCCATGCCGCCAAATCAAGTTGTTCGGCGCGTGACTCTGGGTTGACTTCTGCTTTAACAAAGTCTTCGGGTGTTGCAATCGTGTCGAGCGCCCGGCGCAACATTTTGCGACGCTTGGCAAAACCAGAACGCACAAGCGAAAAGAGTTCTTTGGCGACAACACCTTCAACGCCAGGTTTGTCGCGACGACGAATGTCAACTAGTGCCGAATCAACACGGGGTTGTGGAAAGAAAACTGATGGTGGCACTTGTCCGACGATTTTAGAACTTGCCCAATAATCGACCTTCACACTGACTGCACCGTAGGCATCGGTGCCAGCGCGAGCAACGAGTCGATCGGCGACCTCGCTTTGCACCATCACCAACATATGTTTCACCTCGGCGATGCCATCAAGCAGGTCGGCAACAATGATCGTCGCCACGTTGTATGGCAAATTGGCAATGACGTGCCAATGTTTTGACTTGGCAAGCAATGGTTGCCAGTCAAGTTCCATTGCATCTGCATGAATCACCTCAACATTGGCAAGATCTTTCGTGTTTGCGCGCAGCACATCAACCAAGCCATTGTCGATCTCGACGGCAACCACATTTGCGCCAGTCTCAGCAAGGGCCAATGTGAGAGAGCCGAGACCTGCACCGATCTCAAGCACGAAGTCACCACTGCCAACATCTGCGAGGCGAGCAATTTTGTGAACAGTATTGGCGTCGACGACAAAGTTTTGCCCGAATGCGCGGCGCGGTGCGAGCCCGTGCTTGTCGAGCATGGCGACAATTTCAGTGCGAGAAAATGTCACGAGAAACTAGTTACCAAGAAACAGTCACTGGTATCGGCGCATCAACAAGATTTGCCAGAGACTCAAAAACTTTTGTATGCAAAAGCATCGTTGCACCCGACGGTAAGGAAGTGCGAAAAACATTTGTGCAGGTCGTCGTGCGTCCGTTGTTGAGGTTTTGCACAGAGATTTTTATTCCGAGCGGTGCTTCTGGGAAATAGCAAACGATGTCTGGGGCGTTATCAAAATTGCTGAACGAGGCAATAGCTTGCGTGCCAGTCAAACTGCTTGCCGGATAAGCGATCTGCGCTGAACCGTCTTGCACAATTGGTGATGGTCCGCCAAGGATGATTGGCTCGAGTGACCCGTCTTCGGACGACTCGCTAAGACCTGAACCAACCTGGGTGGTTGTCGTGACGACAACTTCAGCATTTTGAGTTTCGTCGCCGTTATTGACCATTAATAAAGGCAAAACAAGAAGCGTAAGAATCGCCGCTACAGCGATTCGTCGTCGTTCAAAAGTTGAAAGTAACAATATGTTCAGGTTACGCAGCGATACCAGGGAATGCAATCGTTGCATTTTGTGTCGTTTGTCGTGCGATCTCTTCTACCGAAACATTTCGCACCTCGGCAAGACACGCACCAACTTCAACCAAGAATGCAGGCTGATTTGATTTGCCGCGATGTGGCACGGGTGCAAGAAACGGGCTGTCAGTTTCTACGAGCATTTTGTCAGCGCTACAAACTTTTGCAGCGTCACGAATTTCTTGAGCCTTTTTGAACGTGACGATGCCAGAAAACGAAAGGTATGCGCCGATGTCGAGACACTTTTTCGCTTCGACTGGCGAACCTGTGAAGCAGTGAAAAATAGTTCGCTCGGGTACACCACATGAGTTGAGAATCTCAAAAGTTTCATCCCATGCTTCGCGGGTATGGATGACTAGTGAAAGTTTGTGTTGATGGGCGAGCTCAATCTGCGCGGCAAAGATGTCGCGTTGCACGGCGCGATCAGAGTGGTCGTAGTAGTAGTCGAGCCCGCATTCGCCGATTGCGACGACACGTTCGTGAGTTATCAACTCGTGTAATCCGTCAAGGCCGTTCTTCGCATCGTGCGGATGCAAACCGACCGTGGCCCAAACATCTTTGTTTGCACTTGCGAGTTCGATTGCCGCTTTCGATGTCTTCAAATCGGTGCCGATCGTAATCATGCGTTTTACACCCGCTTCGCGCGCCGCGATCAACGCCGCGTCAGCACCACCCGGAATGTCTTCGTATGTCACATGACAATGGGTGTCGACCCATTCAGGTGTTGCAGTTTGCATTGCGCTCACAGTTAGATCTTTTTGCGCGGAAACAGCGGGTCGCCCTTCGTCACGGTTGTGCCGCCGGGGTAGCGACCCCATTGTGTGTCAATCCCGATGCGTTGGTCAGCAACATTGCCGACCATTCCGAGGCGTTGCCAGACATCTTGACAAGTTTTCGGCATCGCGGGGCTCGCCAAGATCGTCACGATGCGCAACGCCTCGAGCGCGTCGCCCATCACGATGTCGAGTTCTTTGCCTGGCTCCATCTTCCATGGTTCGTTGGTTTCGAGAAACGCATTCGTCGCACGGATCAACGACCACGTGGCATCAAGCGCTCGGCTCGGCTGCACATTTTGCCATTCGTGTGTTGTTTCGCTGACGCTGTGCGCAGCGATTGTCGCTAGCGAGCTCGACTCAGAAGGCACTGGGCCAATGCCGCCGCATTTTTTTTCGACGACAGTTGCGACGCGCGCGGCGAGGTTGCCGAAGTTGTTCGCGAGATCTGAGTTGTAGCGCGAGAGCAAACCTTCGTAAGAAAAATCACCGTCGTTGCCGTAATTTGTGTCAGACAAAACGTAATAGCGAAAGCCGTCAACGCCGATCTCGTCGATCAAGTCGAGTGGGTTGACGACATTGCCTGTCGTCTTCGACATTTTTTCGCCGCCGACCAACAACCAACCACCTACGGCCCAACCCTTTGGCGGTTCTAGACCAGCCGACATCAACATCGCCGGCCAATAAACGCAGTGAAAACGAATGATGTCTTTGCCGATGAAGTGATAGTCGACTGGCCAATGCGCAACGAAACGTTTTTCGTCGGTGCCATAACCATGAGCAGTGATGTAATTGGCGAGTGCATCGAACCACACATAAGCGACATGCGATTTATCCCACGGCAATTCGATGCCCCAGGTCAGAGTTTTTCGACTGACGGAGAAATCTCGCAAACCTTGCTTGATGAAACCCGTTACTTCGTTGACTCGGTGGTCGGGTTTGATCGCGTCAGGGTGATCGGCGTACCACTTGAGAAGTTTTTCTTCGTAGCGAGAAAGCCGAAAGAAATAGTTTTCTTCTTCGACGTATTCGGCTTTCGTATTGTGGATTTTGCACTTGTCGTTGTCGAGTTCTTCGGGCGTGTAATAAGCCTCACATGCCACGCAGTAGTGGCCTCGATAGATGTCGACTTCGATGTCGCCAGCGTCGTAGCAAGCCTGCAGAAGTTTTTGTACACCAATTTTGTGGCGCTCTTCTGTGGTGCGAATGAAATCGCTGACATCGATGTTTAAGCGTTGCCACGCATCGGAAAATAATGGTGCGATTTTGTCGACAAACTGCTTTGGTGAAACGCCTTCTGCATCGGCAAATTGCTGAATCTTCAGACCGTGTTCGTCGGTGCCAGTAAGTAGGTGTACGTCGTCGCCGCAGAGTTTGTGCCAGCGACAAACTGCATCAGCAACGATCGTTGTATAGGCGTGCCCAAGGTGAGGTTTGGCGTTGACATAGTAAATAGGTGTCGTCGCCGCGAACTTTTTCACTGTTATATCTTAGAGTTTTCGGTTCGCGACTGACTGTTAAGTGCTTGATTCAGAGTCATCGCGAAGTTGCAGTGCGAGTTCGTAGACGGTGCGTTTGGCGACACCGAATCGCGCCGAAACTCGAGCCGCAGAATCTTTACGGCTAACACCTTTGGCAATTTCGGCACGAATCGCTTCAAGAAGTTCTTCGTTTGTTGGTGGTGCGGGTGGCTTTGCAGGCTCAAGGATGATTACAAACTCACCACGCGGTTCGGTTTCAGAAAAGTGCATGTTCGCATCTTGAAGTGTGCCGCGCCAGATTTCTTCGTGCAGTTTTGTGAGCTCACGTGCGATTACAACTCGGCGAACTGCACCACATGCTGTTGTTAGATCGCTCAAAGTTTTAATCAGTCGATGAGGCGCTTCGTAATAAACAGTTGTTCGAGATTCGGTTGTTGCCATTGCCAATCGCTCGGTTCGCTCAGCACCACTGCGCGGCAAAAAACCTTCGAAAACAAATCGCGAAGTTGGCAGACCGCTAGTCACGAGCGCCATTGTTAACGCCGACGGCCCAGGTATTGCAGAAACCTTTAAGCCGGCGTTGACAACTGCAACAACAAGTCGTTCGCCTGGGTCGCTGATGCCCGGTGTGCCTGCATCTGTGATTAGCGCGACTGATTTGCCCGATGCGACCAAACCGACGATCTCTTCGCGGGCGTCATATTCGGTGTGCTCGTTGATCACGATTAGTTTTTTGCCTGAGACACCGAAGTGACTCAGAAGTTTGCCTGAGTGACGCGTATCTTCGCAGCAAATTATTTCAGCCTCTTTCAAAGCGTCGATCGCTCGTTGTGACATGTCACCGAGATTGCCGATCGGTGTAGCAACGAGCACGAGCGCACCACTATTAGTTGCATTTCGCGAGTTGTGCGAAGAGTCGCTCGTCATGTGCGACGCGCTTCAAGTGTGTGGCCTACTGCAAGCCCCCAGTTTTCGAACGTGCCAGCACCGGCTTCAAGAACATGTTTGGCCTTGAGCACTGGCATCGCGATGCGCAACGGCTTTATTTTCGAGATTTTGATTACCTGCATCGTGGCATCGAGATAAGCGACATCGAGTGGGCACTTGACGCCAAAAGTATGAATCCATTTGCAAGAGTCGATCAACAATGGTGTGTCAATTTCGGTCTGACCGATTAGACCACGACGTCGTGACGCCACCGTTTCGGCAATGTTCAAACTTGAGAGCACTTGTGCCTGACAAACGAGCCAGCCAGATTTGAATTCAATGGCTCTGCTCATATTTATAGAGTATGCGCTTTAAAAGTTGCGGACCTTATGTATTGTGGCGAATTTCGAGAGTGTCGCCATCGACGACTTCGTAGTCTTTGCCTTCAACGCGAATTTTGCCGAGATCTTTTGCCTTATTCCATGAGCCAATGCGCAAAAGCTCGTCCCATGCAATGACGTCGGCGCGAATGAAGCCACGTTGCAGATCACTGTGAATCTTGCCAGCGCATTCAGGGGCCTTTGAACCTGCGTGAAATGTCCAGGCGCGAGTTTCTTTTTCGCCAGTTGTAAAAAACGTACGCAAACCGAGCAGGTGATAGGCCGAGCGCACCATTCGCGGCAATGCACCTTCGCCGAGACCAAGTGCTTCGAGCATTTCTTTGCGATCTTTGGCGTCAAGTTGTGCAGCCTCGGCTTCAAGTTGCACGCTCATGCCGAGCACTTCAACTTGACTGGCACTCGCAGAACCAGGCGGGGCAAGTTCTTTGCGCACGAGCTCTTCAAATTCTGGAATTCTGGCTAAGTCATTTTCGGCGACGTTGACAACAGCTAATACGCGACGTGTTGTCAGCAAAAAGTGTGGCGCAAGCAGCGCTAAGTCGTCTTTCGACAATGTCGCACGATAGAGCGGTCGGCCCTCAGCCAAATTTTCTTGCGCACGAGTCAGTGCCCCAAGTTCTTCTTCGAGCGACTTATCCATTCGCGCCGCTTTTTGCATCCGATTGATTTTTGTTTCGACAGATTCGAGGTCGGCGAGTGCGAGTTCAATCTCGAGTACACGCAAATGTTCGAGCGGGTCACTCGGCCCCGGAATATCGTCGTCTGCGAACGCCCGCAGTACAAACACAATTGCATCCACTTCGCGAATGTTGGCAAGAAACTTGTTGCCGAGACCTTCACCTTTGCTTGCGCCTTCGACCAAACCACCGATGTCGACAACTTCGACCGTTGCATAGACAATTTTTTGCGTCTTCGACATTTCGGCGAGCGCGTCGAGACGTGGGTCAAGCACCTTGGCCATGCCGATATTCGGATCTTTGGTCGCAAACGGGTAAGGCGC
>Ga0208594_1000265_pt1 | contig 13520 bp, 17 predicted proteins | sample LakMenEpi14Sep10_FD_150699 | JGI IMG/M metagenome (GOLD analysis project Ga0208594, IMG submission 150699) | Freshwater microbial communities from Lake Mendota, WI - 14SEP2010 deep hole epilimnion (SPAdes) | ecosystem: Environmental > Aquatic > Freshwater > Lake > Epilimnion/Euphotic zone ...
GCAAGCTGAGGTGTTTTCGAGGGGATGGTAAAGGCTTCGATAGCAAGCCCCGAAGCCGTCTCCCAGGGGCGCCCAAGCGAAGGACAAGAACTTCGCCGCACACAAAAGGACCAGAAGCGGCCGAAGTGCTGCGCTCCATGGAACTCGATCAAGAGTCGATTTGATGTCAAGGCGGAGCTCTCGTGACAAGAAGACAACAAGGAACAACACAAGTCCGGCAAACTCCGCCCGAGTGCTGAACGGTAAACCGTCCCAAACCATCCGACCTGAACCTGGCATCGCCAGATAGATAAAAACGAGGACAGCGAGTGACTTCATTGGCGCCAGAGAGCGACGCTAGTTGCTAGCGCGATTACGTTCCTGACCTGGAGTGGACGTCGGAGGAACGGCAACTCTCAGGCGATGCCGGCGCGGCGGGCAGCGGCCGCACGACGACGGAGGTCGCGGCGCTCATCTTCGCTGGTGCCACCCCAGACTCCACAGTCCTGGTTGGTGGTCATCGCGAACTCAAGGCACTGCTTTCGCACATCACAGTCAGCGCACACTTGACGCGCGCGCATCAACATGCGCACCGCTTCGCCAGTGTTGCCGATCGGGAAGAACAGCTCCGGGTCGGTGTCACGGCAGTTGGCGTTCACCCTCCACGTGTAGTCAGCGGAACCGAGGGCGAGGCTTTGAGCAAGGATCGACATAGCGGGCATCACCCTAAGTGCGCTTCAGACGATTCGCAAGGGGTTTCTCCACTACTTTTTGAGCAGATGACTACCCCTACGAACCAAACGAAGAAGTCCGCACGGGGCACGCAAATCATGGCTCATCGTGGGGCCTCGAAGGCTGAGCGCGCCAACACGTTGAGTGCGTTCGCTCGTGCCCGGGAGATGGGGGCCCACGCCGTTGAACTCGATGTCCGCCAGTGTCGAACTGGAGAGTTGGTGGTGCACCACGATCCAGAGCTTGCCGACGGTCGCATCATTGCTCACCTCGCAAAAGAACAGCTTCCGTCATTCATTCCGACGCTTGACGAAGTGTTGGACGCCTGCGGCGAGATGTGGGTGAATGTTGAAGTAAAGAATCATCGCACCGAACCTGATTACGACGCAGAAGATCACCGCACCGACGCCGTGCTCGAGGTGCTTCGTCGCCGAGTTGCATTGCATGGCAATCCACATCGATATCTGCTGTCATGTTTTCGGCGTGCCACCGTTGATCATGCCGTGAAGACGTGGCCCGAGCTGCCGACGGCTTGGCTGACGATCTCAGTTGCCAACGCAGATGAACTTGCGCGGGACCTCAAGGCTTCCGGACACATCGCAGTGCACCCAGAAGTAGGTCAAGTCTCACGAGAGATGATCAATACGTTCCATCGACATGATCTTGCAGTGAATACGTGGACGTGTGACGACCCAGAGAAGATGGCCGCACTGATCGAGTGGGGTATTGACGGCATCTGCACCAACGTGCCCGACGTTGCCCTACGCGTGTTGGCGGAGAAACAACTACGTAGCTAGACCGCGTTCGTGGAGACGAGCTCCCGCTGACTAGTACTCGATCAACATCGGCTTGATGAGCCGCAGTGATTCCGGTCGATGACGGATCACGAGCGTGGTGGTCTCGTCGATGAAGTCGCCGTCCAATTGGTAACCAAACGGTGCGGGGTAGTCAAACGTCATCTCCTCAACACCCTCGATGATCTCAAGCCCGCGTCGCGCCGCTGCACCACCGCTGCGCAACGCACTCCACAGTGTTGAGAGCATGAGCGGAGTGGAGAGTCGGCGGAAGACCACTGCGACGAGTGGTTTCTCCAGGGAGGCTGCCCGCGAGAGTTCCACCGGCCGCTTGCCGACGTACGTGTACGGGTTGGTGTTCAGCACGATTGCAGAGAAACCGTTCGGGATGCGTCTGCCGTCGACAGTCACGGAAAAATGCGGATACTTGCGGTCATAGTCAACAAACCAAGCCTTCAGCGCTGCGTAAACGAAAAGCGGTTGACCGACGAGTCGCTTGAAACTGAACGTCTTCTCAACTTGTCGAACGACTTCGGCGTCGTATCCGATGCCTGCGTGAAACGTAAAGAACCGACCGTTGGCTTCGCCGAGTCCGACTGGCGCGACGAGACCTCCGTCAAGACCTGCGGTGAGTTGGGTGACCGCGAGAAGTGGATCATTGGCCATACCGAGCGAACGAGCAAACACATTCGTCGATCCACCCGGCAGGACTCCGAGAGCGACGCTGCTCCCAGCCAAACCTGTGGCGACTTCGTTGAGCGTGCCGTCGCCCCCGAACGCGATGACAGCGTCAAGGCCGCGGGCCACGGCGTCCGTCGCGAACTTGGTGGCGTGGCCCCGTTCGCTGGTCTCAACGACCTGCACGTCATGGTGCCGCGCCAGATATTGGTGCACCTGCACCGTGTTGCGCGGTGTCACCGAAGTGGCGAAGGAATTGACAATCAGCAGTATTCGCAAGGAAATTCACGGTATCGGCGGGGGAGCAGTGCGGTTGACGAAGGTCACAAACCCACCCGAAACGACTGGTGCGGCTGATTCTTCGTTGAGGTGACCGAGCGGTAACAATAAAGGTCATGAAGATTGTGGTCTGCGTCAAACAAATCCCCGATCCCGCAACGCCGGGATCCCTCGACTCGTCAACCAACGCGTTGAAGCGCGATGGCAAGTTGATTCTTGATGACTCCGATGCCTACGGAGTGGAGATGGCGCTGCAGTTGGCGACGGCCGCTGGTGGTGGCGAGGTGAGCATCGTCTCGATGGCTCCCAACGGTGAGATGTCGGGAATGCGCACTGCCTTAGCAATGGGTGCCGCGCGAGGCGTGCTCGTGTCTGATCCTGCGCTCGCCGGATCTGATGCGCTGACCACCGCGCGGGTTCTCGCCGCTGCAATCCAGAAAGTCGGAATGCCCGATCTCGTTGTCGCCGCGACGGAGTCGACGGATGGCTACACCGGCACCGTGCCGGAACAGATTGCCGAAGTTCTCGGATTGCCGTCAGTGACGTTCGCCAAGAAGGTGAAAGTTGATGGCGGCACATTGAAGATCGACCGTCAGACCGAGGCGGGTTATGACGAAGTGGAGTGCCCGTTGCCAGCACTTATCAGCGTGACGGCAGGTGTCGTCGAGCCGCGCTATCCGAGCTTCAAAGGAATCATGGACGCAAAGAAGAAGGAGATTGTCACCGTCACAGCCGGTGATCTCGGCGTGACGCCCGTCGGCTGGAGTGGCGCCGGTCAGAAGGTTGCGTCGGTCTCGCAGGCTGAGGCACGCAAGGCCGGTCAAGTAATCGAAGACGACGGTGAGGCATTCAACAAGATTGTGGCGTACCTCGAGACGCTGAAGGTCATCTAAGGAGAAACAACATGGCACTCAACAACGTGTGGGTTTTCGCCCAAGGCAACAACGGGACTCCAACGAGTTTCACCGTCGAACTTCTCACCAAGGCGCGCAGCCTGAGCGACAATGTTTCCGCCTTCGTGGCTGGTGACGGGGCTGCACTCGCCGAGTCACTTGGCAAGTACGGCGCCAAGAAGGTGTATACAACTGGTGACGTCGGCGGCCGCCTCGTTGGTGTCGCAGCGTCGAGCGCCATGAAGGCACTCATCGACGGTGGTGACAAACCAGATCTGATTCTCTTCCCACAGAACTACGACGGTCGTGACGCCATCGCACGTCTTTCGGTGAAGTTGGGTGTCACCGTGCTCACCAACAACATCGATATCGCCGTCAATGGCAACGAGGTCGTTGCTACGACGCCGATTTTCGGTGGCAACGTGCTATTCGCCACGGCGTTCACGGGATCTGGTCCGCACCTGGCGTCGTTCCGTCCGAAGAGTTTCGCCGCGGAAGAATGTGGTGGTGCGGCCGCGCAAGTCGTGCCAGTGAGTGTGCCCGATGCGGGTGCTACCGGCGCCGCGAAGGTCACTGCGGTGCATGTCGAGCAGACAAGTGGGCCGAAGTTGGACGAAGCCAACATCGTTGTGTCTGGCGGTCGAGGCCTTGGTGAATCAAAGAATTACGACCTCGTAGAACAGCTCGCAAAACTGCTGAACGGGGCCCCTGGTGCGTCGCGTGCAATCGTCGACGCCGGCTGGGTGCCGTACTCGTATCAAATCGGTCAGACAGGCAAGGTCGTCAAGCCGAGCGTGTACATCGCCGCAGGAATCTCGGGGGCGACCCAGCACATGGTCGGCATGAAGGGTTCAAAGAACATCATCGCCATCAACAAAGACAAAGAGGCGCCAATCTTCGCAGTTGCTGATCTCGGCATCGTAGGAGACGTGCACAAGGTGCTCCCGAAACTCATTGAGGCTCTGAAGTCGCGCAGCTGAGTTAGCAGTTGCGCGCTTGCTCCACAATTTGCGCGGCTGAGTTGGCAGTTGCGCGCTTGCACCACAATTCGCGCAGCTGAACTAGACGAGCGGCCACGGGTATCGCCGCCCACTCGGGTCGACCGGAAACTGTCGGTGTTCAACCAGCCAAGCGGCCCGTTCGCTGAAGGCTTCGACCTCGTCATCACTGAGAAGCGACGCCACATCGAGCGGGAGTGCCGCTGCAACACGTTCTACGGAACGCATGAGCGGCTCCGGAATCTCCTCGCCGCCGAACTCCCAGATGACGGTGCGCAGTTTGAAGTCGGCGGAGAAACACAATCCATGGTCGATTCCCCACACGCGACTCTCTTCGTCAATCAATACATGACCGGACTTGCGATCGGTGTTGTTGGCGAGAATGTCAAAGACCGCAATCTCGCGCAACGCATCGTGTAGATCGGGTCGCTGCTCGTGCAGCGTGAAGTAGTGCTGCTCAAAGTCGGCGTCGATGAGGCGCTGCAGCGAACCCTCGCCGAGTGGTCCATCGCGCAGCAGCGTGTGCGGGATGAAGTCAAGCCCCATCGCCACAGAGAGGCGATACGCGGCAACTTCACGGCGGTGGAGGCCAGGGGCGAAATCCCACAGGGGTCGCTCACCACGCAACGGTTTGTAGATGGCTCGTACCGACTGGTCGTTTCTGGTGACGCGCACTAAGAACGTCACGTTGCTGCTGTAGGGCATTCTCATCTCAATGTCGATCTCGCCGTTGGCGAGAACTTCTGACGTGTTCAGTTCATTCGCGGGCATGCATGACCGTCGCGGTTGACCGGAAGACCACAGAACACGCACGGAGGACGGCCTGCTCTTGCCAGTCCGTCCGCGTTCTCGCAGAACGAGATGGCTTGGGCGCGCGTGATTCGTGCGCGTACCTTGCTCGCATCAAACTCCGAGTCATCGTCTGGGGCGGCCTCTTCGAATTGCAAGACGACACGGTCTTCTTGACGGTCGTAAGCAAGTCCGATGCTTCCGAGCGAAAACGCGGCATCTATTGGTTCGCGTAGCGCCATGATGCGCTTGTCCGACTCCCGCACAGCAGGCGCATCTTCCAACAGCTTGCGCAAGTAGGCAGCCAAGGCGATGACTTGTTCCTTCTCGCACTTGATGGAGAGAGCCTCGTTTTCGGTGCCGACCTGCAAGAAGAACGTCCGCGCTCCAGGAACTCCGACCGTACCCGTAGCGAAGAAGTCGGCCTGCTCGAACTCGCGGAAGATGCTCATGATGGACGCAGTTCCTTCAGTGATCCACCAGTCGAGTTGACGGTGAGCACGATTGGTGCACCGTCACCCACGAGAACTGCAGTGATGGAGCAGGTGGAGATGACGATGCGCTGGAACAAGTCGAGTGGGGTCCCCATTGCGTGGGCGACGTACGCCTTGATGGGGTCGGCATGGGAGACACAGACGACGGTCTTGCCGATGTGGCGGCGACGAATCGTGTCGACAGCATCAACGATGCGATGCTGCATTTCTAGAAAGCTCTCACCATCAGGAAACCTGAACGCGCTCGGAGTTCGTTGCACTGTCGTCCACTCTGGTTTTTTGGAAAGACGACGGAGCGAAGCTCCTGTCCACTGGCCAAAGTCGCATTCAAGCAAGCCGCGTTCAATTCGTACGGGTTTCTTCGTGATCTTGCCAATCGGTGCCGCAGTCTCCCTCGCGCGCTCGAGCGGGGATGCGTACACCGCATGCACCGCACCAATCTCCGCAATACGTTCAGCGACGCGCTGAGCCTGCTCGTGACCGCGTTCTGACAAGTGCAGACCGCGTGCCCGCCCCGGCAACACCTTGCCAGTGGTGGGAGTCGTGCCGTGGCGAACCAGCAGAACCAGCGTCGGACGGCGGAGCATGCGTGCTCAACCTATCCGCGAGTCTCGTAGCGTCAGCCACTGTGAATCGTCGACAACGTGCGACAACGGACACGCTCGTGCGTCTGCGCAAGGAGATTGAGGGATGTCGTGCATGTCCTCGACTCGTCCGCTGGCGCGAGTCGGTCGCACGTGACAAACGTGCTGCCTACCGCGACGAAACGTACTGGGGTAGACCCATCGCCGGATTTGGTGATGCCGACGCTCGCATCGTGGTGCTCGGACTCGCACCTGGCGCGCACGGCGCAAATCGCACAGGGCGAGTGTTCACGGGTGATCGGAGTGGCGACTGGTTGTACCGAGCGATGCATCGCGCAGGCTTGGCAAACCAGCCTGAATCGGTGCATCGCGGTGATGGTCTTGCACTGAGCGGCGCGTGGGTGACCGTCGCGGTGCGTTGCGCCCCGCCAGATAACTCCCCATCACCGCTTGAGCGAAGGAAGTGTGAGCCGTATCTCACGCGTGAACTCGCATTGCTCCCGCACGTGCGGGTGATGGTCTGCCTTGGAAATTTTGCCTATGTTGCGGCGTGCGAACACTTTGGTGTTTCACCGAGACCAAAGTTCGCGCATGGGTTGGTGGTGCCCGCACCTAACGCTCCTGCACTCGGCGAGTCACGAGGTCGAGTGCATTTGGTGTGTTCGTATCACCCAAGTCAGCAGAATACGTTCACTGGTCGTCTCACCGAACAGATGCTGGACGACGTGTTCGGCACCGCAGTGACGCTGGCGAATGACCGAACTGATATCGGCTAGCAACTTCGTGTCAGTGTGCAGCTGGCGCTGAGCCGTCTGCCTTTTTCTTCGGCGGAGGTACGCCGATCTTCACCGAAGTCTCAGCGAAGTCGGGCCAGCGACGGCGGCTCACGACGCTGAGCATTCGCAACAGTTTCATCGCCTTCTCGTCGGTCTGCGCCGGGCGGGCGATGACCGAACCGTCGTTAATCATGCGGTTCATCACTTCTTCGCCGAGTTCGGTGCGCACCACACAGAGCGTCCAGTCATTGTCTTCGCCAATGCCGCCAGTCGAGATGTCGGCATGCTCGGCAGCAAAATCGGGGCACATCTTGCAGCCCTCGCGAGTCCACTGATGGCACTCCTTCAGATCAATCTCGTGGTACGAGCCGTCACGCATCCAGATTTGGAAGACGCCCTTGATGTTCATCTTCACCATCTCTTCTTTGCGCAGGCCGTACTTGGCAAGGAAGAGCTCCTCAAAAATCGCGTCGTCGAACGTCTTTGAGCAGAGCAACCCAATGTTGAAGAGGAATGGCTTGCCGATCTTGCCGACCTTGCGCTTCCACATCACTGGCAGCACCGACGACTGGCAGCTCATGCCGACGAGGGCAATTCGCTGGTGACCTTCGGCAAGTGCGTCACGCAAGGCGAGGGTGTTTGCAGAGTAGGTGTAGCGGCTACCTGATGATGCGAGCACCTCTTCGCGGTTTCGTGCCAGACCAGGCTTGGCTTTCCAGCTCGTCCCGTCGCCTTCCAAGAAACTGGTGAGGGCCGCGTCGATGTAGTCGTGCTTCAGCAGCCAGATGAGCATCGCGCCGACGAACCCGCCGTCTTGCCCCTTCTTGTGAGTCTCGTCATCGGCGGCGCGAACCAACAGCAACTGGCGATACTGGCCGTACATCTCGTCGTCTTTACGGGTGCGTCCGAAAAGATGCGTGTCGGCATCTTGCTCCCACGTGCGAAAGCGCGGGCATGCGCGCGTGCACGTGGTGCAACCCTTTTCGCCGTGACCGCAGTTGGTGGGGCCGAGTTCCTCTTCGAGGTGGAACGGCTTGTACTTGCCTTCCGTGTGTTCATAGCCGATCACGTCGTGCGGACAGGAGATCACACAGCCTGCGCAACCGGTGCAGAGACCAGTATTGATGACCTCTTCATAGAGTTCTTTCCACTGCGCAGTCCAGCGTGTGGCGCTGGCACCACTTGGACCTCCAGAAGTACCGCCCGCATCAGAGACGGGAATGTCGGTGACGGTCACATTTCTCACTCTATGTTCTCGGCTCGAATCGCAGAGCAGTGGCCTCGTGCGACAGAATGAGTCAATGGCCTCAAGCATCATCACCTATCCGCCAGAAGTTGAGAAGTTTCGCGGCGAAGTCCGCGCGTGGCTCGAGTCGAATCTTCCCAAGGGATGGTTTGACGAAGGCTTCGAACTCTCGCCTGAGCAGCGCAAGAAGTTCAACGAGGAGTGGCCAAGCAAATTGTTTGCCGGCGGTTGGATCTGTGCAACCTGGCCCAAGGAGTACGGCGGCAAGGGGCTGACAACTCTCGAAGGCGTGGTACTAAACGAGGAGTTCGCGCGAGCACGTGCGCCGATGCGTGCTGACTTCTTTGGCGACACACTCGTCGGGCCGACGCTGCTGCAGTGGGGCACCGAAGAGCAAAAGAAAGAATTCCTGCCACAGATTCTCTCCGGCAAGATGCGCTGGTGCCAAGGTTTCAGCGAACCGAATAGCGGTAGCGACCTTGCCAGTCTGAAGACGAGTGCCGTGCTCGATGGCGACGAGTGGGTGATCAACGGTCAGAAGGTTTGGACAACTGGCGGTCACTATGCCGACTACTGCTTCTTGCTCACTCGCACCGATCCGTCGGCCCCCAAACACAAGGGCATCTCGTACCTGTTGGTGCCGATGCGACAGCCAGGAGTCGAAGTACGCGGAATCACGCAGCCAGACGGCACCGCTGAGTTCTGTGAGGTGTTCTTCACTGATGCTCGTTGCCCGAAAGACAACGTGGTGGGCGGAGTGAACAATGGCTGGCAGGTCGCCAACTCGACACTTGCGTTCGAGCGAGGAATGAGTGCGACTACTGGTTACCGGCGTTTCGAAGAGGAATACCGAATGATGGTTGCGGCCGCCGTAGAGAACGGCACCATCTGCGACCACGGAGTCCGTCAACGCTTGATGCAGTTCTATTCCAAGATTCAGATTCTGCGTTTCAATGGGCTGCGTTCGCTCGGTGCCACGTTGGGGCAGAAGAAGGATTTCGGCGTCATCGCGCTCGGTGTGGCCAACAAGATGTTCTGGAGCGAGATGCACCAGCGCGCGATGGAGCTCGCGCTCGACATTCACGGCGCGCATTCAATGTTGATTGACACCGGTCCGGCGTCGGGCACCTGGCCCGGTGCGTTGCGTGAGAAGCGACGCGCTGGATACCCAGTGAGTGCGATGATGTCGTCGTTCTTCTTCTCTCGTTCGGAGACCATCTGGGGAGGCACAAGCCAGATTCAGCGCAACATCGTCGGTGAGCGTGTGCTCGGGCTGCCCAAAGAGCCAAAGCCTGCAACTGGGGAGTGATTGATGTCCTTCATTGCTGCAATCAAATCCGGTTTTCGCAACTACGCGAACTTCAAGGGACGTGCGGGTCGCAGTGAGTACTGGTGGTGGGTGCTTTTCTCCGTACTTGCTCAATCAGCGTCGAGTGGTTTCGGAGATGCACTGGGCGGCCTCGTCTCTATCGCACTTCTGCTACCGAGCGTCGCTGTGGGCGTACGACGGATGCACGACACGAATCATCGCGGTTGGTGGATCTTGTTCCCGATCGTGAACTTGATCTTTGCCGTTCGAGCGAGTGACTCTGTGGAGAATCGTTTTGGTCCACCTCCACCGCCCCAAGCGATCTGAGGACTGCGGATGTCATTCATTGCTGCAATTCAGTCGGGCTTCCGTAACTACGCACGATTCCGTGGTCGCGCATCAAGGAGCGAGTACTGGTGGTTCTTTTTGTTTACGGTTCTGGCCCAGACTGCAGCGTCGTCCATTGACGAGAACGTTGGAAATCTGGTTGGACTTGCCGTGTTTCTGCCAGGTTTGGCAGTTCACGTTCGACGCGTGCACGATACGGGCCGAACTGGATGGTGGGTCGGGGCCTTTTACGGCTCGATTGCTGCGGTAATCGCGGCGGTGGTGGTGCTGATCATCGATGCCGCAATCGACTTTGACGACTTCTCCGACGGCCGCGTGACGAACGAGGATTTCTTCGGCGAGAACGTCTCTGGAGGCTCGGTTGCCTTTCTTGGCATCTCGATACTCATCACATTGGTGCTCCTCGTCATCAACATCGTGTTCCTCTGTCAGCGAAGCAACGAATCAGAGAATCGTTTCGGTCCTCCGCCACCACCCAAGATGGTTTGATTTGTCGGTGCTCGCACAGCGTTCGTTGCGCACGCCGGTTGGCACGCTGCGGGTGTCCGCGAGTGATCACGGAGTCACGGCTGTCGATCGAGTCACACGAGCAGCCGAGCGTCGTGGTTCGCCCGCCGCGCAGCGGCACGCCGATCGGGCGGTGCGCGAGTTGCGAGAATATTTCGCTGGCAAGCGCACCAACTTCACCGTGGTGCTCGATCTTGACGGAACCCCGTTCCAGCAGCGTGCATGGGCCACGATGTGCAAGATTCCCTACGGTAAAACGATTTCGTACGCGCAACAGGCGAAGTCGATTCGCTCGCCACGCGCCGTTCGTGCCGTCGGCAGCGCAAACGGGGCAAACCCGGTTCCGATCATCGTGCCGTGTCACCGTGTGGTGGCGAGCAACGGCGGATTGGGTGGCTACGCCCTCGGCTTGGCGATGAAGCGATGGCTGCTTGCGCACGAATCGCGCATATGACAGTCAGGTAGCACGTGGCAGGGGAGCCAAGCCCCAGCGGCTAGTGCGGTTGGGTGAATCCGAAACATTCACGCAGGTGCTCGTCGCGTAGCGCGACTGCAGGCGGCCCGAATGCCACCACACGCTGTGCAAGCAACATCACGGCACTTGCCGACTCAGCATCTTTCAAGTCATGAGTCGCGACCACCACGGTGGTGCCTCGAGCGCGTTCCTGCGCAATGATGTCGGCGACGGCAGCCTTGCCCGTCAAGTCGAGACCTGCGGTTGGTTCGTCAAGCAACAGCACTTCGGCCTCGCGCGAGAGCACCTGTGCCAGGTGGGTGCGTTGTTGTTGACCGCCCGACAACTCGCGCAGGGGCAGATGTGCAAACTCTGTCGCGCCGGTGCGCTCGACCGCTCGTTGTACCACGTCACGGTCGTGCTGCGACTCGCGCCCAAAGAGCCCGAGGTGTGCGTAACGCCCCATCGCCACCACATCGCGGGCACGCAAGGGCAGCGTGTGCGAAGACACGGGGTGCTGCGGCAGATACGCCACACGTTTCGGTGAATGACCCGGCTGTTGGTCGAGCACGCGAACCGAACCGGCCAGTGGCGTCAATAGTCCGGCGAGGGTCTTGAGCAGGGTCGACTTGCCCGAACCGTTGGTGCCGATGAGGGCAATCAGTTCACCCGGCATGAGGTGCAGATCAATGTCGGCGACGATCGTGTGGTGCCCGTAGCCCACCGAGAGGTGCTCGGCGTGAACGTTGCAGGCTGGCGTATGCATGGCGCTAGTGACGGTGCTCGTGCTGGTGGGGGATTTCATCGGCGGACTGACGCACGACGACTGATCGCACGAGGGCGGTGATAGCAAACAACATCACTGCGACGAACACGATGCTGCCGCCCGCAGCCAGATCGAAATGGTAACTCGCGAGCAACCCCGTGTAGCTGGCGAGTACGCCATACCCAGCGGCTACGAGCATCATCGTTGATACCCGCCGCGCGATGAGTGCACCACTCGCTGCGGGGGCGATCAGCATGCCGAGCACCAAGAGCGTGCCGACGCTCTGGAAACTGGCGATGACCGTGATGCCGACCAGGATGAGCATCAGCGAGTGGAAGAACGGCACGGAGAAACCGGACGTACGAGCGAGCCCATCATCAATTGACATCAAGACGAATGGACGATGGGCGACAAACGCGGCGATGCCGATGACGACGAGTGCGGCAAACTGCCACCACAGGTCGCTTGGCTTGACGCCGAGCAACTCGCCAAACAAGATGCGCGTGATATCGCCCACGAAGGTGCGTGATCGTGAGGTGATGATGACACCGAGCGCCAACATTCCGACGAACAACAAGCCGATTGCCGTGTCACTCGACAACCGTGACTTACGGGTGATTACCGAAATGCCGGCCATCATCACAGCGGCACTGACGGCGGCACCGAAGATTCCAGACACCCCAAGAAGGAGGGCGGCAGCAATGCCTGGCACTACGCCGTGGGCGAGGGCATCACCCACGAACGACAGGCCGCGCAGCACGACATAGGTGCCGGTGATGGCGCACAGCAGCGCGACCAGCACGCTGGCGAGCAGCGCCTGCCTGAGAAACTCGTTGGTCGAAAACGGGTCAACCAACCAGCTCACGCCAGAGCGTCGGCGATCTGCGTGGCAAAAGTCCGCACGAACTCAGCGTACGAACCCGCACCACCCATGACGTGCGTGGAGAGTTCGACGAGTGTCGCACCCGTTTCTTTCGCCACTTGAGCAGCAACATCTTGTGGGGTGCCGAGGCTGGTGAATACGACGGTTGCGCCATGCTCGGCGATGACGGCCTTCAGTTCGGCGAGTTCGCCCGCCGATGCCTCAGAGGTGGTCGTGCTGCTGGGAATGACGGCACCGATCGTCTCGCATCCGTAGCGATCGGCAAAGTAGCCGAGTTCATCGTGACCAGTGACGAGTTCACACGTGTCGATCTTGGCGAAGAGCGCGGCAATCTCTTTGTCGAGGGCGGTCAGTTCGGCCGTGACGTCGGCGAGTGCGGCGTCAAGGTTGGTGTTGAGTGCCGTCGCGAGCTCGTTCGCCAGCGCGGGCAGCATCTCGAGCATCGTGCCGGGGCTGAGCCATAGATGTGGGTCGACCCCGCCGTGGTCGTGGGCGTGGTCGTCGCCCGCTGACTTTTCGTCACCGTGACTGTGGCTGTGGCCGTCTCCTTCGCTCATCTCGCGCACGGTGATGTGTTCACCGACGAAAAACACTGGCCCACCGCCATCGTGGAGACGTTCGAGCGGTGTCTCAAGACCTTCTTCGAATTGAAGACCATTTGCTACGACGAACACGGCGTTGTTGATCGTCTCGAGATCTTTCGCTGACGGTTCAAAGTCGTGTGGGTCTTGCCCGTCAGGAATGATGGTGACTACATCAGCGACACCATCGACGAGGTCGCTCACGACGGAAGCCAGAACGGAGTAGGTGACTACGACATCAGGCAGATCAATGGCTGGCGCCTCGGTCGTGGTAGGGGCTGTTGTCGTGGCGACCGTGTCCTCGGTGTTGGTGGTGTCGTCGCTTGCGCACGACAGACCGAGGGTGCCGAGAGTCAATGCGATGGCAAGAGTTGCGATGCGATGTTTGGTCATGCTCCCACCCTATCCAAAATGAGAATGATTCTCATTC
>Ga0208594_1000271_pt1 | contig 13334 bp, 3 predicted proteins | sample LakMenEpi14Sep10_FD_150699 | JGI IMG/M metagenome (GOLD analysis project Ga0208594, IMG submission 150699) | Freshwater microbial communities from Lake Mendota, WI - 14SEP2010 deep hole epilimnion (SPAdes) | ecosystem: Environmental > Aquatic > Freshwater > Lake > Epilimnion/Euphotic zone ...
GGGGAGGAAAGGGACACAAATGGAATGTGACACCTCTTCTCAACTTTCCTTGTTCCCACAAATGAGCATGCTAATTCAATATTTATATTATTACTATCCCTAAGGTTAGAATAATATAGCCTTGGCTTCTCTTTTAAATAAGAATATCTTATTTGTAGCGGAAAATTCCACATAAAGAGTGCTGTTTCTGTATATTTCAGGATATTTCCTAAATTTTATACAGTCTCAATATGATTGTACACATAGAATGTATGCGCACATGTATTGAGAAGTACATGCATTAGCATGTATTTTTATTAACCAGAAGGAGCAAAAGCGCTTCTACTTCCAGAAAATATGGACATATTCCGTTTTGGGCGGAATATTACCTAAGTACAGAAAAGAGTTCCGTTTCCTGCAGGGCAGTGGAGTCATTTTCCGCACTTTTTTCACTGAAGGTGGTATGCAATCAGTGTTTACTGCAAAATTATATTTGTCAACTGAAAAGTATCAGGCCAAATAATGGATTTTACAGCATAAAGAGGTTTCAAAAAGGTTGATTTACAGTATTTACAAGACAGGGTGGCAATTGGGGAAAAACGGCTTTGAAAATTTGGGTATGCATTTTTCCAGGGGGGCATTTGGGTTTCCTTCTGAGCTGAAACCAGTAGCTGAGTTTTCTCCGCTGCTGAGTCGGGTACTCTACTTTCTTTACTGTTTCCCTGTCCCACTTTTAAAATGCATCAGCAAAAATTTTCCTCTACCTTCCGTCCCCAAAAAGTGCCTACAGTACATAAGGTGAAGGGTTTGTATGAAAAGAAAGGTATTTCATCTGTCATTCTCAAACACACTGGTATTCAAAAGACGGACAGGACATCGCTCTTACTTCTTTTTGAATGAAAAAGAATGGCGGCATCGCACTTACATCTTTTCTGGGAAAAGAATGGCGGCAGGTGCTGGTACACAAAAAGTTAGGGTTCTTTTTGGTTTCAACACCGGTTTGAAACAGAGGGATTCTAAATCCATGTTTCCAAGTGAGAATGGACAATCATTCTCACTTTTGGCTGCAGCCAGTTTTTCACTGTACAGCTTGCTCAAATCTCTCTCTAGAGTTAGAGCATTGCAAGAGAATGTTTTTTCGCCCAAATCATTCTCTTCTGAAACGTTCTCACTTTCAAAGGAAAGGAGATCAGTCTCAGTTGACATTACCTCTGGCATGATTGATGCCAATCTCGGACTCCTTCTCAGGTGAGTAGGAGGACCATATTGGTCAATGTCAGGTGGCCTTGATGCCTGGGGCATCAAATATTGGCTGAGAGTGGCATCAGCGGAGTCAGTGATGGGCACTATCTCATCTGCTGGTTGAGAAAAGAAAAACCTTTCCAATTCTCCACACTCTAGCTCACTGTCTATCATTCTCTCTGTCTCTGCCACAGTTTCAGTAGAAACTGGATGAGAAGGGGCATCAAAAATGCCGGAATGACTGACAGCTTGGCCAGCTTTCAAATTGTGACTGTTTAAGTCCCAATTTTTTGAAAGCAACAGGCGGTATTCAGCCAAATCAAGTGGTCGAATAAACTGTACATGAGAGTGTACAGTTTTGCCTGTGGGTAGATCTTGCAAGACGACATTTCTGCCATCTAGCTTCTCGATCCTGTAGGGACCCTTGTTAGGGAACTTTAGGATACTAGAGATAGCTGGTGCTTGATCTCTCATGAACACAATTTGTGTTTCATGAAATTCAGGAATTTGGCTCTTCTTAGAGCCTATCCTGAGTCTCTTGCGTTTTTCCACAATGGTTTGGAACCAATTGTGGGCAAGAGAATTTACCTCCTGGTTGAGCTCTTTCTCACTTGAGCTAGTGAGGTGAGCTAGTGGGTGAAAATGAGTCACCATATTGAAATGGATAGACTCACGAGTCAAACCCGTGCCAGGAAGTACCTGCCTGTTTAGTGACTGGGTCACTGTGGGCAGGATGAGATGCCACTCATCCGAGGGATGAGTATGCTCAGCATCTGTGAGATTCTTTATCAAAACTTTTTTGAAGTTTTTGATATAGTTCTCAGACCAGTTTTGAAACTGGCAATATGGAACACTGTAAAGCATTTTTACAGGGGCAATCTTAACCAGTTGCTTTGCAGCACTGCGAAAAGATGTCTCATTGTCCATATAAATAGCCTCTGGCCATCCAGTGGATGCAAAAAGACTCAAAAGTCCTTGCAACACAGAGTCTGCCTTTTTATCCCTCATGGGAATGGCATAGACAAACTGTGAGTAAGCATCCAGGCAGAAAAGTATGTGATTCATAGAGCCAGCGGATTGCATTGGCAAAATGTCACAGTACAGGTACTGCCGGGGCCTGGTGGGCTCAAGGGACCTTTTTGTCTCAGGGGTACCCTTGTGTATGTCAAACTTGTGAGAGAGGGCACAAGTGACACATGCCTGCACATATGTTTTTATCATCCTAGTAGCATTTCTATTGTAATAGTAATGCTCAAAATTCCTTTTAGTCACAGTGTATGAGGAATGACCCAAATTCACGTGAAGGAAATGGATGACAGCTGGCAACAGCACATCTGGCAGACAGATGACATGTCTTTCCGAATGGGATGACACGCATTTTTTATAAAGAACCTGGTTCTTTATAAAGAAGTTTTTGGCAGGGTAGGATGAATCCTTCCGCGCTACCATATCCCGGATGACACCTAGGTAGTCATCCCCTTGCTGGGTTTGAGCCAACATGGTTCTGGTCATAGATTGGTTTTTCAACAAATCTACTGAAACAACAGCCAGTTTTTCACACATGCTGCTGTGAGCCATTTCTTTAGCCTTTTCAAGCAAAGATTGGTCCTCACCAGTGGGATCAGTCTGTGTTGCCACAGACTGCTCTCTCATCCGCTGTGTAAAATCCTGGATGACAGCCTCAGGATTAGAACAGGGGTGATGGATGAGTGAAGGAATGCTTTCACTTTCATCCTGCATCATTTGGCTCTCCATGAGTGCCACATCATCAATGATGCTATTTCTGCAACTGTCATCCTCAGGCAAGAGGATGAGAGTATTAATCTCCGGTACAGTTAAGTACTTAGGAAACTGTTCATCCAACATCATGTGCAGACATGAAGTGGGTAGGCAGGTCAGTTTGAAATTGCAAACTTTTGAGCTACTGCCTTCTGAGCTATAGCAGGTGAATGTTTGGGATGAGTCCAATTCATCCTCCTGCAACTCATTCACTTTTTCAACAGAGTGAGAACTGTCATCCATCTGCACATGCATAGCATGCACTTCATCCTGTTTCTTTTCCACCAGAGTGTGGATAGGAACACCATTCTCAAAGTTGAGAGTGGGATGAATGATGGGCAGGATGACTGCTTCCACAACAAAAGTTCCAGCTGTCATCCTTACTTCAGAGCTGTCACAATTCTGAAGTAATAGTTTCAAAGTGGATGAAGGGGCTTCATTACCACTGCCAGTATGTGCGTAAAGACGCACACTGGGTGAAACTGTGTGAGGGATGAGTCTGGTGCACAAATTAGTTGGGATGACTAATTGTATACCAGTGTCAACTACAAGTTGACTGTTGGGAAAAATCACCACATCCTGCTGGATAGGGATTTTGATTCCCATGGCTTCTCCTTTCTGAGGATGAAAGCCATTTTTTTGAGTGACAGAATATCCAATAGATATCACACTGTCATCCTGTGTAGGGATGAGTGGAGCTGGGCTCGACACTATTTCCTTCACAGTCTCAAATTTGACAAAGTCATCCCTCACGACTCTGTCAAAATTTTCTGGGAGAACTTTTTTCCCATTTTCCCTGAGAGTGTTCTCCACTTTTGCCCTAAGGTCATGGTCAAGATCACCATAGAGATGATCTACAGTCCTTTGAACAGCTGCCTCAACACACATAGTGTGGAGATCTGGCCGTTTGACCCTCATGACCTCAGCTAAGCTGGGGGCAACAGCTGCTGTAGGAGCAGCTGCTCTCAGGGGGGTAGTCAGAGTGTGAGTGACTGGGGAGCCATCTTCAAACACTTGACTAGTGTTGACCTCTGAGGTCAACTCATCCCTCTTGGATGAGTCGTCCCACCCTTTCAACAATCTGAGAGCAGAAAGGTATTTCTCCTCTGGGGTACAATCTTGGAAAAGTTTGTACAGATTGGAAATGGGTTTCGGAGTAGAAATCTTGGATTTCTTCCGAGGGAACTTGTCACTTTTCTCAGGGTTGAGAGGAAGTGAAAAGTACCTGTAAAGTGCCTCTTCACTGAGCACAAAGGGTTCAGTGAGGGGTGGCACAGAGTTTGCCTGTGGTTTGGACAGGGCAAACTGGCTTTTGTCCAGGTGTCGGCTGGTCAAAAAAGCCCGGCTGAAAATGTCAGCCAAAAAGTTCACTTCAGAAGGAACAGAGTATACAACATGAGGGATCTCAAGCTGTATTTTGGCCAACTTGTTGACCAGTCCATTGCAAGCAATGGAATATTCTCTGTTTCTTCCAACCCACATCAATGCTCTAGCATCAGTGAAAACAATCACTGATTTTTGCGTGTTGAGCAGATAAGGTTTGAAGTGATCAAAAGCAAGTACCATTGCATAAGTTTCCTTAAAATGGATGCTTTTGAGTGAATCCGTGTGGGAAAATAGCTTGCTGTAGCAGCCCACCACACGGAGAGAATTTTCTCTCTGGACCCATAGAATACAACTGCACGCGATTTTACTCGCATCAGTCGTCAAGACTAATTGCTCATCCTGTTTAGGGACAGTTAGTCTTACATCTAGGGCAATGAGGGCCTTCAGCCTTTGCCAGGCGAGGTCTGCTTCCTCATTCCAGGAGAAAACCTGAGATCTAACTATCTGTTGCAAAGGGAATTTTACTTCAGCCAGTGCAGGGATGAATTTCATCCAATAGTTAAGGGCATAAAGTCGGGACTGTAGACTGTACAGTGAATCCGGCTTTTCCCACTCCAAAATCGATTGTGCTTTCAGTCGATCCAGAGACAGCTCAGCTGTCTTAGGAGACAAGTTCACACCTAAGATTTTGAAGGTCTCAGGAAAGAAAGTCGACTTTTTTGGACTCAACTTGATGCCATGCATCTGGTAAGCCATAAGAACGACTTTCAAGTGAAGAAGATGCTCTTCTTCAGTGTCAGAGATAACCCAGCTGTCATCCTGATAAAAGACAATGATTGTCTCAAAATCATCAGGGAGCTTGGCTCTCTCCTCTGGAGTAAGTAAGGCCTTTACTTTCTCCATTGTCTTGGATGAGAAAATCCGCGACATAGCCTCATCCCAGCAAGCTGGTGCTGAAGCAAGCCCCTGGGGCATTCTGCAAAATTGCAGTGTCCTTTTCTGCAGGTAAAATGCAGTGTAAGGACGTGAGTCTTTGTGTAACTTCAAATGCCAGTAAGCCTGATTTGCATCAATGCTACTTACTACCTTATTTTTCAGCTTCTGAAAAATAAACTCAGGGAGTTTAGGTAGGGCTTTTTTGATGTTACTAGTCTTTGCATTTATCCTCCTTAAGTCCTGGACTATTCGGAAGGATGAATTTTTCTCTCCTTTCACTTGTGCCAAATAAACTGAAGCCTTGGTTAAGTCCCTTAACCCTTCATATTTAGGCACAAGGAGTAAGTTTGAAATTGTTTTGGGAGAGTGTACCTCTTCAACCAAATTCAATTTTTCAAACTCCCGGAAAGTTTGGTTGCAGTATGCCAGTTTCTCTTCTGACATAAATCTCTGCTTTTCAGCAGGGATTTCTGCATTAATCTCAAGCTTGACCTCGAATTCTTTAAATTCGCCTACGTCAAGCTTAGATTTAGCAAAGACATCCTGATGATCAGCCAGAATCTTTTCCAGCTTTTCTTTGATCTCAGGAGAAAGATTGGGATTAATCTCACAATCTTTATAGCTGTACCTTTTATCAAGGTCAGAAGGGTCAAACAGCTGGTGACCAGCAATGATCTCCTCATCAATTGACTCCTCTTCTGGCTCACCAGTGGTGGGCACAGCCTTAACCTCCATTCCGTTAATGACGGTTTGGGGTGTAGGTACCTGATCTGCTTGACCCCTGAGGTCACAAAGCAGGCCAAGTTTGTCCCCAGGTTCTAACCTGAATCGGACAGAGGTTCTATTCTCCACAGTGCACTTGACACTGTTTGGGGTCATCAATGTACAGTTAAGTACAGATAATCCTCCCAGGAGAGACTGTGTTTTTAGTTGGGTACCAACTGCACAGTCTAAAGAACCAGCCACTTTTGCAGTGATGACCTCTACACGACCCTTGGGTATGTAGGTTCTTTCACAGCGCAAAAAGTTGGCTTCATTGTCTCTTCTGGCGACCTCCAAAGGAAGGTCAACAGAGTTGTACCCTGCAGAGAGACAAAGGTGACTTGGGGTGAGTCCACTTACTATCTCAGCATTGAGCAGGAAAGTGGCCCCCAAAATTGCCTCATATCCATTGATATCTTTGGCAATAACAAAAGAGAGTGGAATTTCCACTTTCCCCTTTTGTGTCACAAATGTGATAGGAATATTGGCAGTTCCTATCACATTATCTTGCAGAACACTGCCTGCAACTTTCATAGCCACTCTTAGGGGAGTGAAATCAATCCCCTTAAGCTGCTGATAAGTTCTAACAGACATTAGACAGTGCGAAGCACCAGTGTCTACAAGAGCCTTGATAGGTTGATTTTGCACCATAAATTCAACCAATCTAAGGGAACAGGAAGAAAAATCAACATTGTTCATGTTGATGGCTTTTCTTTGTCCTTTCTTTTTGCCAAACTTTTGACTGGAAAGGGACAACTGCCTATCTATAAAATTGTTATAGGTAGGAGTCCTGTTTTTTGGACCTATATTTTCTGAAATAAATTTCAGATTGTCCAAATGTGGCACTTCAACTGAGTCGTAGCTGTTTTTTACATAAACCCTAGGTTTAGCAAATTTGTAGCTGTTGACATCAGGATCAGGAGAGATGTAAAGACATTCTTCTGATTGGCCAGATGACATGTTGTCATCCTTCCCTGTGACGTCACTAATGGTGACATCCTCAGAGGCAGAGATGGACTCAACTGCAGGAGCAGGAGTGGCACTTTCTCTGGAGTCAGCACAATTTGCTTTTGAAAAGCAATTAGAGGTGACTTTTTCTGAAGTTTCAGCAATGGCTGAACTTTCAGAGACAGTTTCAATGGAACTGTTGTGAAGAGCTAAAAGGTTAGACCTCTTCAAGCTGTATTGATTTTCTCTGGCTTTCTTTCTCAACTCAGAAAGGCAGCGTTCATCACCAACAGCTGACCCATTGAACTTTGAGAAGGAAGCCCCTGCCAAAAGTCTTGACTTTTCAGGGGCGGAAACTAGTTTTTTGCTAGTTTCCCAAGGAGGGATCCTCCTACATTAGGAGGAAAAGTTTCCACCTTTTCCTTGCACTCAAAATCCAAGTGGTAACCCTTTCTACAGTTTAGACATCTCTCGATGCTGTAGTAGGTATAATCTGGGCAAAGAAACTCGTGATGATCTGCTGCAGGAGAGCACTTGGTGCAGTGCTTTTCTTTGATGGGATTATATCCCTTCCTGCAGTTGATTCCATCCTTCATTTCTGGGTAATTTTGCCTCAGAAATCCAGAATTGGCCCTGCTGGAGTCCCTGCTCCGGCCTCTGGAGGCTGATCTACCTGACCTGTCCTCCGAGGTTCTACTCTGGTAGCCAGAGGACCTTCTAGGAGACCTGCTCTCTGTCCTTCTAGAGGACGGATAGCGGCCAGAGGTATCAGTCTGATCCCTGTTGGAGGATCTGGAGGTCACGAGGTCACGACCTCGAGATTGGGATCTTTCCCTACCTCCATTTCTAGAGTCAGATCTCACACTGGTCCCACCAGTGGATCTTTCTCTGGAAGAATATCTTCCATCAGAGACCTGTCCTCTTCTATAGGACTGGTCTTTGCTCTGGCCTCGAGGCTGATTTCTCATTACCTCAGCCAGGGTCACTGCCAAGAGATGGATGTTATCCGTCTCTATCACAGCCTTGGTGGCCGTGGTCTGTGACCTGGTCTTGGGCCTGGTTCCAGAGGAATGCTCTGTGGAACCTTGACCTTGGTTGACCGCACCGGAGGCCGAGGCCGTCACGGGGTCATGACCTTGGTCATGATTGGAGCTCCCAGCTCCACACTCCTGACCCTTGTTAAGGGGAGTGTTTAGGATACTTCTCCTGACTGTGTCAGGGGAGGCACCCATGACCTCCTGTGACCTTTCCGGGGTCACGAGGTCACCTCTGCTCTGGCCAGCAATAGGTGCATAGGCACCCATATTTGCTGCAGCAGAGGCCTGTGGGGTGGTTTGCCCCAGCTGGTGGTTAACAGCCAAAGGACTGCCACCTGCCTGAGTGGCCTGCAGCTGCAATTGAATTGCAGCCAGCTGCCTTGCTTGCTCAGCTGCTGCAGCCAAAGCATTGGCATGGGCCATGGCAGCAGCTGGGTTAGCCAGCTGGGCAACAGGGGCTACCTGGTGCACAGCAGGGATGAGAATGTCATCCCTTTGCTGGGGGTAGGCCTGGTAGGCCTGATATGGGTTAGCATATCCCTCCAGTGGCATCCCATAGGGATGGAAACCAGTATTCACACTATTGAAGTGGATCTGGTTTACGACCGGGCTCGATCCAACTATTCTCCCGTACTTGAGAGAGCAGTGGAGAGGCCTCTTGATGGTCTCATCCGCAGAGAGGGCCATCTTGTGGATGTCCTCATCTGACATGGGATCACAATCCTCCATTTTCTTCCTCATCAGATCCAATAGGGGCACAGCCACCTCATCTGGAGAGAAGGAGAGAATGGCAGTTCTCCACATCGCGGATCTGGCAGCAGTGTTGGCTGGCACTGCCTCAGGATAGATCTTGTCGATCAACATCCTGGCCATGGTCAAAGGAATTCTCAATTCCTGGTCAGGAGAACGAACCAGCTGGTTCAGCTCCTTCTTCCTATAGACAGTCTTGTCCATATTGACCTCTGTGCTCAACAGATAGTTGGCTATCTGATTGGCATCCATTTCATCCACCATGTGGATGTGTACCTTGCAATATTCGGAGATCAGCTTTCTTAAGCAGTTCTCTGCCATAAATGCAGTGTACTTCCTTTCTCTGGCCAGAGTTTTTAGGCCAGGTAGGGATGATTTCCAGTCAATGATGGTTCTGGCATTGTCGAGAAAGCGACACCTGCTCAGCTCCACATTGTGGTCGGCGTTCTCACCCTTTGAGATCTCAACCTCCCTTCTGGCTCCCTGACCGAGGTTCCTGTTGAAAAAAGTGCGTCCGCACTTTCCAACAATCATGTCAGAGACATTAACCTCAGCCTCCTCACAGAGACGCACAGCATCTTCATATGTGAGGATCTCCCCGAGCTCAAAATCAAATTCCTCCTGTGCCTCCTGCACAGGGGCTATGAGTTTTTCCAGCTCATGCAGAGGTGTGCCTTCACCGGAAGGAAACAGCCTCTGATTGGCATTTCCGGGGACCGTTTGGGTCTTTACCGAGGTTGCCAATAGGGAGAATCGCTTTTTATTCTCATAATCCGCGGCAAAGTGAGCAAAGTTGAAATCAGCCATTTCTAGCACACTATTTCACGTCTTCAAACTCACTAGCTCAGCAGGAAAAGAGGCCTTGACCTGTTGCTTTTGCTTATCAGTGGTATCTACAATCTGCCGGTTTCTGGTCAGATTGGCCCTTCTGATAACTATTTTGGTAGTTCACTATTCTGTTCCGTGAATAGAATAGTGAATGCTAGGCATCTGTTTCAAAAGAATACCTTCATAGGAAGAGAGTTACACAACATGCAGGGTCGCCATGTGAAAAATATGAGTTTGGTTAGAACTCTTGGGTGATTAACCCTTTAACGTTGCGGTTAGAAATAAATTAAATTTATACCTTTGAATAACCAAGTAAATTGCAGGCACCTTTTATAAAAAGTTATTGCATTTCGTTACTGAAGAAAGAAGGTTCAATGTCAGGTAACTCAATTTAATATGAAGATATTGTTTATCCACACACACCGGTACCAAAACAAGCAGTGAGACAGCAGGAAGGACTTTACAAAGTATTTTATTCAGAAAAATACTCAGTACATGCACAATTGCACAGTTGTAAACTACAGTACCAAATAGGCGAACTGGTAAAAATGGCAAGAAGCACAAATTACAAATATCAACCTGTGACTGCAGTTGTATAGCTAAACAAGTAGGTACACACACAAAAAGAGCGAAATATAACAACTCTCAATGGGGTGTAAACTACAGGAGCCAAACTGGCAAGATGGTGAAGGTGAAGAGTAGAGGGATGGGTATGGGCCCAAATCTGCTGCTCAGCGGTACAGAGTCTCTTGTAGACTAGACTGGTACTGGCCAAGTGGTCCCTGCCGCTCTGACCGGCCGGCCTTTTATAGGGGGGCTGGGAGCGGCTAAAAATAGATCAGAGATCTAAATATAGAACGCCAATTCTGGCTGGGACTCCCACACACCTCTACAAGTCTATTTATAGAAGCGCTAATTGAACGCTAATTACTGGGCAGAGCAAAGAATTGTTCAAACTGCCATATCACTAGAATATATACAAGAATATTTAATATGCGGGTTAATATAATACCCGCAGATTATTACAAGGTCCCTTTAAAAAGAATCACTTCTTCTTGTTCCCCTTCTTGTGCCTGGCCTTGACTAGCACAAAGGGGTCCTCCTCCTCCACGCTGTCCATCAGGGCAGCCACGACGTCCTCCTGCGAGACCAGATACCTATCCGGTCCCTCAGCTGTGTCCACCTCCATGGGAACAGCTTCAGAGCTGGCCGGATGGCCAGCTGCAGCTTCAGGCAGCTTCTCCTCTGGCCGCGCAGCACCAGGCCGCGCGGCATCCTCCGGCAGGGGGGCAGCTTCAGAGCTGACCGGCAGGCCAGCAGCTTCCCCAGTGGCAGCTTCTCCACACACTCTCCCGGCAGGGTCCTCTCCCATCATATCCTCCAGGGTCCGCAGCACAGAGCTGCACTCGTCCCTGGCCTGCCAGAAGTTGTTGATGTTGACCCTGGCCCCGTCCAGCAGCTCCCTCATGGAGGACTCGGGCAGGGTGGTAGTCTCCACGAAGACTCCGGACTCGTCCTCTGTGACCTTAGCCACCTCCTCGACCTCGAGGCTAACCTCTTCTTGAGAGGGAGGGTACAGCGTGGCCAAGGTGGTGATGGTGGTCTTGATCTTGTACTGCGTGAAGGCCCGCAGGTTGACCGCCAGCCGCAAGGGGGAGTCCTCCCCCATCTTCCTGCAGCCCAGCGCCAGGGTGTAGAGCAGGTGCCCCATGTAGACCCTGGTGTGCAGCTGGGTGGCGGAGAAGGTGCTGGATACCACGTAGGAGCTGTAGTGCTGCTGCTCCCAGTGGCTGATGAAGTTGAGCCGGCTCCAGAAGCTGGGGTGGGCCGTCCCGTCCTCCTCCTCGGTGAAGAGGCAGATGGGGCAGAGGATGAGGCCATGGCCTCTCTCCCAGAAAGGCCGGAAGACGTCCCCCATCATGCCATCAAACAGGGCAGGGTGCCTGAGGTCTTGAATGAAGACCGGCACCTTCCTGCTGTACTTGTCCATGGCTGGATACAAGTAGATGGCGGGCTCGGAGGCAGGGTGGGCTGTGAAGCCTACCCTAGGTATGGTCTCCATGCCATACAGCCTCTCAGCCACGAGGCCAACCTCGTTAGAAGTCGAGGCCTCGCAGATAACCGGGCTGCCCCTGGGATTCCACTCCCTAGGGCACTGCTGATGCAGATCAGCTATCCGGTTGAACCTGTCCTGATCATACAGGGCCAGGTACTGGGCCACTTGCTGGCCCCTGCACCTCTTGGCCAACACTGGCTCATACCTGAGCCTAGGCCAGACTCCTCCCAGGAGAAAAGGTGCAGGTACTCCTAGATAGGCGTCTCCATCCCGGCCATCAGCCAGGTAGAAGTGGGAGGGGTTCTCCTGGAACTGGTCCTCCATGGCGCAGATCCGAAGGTCGTCTTCACAGGGCTGCCTGCCCTTCAAGCAGGTGTCGGGCAGGACTGCCTCCCTGTGGAACCTCTCCAGCCGGTTGTGCTTGGTACAACCACAGGCCTGCCCCCCAATTGTGAGGTGAGAGGCAGCCTTGAGCTGGGGCAGCAGCAGCATCCTCGGATGAGAGATGGCCTCCTTAGGCAGCTGCTGTGTGGGATCCAGTAGGTCGGGCTGATCCAGCCTACCCAGAATGTGGATAGACCGGGTCGGGTGGTTTATGTCATGTGACACCCTATCAGCAGAGTACTCCTGGGGGAAACTAATTTCGTCATCACCCCATTTGTACATCACCTTTCCGTCCTTGATCTGGTAATTGCCATTGGGCAACATCTCCGGAGAGATAAGCCGCTTACCAGAGACGGTCAGCGTGATCTGGTGGCCCTTGGTGCTGGGTACTGTGGATTTCAGGTGCACATTTGCGGCACCTGCTCCGGACCCTGCTCCAACATGCTTTCTAGCATGGGCCTCCAGTTTGGATTGATGTTTAGGAACATCTTTCCAACCTCCGACCTTCTGGTGCTTGTTAGCACCAGATCCGCCTGACAGGTGCTTGGCTGCACCTGTCCCGCCTGACTGGTGCTTCCTAGCACCAGTCCCGCCTGACTGGTGCCCCTTGGCACCAGTCCCGCCTGTCTGGTGCTTTACAGCACCAGACCCGCCTGTCTGGTGCTCCTCAGCACCAGACCCGACTTTGCTGTTGAGGCGATCCCTCAGATCCTGCATTTTTGCCACCTTTGGCGCAGGATCAGATCCAGCCTCTTCAGCCTGCCTCTTCCTATCGGCCCGCACCCTGCGGTAATGCCGCCTGCGCTTCTCCTTGCTACCAGAAACTTTCTGGTCAGCAATTGTGGAGGCCGAATTTTCCTTCTCCTCCTCCTGCCTGGCCTTGGGTGAACAGGTGGGAGGGTCCGCAAGGACCTGCTTGTCTCCCACCTTGCTTGAGTCCACCCTCTCCTTGGAAGCTCCCAGCTTTCCGTGGAGGCTGAGGCCGAGGTTGGGCTTGCCCTCCTTCCTGGGCACAGCCGCTGGCCAGCTCTCCTCAGGCAGTGAGTGAGCAGCCACCTCCTTCTCCCTCCAGGCAGGTCGCACCGGAGCCAACTGGGGCCGGTCAACCTGCTTGTTAGCCTTGGTGCTGGAATGCAGCACAGGCCTGGTGTCCTTGGTGTAGGACTCCACCTTGGAGGACTTCTTGGCAGAAGAGGACATGGTGAGGCAGTGAGAGAGATTAGGGAGATGATACCAATGTGGCTGGTACAATCAGACTGACTGTTGAACCATGTGCCACATATATATATCCCTCCCCCCCTCTCTTT
>Ga0208594_1000276_pt1 | contig 13227 bp, 10 predicted proteins | sample LakMenEpi14Sep10_FD_150699 | JGI IMG/M metagenome (GOLD analysis project Ga0208594, IMG submission 150699) | Freshwater microbial communities from Lake Mendota, WI - 14SEP2010 deep hole epilimnion (SPAdes) | ecosystem: Environmental > Aquatic > Freshwater > Lake > Epilimnion/Euphotic zone ...
GCGCGGTGTCGACAAAGTGCATGTTTGGGGCACTGGTGCTGCGAGCCGCGACTATCTCTATGTCAGTGACGCTGCAGCGGCAATCGTGCTTGCAGCCGAGTTGCATGATGGCACTGAGCCACTCAACCTTGGCAACAATCGGGAAATCACCATCCGCGAAACTGCTGAGACCATCGCACGGGTCGTCGGATTCGACGGCGACTTGGTGTGGGACTCGAGCAAGCCCGATGGCCAGCCGCGACGCCGCGTCGATGCGTCACGCGCAGAATCCACCATCGGCTGGCATGCGAGCACGTCATTCGAAGACGGCCTTCGCGAGACGGTCGCGTGGTACCTCGCTCATCGTGCGATTGCCGAAGCGGCACCACGCTGACGTGAGCTTGCCCCCGCCGCAGTTTCCACCGCCCGACCCGCAGCGCGATCTGCCGTACGCAGAGGCACAACCCAGCGGGAGACGCTCACGCAAACAGGAACGCACAGAATCCGCGCGACGGGACGAACCGCGGATTCCTTTTGAACTACACCGACCGTCGCGCCGATTTCCGTCCACTCCGCCATTCGTGGTGAGCAATCTGCTGATTGCAATCAACGTCGGCCTCTTCATTTGGATGACGCTCGGCGAAGTGGGATCGGTGATGTTTGGCAGCACCGAGAGTGACCGCACGATGTCCTTTGTCATCTCACGGGTGTTTTTGGAGCAGGGCGAGTGGTACCGACTCATTTCCTGTGGCTTCGTGCACTTCGGCGTCATCCATGTCGGGTTCAACATGCTGCTGCTCTATCAACTGAGCCGTCTCGTTGAGCCGGTCATCGGGTCGTTTCGATTCTCGTTGTTGTATTTCGCCTCGCTGCTCGGCGGTTCACTCGGTGCATTGCTCTTGTCGCCGAATGCAGCGACTGGCGGAGCGTCGGGCGCAGTATTCGGTCTGATGGCAGCCAGTGTCGTCGGCGTCGGGCAACGTGGCGTCAACCCGCTGCGCACCGGACTTGGAGTCACCTTCGCCATCAACGTGCTGTTCACACTCGCGGTGCCTGGCGTGTCGGTCGGCGGACACTTCGGCGGTGCAGCAGTCGGCGCACTCGTCGGTGCGCTCTCACTAGCACCGCGCTCATGGCGCGTACCGTCCTGGGCAAGCGTCGTGGTTCCGCTCGCAGCGAGCGCAGCATGCGTCGCCGTTGCCGTCGCATTCGTAGTCGGATGAACGCGTCCACCACCGTGAAAATGTCCGTGCTGGCGTCCACCACCGCCCCAGTCGAAACGACCCGTCCCGACGTCGAGCGCATTCCGCAGACGGGTGAACCCGAGTGTGCGCACATTGTGAAGACGAACGGCGACGAGTCGGCTGCTGCCAAAGTGCTGCAGGCGCGCATCGAAGGCACTCCCCTCGAGGCGTTGTGCGGTCACCGTTGGGTTCCTTCCCGTGACCCCAAGCAACTGCCGCTGTGCGCGAAGTGCAAGGACATTTACGATACGTACCGTGCGTTCAACGACGGTCTGAATGAAACGCCGAGCGACTAGCAAACATTGCGCGACCTAGGAAGCGCAGGCGACTAGCGAAAGTCACGCGAGGCCATGCGAATCGGCACGCGCAACTCGGTGAACTGCTCCCCGATCACGTTGACCACACCTTCGGCGTACTCCACGCGACCGCGTACGAGTAACGCACTCGCCCGCCGCAACACTTCCGCGTGGCGCACCCAGCAACCGCGCGAGCACAGCACATTCATCAACCCCGTCTCGTCTTCGAGGCTGAAGAACGTGGTGCCCTTGGCAGTCATCGGTCGCTGACGGTGAGTCACCACACCGGCGATGAGCACGCGCGCCTCGCGTTCGCGGGCGGCAAGTTCGTTCAGTTCTCGCGCGGTGAGCACGCCGAGCTCGCGCAATGAGTCGCGCAAGAACGTGGTCGGATGCCCTTCCGGCGATACGCCGGTCGCCCACAAATCAGCGACTGCTTCTTCGACCGGCTGCATGCCCGGCAAGTGCGGCGTCGATGTGGTGACGACACCAGCCAGCCGATCAGGCGACGACTCCACGACGGCGCCGGCGTTCCACAGCGCGGTGCGCCGCGACAGGTCGAATGACTCACCAAACACCCCGGCGGTGGCGAGTGCTTCAAGTTGCTTCACGGAGATGCCCGGCACGCGACGTACGAGATCTTCGACGTCGTTGAAGGGCCGCGCCACTTCGATGCGCTTGGCGAGATCGTCACCAATACCGCGCACCGAAGCGACACCGAGGCGCACGGCAAGACCACCGGTCGACTGCGCATCCGGCTCGAGCCACGCGCCGGCACGCGATGCGTTGATGTCGGGCGTGCGCACCACCACACCGTGGCGTCGCGCATCCTGCACCAGCGTGTGTGGAGACCAGAACCCCATGGGTTGTGAGTTGATGAGTGCGGCACAAAAGATTGCCGGCTCGTGCAACTTGATCCATGCCGATGCATACACGAGGTAGGCGAAGCTCACCGAATGACTCTCGGGGAAGCCATAGTTGGCGAACGCCGCCATCTTGTCGTAGATCTCATCGGCAATCTCACCAGTGATGCCGCGCTGCGCCATGCCGGCGAACAACCGATCACGCAACCGTGTCATACGTGCCCGCGAACGCTTCGACCCCATCGCCTGACGAAGTTCGTCGGCTTGCGCCGGCGTAAAGCCGGCGACATCGATGGCCATCTGCATGAGTTGTTCTTGAAAAAGCGGCACACCGAGCGTCTTGCCGAGACTGTTCTCCAGCAGCGGGTGCAGATAGGTGACCGGCTCTTGCCCATTGCGACGCCGGATGTACGGGTGCACCGACCCGCCCTGGATTGGCCCTGGGCGGATGAGCGCGACTTCCACGACAAGGTCATAGAACCGACGTGGCTTCAAGCGCGGCAATGTCGACATCTGCGCGCGCGACTCCACCTGGAAGACACCGACACTGTCGGCACGGCACAGCATGGCGTACACCTCGTCTTCTTGTGGAATCTCCGCCAGGTCGATGCGCCGACCACGAAACTCAGCGACGTAGTCGATGGCGCGATGCAGCGCCGAGAGCATGCCGAGGCCAAGCAAGTCGAACTTGACGAGGTTCACCGCCGCGCAGTCGTCTTTGTCCCACTGCAACACGCTGCGACCAGGCATGGTTGCCCACTCCACCGGACACACTTCGCTGACGGGTCGGTCGCAGATCACCATGCCGCCCGAGTGAATGCCAAGATGGCGCGGCGCGTCTTGCACACGTTGCGCCAACTGCACCACCAAATCTGGAACGGTCACTTCACGCTGGTCTTTGACCGGACTCCACGAATCGAAGCGACGACTGAACGCGTCTTGATCAGCGGCGCAATAGCCGAGCGCACGCGACATGTCGCGCACGGCAGAACGTGCGCGGTAGGTGATGACATTGGCAACTTGCGCGGCGCGCAGGCGGCCGTACCGCTCGTACACGTACTGGATGACTTCTTCGCGACGGTCACTTTCGATATCGAGGTCGATATCGGGTGGTCCGTCGCGCTCGGCGGACAAGAACCGCTCGAACAACAAGCCGAGCGAAACTGCATCAGCCTTGGTGATACCGAGTGAGTAGCACACGGCACTGTTCGCCGCGCTGCCGCGACCCTGGCAGAGGATGTCGTTGCGTTCGCAGAACTGCACGATGTCCCACACCACGAGGAAGTAACCAGAAAAACCGAGTTGCTCGATCACCTCGAGTTCGTGGTCGATGGTGCGCCACGCCCGCGAACGCAGCGACAGGTCTTCGTGTGCACCAAGCGGACGCTCGCCGTAGCGACGCCGACCGCCTTCTGCGACAAGACGGCGCAAGAACTGAATCTCTGATAGCCCGTCGGGACACGGATACGGCGGCAAGCGCGGCGCGATGAGCGACAAGTCGAATGCGGCAGCACGACCAATTTCGGCGGCACGCTCCACCACGCCCGGATAGCGGGCGAAGCGACGATGCTGTTCTGCTGCACTGCGCAAACACGCACCAGCCGCAGGTGGTAGTCGTGGGTCGAGTTCGTCGAGGCTGCAGCGATGGCGCACCGCGGCAAGCGCGCAGGCCAGCGAATGGTCGGCGGGCACGGCGTACGACACGTCGTTGGTGGCGACGACGTCGACGTCGCAGTCGGCGGCGAGTGCAACGAGTGCGTCATTGCGCCACATGTCGAGTGGGTCACCGTGGTTCCACACTTCGACGAGTACACGATCACGACCGAACACGTCAATCAACAACTGCAGCGTGCGACGCGCTGCCGCCGGACCGAGCTCGTGCAATGTGCGCGCCAACGGGCCTTCGTGCGCGCCGGTGAGCACAAAACACTCACCACTCACACGTTGCGCGAGCGACTCGACGTCGAAGACAGGTTGTGACTTCGACCCGCGGAGCTGGCCGTCGGTCAACGCCTGCGACAACGCGACGTAACCAGATGGCCCATCGGCGATAACGACGAGTTCGCCATTGACACGGTGGTCTCCGCCATGGTCAGCGTTGCCACACGAGATTTCGGCACCAAACACTGTGCGCACACCCGCTTCGCGCGCCGCCTGCGCAAAGCGCACCACACCATAAAAACCGTGTCGATCGGTGAGCGCGAGTGCGCCGAGCCCGAGTTGGCTGGCTACTTCAACGAGTCGTTCAGGTGACGACGCACCATGCAAGAACGAGAACTGCGAGCGGCAATGCAACTCGGCATAGCCGTTGGCATAGCCGTTGGCACAGCCGTTGGAGCGACCGTCGACTGGGCGAGTGACGTTACGGGGTGAAGCAGACGACACTCACTCACGATAGCGAACATATGTTCGCTCAGCGATTGTGAGTCCGCCGCGCAACCCGACGTCGGCCACGACCAACGCCTCTGCAAACGAAAACCACCGCGCCAGCGGGCTCTCGCCCTCACCAGGATGCGGATCCTCGTCACCGGCAAGCAACAGATACCGAAGGTCGAAGTGACGATGCCCCCGCGGACCGGGGTGAACATCGACATGAATGAGTTGCGGGCCGTCGTGCGGGTGCGCAACCACGAGACCGAGTTCTTCCACCGACTCGCGCAGCGCGGCCGCAGCCGGCTCTTCGCCCGTGTCGATGTGTCCGCCAGGTTGTAACCACAGACCGAGTCGCTTGTGCACGTGCAACGCGACGCCACGGCGACCGACGACGATGGCGGATGCCGTCACATGCCGCACATCAGTGTGCTCGTCAAACGGGTTGGCAAGAGTCGGCACGACCTCGAGGAACTCGACAATCGACTCACGCTCACGATCATCGACGGGCGTGGCGAGCGCGAAGTGCGAACACAACTCACTTGCCGTGCGCGGAGTGCTGGCGACCACGGCAGACAAGGTAGTTGTCAGGCATAGATGGCAGCGAGTCGCCACGTTCGCTGCTCGAGCACGACCACCATCGCCTGCGACCCACCGTTTGGTTGTCGCACCAACATCTGTAGCCGCACCGCACGGCGCGCCCGACGCGAATCCCACCATCGCTCTTCGACAGGCCATGGCCCAGCCCACGCGACCACATCGAAGGTGTCGTGGTTGATGCACACGCTCACAGGATCGGCACTCATCGCGTGCCGTGCATCAACCGACACCGTGCGCCCGAGCGCATCAAGCAGACGAACCTGCGGAGCGTCTGCTGCAGTATCAAAGACAAGCGACGGCACTGGCGACGGCAACGCGCCACGCCACTGCCCCGTCGCAAGATCGACTGCATCACCGGCAGTTCGTCGCTCGAGATCCACTGCGTCACTGCGCACAAACTGAAACGTGCGCGCTGGGTCGCGATCACCGCGCCACGCTGGCACCGTCACTGAGTCGGCGCCGTTCATATCGGCCACCCGTCGCACCGCACGCTGGGCGTGGCGGTCGCCATCACGCACACCACCCCACAACGCTGACTGCCGACCCGCATTCACGATGAGTTGTTCAGGTGACAAACGCACCATCACCACACCGCTCGTCGGTGCGTCGTGGAGAATCCATGCATCGAGTTGCCAACGCAAACTTTCGATCACCGCTCGCACCGAGAATCCCTCGGAGCGGTACCACATTCGCTCGCTGCGTTCACCGTGATCGGATTCGATCACGATGTGCAGTCGCACCATCGATAGTCCCTGTGTGTCCAGATGGTCAATCAACCGCGCGGCCAACCCGTCTGCCGCATCGACTACGGCGTCACGCGATTCAACTGGCCCATCAAACTGCAGCACGCAGACGCGATCAGGCGGTGGCTCACTTGCCAACGGTGGATGGCGGTCGAGCCCCCGTGACAATCGTGAGAGATCGCGCCCGAACGCACCGAAGCGAGCGACGAGATGTGATTCGTCGAGTGCGGCGACATCGCCAAATCGATACAGTCCGAGACGCTCCAGCAACGACACCACGTCGCGATACGACGCGATGTCGTCGGCACCCGGAACGCCAGCACCGACCGCACCGATGACCTCGACACAGTCGACCAACGAGCGCACCGGAGCGACGGCGAGCCAGCGAGACGATTCGTTGGCGGGCACGACGACTGGTTCACCCGCACGAAGCCCATGCTGCGCTGCGATGCCGGCAGCAAGACGACCGTCAGCGATACCGATACCGAATGCAGCGTGCACCGCATCACCCGCGGTCGAGTGCACCGCATCACCCACGGCCGCGTGCACGAGCGTTGCCAACGCATTGTCACCGCCGACGTAGCGCGACGGCCCGCGCGTTGCAACAACGAGCACACCAGGTGCGGTGACTTCGACGAGCGGTGCGTGTGTGCCGACTGCACGAACAATCGGCTCGAATGCACTGCGTGCACTGCGACCGAACGCGGATGCGAACGTCGACCAGTGCGGAAACTGGACGACTACGACACGCGTGGGGATGTCGAGCATGGCGACGACGCACCTGACGAAGTCGGGCACGGCAACGTGATGGTTCGTTCGCGCGGCGAAACACACCGCCGACCATTGACGCGCACGTGCACGGTGCGCTGCGTGATGTGTGAGCCGCCGTGCTCGATTCCTGACCATGCGACGGTCTCGGCACAGACATCGAGATCTTGAGCGAACACGTTTGACAAAACCGACGACGACGCTGACGACAAAACCGACGACGAAGTCGACAACGTCAACGTCGGCAGTTCGACCACGATCAACACCGACTGTCGAGCCATGATGCGCGTCTGCAGACGCCGGGCATCGTTTGCGCTCAGCGAGGCAGGCGGTGCGACAATCAGCACGTCAAAGCCCTCGACGAGCGCAGCGACGGTGGTGACCCACTCGCGGCTGGCGCGCGGTGGTTGCGCGAGCACGATGCGTTCGACGGCGACGCCAGCCTCAACAGCAGCAGCGATGCCGAGATTCGGCACGTCAACAACGGCCAACCACGAACCTGCGCGCGTGGCGGCGGCACTCAACGCAAGGGCCGTGCTCAACGCGGCATCGCCCATGCAGGCAACGGTGCGGCCGCGCACCAACCCCCCTTCGGCAAACAGGTCGGCAAGCGGGGCAACAACAGGCAACGGGGCGCGCAGCGTGGGGGCGCCGAGACGAGTTCGCAGGTCGGTGGTCACCCCCTCACCATAGCGAACAGGTGTTCGCCCCAACACAGGACGCCTCTCTGCACCGAATCGCGGGCGGGTCGGACGGGTCGGGGCGTGACGGGCCAGGACGTGCGGTGTCGCAGGTGAGGCTTGGCGTGCAGTGCCGTGCCGAAGCGGCACCCTTGGGCGGGGCTACTGAGCGAGGTGCAGCAAGCCGTAGACGAGCGACTCTTCAAGCGCGCGCCACGAGGCTTCGATGATGTTTGGTGACACACCGATCGTGGTCCATGTGCGATCACCATCGGTGGCATCGATCAACACGCGCGTGACGGCACCAGTCGCCGACGACGAATCCAAAATGCGCACTTTGTAGTCGGTCAGGTGCACGCGGGAAAGTTGTGGATACTTCTTCATCAGACAGGCGCGCAGCGCCGAGTCAATCGCATTGACCGGACCGTTGCCTTCTGACGTGTGCACTTCGCGTTGTTCGCCGATCCACACCTTGACGGTGGCTTCCGTGGTGAACGTGCCGTTGGTCGATTCGTCGGTGATGACGCGCATCGATTCCACGTTGAAGAACTCTTGCTGCCAGCCAGTGGCGCGACGCATCAACAACTCCAGCGACGCATCCGCCGCTTCGAAGTGGTAACCCTCAAACTCAAGACGCTTCAGTTCATCCAAGATTGCACTCAGCACTGCCCCGTCGGCCTTCAAACCCAGCTCTTCGGCTTTCATCGCAATCGTCGCGCGACCAGCCATCTCTGAGACCAAGAAGCGCGTGCCGTTGCCCACGAGATCGGGCGACACGTGTTCGTACGCATCCTTCGCGCGCGCAATAGCTGACACATGCAAGCCGGCTTTGTGCGCGAACGCCGACGCGCCGACGTAAGGCGCCTGCGGATTGAGCGGACGATTCAGCACTTCAGCAACGTGGTTGCTCACCGCGGTGAGACGGTCGAGACGACCCTCGGGCAGACAGGTGTATCCCATCTTCAACTGCAGGTTCGGGATGATTGTCGTCAGATTCGTGTTCCCAGTGCGCTCACCAAGACCATTGAGCGTGCCCTGCACGTGGCGCACACCGGCGCGCACCGCGGCGAGCGAGTTGGCTACCGCGCAACCCGTGTCGTCGTGGCAGTGGATGCCGATGATTGCATCGTTGCCGACGTGCTTGGCGACAGCAGCAACAATCGACTCCACTTCGTGCGGCAACGAACCGCCATTGGTGTCGCACAACACGAGGTGCGTGGCACCGTTGACAACCGCGGCTTCCAGCACACGCAGCGAGAACTCCGGATTGCGCTTGTAGCCGTCGAAGAAATGCTCGAGGTCAACCATCACCATTCGTCCGTGGCTGCCGAGATACTTCACCGAGTCGGCGACCATCGCCACACCCTCGTCAAGCGTGGTCTGCAGCGCGGTTTCAACGTGGTAATCCCACGACTTGGCAACGATGCACACCGCCGATGTTTCGGCGTTGATCAGGTTGCGCAACGTGGTGTCGTCATCGACTTTTCCGGCAGGGCGACGCGTGCTACCGAACGCCACGAGGCGCGAGGTGGTGAGCTGCAACTCTCGCTTGGCGCGGGCGAAGAACTCTTCGTCCTTCGGGTTGGCGCCGGGCCAACCGCCCTCGATGTAGTGCACGCCGAGATGATCCAGTTGCTCAGCGATGCGCAACTTATCGACGACGCTGGCTGACACGCCTTCCACTTGCATGCCGTCGCGAAGCGTGGTGTCAAACACCTCCACATGGTTGGCGGGGAGCACGAGTCGGGTGGTCATGGGTTTACGACAACTCCCTTACGCGAGCTCGCACCAGTGGGAGTACTTCTTTTCTTGACCGCGCACGGCGCGACGGTAGGCCTGGCCGATTGCCATCGTCATCGGGCCGGGGCACGGGATCGGCCGATTGTCCACTTCGCGCACCGAACCGACTTCGGCAGCGGTGCCGCAGACGAAGATTTCTTCGGCGATGTAAAGGTCGCTGCGCGCGATGTTGTCGACGCGAATATCAAAGCCGAGGTCGTTCGCAATCGTCATCACGCTATTTTGCGTGATGCCTTCGAGCGCGCCGGCAGACAGCGGCGGGGTGAGAATCTTGCCGTTGCGCACAACGAAAATGTTCTCACCCGTGCACTCAGCCACGAGACCATTCGGCGCGAGCATGATTGCTTCGTCATAACCGGCTTTCAATGCCTCGACTTTTGCCAACGACGAGTTGACGTAGTTGCCGACGGTCTTGGCAGCTGGCGGCATGATGTTGTGGTCGTGGCGCGTCCATGATGAAATCTTGGCGCGCACACCCTTTTCCAACGCATCATCACCGAGGAACGCGCCCCACGGCCAGCAGGCGATGGCGACATCTACCTTGCACGGCAGCGTGTTGAGACCCATCTCGCCGTAGCCGTAGTACGCCAGCGGTCGCACGTAACACGATGCGAGACCTGTCGAACGAACGGTTTCCTTCGTCGCAGCAACGAGTTCATCCACCGAGTACGGCATCGGCATGCCAAGAATCTGCGCGCTGTTGTGCAAGCGCTTGATGTGATCGGTGAGTCGGAAGATCGCCGGACCCTTGTCAGTTTCGTAGGCGCGAATGCCTTCAAATGTGCCAGTGCCGTAATGCAGCGTGTGCGTGAGCACGTGGACTTTGGCGTCTGCCCAATCCACGAGCGATCCGTTCATCCAGATCTTGGGTGTCGTCGTGATCGGCATCAGGGCCCCCTGCGGTGCTGTTTGACGCTATCTGTGCAGACGGCGGCAGAGTTCGTCGCCGACAGCGATGGTCGCTCCTGACGGTGCGTCAACGCATGCGGCACGAATCTTGTCGGCCGCCGCCGATTCACCGAGATGATCGAGCATCAACGCTGCCGAGAGAATCGCCGCAACGGGGTTCGCGACACCCTTGCCGGCGATGTCGGGTGCCGAGCCATGCACGGGCTCAAACATCGACGGCCCTGTGCGAGCCGGGTTCAAGTTGGCCGACGACGCAAGACCGATGCCGCCGCTCACCGCGCCACCCAGGTCGGTGAGGATGTCGCCGAACAAGTTGTCGGTCACGATCACGTCGTAGCGGTGCGGGTCTTGCACGAAATAGATGCACGCAGCATCCACATGGTTGTAGGCGGTGGCGACGTCGTTGTACTCGGCGGCCACTGCATCGAAGGTTCGCTGCCAGAGGTCGCCGGCAAACGTGAGCACATTCGTCTTGTGCACGAGCGTGACGTGCTTACGCGGGCGCTTACGCGCCAGCTCGAAGGCGTAGCGAACGCAACGCTCCACACCGTGCCGGGTGTTGACACTGCCCTGTGTTGCAACTTCGTTCGGCGTGCCTTTGCGCAGCACTCCACCTTCACCGACGTACGGCCCTTCGGTGTTCTCGCGAATCACGACAAACTCATGCGGCTTGGAGTGGCCAGGTGCCGTACCAGCGAAGGGTCGTTGATTGATGTAGAGGTCAAGACTGAATCGCAGCTTGAGCAAGAGTCCGCGCTCAATCACACCAGGTGGCACGCCAGGCGAGCCAACCGCACCGAGCAGGATGGCGTCGAATCCGCGCAGCGTGTCGAGGGTTTCATCGCTCAACACCTCACCGTCGCGCAGATACCGCGCACCGCCGAGGTCGAAGAATGTCGTGTCGAGCTCGACTCCCGCCGCGCGCACCACCTTGAGTGCTTCGGCGAGTACTTCTGGGCCGATGCCGTCGCCGCCGATTACTGCCACGCGGTGCGAAGCCGTTCGCGCAGCGCGGGATGCGACACCGTTCACTTCATTCAGGCTACGGAAGCACCAGAAGTTCATCTTCTGAACACCACGCATCGGTAACCTGACTGCGTGCCGAAGCATCGCGTGTCTGCCGTCGCCCTTGAGCGCCTGAAGGCTGAGCACCTCGACCTCACGACCCGAGGTCGCATCGAGGTTGCCCAACGCATCGGGCGTGCCCGCGAGATGGGCGACCTCAAGGAAAACGGCGACTACCACGCCGCCAAAGACGAACAGGGCCACATGGAGGCTCGCATCCGCCAGATCGAAGCGATCCTTGAAGATCATGAGATCGTCGAGGCAGTCAACGATGGCAAGGTGGCCATCGGGTGCATCGTGACGATCCTCTACGACGGCGACTCCCCCGACCAGGCGGAGCGATACCTCATCGGCCACATGGAAGAAAAGCCGAGCGACCCGACCGTCAGCGTGATGAGCCCCAAGTCTCCGCTCGGCGCCGCGTTGCTCGGCGCGGGTGCCGGCGAAAAAGTGAAGTATCAGGCGCCGAACGGCATGCTCTCGGTCAAGGTGGTCAGCGTGGAGGCTGGCAGCTGACGTGATTCGTCGTACTCACCCCGCCCGTGACGGGTTCCCGGAGGGGCACGAAGTTGAACTCATCGGTCGCGGCCGCACCTTCGTGCGCGAAGTCGCCGGGCCCCGCGGGGCGCCGACGCTCATCTTGTTGCACGGCTGGACTGCCACCGCCGACCTCAACTGGTTCACGTGCTTCGATGCACTCGGCGAGCACTTCCGTGTGCTCGCCCCCGACCATCGCGGTCACGGCAAAGGATTGCGACCAGCGAAAGGTTTCCGCCTCGAAGATTGCGCCGACGACGTCGCTGCCATTGCTGATGTCTTCGGGGTCGGCACGTTCATCCCGGTCGGCTATTCGATGGGTGGCGCAATCGCGCAGCTCGTCGCTCAGCGTCACGAGCAGCGAGTGCGCGGTCTCGTGCTGGCAGCCACGTCCGGATATTTCGCTTCTTCACGCGACGAGCGCCTCAACTTTCTCGGTCTCACCGGGCTGGCTCGCTTGTCGCGCTTGACCACCGCCCAAGCCCGGTCGTGGGTGACCGAACAGATCTACTTGCAGCGCAAGACGCATTCGCTTGCCGACTGGGCCGTGCGACAAATTGCGAGTCACGACTGGCGCCACATTCTCGAGGCTGGCAGCGCGATTGGTGACTTTGATTCGCGATCGTGGCTGAACGAGGTGAAGGTGCCCGGCGCGATGATCATCACCACCAATGACAAGGTCGTATCGCCACAGCGCCAAGAAGAACTTGCGACGGCGCTCGCGATACCGACGGTGACGCACCGAGTGGATGCTGGTCACGACGCCGTGTTCGCGGCACGTGATCGCTTCGTGCCGCTCCTGCTCGATGCGTGCCAGCACGTGGTGCGTCGCTCCGTCACCGTCTAAGCGACGTATCGCTTCGGAGGATTTCATCGCCCGGAGGAATCGTCGTCGCCAGCAGTGTCAACCGACGTCTTGATCGCGTCGCGCCACAGTTGTTCGACTGCGTCAGCCAATGAGCCCTTGGCATTGCCTGGATCAGTAATCACTTCTTCGGGCGTATCGGCAAAGCGCAGCACCGAACCGACACCGGCGTCACCGACGACAACGAGCAGTCGCACCCTTCGGCGGCGCGGGTGCACGCTTGGCGGCATGTCGTCGTCGTTGCCATCGTCGACTGGAGCCGCCCAACCGCAGGTGAGCACTGCTGCGGCGTCGAACATGCGTGCAATCGCGCTGCCGCGCGCTTCGAGCAACTCGTACACGTCACCGTGCTCAGCGAGAAAGGAAATGCGCAGCGCCCCGTCGGCTTGATGTTCTACGCCGAGGGGGTCGACGATATTGATGCCGTAAAGACGGGCTCGCTTCAGGTCGAAACCCGAGAGTGAAAGGTTGAGGCTGTGCTCGACGCAGGTCGCCAGGGCGACTGGTG
>Ga0208594_1000281_pt1 | contig 13164 bp, 20 predicted proteins | sample LakMenEpi14Sep10_FD_150699 | JGI IMG/M metagenome (GOLD analysis project Ga0208594, IMG submission 150699) | Freshwater microbial communities from Lake Mendota, WI - 14SEP2010 deep hole epilimnion (SPAdes) | ecosystem: Environmental > Aquatic > Freshwater > Lake > Epilimnion/Euphotic zone ...
TGGATCCAAAGTATTGGCTAACACATGGTCCAGGCCGCATCATTACCAACGAGTGGAATGATACTCAATCCATTATGGATAACAATAGGGCCGCACAGAATTCCATCTCTTCTAAAGATGTTACCGATGCACTCATTCAGCTATATAAGTGCGGTATTAGTATTGATCAGCTTATTGAGTCTGGACAGATTACTACTCTCAACATTGGTGCGGCACCTAATTCATCCTCCAATCAATTGGTTCCAAGGTTGGATCAAACGATAGGTGATGGTCATAGTGCGGGAGTGGGGTATGGAGAGTCCTCATACGGTCTCAAGGAAACCAACAGATCAAAGGAATCCGGCCATAGAGCAGCAGAGTCCTCATGGGGGCAAAAGGAAACCAACGGTACAAAAGAAACTAGCGGAAGATCAACTGAGTCCTCATACGGCTCAAAGGAAACTAACGAGTCAAAAGTTTCAAACGATTCACCTACTTCTACATTTCATAACCCAACCTCCAACCCATCTAACCATCTACCTGTTAATCGTAATAACAAATCATATAATTATACTAATACTCCACCACCTAAATTATTAGTAGATAATAAGCCTATCGAGATAGTTGATAGTATTGATGATTATGTTGCACCAGGGTTGGAACCTGTGGTGAAGAAGAAAGGGAAGATCGTCAGGACTCCCAAGGTTCTTGGGAAAAGGGAGCCATTCCCACCTCCAGGTTTACAGGAGCATTTAGATCGAGTAGCAGAACAGGACGATGGTGATCCAACGGATTGGTCGGATACTATGGGAGCATCTGAGGATAGTTCTAAGGTATCTGAAGATGATTTAGATGAATCGGATGTATATTCCCAGGAGAGTTTGGGTACTTCTGAAACTGGAGAAAGAGGTCCTGTAAGTAATAGAAAATCTAAAAGACCTATTGAATTCACTCATGATAGAAATTACGATGGTCCGAAGATTGAAAAGGTTTCAATCATGAAGGTTGATCCTAAGTCAGTTCCGGTAGTTGTTCCAGAATGTCCTGAGAAGAAAGGAGTTAACAACTTACCTCCTACGAATGCCGATATTGCTCGTAAGCAGCATCAGCAGAAGAATGAAGAGATGGAAGAAGGGTTAGTTGTATTGGAAACACTACCCGATGGACTTAGGGAATTTTTATCTAGGAAAGGTATCGTATGATTAAGAAGGTATTGTTGATTTGGGCTTTACTAGGTTCTGCCTGTTATGCTCAATCGGTGAATCAAGATTCAGCAGCATTTGCTCATGCACAACGAGAAGCTAACCTACAAGCTTCTAGAGAAAGAGTAGGTCACTTCTTAGGTATTGCACCTGGATGTAGATTTTCAGGAGTAGGTTCTTCTAATTCAGTAGCACAGCCGAATCATTGCACAACACGCAAGTATCGGCTCGTAGCCAGAGCGTATGCGATTGGCCGAAGTGGGAAGGTGTATTGGTCGGCACATTACAGATAGGGGATAAGTGATGGGTGATTTAATCAATGTCGTCGTGCAAGAGCTTGAAACTGAAAACGCCAAGCTACGCGAGGCACTCAAGAAAGCGAGGCAACTAGCACAACGTAACGGCTACACAATGCGAGAGTTTTCGGGGCAGATTGGCATTACCGATTCACAGTTGTCAGCGTGGACGGATTCAACACCAACGACAGAACCGGATTTTAAGGATTAGGATACTAGGACCAACGCTCGGATTCACCGAGCCAAACAGAAAGGTAACGAGAATGAGAGACGATGAGTTCAGCGAGCAAGACGACAAGGACTTGAATCTGCACATAGCAAAGATGCTTGAGCATATGGAATGGGAAGCAACGCTACCGGCACAAGAAAAAGCCAAGCGGCGACTAGTGCGGTTTATTACGCAGCTTCCACGAACGGCAGAACTCGCGGCGACTGCAAACATGCCGTGGGTGATGTTCGGTTGCATCGAGCGGATTGCGGCGTGCTGTGAAGAGCTACTTGGCCCTGATTGGCAGGAGCAGATCCGGCAGGAGCGAAAGGCATTTTTGTATGACGATGATGAAGGAGGCGAATGCGATGAGTGAAGAACGCGACGACGAGTTTGCAGATAAGTTTTACGAACGTTTCATGAATGAAACATTGGCGGAAATGTCGCGTTGCAACGTAGACATAAACGAGCACGCAATAGCTCATGCAATTATGATTGCTGAAGCTTTTATTGCAAACGCAATTGAAGATTCGTCAGAAAAACAAGTGCTAAAGCAGCAAATAAAAACGCTACGCGAAGCAATTAAGCGAGTGGACTGAAGCCGAGATAAGCACAGAACCGGATTTTAAGGATTACGACGCTAGGACGAACGCTAATGATAATCGAGCCGAAAGGAAATAGGTAACGAGAATGAGTGAACAACCCAACAACCGCGACGACCGCGACGACCAAATTTACAAAATTGTTTCGCTTGTAACCAAAGTTCGCGCAGCAAAAGAAATACTGCGAGGCACTGGGTCGGAAGAAAGCATCGAGTCGCAAGTGCTGCAAATGGTCATGTTTTCGCTGACGAAGCTAGATGAGATTTTGAGCGATAGGTACGAGGAACTTTACTAAGGAAACAACAATGAGTAACCAACAACAATACATCGAACGCTACTGGCGTGACGCAACGCCAGCAGACGCAATTAAGGACCCGCCGATGGTGGCGAGGTTTCAGCATGAAGGTTACAAGACTTGGATAATAGATAAGCTCATCTATTGGGACAGAAGCCACTATCCGTGGCATCGTGACGACGGTTTTTGCAGATACGAGCGATGTCAAGTCTACGACGCTCCAGACCCAGGCGAAGGTTGGAGGTTGATTGATACGGCTAGTGAAGCACCGCAAGACGGCGATGAAGTTTTGGATAATAGCGGCTGGCATCGACGATCAATAGTGCAATTTGGTAAAGCTGTTTACCGTCGTCGCATCGAGCAACCCAAGCCAGAACCAAAGTACGTTCCGTTTCGATGGGAAGATCGCGAGCAGTTGAGGGGACGCTGGGTAACATGGAAGCACGACAATGGACTGATGATTGAATCGCATGTCGATCACCTAAATGAACGCAGAGATGGCGGTTTGTGGTTTAAGTCGCACGACGCAAAGTGGTTACTCTTAAAAGCAATTTTCCTCGACACCGGCGAACCAGTCGGAAAGAAGGTGGCACAATGACACACGCAGGATTTTGGGTTGATGGTGAATTTAGACTTCCTGGGTCATCGCATACAGATAAAGATGTAACTAAACAACAGGCTTGGCTTGATACCATAGGCTGTGATTCTTCCCAGGAAACTGAGGTAGCTACCGAAGTATCTCCTCCTTCGGAATCTATCCTAGATGAAGCTAAGAGGTTAGTGTGTGGAGATCGTCAGGCTAGTTATGGTCCACCAGATCAAGATTTCCGTAGAACTGCTGATATGATCAATGGGTTATTTAGAGATTATTTTAAAGAAGGTTGTGAATTTAAACCCAAGGATATTGCAGCTATTATGATTCTGATTAAGCTAAGTAGAAATAGACATCAGAATAAACGTGATAATCCTGTTGATATTGCAGGTTATGCCCATTGCATGAATGTTTGTATGGAATGTGAAAAAACGACCTGATACTAGGTATTGCGTACCTTTTTACAATTTTTTTAACCATAAGTTAGTTAGAACAAGTGTAGAAAGATTCCAGTCTCAGGTTGATTTAGCCTCCTAGTGCTACTTGCATTAGGGGGCTTTTTTTGTTTAGATTCTTAGTAGTGGTGACTTTCCCCCATTTTAAGGATCTATGATGTCTGATCAAAAGAGAACCCCAGTCGCTCCCTCTGTACCATCTTCTAGCAGTACAGACTTACTCACAAAGATCAAGGAATTAGAAGCTCGCTTAGCTTCTATAGAAGGTCGTCGTGAAGAAGAGATGATCTATTTCGCCGCTTACACTGGCTACCTTAAAGCATATACTGAGAGGTACGCCAATGTCGCTAATCGAAAAGACCTGATGATGGTCGGTATTAGTGATAGCCGTAAGTTTGCTCAAATGGCTGTTCAATCTTATCGGAATGGTTTATCCCAGGATGTAAGTGAGGAATAAAATGCCAACACCACCTCCCCAGGTTCCAAAGAGTAAAAATTATCTAGGTAACTATCTTCGTAAATTAAGGTTGAAACATGGTATTTCTATTAGGCATATTGCTGAAAAGCTTAGTGTTTCTTCTTCTTATATTTATGGTGTGGAAGATGGTAGGTACATTACAAGAGATAAAAAGCTAATAAAGTCTTGGGTCTACCATCTAACCAGTGGTAAAGAAAATCCAGAAGTAGCTTATAAGCTATCTATGATTACTTATCCAGAAATGTTTGTTAGAGTTAACAAAGTATCTATTGATGATCGATTGCGATTGTTAGCACTTATTCAAAACATTCATCTTAAAGGAATGCCAAAAGAAGTTGCTAAAGCAATTGATGAGTCTGTCATTAAACCAAATGGTGTTGTTATCAGACTCCGTAGCACTTGTTCGAATGTGCCTCAAATAGATAAACGACCCATAACAAGCAAGCCTCTGAAATTTGAAGATTTTGGAATGACATCCGATATGCACATCACAGATGAGGGTAGTCATGAGAATTGCAAGTTCATGGATTTCATGAATACTCCTGGTCATGAACCATTAGGAGAAAATTATTCAGGAGCATTCAATGGTCAATAGTATTCAAAAAGGTAAATCGGGGGAGCGTGAAGCTGGAAAGGCTATTGAAGAAGCATTAGAGCTTTTCCCAGGAAGTATACGCAGATCACAGCAATATTCTGGTAAAGGAGATTCTTCTGCTGATTTGATTGGATTACCAGGAGTGCATTTGGAAATAAAAAGAACTGAGAAATTCAAACTTTACCCATCTTTAGATCAAGCACATCGAGATGCAAAAAATGGCAATGTCCCTATCGTTGTCCATAGACAGAATAAGAAGGATTGGGTAGTGGTAATCAAATTAGAGGAACTTCCTAGATTGGTTACTGCTTTAAATTCAATAAGGAATCCCAATCATGGTACAAGGATCAAACGAACGCTTCGTAATCCGGCACAGCCCACCTAACAAGTTTAATAAGACTTGGTTCTTTTCAATTCAACAAGCGATGTTTGTACCATTTGAAGATGCAACCATATTTCGTTCTAAAGAAATTGCTAAAGCTTTTGCTAACGAATTTGGGGTTAAGTTGGATAAGAATACAGACATCCTTGATTTGAAAGATATTGATGATACCACTTCTGAATAAATACATTAAGAATAAACCATTTCCAAAACAACTTGGTTTTTTGATGTTACCTCACATGGAAGCTCTCTATGGTGGACAAGCTGGAGGTGGTAAGTCTGATATTCTACTATCTATCGCACTTCAGTATGTTCATATCCCTGGTTACGCAGCTATTGTATTTAGAAGAACTCTTACAGATTTAAAACAACCATCAGCACTTATTGATAGATCATTTAAATGGTTATCAGATACCGATGCTAAATGGCAGGGAGATGAACATTGCTGGTATTTTCCTACTACTAATCCAGATGGTAGACCAGGACATCCTGCTCGTCTTCAGTTTGGTTATATCGGTGAGAGTAATGCTTACACTCGTTACCAATCTGCTGAATATCAATGTGTAGCAAAAGGTACTGAAGTTTTAATGGGAGATGGTAGCTATAAAGCAATAGAGTTAATTAAAGTCAATGACTTGGTAATGACTTTATCTGGACCTAAACCAGTTACTCATACTTTTCCATCAATGAAAAAGGAATGTGTAAGAATTGGGAATCAAGTTCAAGGTGTTACTCATAAGGTTCTTACTTCAACTGGGCAATGGAGTCTCGTTTCTTCTTCACCCATTGAATGTTGTATTTTTCACAGATCTGATTTATTAAACTTAAAGACAAACCAAAATTCTTTAACATATCACGATATCCCCAATTTGAATCAGGTCCATATTTACGAACAATTTCAATCGCTTCAGGATCATCCACTGTTCGAGGACTTCTACGATAAATTAACAAATGACCAAATTTTCTTCGGAGAGTCATATGAGTTACCCCAAAATATTCTGCTATCTCCAAAGTTGTCTTTTTTCCAACAAATTCCAGAACATCCGTATCAGTCACATCATGTAACTTGCCTTGAAACATCTCTGGATGGTGATCGGTATGATGATTATACCTATCAGTTATCATCAAATTCTTTGGATTGTTATTCGTCTTATCATGATCAATATGATGCACAATTTCATCATCTTCTAAAAACCTACCAAGTTTCTTCTCCATCACTAGCCTGTGCTGAAGAACCCATCCATTCATTCTTGCTTTTGGATGCCACTTCGCGTTTTCAAATATATAACCACAAGAACCTTTTTTGGTACAACCACCCGTATAACTTATCCAGCCTTCATTCTTCAGAGGTCTTCCCATCGTTTGTCACTTATTATCCAGAGTATGTTGGAGAAAGAACTGTTTACGATATAACAGTTGCCGATGAAAATCACTTTATCACAAAAGAGGGATTAGTCAATCGAAATTGCATATTGTTTGACGAAGTCACTCAGCATGAAGAATCTAACTATACTTATATGTTTTCTCGTTTGAGAAAATTAGTATGTCCTAAGCATAGGTTAGATGATAAAGGAACTCCTATCTATGTAGATAATTGTGAATGGTGTCAACTTTATAAGTCATTACCTCTTCGGGTTCGAGGTGCTACAAACCCTGGAGGCATAGGACATGAATGGGTTCGTAATAGATTCAAGATCGAACCCCAAGATGGTCGAGATCCCTATACCATTCCAGAAGATGATACCACGGTAGTTTGGGTTGGTCGTCATCCTGATAAACCTTTCTTACAAGCTTCTTATCGTGATAATCCCTATATTGATCAGCAAGCTTATGCTAAAGCTCTAGAAGAATTAGCACCTGTTGAACGTGCCCGACTCAAGTATGGTAACTGGGCAGTTAACCCTGATAGTCGTTTTAAACGAGCATGGTCGCGTTATTACAGTGTTCGAGGAGATTACTTTGTTCTGGGAAAGAATGGGGTTGGTCGTCCTATAGATTGGAAATCTCTTCAAAAGATCTTTATCACAGTGGACCCTGCAGCTAGTCTTCGTTCTGGTATGGCGGAATTCACTAAAGGAAAAGACCCATCCTACACTGTTATATCGGTATGGGGATTAACTCAGGATTTTCATTTGTTGTGGCTTGATATGGATAGATTCCAGGATGAGATTCCTGAAGTCGTAAAGCGTATCCAAATCATGTACAAAAAATGGAGACCTCAGTATGTAAAAATTGAAGCTAATGGTGCTGGTAGAGGTGTGTTTCAATACTGCCAAGTTTACGGATTAAATGTAAAACCTATTACGAAACAAGCAGATAAAGTTGTTAATAGTACTACTGCACAAGTAAAGATGGAACACGGACGAGTATGGTTTCCAGAACATGCCCATTGGCTTAAAGCTGCAGAAGATGAAGTATTTAATTGGACTGGAGATGGGAATCAGAAAGATGACATTGTGGATACTCTATCCGATGCTTGCAACGATATTTTATGGGAAGCAGGAGATGATAGAGATGGGACTTCTTCCCAGGAATATCAGGTATTTTCTGATGGACCACTCTACCTAAAGATGTGATTTGACAGATACGGCATAAATTTCTAGTTTCTTACCAGGAGGATACCAAATGGCTACTATTACGATTACTAAAGCAAACGTGCTTCCTACAGCTAACACAACTCGCAATACAGGTATTGCAGGTGAAGCTTTAGAAGCAGGTCAATTTATTTATGTAAAATCTTCTGATAACAAGTGGTACAAAGCAGACGCTACAACACTTGAGAAATCAGGAAATGCTAATGCTCAAAATCTTAGATTGGCTTTAGCTGATGCTGCAGCAAACCAGCCTATTGTTTTTGCTGAACCTGGATCTTTGGTATCTGTTGGTACAGTTCTAACTAAAGGTCTTTGGTATGTTCTTTCTGCAACTGCTGGAAAAATTGCTGATCATGGTGATTTAATTGCAGGTCAGTATTCAGTAAATATGGGGTACGCATTTACTACAAGCCAATTCTTTTTTAATCCATATCCGACTGGGATTACTTTGTAATGAATGATAATTTATTTACTTTTATTACAACTTGCTTCCCTGTATTCACATCTATTCAAACCATCCTTGCTTTTTCTGATGGAGATGATTCCTTGGTAACGAATACCATTATCACGATTCTAGCTGGTGCTGTTGCAATCTTATGGAGAAAGATTGAAGCAAACTACAAAAAGTTAGAAACAGAAAACAACAATTTAAAAGTTAATTTGAATGTTGCTAAAACAAGAATTGATGAATGTGAAGAAGATCGAAAAGATTTAAGACAAGAAGTTGAAAATCTTAAAAATAAACATCTTACTTAAGTAAAGGTATATCTATGAAGTATGTAAAGGAAATTCTTACTGAAGGTGAGTACGAGGTATCAACTTTTGAAGGATCAAAGAAAAAACAATTCACTGGTTCTGATCTTAAAAAGATTGCATCGACAGCTTCTAAGATGCTTAAAGCAGGTATTAAAATCCCTGCTCCTTTCAAGCATGTTCAGGAAGGTGTGTTCATTACTCCGGTTGAGGAAGTAACAGATTCTCCTGATCCAGCTAAGAATGCAGGATTTTGGGAAAGAATCTATGCAAAAAAGAATGAGCATGGAACTGTCAGTCTTTATGGAGTTATCGATGCTCCTGGGAAAGAAGAAGATGCTGAATCTCCAGCTTATAAAGTATCACGCACTGTTAAAGATACTTCCATAGGTCTTCTTCCAGGATTTAAGGATGGTAAAGGCCGAAGTTGGGGAGAGTATGCTGTTGCTCACATAGCATTACCTGTAGATCCAATCGAACCAGATCAAACTAATTTCATTCCTCTACCTGATGTTGAAGCAGAAGATTACGAGGTTATTGCTATGTCCAGGAAGATGACTGGGAATGTTTCCCAAGTATTGACACTTTTAAAAGACAAAGGTATTAGTCTTCCTGCTGATACCACAAATGAGAACTTTTTAGATAGGCTTTTAGTTGCTTTAATGCAATCACAAAAAACATCTACAAGTCCTCTAAGTCAGAAACCCAGTACCGGAAAAGTGGAGAGTTATCCTATTATGATGAGTCTTACGAAGAAGCAAGTAGATGCAATTGTTGCTGCTAACTTGCACAATCCAGAGACCAACGCACCTTTCACTGCCGATGATTTGAAGGATGTTCCTTCAGACGTTGAACAGTATAAGAAAGCTGCAGAAATGATGAGCGTTCAGCTTAATAGCATTTATCAAGAACGTTACAAAGACCGTATTGCTTCTTTGGTTAGCAGCAATCGTGTCTCTCAAAACTATGCTGATACTCATCTTTTACCGATGGTTAACAGCATTCAAATGTCTTTCAAGAATGGTAAGGCAGATGAGAATCATCTAGATCTTACTTTGAAAGCTCTTGAAGCACTGCCTGTATCTTCCCAGGAAAATCGAGGCAGTGTAAATACTGCTCAGTACATGGGACGTACTCCTGCTAATGCTTCAAAAGAACCAAATCCACTAGAAGATAATTCTGGTGACGGTGCTGTGGACAATATCATCAATGCTGTTTTGAAATCGGTTCCTGCTGGTTTCTAAATTCATTTCCTTATTCCTCAAAAGAGGTCAGAAAATAAATGATTACTTTTCAAGGTGCGAACATGGTTCCAGGTCTCCGAGATGTCTTGGAGACAACAGAGAACCAATTCTGGGTTGGTCGATTTGAAAACCAGATTTGGGACCAAGGTGTAATTCTGGCATCCTCAGTTGATGCTGGTAATACGAATGGTACTGCAAATTTGCGATCAGGTTTGCTTTTGGGTCGTGTCACTGCAACAGGAAAACTAAAGCAGTGGGATCCAACAGCAACCGATGGTTCGGAACTTATTTACGGTGTTCTTGGGCCGATGGTCGGAACAACCTTTGGTACAACTACCATTGATCGTTTTGTTGGGATGATCTTGGTTGGTGGGATGGTCGATCCTGCTAAACTGATCGTTCCAGGAACTACGGCATTAGGTATTTCTGGCAATGCAAACGAGTTCGCTATTCGTTCTCAGCTTTGGCCTCGTATTACTTTCTACAACAACTTTGCTGGTGTTCGTAATGGCACTTGGCGAGATGTTGTTGCGAAGACTGCTAACTACACTGTTACAACAGATGATACTGATATCCTTTTTACCAATCGTGGTGCATCAGGTGCAGTGAACTTCACTCTACCAGCAAACGCTCGTAAAGGTCTTCGCTATGGTTTCTTCGTTGTAGCTGACCAAAACGTAACTGTTACCGCAGGTACAGCAGATACTATGGTTGTCTTCAATGATGCTGCTGCTGACTCGATTGCATTCAGCACTTCATCTGAAAAAATCGGTGGTATGATTGAAATCATCGGTGATGGTACTGGATGGTTGACTTTGGTTCATTTGGGTGCTGAAACTCAGACCCCAACCATTGCAACCTAATCTGGGTTTTTCATTTCTTTTATTAGTAACAGAAGAGAGTAAACAATATGGGTGTTCCTTACGTAACACGGGAACAACTTTTCCAGAGTCCGGTCATCACTGGGATTATTTCCCAATTAGACACTCCTGGTTCGTTGTTCCAGCGTACTTATGGCGGTGCAGGTATGAACGACCGAGTTCAAGGTCGAACTGCATCTTGGGATATTTACAATGCAACTCGTAGCGTTGCTACAGTTCGTGGTCCTCGCACTGGTCCTAACTTGCGATCTCGTAAACCTTATGGCAATCGATCAAGTCAATTGATTCGTTTGCATGAGAAGATGTTTATCGCAGACGAAGACTTGATGCGATATCGACCACCAGGAGGTCCTGTTGGTGCTATTGATACCAATGGTCAAGCCTATGTTCGTCAGCAATTGGGTTACTTTGCTCAAGTATTCCGTAACGCACGCGAATTCATGTGGTCACGCATGTTTCGTGGTGGTTTCGGAGTCAAGGTTGTTGGCGATGATATGCAGTTAGTTGAGAAGGGTGCAGGTGGAGTTGTATTCGATGTCGATTACGCACTTCCTGCTGCTCATCTCAATCAGCTTGGTGGTATCATCGGTGCTTCTTGGGCAACCAGTTCAACCGACATTGTTAGTCAGTTGATGGAACTTGAGAAATATGCATCTCGCGTCAACGGTCGTCCACCTCGTCATTTATGGATGAACGGTTTCACGGCTCGATACCTTCTCGAAAACAGTCAGTTAGCACAAATCGTTGGTACGTCGGTACGTATCTTCGACTCGCTAACTCGTCGAGAAATCGATCCTGCTTCGAAGTACCCTGATACTGGTTACGACATCGTATTTGGTGCGTTACCTCTTTATCGATTCCACGTTTACAATGGTGGTTTGGTTAAAGCTGGTACGGCTGAAGATTTCGATTCGCAAATCAATGCATCGAACTTTGAATATTTCATCCCAGATGATCATGTCATTATCACTCCTGATCCTGGTGAGTGGTGTGGTTCGATTGTTGGTTCTGAATATGTTCGAGAGAACGTCACTTCAGACATGCGAGAAGTTTATGGATTCAATGCCTGGGCTACTCCAGTTATTGATCCTCCTGGTCGTGAAGTTAAGCAGGTAGATAATTTCTTGCCTGTTCTTTATGAACCATACGCTATTTACTATGCAAAAGTAGCGAACTTCTAAGGGGACTGGGGAGAACCCTAGCACTACCTCATGCTCTTATTGGGTATGGGGTAGTGTCTCCCAATTTATTCTGATCTTTCTTTCTTAGGGATGTAACCATGAGTCTAGGTACTCGAATTTTATCTGTCCCTCTTACCATTGCTGCTGGTACTCAAACCAGTAACAGTTCTCGAACTGGTTTTAAATCTACTCCTGTTGCAGTGATATTTCCTGCTGCTATGACAGGTACAGGCATCACCTTTGAAATGACAGACGATGGTACTAACTGGTATCCGGTTGTTGGTCGAGATGGTAATGTCGTTACTATCACAAAAGTAAACAGTAGTTTTCGTGCTTTGAATAAAGAAGACTTTATGGGTATTCAAGAAATACAAGTTAAGTCTTCAGGTAATGAAGGTGCTGATCGAATCATCAAAATTATTTGCCGAGATGTAACATGAGCATTTTATCCGACGAACTATCCAAACAGTCATACAGCACGTTAACCGACCAGCAAGCCGCCGACGCAATCAACGCAAAAACGGTTGTGGTGCAGCAATCCGTAGTTATACGCGACCTGAAAACCTACGCGATATTTCAGGGCATTTGGCCGAAACTGCTTGCCGGCGAAAATTCATCCAATCCGCAAGTGGCCGGACTTTGCCAAAGTGTCGTGGCGTGGGTCGATGATCCGAGAATCTCGACCGTCGATGTCAACCTGCCGCAAGTGCAAGCGATGCTCTCGCAGCTTGTCGGCGCAACGCTTCTAACGCAGGCACAAGCCGCCGACATCATTGCGATGGGCAGCAAGGTTGTCTCATGGACATCAACCGTTGGCCTACCCGAAATTGGAATTGGATTGGTAATCAACGCACGCAAAGAGATGGAAGCAAGTGAGGTTTTGGTTTAATGCCGACCTATACCGCGAAGCAGAATTTTGTCACAGCAGCAGACATGACCATCACGCTGGCTAGTTTGGCCAGTGATGTTAATTTATTGGCAGGACGCGAAGCCACAGCCATAGACACTAGAACCAATGGCTATGCCGATTATCTAGTCAGCGGAAAAATCACCACGGGCACCTCACCCACTGTTAGTCGTTCCATTGAAATCTGGCTAATTGGCTGGGACGGCAGCGGCTGGCCAGATGTTTTCTTGGGTTCTGATGCCAATAGAACCATCAGTTTGAGTAACGTGAAAAACGCTATCTGCCGATTCTGCGCCAACATCACGATCACTGCATCGAGCAACGAAGATTATTATTTTGGGCCGGTCAGTGTTGCTCAGGCGTTCGGTGGCAGGCTTCCTGGGCAGTTCACCGTTTTTGTTGTCCATAATGCAGGCAGCGCGTTAAATGCGACTGCCGGTAATCATTTCATCCGCGTGCAAGCGATTTACGATACCATTAGCTAGGCCAATCAATGTACTACAACGGAAGCAATGCGTTC
>Ga0208594_1000282_pt1 | contig 13135 bp, 12 predicted proteins | sample LakMenEpi14Sep10_FD_150699 | JGI IMG/M metagenome (GOLD analysis project Ga0208594, IMG submission 150699) | Freshwater microbial communities from Lake Mendota, WI - 14SEP2010 deep hole epilimnion (SPAdes) | ecosystem: Environmental > Aquatic > Freshwater > Lake > Epilimnion/Euphotic zone ...
CGGGGACACGGTGGTGCGTGAAATCATGCGTCCGCGCGGTGAAGTGGTGACCGTACAAGACACGGCAACGGTCACCCAAGCGCTGGAAATCGCTTTAGAGCATCAATTCAGTCGCATGCCCGTGATTCGCACCGATGATGACGACATCGTGGATGCTTCCGGCGTGGTCAACACCAAGGATCTGGTTCGTCTTGAGCGTTCAGGCCGAGGTACGGAGCTAGTCGGCTCGGTGATGCGTGAAGCTCACATCGTTCCAGAAGGCAAGATGGTGGCCGAGCTCATGCGGGAGATGCAACGTTCTCAGTTTCACCTCTCCATCGTTGCCGATGAATACGGGGCCTTCAGTGGCATCGTCACATTGGAAGACTGCTTGGAGGAACTGGTCGGAGAAATCGGGGACGAGCACGACGACGCCGACACACGTTTTCGCCCACAACCAAGCGGAGTTGTTCTCATTGAGGGTGCTGTCAGTCTCGACGATGTGAATTCTCATCTTGGCACCGGTATCCAGCATGACGAATACGACACGATTGGCGGCTATCTCTTCGGCATGATTGGTCGACTGCCGCGAATTGGTGATGGTGTTGATGAGCAGGGCTTCCGTCTGTGCGTGGAAGAACTCGACGGGCGCCGTATTGCACTCGTGCGATACGTTCCAACGGAGAAGTCGGGAGAGACCAACGACTAGGGTTCCTCGCATGGAACTTAGTTTGAAGGGCAAGGTTGCACTCGTTACGGGTGCTTCCCGCGGTATCGGTAAAGCCATCGCATCTCACTTCGCCGCTGCTGGCGCCAAGGTGATGATCACATCAAGAAAAGAAGATGCGCTCCGTATGGCGGCGGGGGAGATGACTGGTGAAGTCGAGATCTTTGCTGCGAACGCAGGTGACGTTGCAGCAGGTAATGCGTGCGTGCATGCGACACTGGAACGATTTGGGGCCTTGGACATCCTCGTCAACAACGCTGCAACAAACCCCTACATGGGACCGACGCTTGGTATCGATGAGTCGCGCTACGACAAGACATTCCAAGTCAACCTGCGCGGACCCCTGTTCTGGTGCAAAGCAGCGTGGGATGCCCACCTCAAGGATCACCCCGGTGTCATCATCAATGTGGCATCAGTGGGCGGTTTGCGCGCAGAAGGTCATCTTGGGGTGTACAACCTCACAAAGGCAGCACTCATCCACATGACACGACAGCTGGCTGGTGAGCTCGGGCCAACCCGTGTCGTCGGCATCGCACCCGGACTTGTGAAGACGGACTTTGCGGCCGTACTGGTTGAGAACTTCGGCGAGCGGCTCGCAGCACAGTTGCCGACGAGACGGCTTGGCGAACCCAGTGACATCGCCAATCTGGCACTCTTCCTCGCGTCTGACAAAGCCAGTTGGATTACAGGCGAGACCTACGTGATTGACGGCGGTGCCGGCGTGCGGAGCGGAGCAATTTAGCGATCTGAATACATGTGGCCGTAGCGGAGAAGCGCAGTTGCGCTGAACGCAAGGACCACGAGCAAGAGTGTTCCGGACACAAGATACGTCGCGCGTAGGCCAAAGTTGAAGGCAATTTGCCCGCCTATTGCGGCACCGATAGCGGTGCTGCCGGTACCGACGAATCGATACACGCTGTTCACCCGTCCAAAGAGATCCGGTGGAATCAAGCGCTGCCGCAAACTCACCGTCAGCACGTTCCAGGTAGTACCAAACACCGACATCAGTGTGCCGCCAAACACCACCACGATGACATTTGGAAAAAGACCTGGCAAAAGATCAAGCACTGCGAACATCGCATACGACAGAACCAAGGCCACCGGAACCCCGAACTTCTTGGCCACCCGGTCGCCGACGAGGCCGCCCACGATCGCACCTGCCGCTGATGCGGCAAGTAAAAAACCAAACGCTCTTTCGCCGATACCGAGAACATCTCGGGCGTATTTCGCATACACCGAGAAACCAAACATGTGTGCCATGTTGACGACTCCGAGCAAGACAGCGAGAAGCCGCAAGAATTTGTGTCTACTCAGCCAGCGGAGCCCGATCCCGATGTCTGACAACAGGGAGGTTCGTTCGCTGTTTGTGGGCACATGTGGGTTTCGTGGTCGAAGTGTGCTGAGGAGAGCTGCTGCGAGGACGAGTGCCAGTGCCTGAATACCGAACGGAAGGTACGTGGCGGCCGCAAACAGCAGGGCACCAACTGGCAGGCCAACGAAAGAGTTTGTCACGACCTCGACTGAATAGAGGCGCCCGTTGGCACGCTCTAGCTGCTCTGGTTCGACGAGTGACGGCAGGAAGGCTTGAGCAGACATGTCAAATACCACTTCCCACGAAGCGACGATGGCTACAAGAACGATGAGTAATCCAATGGTGATCCCTTCAGTTGCAATGAGTACTGCAATCACGGCATAGAGCACACCGCGCGAGAGAGACGCAGCGACAAGTAGCCGGCGTCTCTCAACTCGATCAATGAGCACGCCAAGTGGAAGCGAGAAGACGAGCCATGGAAGCATTGATGCGACGCTGACGAGCGAGATCAGTCGGACATCATCAGTCAAACTCAATGCAAGGAGTGGGCCTGCTGCAGCGACCATGCCATCGCCGAGATTCGATATCGCAGATGCACCGAGGTGGCGCCAGTAGGTGCTAGGGAGCCGCGTCATGTTGTGTTCAGGGGCGAGGCAGTTCGTTGCGTCGCACCTTGCCGAGAGTAGTTCGTGGAATCTGCTGTAGCAGCACGATTCGCTGAGGTGCGTGCGCTGAGGACAATGTTTCTTTCACGTGGTTGCGAAGTTGCGCCAGTGAAGGAGGATTCGAGGTGCTGCAGACGACGTAGGCGACAACGATCATGCCCCATTCCGCGTCAGGTAATCCTGTGACTGCGACATCATCGATCAGTGGGTGTTCGCGCAATCGGGCTTCGATGACCCCAGGCCACACTTTGACGCCTCCCGTGATGATGATGTCATCTCGTCGGCCCTCGACAATGAGGCGTCCCTCCGTGAGTCGACCCAAGTCGCCAGTTGCGAACCAGCCGTCGCGCTGCGGCAGATCAGCGGTTCGGTACGTGCGGGCAAGAGTCGGTGTACGCAGCAAGATCTCGCCCTGTTCGACTTTGACCTGAACATCGGAGAGCATTTCTCCGTTGTAGGCGATGCCGCCCGCAGTTTCAGTCATCCCGTACGTCGACAGGGCATTGTGTGGAAGATTCCCACTTGAAGCACCTCCGACGAGCACGGTCATCCATCGATCGAACCGATAGCGCACCATCAAGGTCGGGACCACTGATGTTCGAGTAGCGCCATTCTCGAGTGCCGCGTCAATGGTTGATTGGTCGATGGTTTCTGCGTAGGAAATGCGGCTACCAAAATGGAGAGATCGGGCAATCAATCCAAATCCACCGATATGGGCAGCGGGTATGCACAGCCACCAATGGTCGTCCTTACTCAGATGCAGTCTCGCTCCAACGATTCGTGCCGATGCGCGGAGTGAATCGTGTGTATGCACCACACCTTTTGGCTCGCCTGTGGAGCCGCTCGTTGCGATCATGAGCGCGTCTCCGTCTTTGAGCGGCACGACATCCTCGCCGAATGCCGGAAGTTGGACGGTTGAGGTGTCACTTATTGACGTAGGAGAGGCGACGGTCGACGAGACGACGTCTTCAACACCGAGACGTTGATACATCATCTGCTTGGCAGAAAGCGGAAGTCTCGGATCAACGGGAAGTACTGTGTCGCCACGCTCCCACGTCCGACGTACGGCTTCAACAAACAGCTCACTTGCAGGGAGATCAATGGCAACCAGCCGCGGCACGGCGTCACGCTATTAGCGTCTCGCTGTGACTTCCGCCGGGGATTGGTGGCTTGGTGCGCGTCCGCGCACACTTCCGGCAGCGGTGGTCCCAGTGGTCATCGGTCTTGCCGTCGGGATCAATGAGACCGTCTCGCCTGATCTGACGAATTGGGCGGCTCGAGTTTCACTGGCGTTGGTTGTCAGCCTCGCTCTTCAGGTTGGTGTCAACTATGCCAATGACTATTCGGATGGTGTGCGCGGTACTGACGACACTCGAACAGGACCTGTGCGACTTGTCGCCTCCGGTCGTGCGTCGGCTGAAGCAGTCCGAAACGCTGCACTCTTAGCGTTGCTGTTCGCATGTGTCGTCGGGCTGGTGCTTGCGGTCTTGACTTCATGGTGGCTGATCGCGCTCGGTGCGGTATGCGTTGCAGCAGCGTGGTTCTACACCGGTGGACCTCGGCCGTATGGGTACGCCGGTCTCGGCGAGGTGTTCGTTTTTGTTTTCTTTGGACTTGTCGCCACTGCGGGTACCACCTATGTGCTGACAGAACAGATCAGCACGCTGGCTGTCCTGTCTGGTGCGGTGTCTGGTTGTTTGGCAGTAGCACTTCTGATGGTGAACAACATTCGTGATGTCACAGGTGATTCCCGCAGCGGAAAACGAACGTTGGCCGTGCGACTCGGAGTGAATCGCAGCAAGAGTGCTTTTGTTGCGGTGTACGGCGTCGCCGCCTGTTTCATCATCGGGGCCTCGACACAATCGCTCGGTGCTCTTCTCGGACTTGTCGGGTTATTGGCAGCGTTCCCAGTCATTTCCACCGTGCGATCGGCGAGTGATCCAGGCGAGTTGGTGCGTGCGCTCGGCATGACCGCCAGGGTGCAGATCGTGGTTGGAGTGCTCTACGCCGTGGGCCTAACGATCCGTTAACTTCGGTCTCGCCTCATCGAGGTATGCGACAAGAAACTGCGGTTCAGGTTCCTAGGAGAAACTGGGTGACCGTTTGCGCGACACTTGCTGATTGCTCAAGGTGAGCGCTGTGTCCAGCCGCGGGAATGATAGCCAGACGGGAATTGGGGAGCATCTGATTCATTCGGGCGGCGATTGATCGAAATTTGTCATCACGTTCACCGACGATGAGCAATGTCGGTATCAGACACTTCGCCAATTGATTCCAGAGCGGCTGTTGAGTGCCCGTGCCAGCGGTGCGAAGACTGGCAGCCAAGCCATGGCTGGTGTTGCTGCAACGTTCCTCTCGGCGAGCTTGTTCAGGTGTGAGGGAGGCAAAGAGTGGCTGAGCAAGCCATTCATCGATGAATGCTTCAACTCCAATTGCTTCGATTCGGTCGGCGAGGACTGCATCGCTTGCTCTGCGTTGTGCGCGTTCCACTTCGCTCTCAATGCCAGGCGTACCGCTGATGAAAACGCACGACTCGACTGCGTCGGGTCGAGAGAGTGCTGCATGGAGTACTACTCGAGCGCCCAGCGAATAGCCGATGTAGGTGGCTTTGCCTCCGACGCTCACAAGCAGTTCTGCAGTCTGAGGGAGGTCGGCAATCGTTGCTCCAGAGCCTCCGTGACCGGGCAGATCGACGAGGACAAATTCAGTGTCCGGCAATCCCGGGCTCAGCAGGTCGATGAGCGTGAGCCACGACTCCTTGGTCTGTGAGAATCCGTGCAAACAAACCACACGCTTGGAGCCGCGACCAATGGTGATAATCGAGAGCGGCGTTTGCGGCAATGTCATCGAGATGCCAATTTGCTGAGAATTCGCACGAATGTTGCGGAGTCCTGGGCTCCGGGAATGACCATCGCATCGTCTATGACGAATGTGGGCACGGCGGTGATGTCACGCTCTGCTGCCCAGGCGAGGTCTGCTGCAATCTGATGCGACCATTCGTCATTCTCCGAACGAAGGATCGCCTCAAGATCTGGTCGTTGGAATCCGCCAGCTTCAGCGCAACCAATGAGAACACTGGGGTCTGCAATGTCGCGACCACCTGAGAAGTACGCATTCATTACCTGCTCATTGACGGGGCCTTGCAATTGCGGAGCTTGCGAACCCACAACTTTGAGCAGTCGGTGAGCCCGAACGGTGTTCGCTCGCAATGCCCGTGTCATGTCGAATCTGATTCCCTCCGCTTCAGCGATAGAAGTGACCTGAGCGATGATCTCCGCGGCGCGTTGCGGACCGCCGAACCGTTTGGCGTAGGCATCGAAGACTGGCGTTGCGCGGTCTGTAGGTGCGCCTGGATCGAGTTGGTAGGCCCGATAGCTCACGGTCACCTCGAGCTCTGGTGTGGTGTGGCGCAAGTCATCAAGCGCCCGCTCAAATCTGCGCTTCCCAATGAAACACCAGGGGCACACCAAGTCGGAAACGATTTCTACCCGCACTGCTGCCACGATAGAGGCATGCAATCGGCCGATGTGACCGCCACCTTCTGTGCGACCCTGGTCGATGAGTGGATGAGGCTGGGCGTGTCGATAGCGGTGGTCGCCCCGGGTTCGCGTTCAACTCCGATGGCGCTCGCACTCGCCTCTGCGCCGGGTTGGCGGGTGCACATCTTTCACGACGAGCGTTCGGCTTCTTTCGCCGCGCTCGGGGCGGCCAAAGCGAGCGGTGCGCCAGTGCTGCTCTTGTGCACATCGGGGACCGCTGCAGTCAACTTTCATCCGGCGGTTGTGGAAGCCTCACACGCTGAGGTGCCACTCATCGTTTTGACTGCGGATCGTCCACCGGAATTGCAGGGAGTTGGAGCACCGCAAACCATCGACCAGAAGAACTTGTTCGGCTCCGCAACTCGTTCGTATATCGATGCGGGAGTGGCCGATGACGAGCGTCGAGAGAATTGGCGCTCGTTGGCGCAGCGTGCTTATTACTCGTCACTGTCTGATCAACCCGGACCAGTGCATGTGAATCTGCCGTTTCGCGAGCCCCTTGTTGGGTCACCCGGCACGTTGCCGAGCACGAGTGGCGCAGACGCACGGTCAGAGCGCAAAAGGAAGCCTGTGGGCACGGAGATGTTGGCGAAACTGGTTGGGCGCCTCAGTGGTCGTCGGGGTGTGATCGTGGCGGGCAGCCGCGGGGCATCTGTGGCAGCGCTATTGGAGTTGTCACAGGTACTTGGCTGGCCAATTCTCGCAGAGCCGACAAGTGGTTGTCGCGTTGATGAGATGGCTGCGATACGACATGCCGATGCATGGTTGCGAGATCCAGCACTCGCGGCTCACATGCAGCCGCAATCAATCCTGCGGTTCGGCACCTTGCCAGCTTCAAAGGTGGTGAACACATGGATGCGGGAGAGCAATGCGGAGGTCACCACCATCTCTAGTTCGCCGTTTTTGATCGATCCCGATCGAACGACCTCCCTGCACCTCGTAACGCCAGCTGATCAACTGTGTGTTGACCTCACGTCCGTGGTTACGCCGTGTGGGCCGGCATGGATATCTGATTGGACCGCAGCAGAGCACGCAGCGCGTGAGGTTCTAGCGAAGCTGCTTGACAACGAAGACAAGCTGTCGGAACCGGGAGTGGCGCGGTGCATGGCTGCAATGCTTCCTGGAGATTCGCAACTCGTCGTTTCATCATCAATGCCAATTCGCGATCTGGAGTGGTACGCAGGAGACTGCAATCGGGTAACGGTGCTAGCAAATCGAGGTGCTAACGGCATTGACGGTGTGGTGTCAACGGCTGTCGGTGCAGCCCTGGCGACGTCGCGTACCACCGGCTTATTGATTGGTGATATCGCGTTTCTCCACGACTCGAATGGACTCATAGGTTTGGGAGACAGAGGTGTCGACGTTCGAATGGTCGTTGTCGACAATCGGGGCGGTGGCATCTTTTCCTTCTTGCCCCAACGAAGTGTGCTATCGGCTAACCACTTCGAGAAGTTCTTTGGTACTCCACATAGCTCAAACCTGGCGCTGCTTGCAGAGGCACATGGGCTACGTGTCACCACGGTTGGGTCACGTCAGCAACTATGTGATGCAATCTCGAGTCGCGGGCCAAGTGTCACCATTGTGCAGACCGATCGTGACGACAATGTCGAGCGACATAACGACATTCACCGGTCGGTGATTGCCGAAGTGCGTAAAGCACTCAAGGTCGGATGATGGCGGCAAGCATCGCCTGGAATTTGGCCTGAGTTTCCGCCAGCTCCGCAAGGGGTTCGCTGTCGGCCACGATTCCACCACCCGCAAAGAGGTGGGCGACCGTCCGATCGGCGGACAGTTCGGCGCAACGAATAGCGACTGCCCACGTTCCGTTTCCATTACGGTCGACCCAGCCGACTGCACCGCCGTAGCGACCCCGGTCGAGACCTTCATGTTCAGCAATGAGCTGCAACGCAGCGTCACGCGGGTATCCGCCAAGCGCTGGCGTCGGTGAAAGCTCCTTCACGAGATCAATCACTGATGTGAGCGGTTCCGAGAGACGTCCCTCGATTGTGGTGCCGAGATGTTGCACATTTGCAACTGCGATGACCTCGGGCTCGGGCTGCCAATCAAGATACGAGCAGTAGGGAAGCAGCGTGTCGTGCACCATGTCGATGACGACTCGATGTTCGATTTGATTCTTCCGACTTGAGCGCAATTCGGATGCGAGTCGTGCATCCGTCGTTGGGTCACCGGTTCGCGGACAGGTACCTGCGAGGGGTTGGCTGCGAATGACGTCACCATCGCGCTCGAGAAGCAACTCGGGCGAGGCGCCGACAAAACCATCAATGCTGAATCGGTAACTGGAGCCAAAGGACACTTTTAGTCGCCTGAGCAATGCATGTACATCGATGGCAGAACTGGAATCAACGAAGATGTCACGAGCGATGACCGCTTTGGTGATCTCGCCTCGTCGTACCGCATCTCGAGCGTGGGTCACTGCCGAGAGGTACCGTTCAACGCTGACTCCCGGACGAATGCCATAGGTGGATGGCAACGCAGGCTGATCGTGTCGAGCCTTAAGGTGTTCGAGCATTGATTGCTCTTGGTCCTGGTGGAACGTCACCCAGGTATCACCGGTTGCTGACTTGCTGAAGCACACGGCAGGGACGATGGCCGTACCGCCATGACCGCTGAAGGGATGCCAGCCGAATGCGAGTACTGAATCACTTGGAACCTCGTCAACCGAGTCGTGCTTGACCTCTTGCAAATACGACACCGCCTCTTCCAACGGCACTCTGGTGATCTCTCCGATTCCGGCGTACCCGACTCCGTTGCGAACGAAGAGCAGACCACCAGATCCTGCAAGGTCGTTGAGATCAGCGGCTTGGTCAGAGAACTCTGAGAGGCGACGCGTTACGAAACGCACGGTCATACGCGACTTGCAGAGAGCAATTGGGTGAGCCCGCCAGAAAGCTGCCGATGAGAGACGTCAACGAATCCTGCGTCGGTGAGCATCCGACACAACTGATCAGGGTCTGGAAGATACGAAACGCTGCGTGGCAGATATCGGTATGCGGCACCGTCGGAAAGCAGCGCCCCAATACGGGGGACCACCTTGCCGAAATAGACGGAGTTCCCTAGACGAACGAGTGGATTGGTGGGCACCGACACGTCAAGTAAGGCCACCCGTCCGCCTCGTTTCGTCACCCGTGCAATCTCGGCAAAGAATCTCGGCAAATCTACGAAGTTGCGCAAGGCAAACCCGCACGAGACGCCGTCGACGGCAGCGTCATGAACTGGCAGCGACAGGGCGTCAGCCTGAGTGCGCGGTGAACCGCTCGTGTCTGCGGCCAGCATCCCAAACGAGAAATCAATCGAGAGGGGTATCAGACCGTGTTTTGAGAGCTCGCGGCAAAAATCGCCGGTGCCACTCGCGAGGTCAAGCACCACTGAGCCTCCCGGCAATCGCAGCGATTCAACAGTGATTCGCCGCCAACGAACATCGAGCCGAAACGTCATGATGCGATTCACGACGTCGTATCGGGGTGCTATCGCGTCGAACATCTCGCGAACCGCTCGCGCCTTAACTTCACCGGTTGGCAAAGAGTCGGTGTCCCAACTTCGTCGAGCCTGACCCATTGAGGAAAGGCTACGGTGTGTCGGCTTCGCCAAGTTCAGGTCGGATAAGGCACACTGGTCACATGATTGACTTCACGTTTCCGCCCGAAGTTGAAGATGTACGGCTGCGAGTTCGTGCCTTCATGGACGACGAGGTCCGACCCCGTTGGGAGTCGATTGATCAGGACGATCGCAAGCAAATTGTCAAAGCGATTGTCGAACTTCGCAAGAAGGCGCGCGAGGATGCCAAGTTATGGCTGCCACACATGCCTGCGGAGTGGGGAGGAATGGGTCTTGGGCCAACAGCGATGGCGGCGGTTTCTGCAGAGGCTGCCAAGGTAAGCATCGGACCTTTCGTGCTGAACGCACAAGCGCCCGATGAAGGAAACCAACACACGTTGCTGCACTGGGCAACACCAGAACAAAAAGAGAAGTATCTGCGTCCATTGTGTGAGGGAACTGCGCGTTCCTGCTTCGCGATGACGGAACCAGAAGTAGCTGGAAGCGATCCGACACTGATCCGGACGCACGCATATGAGGATGGTGATGAATGGGTCATCAACGGCCACAAGTGGTTCATTTCAGGTGCTCGTGGCGCACAGTTCGCTCTGCTCGTGGCGCGGACGGAAGAAAATCCAGATCTTCCGCAAGCGGCGAATTCCTGTTTCATTGTGGACATTCCGACGGAAGGCTTCAACATTGTTCGTGACATCGAAACAATGTCGGGGAGCCACAACCATTGCGAGATTGAGATCAAAGACCTTCGAGTGCACAAATCGCAAATGCTCGGCGGTCGGGGACAAGGTCATCTTCTCGGTCAGTACCGACTTGGTCCAGCTCGTCTCGCTCACTGCATGCGCTGGATCGGACAAGCGGAGACTGCGCTCGACATGATGGTCGAGCGTTCTCTGAATCGCTATTCACACGGTTCCCTGCTCGCAGAGAAACAAGGCATCCAGTGGTTGATTGCCGATTCGGCGGTGGAGCTCTACCAATGCAAACTCATGGTTCTGCATGCGGCGTTCAAAATTGAACATGGTTTACCGTTCATATCCGAGGTGTCGATGGCCAAGCACTTCGTCGCCAATAGTCTCTGGCAGATTGTCGATCGCGCTATACAAGTGCATGGCGCCCTCGGCTACTCCAACGACACACCGTTGGCACACATGTTGCAGCAAGCGCGTTGGAGTCGCTTTGCAGACGGCGCCGACGAGATTCACCAAATGAGGATTGCTCAGCGGACGATTGCCGCCTACAAGGATTTCGGCACCACCAAGAGTGCGACGGGCGATCTTCCACTGTGAACATCCATCGACCAAGAAGAGAGAGTGCATCATGACCAAGCCAATATTCGGCGTCTTTATGCCACAAGGCTGGAAGATGGAACTCGCCGGCATCCCTGACGACCAAGCAAAATGGGCCAAGGCAGTGGAGATTGCAGTTCTCGCTGAGCAACTCGGGTTCGACTCGATTTGGGTCTACGACCACTTCCACAACGTGCCAAAACCAGCCCATGAGGCGGTCTTTGAATGCTGGACCACCATTGCCGCCATTAGCCAACGCACCACCACGATCCGTCTCGGTCAGATGGTTGGCTGCAACCTGTACCGCGAGCCGTCTCTACTCGCCAAGATCACTTCGACGGTTGATGTCATCAGCGGAGGGCGTCTTGATTGGGGGATTGGGGCAGGTTGGTACGAGAACGAGTGTCGTGGCTATGGCTATCCATTCCCATTGCCCAAGGAGCGCATTGCGATGTTGAGGGAATGTGTGGAGATTGTGAAGTCGATGTGGTCGCAAACGGAAACTACGTATCACGGCAAGTACTACACGTTGGAACGTGGCAACTGCGATCCGAAGCCTGTACAGAAACCACGTCCACCAATCTGGATCGGCGGTGGAGGTGAGCAGCTCACGCTTCGCGTTGTCGCACGACATGCCGACTACGCGAATTTTGGCGGAACAGTCGACGACTTCAAACGGAAGCGTGAAATTCTCGCCCAGCATTGCAAAGAGGTTGGTCGTGATTTTGACGAGATTGGTCTCACGTGGTCGCCTGAGATCTTCATACGGGAATCCGAAGCCGAACTTGAGAAGGCTGGATCGCGAAGTTTGTGGGGACACCCTTTGGAGCAGTGGAAGGCGACTTCCTTGATTGGGACTCCAGAACAGGTGAGTGAGAAGATCTCGCTGTACCAGTCAATGGGTTGTGTCGGCTTCGTACCATGGTGTGCCGACTACCCCGAGACCACAACTCTCGAGCTCTTTGCCAGTGTTGCCAAGAATTTCCGTTGATATCAGCGTCACACGACGCTGTTTACGGCGTCGAATGATTCCTAGGCGAAATAGGTTCGGAAAACGAGCTCGGCGACACAACTGGGCTTGGCGGCTCCCTCAATCTCGAATGTTGCCTCAAGCGTCATCTGGATGCCCCCGGTGATATCGTCGGCGGCGAGAAGCTTGGCGCCCACTCGCAGACGTGAACCCACCGGTACGGGCGACGGAAAACGAATCTTGTTGGCTCCATAGTTCACTCCCATGACGGCACCTTCGATTCCGTAAATCTGTGGCAGGAGTGAAGGTCCGAGCGAAAGCGTGAGATAGCCATGCGCGATCGGGGCACCGAACGGCCCCTTCTTGGCCTTCTCAACATCGATGTGAATCCACTGATGATCGCCAGTTGCATCTGCAAACGTATTGACCATCTCCTGGGTAACCGTGATGTAGTCGCTGTAGCCGAGGTGCTGTCCGATATGTGCCTTGACGCCCTCTGGGCCCTTCATAATGGTTTTTGTCATGCTCTAGTGATACCAGATTCGTTGGTGCTCGCGACTCTGGCGGTGCAAGAGCAAGGCAAGCAGAGCCACATCAAATGCGAAGGAGAGCAGGCTGCCTCCGAAGATTCTGAACCGTAGGGAAGCACCGATTTCTGAATAGGCGACAAACGTGAGTATGAAAGGGGAGACGGCGGCCGCAACCGAGATCTGCCAACCGAGCTTGCGTTCATTGGCCATGAGAAAACCGCCGATGACATAAGCGGCTATGACGATGATGCCGAAAAAGAATCCAAACGCATAGCGGTTACGGAAGTAATGGAGCACCCCACCGCCGTCCACGAGCTCGACCAGAGCAAAGAACGCGTTGATGTACAGAATCCAGGTGGCGATTTGCAGCGTTTGAGGCTGCATACGGTCAAGCCATTTTCGACGATCAAGCATGATGCGATTCTGGCAGACCGTAGCGTGATAGGGAATGCGCAGCGGCTTCGTGAGCTTGGTTGGCCGGCCAAATGTCGGGAAGTCGAGTCTGATCAATGCGGCCTGCGGCCGGAAGGTCACCATCGTCTCTGACAAGCCGC
>Ga0208594_1000284_pt1 | contig 12925 bp, 13 predicted proteins | sample LakMenEpi14Sep10_FD_150699 | JGI IMG/M metagenome (GOLD analysis project Ga0208594, IMG submission 150699) | Freshwater microbial communities from Lake Mendota, WI - 14SEP2010 deep hole epilimnion (SPAdes) | ecosystem: Environmental > Aquatic > Freshwater > Lake > Epilimnion/Euphotic zone ...
ACGGGAATCATGTTCGCCAGGAAGAACGACGCACGCTTCGGTGCAGGGATGCGGGCAATCTGGTTGGGGATGCCGCGTAGCGACGCATTGGCCCACAGAGCACCGTCACCAATCTCGACGGCAAGATCGAGCATCTTGTTGCGCAGCGTGGCCAGATAGATCGGTGGTAAGGCTCCGCTGAACTTTTCGTTGGCGCGCATCGCTGACACATAGTTACGAATATCGGCGAGCGGCTTGCCGGTGTTGACACCGAGTCGCTGGGTGACAGGGCCGTGTGAAACGCCGATACCAAATGCAAATCTTCCGCCAGACACTTCGTGGATATGAGCGGCGGTATTGCCTGCTTCGACGGGGTGCGCAAGATAAATCGGCTGAATTGATGTGAAGTACTGCAAGGTCTTGGTGCTGTGGGCCAGCGAGGTGCACAGTGGCATTGCTGCACCAAGGCTCGGGCATGCGACATGCGTAAAACCACGTTGCTCTGCTTCTGCAGCAAGTTGTAGCACACCGATGCGCCGCGTGGCTGATGCGACGAGGGAGATTGCTGGTGGTCGGTGTGTCGTATCTGGCATGGGATCCCTATCTCGATGGCGGTCTGCCTACCGTACCGTGAGGGATGTGGAGACGACCCCGTCCGCGCTGCGCCGTGAGGCGATGTTGCGCGTGGCGATGGTGAGCCCGTACAGCCTCACGATTCCTGGCGGTGTACAACATCAAGTGCTCGGACTCGCGCGCGAGATGCGTCGAATGGGTCACGAAGTACGCGTGCTCGGGCCGTGTGATGGTCCACCGCCTGAACCGTTCGTCACGCCGCTTGGCAACAGCTTGCCGACGGCGGCTAACGGCTCGACGGTGCCCCTTGCGCCGGATCCTTCTGCGGCGTTGCGCACGTTGCGAGCTCTGAACGACGAAGCGTTCGACATTTTGCACCTGCACGAACCGATGGCACCAGGCCCGACCGTCGCAGCACTGATGTTGCGTATTGCCCCCATGGTCGGCACGTTTCATGCATCAGGTGAGGTGGCGTGGTACCGACGTGTGCGGAAGGGTCTTGAATGGCTCGGCACACATCTTGACCATCGCGTCGCAGTGTCGGAGTCCGCACGTGAGATGGCCAAACGCCACATCGGCGGCTCGTTTGAGATTCTCTTCAACGGAATTGACATCGACACGTATCGTCGCCCCGGCGTGATGCGCGAGTCGACGCCAACGATTTTCTTTTGCGGCAGGCACGAACCCCGTAAAGGTCTCGAGGTGTTGCTCGACGCTTTCTTGCTGCTGCCGGACAACTACCGCTTGTGGGTGGCGTCTGATGGTGCACGCATCGACGAGTTGCGCAAGCGATACAGCAGTGAACCGAGCGTGGCTGCTCGAATCAGTTGGCTCGGGCAAATCAGCGAGCCCGACAAGCTTGACCGTCTGGCGCGCTGCAGCGCGTTCTGTGCGCCGTCATTGGGTGGGGAATCATTCGGGCTGGTGCTGCTTGAGGCGATGGCTGCTCGCACGCCGGTGATTGCGAGTGACATTGATGGCTACCGAAATGTGGTGACCGATGATGTGAACGGCGTCTTGGTGCCCGCAGGCGATGCCGCCGCTTTGGCTCACGCACTGCGTGAAGTGACTAATGATGCCAACCTCACAGCTCGCCTCGTCGCTGGTGGCGATGTACGCGCAGAACAGATGTCGATGCGCAAACTTGCTGAGCGATACATGGAGATCTACCGCGACGTGTTGACGGCGGAAGCCGAAGAGCGCATCGTGGTGCAGCCGAGCGCGATGGTGCGGTACTTCGAAGATCGTCTCTTGCGCCGGCCGCGACTCGCAAAGTTTTCGCAGAGCGTGACCGAAACCATGAACGACACAGTGGCGGCGTTGCGCGATAAGTCGCAGCAGCTTCGCGAGCGTGTCGGCAGGAATCGCGCGGAAGAGGAGTAAGATTTTCGACCATGGATCCGCTGTGGATTGTGCTCATCGTCATCGCGTTGCTCGTGGTGTGGGTGGTCTTTTCCTACAACCGACTGGTCAGCCGTCGCAACGAAGTGGACAATGCCTGGGCGCAGATTGACGTGCAGCTGAAGCGCCGGTTGGACCTGATTCCAAATCTGGTGGAAACCGTCAAGGGCTACGCAGCCTTCGAAAAGAGCGCGCTTGAAGCGGTCATCGATGCTCGTGCAAAGTCAATGGCTGCGGCCCCGACTCCTGCCGCACAGGGGCAGGCCGACACCGGGCTGACTGGTGCGCTGCGACAGCTCTTTGCGTTGTCCGAGGCGTACCCCGACCTCAAAGCCAATACGAATTTCCTTTCGTTGCAAGAAGAGCTACAAAACACCGAAAGCCGCATTGCCTATGCGCGGCAGTTCTACAACGATGCAGTTGAGCGCTACAACAACACGACGCAGTCGTTCCCTGGTGTCATCTTCGCCAAGTCGTTTAACTTCGCCGATCGCGAATACTTCGAGGCCGAGGCGGCTGCTGCAAATCCGCCGTCGGTGAAATTCTGAACGACCTCATCGCGGCCAACAAGCGCCGCTCGTATGCGCTCATCGCCGGCTTCATCGCCGTGCTGGTGCTGGTTGGCATGGCGGTCGGTGCGCTCTACGGCAACGGCACGCTCGGCACGATTGTTGCCCTTGTCTTTTCTGGTGTGACTGCCGCGATTTCGTATTGGAAGTCGGATGCCATCGCGCTGCGGATGAGCCGTGCGGTGCCCGCCGACCCCGTCGCCTACAAGCGTCTGCACAATCTGGTGGAGGGCTTGTGCATCGCTGGTGGTTTGCCCAAGCCACGTGTGTACGTGATCAACGATCCGGCACCCAATGCGTTCGCCACCGGTCGAAACCCGAAGAACGCAGCGATTGCAGTGACGACCGGGCTTCTCGAAAAGATGAATCGAGTCGAGTTGGAGGGTGTCGTCGCCCACGAACTCTCACACATCAAGAATTACGACATCCTCGTCATGACGCTCGCAGTCACGCTCGTTGGTGCGGTGGCAATCCTCACCGATCTGGCGTTGCGCATGATGTGGTGGAACGGCGGTCGAGTGCACCGAGCAGGGGACCGAGGGGATCGCGGTAATCCGTTTGCGCTGTTCGGCATCGTGCTACTCATCGTGGCGCCGCTCCTGGCGCGCGCGATGCAGGCTGCGGTCAGTCGACGGCGCGAGACGTTGGCCGATGTTTCGGCAGTGCAGTTGACGCGGTATCCACCAGGGCTCATCTCGGCCCTGGAGAAGCTGCAGGCCGACAGCACCGTGACACATTCCGCTTCGATGGCCACGGCACATATGTGGATTGAGCAGCCGTTATCGGGGGTGAATGACACAGGTCGGCTCGGGTTTTTCCATAAACTCTTCAATACCCACCCCCCGCTCGCCGATCGCATCGCGCTTCTGCGGGAAATCTAAGCCAAAGGAGACCCCATGTCGAAGAAGGCTGCGAAGTCGCGTCAAACCCTGATTGCTGTCGGTTTGGCGGCCCTGCTGGTGCTTGCCGCATGCGGAGGCGGTTCGAGTGATTCAGCCGCTGATGACACGGTTGCCCCAACCACCACGCAAGAGCCGGCGCCGACGACCACCACAACAACGCTCCCGCCCATCCTTGCTCCGCTGACGGGTCTCCCTGTTGACGCCGAGATCACACGTCCGGCTCTCGCGGTCAAAATCGACAACCACCCCAAGGCCCGTCCGCAGTGGGGGTTGAACCAAGCAGACATCGTGTACGAAGAGAACGTCGAGATGCTCACCCGATTTGCGGCGGTCTATCACACCAGCGACAGCGATCCTGTCGGACCGATTCGCAGCGGCCGCAAGCAAGACATCGACTTGCTCGAGCCACTGAACAGGCCGCTCTTCGCTTGGAGCGGCGGTAATGCAGAAGTCACGAAGTTGATTCGTGAGTCGACGATGATCGACCTCAGCCACTCAGCTGCCGACGAGGCGGGCGGTTATCGCCGTGAGAGTTCACGTGTGGCGCCGCACAACTTGATTGCCGACACGAGCAAGCTCTGGACGTTGGCCCCTGAAGGTTCGACGCCGCCACCAGCTCAGTTCAAGTTCCGTGCTGCGGATGAGGCGATTCCTTCCACCGCACGCGAGACCGGTGGTGTGAAGCTCTCGATGGATGGTGTGCGAGTGCTGTGGGAATGGAGCACTGAATTCGGTCGATTCGTACGTTCGCAGGATGACAAGCCACACGTCGACGTCGATGACGTGCGCATCAGTGCGGCGAATGTTGTCGTGCTCTTCGTGCAGTACGGCAAGAGCGGCATCAGCCCGGTTGCCAAGACGAAGGGTTCTGGCGAGGCGTGGGTGTTCACCGCTGGCAAGTTGTACCAGGGCACATGGGAGCGTCTCGAGGCCAGTGACCCCTTCACCCTGAAAGACACGGCAGGCAATGAGATCAAGTTGACTCCGGGCAACACCTGGGTGCAGCTCCCGCGCATCGGCAAGGGTGTTTCTTACCTGCCAGGTACACCGCCAGATTCATTCAAATATCCGTGATCTGGCGCAAGCGCCCGTGATCGTCCACGCTCAACGTTCGTCGGCGTGCCAGATTGCTCGCGCTGCGCTGGTTTAGCTAGATGCTCAATCGGTAGCCTTTGAACACCATGGCAAAAGCGGAAAAAGCACCGTCAGCAAAGACCACCGGATCCATGCGCGTGCAGCGCGGATTGGCAGAAATGCTGAAGGGCGGCGTGATCATGGACGTCGTCACGCCCGAGCAAGCCAAGATCGCCGAAGATGCTGGCGCTGTTGCGGTGATGGCGCTTGAGCGCGTGCCAGCCGACATCCGTCGCGACGGTGGAGTCGCACGTATGAGCGACCCCGAGATGATCGAGGGCATCAAGGCGGCGGTCTCGATTCCGGTGATGGCCAAAGCACGTATCGGGCACTTCGTCGAAGCCCAAGTGCTGGAGGCGCTTGGCGTCGACTTCATCGATGAAAGCGAAGTGCTCACACCCGCCGACGAAGCACACCACATCGACAAACTGAAATTCACCGTGCCGTTCGTGTGCGGGGCCACCAACTTGGGCGAAGCATTGCGGCGCATCGCTGAGGGTGCTGCACTGATTCGTTCCAAAGGTGAAGCTGGCACCGGCAACATCGTCGAGGCGGTGCGCCACTTGCGCTCCATCATTGGCGACATTCGCAAGATCACCCAAGCCGACTCAGCAGAGTTGTTCGACTGGGCAAAGAAGCTTGCGGCGCCGCTCCCACTCGTGCAAGAGATCGCCGAAACGGGCTGGCTGCAAGTACCGCTCTTTTGTGCGGGCGGTATCGCCACGCCTGCTGATGCGGCGCTCGCAATGCAACTCGGTGCCGAGTCGGTGTTCGTCGGGTCTGGCATCTTCAAGAGTGACGACCCCGCGCCGCGCGCCAAGGCAATCGTCGAAGCCACCACGCATTTCCGTGACCCACACATCATTGCCAAGGTGAGTCGCAAACTCGGTGCGCCGATGACCGGCATCGCGATGGACGAGATCAACCAGCGCTACGCCGAACGCGGCTGGTAGGAGCCCCGTTCGGGGACCACATGTCGGCGCGCACCCGCATCGGAGTGCTCGCTTTGCAAGGTGCATTCGCCGCTCACGAAGCGGCACTGACGCGTCTCGGCGCTGACGTTCGCGAAGTTCGGCTACCGGCCGACCTTGATGTCTGCGATGCACTGGTGATGCCAGGTGGGGAGTCGACGACGATGTCGAAGTTGCTCGAGTCATCGGGGCTGTTCGATGCGATTTCGAAACGTGTATCCGACGGCATGCCGATATTCGGCACCTGTGCGGGGATGATTCTTTTGGCCAAGCATGTCAGCGACGCTCGCTCCGATCAGCGCTCGTTCGCGGCGATCGACATCGACGTACGGCGCAATGCTTACGGAAGACAAGTGGACAGTTTTGAGACCGACATCTCTGTGCGGGGAATCAACGGTCCGTTTCATGCCGTCTTTATCCGTGCACCGCGCGTGACGCGAACCGGCGACGATGTGGAGGTGCTCGCCGAACACGACGGTGCTGCTGTGCTCGTACGCTCAAAGACCGTTATGGCGGCCTCGTTCCACCCCGAACTCGCCGACGATGATCGAGTGCATGGAATCTTTCTCGAGCTGGTCGCGAGTGCGACAGTGAGCGCGTCCGCGCAGGACGCACGGTAAGGAGACGACGATGTCTGGACACTCCAAATGGGCGACGATCAAACGCAAGAAGGCAGTCATCGACCAAAAACGTGGGAAGGCGTTCGCCAAACTGGCGCGACAGATTGATGTCGCGGCACGCCAAGGCGGGGGAGACCCGGCTTCCAACGCGGCGCTGCGCACGATCATTCAGAAGGCAAAAGCAGCCCAGATGACCAACGACGCCATCGACCGCGCAATCAAGCGCGCGACCGGCGAGGCCCAGGGCTCGAACTACGAGGCAATCACCTACGAGGCATATGCACCAGGCGGTGTGGCGCTCCTCATCGACATTCTGACCGACAACCGCAACAGAACGGCATCCGATGTGCGCGCGATCTTCAGCAAGTGTGGTGGCTCGATGGCCGCTCCGGGTGCCGTTGCGTGGCAGTTCTCGCGCAAGGGCGTGATCATGGTCGACCGCAGCACGAGCGAAGACGAACTGATGAACGCGGTGCTCGAGCATGGGGCCGACGACATGGCCGACGATGGCTCGGTGTGGCGCGTCACGTGCGACGCGACGCGAGTGTACGAAGTGAAGGCTGCGCTTGAGGCAGCAAAAATTCCGGTGCAGTCAGCCGAGAGCACGATGGTGTCGGCCCAGACGGTGCCGGTGACCGACCCGGCAGACGCAAAAGCCATCCTGAAGATCATGGACGAACTTGAAGAACACGACGACGTGCAAGACGTGTACTCCAACTTCGACATCTCCGAACAGCTGCTCGAAGCGGCCGCGTCATAGCTCGAAGCAGCCAAGTCATCGATTGCCGAGACTCCCTCGCTACGGTGGCGTCATGAGCATCGGCGTCGGAGACACTGCACCAGAGTTCACGCTGCCCGGTACGGGTGGTCGGTCGTATTCACTTTCCCAGTACCGCGGTTCGCCCGTGGTGCTTGTGTTTTATCCGGGTGACAACACGCCGGTGTGCACCAAGCAGCTGTGCAGTTACAACGACGAGCTCTCGCAATTTGCGGGAGTCTCGGCCCAGGTGCTCGGCATCTCCGCGCAAGACGTGGCGAGCCACGAGAAGTTCGCGTCCAAGCATGGGTTCAAGTTCCCGCTGCTCGCCGACACCGATAAAGCAGTGCACCGCGCTTACGGTGTGCTCGGCCTCATGGACATGCCACGGCGGAGCGTGTTCGTCGTCGACGCTTCAGGCATCGTGCGCTACGCCCATCGTGCCTTCGTCGGGGTGACCTACCGTCCGGTCAGTGAATTGATGGACGCGCTCACCTCTCTGCGCTAGCATCAAACACATGTTCGCCCCTCGCCAAGGGCCCCAAACACGCGTCTCAGCGGTGTCGCGCGGCTCCGTCGCGGCGGCGGCACCCGTGGTGCTGGGCATCGATCCGGGTCTCACTCGTTGCGGCTACGCCATTGTGCGCGAAGGCACGCCACCGGAGCTGATGTCGCTCGGGGTGTTGGCGACCCCGGCAAGCGACGAATTGCCGATGCGTTTGGCGCACTTGCAGCGTGATCTTGAAGCCTTGTTCGATGAGTTTTCCCCAGCCGCGGTCGCCGTCGAGCGGGTGTTCTTCCAACACAACACCCGCACGGCGATGAGCGTCGGACAAGCGAGTGGCATCGTGTTGGCTCTCGCCGCTGCACGCGGCTGTGAGGTCGCGCAATATACGCCCACTCAAGTGAAGAACACCGTCGCAGGGTGGGGAAGTGCCGATAAGTCGGCGGTCGCCCGCATGGTGCAGATGCGTTTCGGCTTGCAAACGGTGCCCAAGCCAGCCGATGCGGCAGACGCGGCGGCGCTGGCGTTGTGTCACATCGCAGCCCAGCCGTTCGCACGCAGCGTGGCGCGTACGAGAGGCGTCTCATGATCGGCTCGTTGCGTGGTCGCGTGCTCGAGCGCCTCAGCGATTCAACGGTGCTCGTCGAGACGGCTGGTGTCGGTTACGTCGTGAACGTAACACCGCGCACCCTCGCTGAACTCGAACCAACGACCGATGCGTTCTTGCATATCCATCACCATGTTCGCGAAGATGCCGAGACGTTGTTCGGATTTCTCGACCGTGACGAGCGGCGGATTTTCGGGCAGTTGATAGAGACCACCGGTATCGGACCTGTGCTGGCGATGGCAATTCTCGCCACGCATTCGCCGCGCATTCTGGTCGACCTCGTCGTCTCTGGCGACGTCGCTGGGCTCACCGCGGTGCCTGGTGTAGGCAAGAAGACCGCGGAACGTCTGTTGCTCGAACTCAAAGACCGTCTCAACCTGCCGGTGATTGATGAGCCGCGTCTAGTTGGCGACCGTGCGGCCGGCGGCGTCAGCGATGTGCGAGATGCTCTCGCTGGTCTTGGCTACGACGAAAGCGAAATTCGCTCGGTGCTCCGTGAGATCGCCATCACCAACGATGCGGCGGCGATGTTGCGCGAGGCGTTGAGTCTGCTCGGAGCTCGTCGTGCGTGAAGAATTCGTCGACCCGACGACACGGGACGAAGGAGACGCGCACGCTGACAGCGCACTTCGTCCGCGGCGACTGAGTGATTTTGTCGGACAGTCAGAACTAAAGAATCATCTTTCGATCGTGCTTGGTGCCGCGCGCCAACGCAACGAAGCAGCAGACCACGTGCTCTTGGCAGGGCCACCAGGTCTCGGCAAGACCACGATGGCGGGCATCGTCGCCAACGAGATGGGCGCAAAGTTTCACGTCACTTCTGGCCCAGCGCTCGAGCGAGCCGGCGACTTGGCGGCAATCCTCACCAAGCTGGAAGAGCGAGACGTGCTCTTCATCGACGAAGTGCACCGCTTGTCGCGTGTCGTTGAAGAAATCTTGTACCCCGCTATGGAAGACTTTCAGATCGACATCGTCGTCGGTAAAGGTCCGGCAGCCTCATCGATCCGCCTCACGTTGCCACGCTTCACGCTGATCGGCGCGACGACGAGAACCGGCATGATTACCGGGCCCTTGCGCGATCGATTCGGTCTCGTCGCGCGGCTGGAGTTCTACGAAGTTGATGAGTTGCGCCAAATCATCGTGCGGGCCGCAGGCATCCTCGGGGTAGACATCGATGACAAGGCCGCAGCAGAGATCGCCTCGCGTTCGCGTGGAACGCCACGTATCGCCAACCGGCTCTTGCGTCGAGTTCGCGACTACGCACAAGTTCGTGCCGACGGCGACATCACGCGGTCGGTGACTGACGAAGCGTTGCGCACGTTCGGGGTTGACCCACTCGGACTCGACAAGGTCGACCGAGCCGTTCTGCGGGCGGTGTGCGAACGGTTCGGCGGTGGGCCGGTTGGTCTTTCCACCCTGGCCATCGCTGTGAGCGAACAGCCAGAGACCGTAGAAGACGTCTATGAACCGTTCCTGATTCAGCAAGGCCTTCTTGCCCGCACGCCGCGCGGGCGAGTGGCGATGCCGGCTGCCTTCACCCACCTCGGGCTCACGCCGCCTGACCGCGCCCCCGAGCTGTTCTAAGGCAGCACCGTTACGTTCCTGAGCGGTGCTCAGGCCGGACGGTCGTGCCCCCGAGCGGTACGAAGGCGGCAGAATCGAGCCCCTCGTCGGTACGAAGGCCGCAGAATCGAGCCCCCAAGCGGTTCGTCGGCGTGCCGGACCGACCCTTCCCGTGGCGAGATGAATTGTTGACCAAAGTAGTTGCATTTCGCCGCCGGCGGGCCTACTCTAATCCCGACCAAATCAGTCGGCATTTCAGATGTCGCATGTCCCAAAGGAAGTACGGAACTCATGACCACCACATTGGCCACTCCTACGCAACGGCAGCCGTTGATCGTTGGGATCGGGTTATCAGTAGCACTCATTGTCGCTGTTGCGGTGACGCAAGGGGCTTCGAAGGCCAGTCTGGCTGGAGTCGGGGTTGCCTTGGGAGTTGCACTGTTTCACTCGCGATTCGGGTTCACGTCCGCATGGCGTCAACTGGTGGCAGTCGGTCAGGGTCGTGCTCTGCAGGCGCACATGCTGATGTTGGCCGTTGCGCTCATCGGTTTCAGTGTGATCATCTCCAACGGCAAGGGTTTCTTTGGTACGACGACTGGCGGCTTCGTTGCACCAATCACATTGGCGCTCTTCGTGGGGGCATTTCTCTTTGGCGTCGGTATGCAACTGGGCGGTTCGTGCGCATCAGGCACATTGTTTGCTACGGGGTCTGGGCAGCTCGGGGTGTTGATCACGCTCGTGGGTTTCATTGGTGGTTCGGGACTTGGTGTCGCTGGCTTTGATTTCTGGAACGGTGACGGACCTGGCGCAGTGAAAATCGCCGACCCCTTTTCCTTTACTGCCCGCTTCGGCACGCTTGGCGGCACCGTGATTGTCTTGTTGCTGATCGGCCTTGTCGCACTCGTGGCTGAACTCATCATCCGACGACGACGTCCTCCGCGCATCGAGGCGGTTCCAGCTGCAACCGGATTCGCGCGGGTACTTCGTGGATCATGGCCGCTGTGGGTCGGAGCAATCGCACTCGCAGTGCTGAACATCGGAGTGCTGCTCGTGACCGGACGTCCATGGGGGGTGACTTCCGCATTCCGTTTGTGGGCGTCGAAGATTCTCGATGGAGTCGGAGTGGATGTTGGTTCGTGGACGTTCTGGGTTGATCGTCCCGGTTTGCAGGAGCCTCTCTTTGCCGACAACACCTCGGTATCAAATTTCGGCATCATCGTGGGGGCGCTCGCCGCGTCAGCCGCAGCTGGTCAATTCGCGTTAGTGCGCAAGGTGCCCGCACGATCGATAGCGGCGGGTCTGCTTGGCGGACTATTGATGGGATATGGCGCCACGTTTGCCGCAGGTTGCAACATTGGTGCGTACTTTTCGGGAATCGCCTCGGGCAGCGCGCACGGCTGGATCTGGGCAGTCTTCGCCTTGCTCGGTACCTGGGTTGGCTTGAAGCTTCGGCCCGTGTTTGGCTTGGCGGTGCCGAAGCCATCTGACTCTTCCTGCTGATGTTCGGGCTCGTAGCGACCGACGAGTGAACACGCCGTAGCGTCGCTGCAGCGTGCAACTCTCCGACATCGACTACGAGCTTCCTGAACGGCTGATTGCTCAAACGCCGATCGAGCCGCGTGATTCTGCGCGACTGCTGGTCGATAGAGGTGCGGCGACTCCGCTCGACGCGACGGTGCGCGACCTGACGCAGTTCTTGCGTGATGGAGATGTGCTCGTCGTGAACGACACCAAGGTGGTGCCGGCCCGACTGCACCTTGCTCGCTCGACCGGCGGGGCAGTGGAGGTGCTGCTCCTCGAGCCGCTCGATGACACGCATCGCGACTGGGAGGCTCTCATCCGTCCAGGGCGCAAAATGAAACCCGGCGAGGTGCTGTACGCGACCGACAACTCCGAAGCACTTACCGTGTTGGGTCGCGGCACCAAAGGAGACACGTTTCGCGTCTCGTTCGTGCACGACGACCCCGCATCGCTCATTGCTCGTCTCGGCGAGATGCCGTTGCCGCCGTACATCACGCAGCGACTCGACGACTCGACTCGTTATCAAACCGTCTACGCGCGCGAAGCGAAGTCGGCAGCCGCGCCAACTGCGGGGCTGCATTTCACGCCCGAGTTGCTCGCGGCTGTGCGAGCGATGGGGGTGCCGATTGCGAACGTCGAACTCGTTGTGGGTCTCGACACCTTTGCGCCCGTCACCGTCGACGACCCGCGCGATCACGTGATCCACACCGAGTCGTATCACGTGCCGCACGAAACGCTCAACGCCGTGCAGTCGGCCAAGCGGGTCGTTGCTGTCGGGACCACCGCCACACGCGCACTCGAGTCGGTCGGTGCGACCGGGCAGACCTCGGGTCGAACCAACCTCTTCATCACACCAGGCTTCGAATTCAGGCATGTTGATGTCTTGATGACGAACTTTCACATGCCGAGAACCACACTGCTTCTGATGATCAGCGCATTCGTCGGTGATCGCTGGCGGCGCCTCTATGAGCACGCAGTGAAGGAGCAATACCGGTTCTTGTCGTTCGGCGACGCAATGTTGCTCGATCGTCACGCGCAATAGCCTGAACGAGATGTTTCGCGCTGTCGCCGACGTGAGCGCGACAGATGGTGCAGCGCGCGCCGGCATTGTCACACTTGCACGCGGCACGTATACGACACCTACCTTCATGCCCGTTGGCACTCGTGGAGCAGTGAAGTACTTGAGCGCCACGGACTATGAGCAACTCGGTGCGCAGATCGTGCTCGGAAACACCTACCACCTCATGCTTCGCCCAGGTTCGGAGATGATCGCGCGAATGGGGGGACTTGCATCATTCGCGGGTTGGCGCGGTCTCACACTCACCGACTCTGGCGGCTATCAGATCTTCTCACTCGAGCCCGATGTCGACGATGAAGGAGTGACGTTCACGTCGACGTACGACGGGTCGAAACATCGACTGACTCCGGAGACCGCAGTGGTCACGCAAGAGCAACTCGGAGCCGACATCCAGATGGCACTCGATGTGTGTCCACCACTGCCATCCACTGAACATGTCGTACGTGAGGCAATGCGTCGCACCAGTCTGTGGGCGCGACGCGCGCGCATGGCTCATCAGCGAGTGGATCAATCGCTCTTTGGCATCGTGCAAGGTGGTATCAACGAACATCTTCGCCGCGAGAGTGCGCGCGACATCGTGAGTGTCGGCTTTGACGGATACGGCATCGGTGGATTATCGGTGGGCGAGACTCGTGAAGAGATGCTTCCGGCGCTCGCTGCGGCGCTTGAGGAGTTGCCTATAGATCAGCCGCGCTATTTGATGGGGGTCGGGGATCCCGCATCGATGATTGAAGCAATCGGCCTG
>Ga0208594_1000291_pt1 | contig 12558 bp, 7 predicted proteins | sample LakMenEpi14Sep10_FD_150699 | JGI IMG/M metagenome (GOLD analysis project Ga0208594, IMG submission 150699) | Freshwater microbial communities from Lake Mendota, WI - 14SEP2010 deep hole epilimnion (SPAdes) | ecosystem: Environmental > Aquatic > Freshwater > Lake > Epilimnion/Euphotic zone ...
CCCGCCTCTCCAACGATGGTCACCTGCTTGATCGGTGAGGGAGACCGCAAGCGCGACTGAGCCACTGTGGTGAGGGTCGTGCCAAGCACGCCAGTTGCACCCGAGTTCGGCGAACCGGCATCGCTCGTAATGGGACGGGCCCACACCCATAACGCGTCCTTGTTGCGCAGCCCGACGAACCGCCCAAGCTCGACCTCGGATGCACTCGCATGATCGATGCCGCCGAAGCCCATGGCGGCGCGCACCATGGAGCGGGCAAGCGCCTGCTCCCGAAGTGCCGATTCGCGATGGTCGCCGGCCACGTTAGGCCGTCGGCTGCTTGGCGATCTCCGAGAGGAACTCGTCGTTGGTCTTGAACGACTTCAATCGGTCGATGAGCAATTCGAGACCCGGTGCTGCGTTGCCGTCGGCGGCGAGACCGCTCAACACACGACGGAGCTTCCACACCATCTGCAACTGTTTGCGATCAAAGAGCAGCTCTTCATGGCGAGTGCTCGACGCATCGACGTCAATCGCCGGATAGATACGGCGTTCAGCGAGCCTGCGATCGAGTCGCAGCTCCATGTTGCCCGTTCCCTTGAACTCCTCAAAAATTGCTTCGTCCATGCGGCTGTTCGTCTCCACCAGTGCAGTGGCAAGAATCGTGAGGCTGCCGCCTTCTTCGATATTGCGTGCTGCACCGAAGAACTTCTTCGGTGGATACAACGCACCCGCGTCGATACCACCCGACATGATGCGACCAGTCGCCGGAGCTGCCAGGTTGTAGGCGCGTGACAAACGCGTGATGCCGTCGAGAATGATGACGACATCCTCCCCCGCTTCGACCATGCGCTTGGCTTTTTCAATGGCGAGTTCAGCGACTTGCGTGTGCTCTTCAGACGGACGGTCAAACGTCGATGCGATGACTTCGCCCTTCACGGTGCGACGCATGTCGGTGACTTCTTCTGGTCGTTCGTCGATGAGCAGCACGATCAGCTTCACCTCTGGGTGATTCTTTTCGATGCTGGTGGCGATGGTCTTCATCACCGTGGTCTTGCCAGCCTTGGGCGGTGACACGATGATGCCGCGCTGGCCCTTTCCGATTGGCGAGATGAGGTCGATGATGCGCGCCGTCATGTTCAACGGTTCACCTGGTGACGAGAGCACCAGCTTTTCGTCTGGGAAGAGCGGTGTCAGGTCTTCGAACTTCTTGCGGTTGCGCGCCTTCTCTGGGCTTTCACCGTTGACCGTGTACACCTCGAGCAGAGCGGGGTTCTTCTCGTTGCGACCAGCCGGCCGCGAGAGACCCGTGATGTGGTCTCCCTTGCGCAAGCCGTATTGGCGCGTGAAACGCACCGAGACGTACGCGTCGTTACGCGTGCCGAGATATCCGCCGAGACGCAGAAAGCCGTAGCCCTCGTCGCGAAGGTCGAGATACCCCTCCACCTTGACGGGCTCATTGCTGATTGGCTCGCTTGGCTCGATCGACTCGAGCTCGTAGCGGTCATCACCCTGCGGGCCGTCGTCACGCGGGCCACCACGACGGCGACCACGACGGCGCCGATTGCGATTGCCACCGTCATTGAAGTTCCGGTCGCGATAGTTACGGTCGCCACGGTCGCCACGGTCGCCTCGATCACCACGGTCACCACGGTCACCCCCACGCGACTCGCCTCGATCATTGCGATCTCCTCGCGAGTCACCGCGATCTCCGCGATCACTGCGTGAATCTCCGCCACGCGACTCGCCTCGCACGCGAGCGTCGGGGGCAATCGGCGTGCCCTCGTGCTCGGCCAGTTCGACCTCCCACTCAGAAAGTGGTTCACCGTCGGCGCCGAGCGGCTTGTCGTTGGATTGTGGTGCCATGGTTTCCTCCAGGATCTTGGCGATCAGATCTGCTTTGCTTGCGGCGCTGACCCCTTTGAGGCCGAGCGCCTTGGCGATTTGTACGAGGTCGTCTTTGCCTTTTTCTTCGAGTTGTGCTCGACCGAGCTGCGGAGCGGCCACGTTTCCTTCTTCCGGGGCTGCACGGGAGTGCGGCGCCCTTCAACGATGCTTCGCGTCAGAAACGATGCTTGCGCGTCGGACTCAAGACTGCGGTGGGCATGCTCGGCGTCACCGAGCAACCCCACCCTACCGTGACGCCACAGCGGCTGCAACGAACCGCTGAACAGTCGCCAAGTCGTTGGGCAGCATCTCCGTGCGTTCCGGGCGGTCGAAAAGGTCGGCCAAGTGCGCAGGTAACTCGGGCGTGATTCCCGTCGCCCGCTTGACGGCGTCGGCGAACTTGGCGGGGTGGGCCGTCGCAAGCGTGATTACTGGCTCGTCTCGCTCAGCACACGCGTCGGTTGCCACGAGACCAACGGCCGTGTGCGGGTCAATGAGCATGCCGTTGCTGCGGTGCACTTCGGCGATCTTTGCCAAGGTCTCGTTGTCCGAGCAACGCTGACCCCGAAATACGGGGCGAATCCATTCGCCGAACGTCGCTGCATCCACGCGCAGTTGCTTTGACTCGCGAAATCGGGTGAGCTGCGCTGCAGTGGCCTCGCCATCACGGGCATTCATCTCGAACAGAAGTCGCTCGAAGTTGCTCGATACCTGAATGTCCATACTCGGGCTGAGGGTCGGCACCACGCTGCTTGCCGACATCGTCTGGGTCTCAAAGAATCGCGTCAGGATGTCGTTGGCGTTTGAGCCGACGATGAGATGACCGACGTTTGCTCCAATCCGGCGGGCAATCCACCCAGAGAGCACGTTTCCGAAGTTGCCAGTCGGCACGCTGAAAGAAACTGGCGATGAATCCACCGCGCCAAGCTGCTCAATAGCGGTGAAGTAGTACACCACCTGGGCGAGCACGCGTGCCCAGTTGATCGAGTTCACCGCTGCCAACTTGTGGTGGTCGCGGAACTCACGATCGTTGAACATGGCTTTCACGAGGTCCTGGCAATCATCGAATGAACCATCGATAGCGACGGTGTGCACGTTGGGCGACTGGACCGTCGTCATCTGCCGGCGCTGCACCTCACTGATGCGACCCTTGGGATACAGGATCACCATCGACACGTTGGCGCAGTTCTTTACACCGTCGATAGCGGCCGACCCTGTGTCGCCGCTCGTCGCCCCGACGACGGTGATGCGTTCGCCGCGGGCGGTGAGCACGTGGTCGAACAACCGACCTACGAGCTGCAGCGCGACGTCTTTAAAGGCCAGTGTCGGACCATGGAAGAGTTCGAGCAGCCAGCGGTTGTCGCCAATCTCGCGCAGTGGAGCAACATGTGGATCACGAAACGTTGAATACGCAGCACGACACATCGCATGGAGATCACTTTCGGCAATCTCATCTCCAACGAACGGTGCAATGATCTGAGTTGCGCGCTCGGCGAACGGTAACTCGTTGGCAGCATGCCGCACCGTCGGCCACGACTCCGGCACGTAGAGACCACCGTCACTCGCAAGCCCGGCAAGCAACGTGTCGTTGAACCCAAGCCGCGGTGCCTGGCCGCGGGTGGAGACGTACCGTGAGCTACTCGTCACGAACCGATGATGCGGATGACTCCGCCCACCTTGCTCACCACGTCGAGTCGCTGGAACTCGGCCAGGCACGCGCGCACGTCGGCCGTGCGCGCTTCGTGTGTGAGAAACACCAATCGCGCATCGTTGCCGATACCGTCCTGCTCGGCAGCACGAATGCTGACGCCGTGTCGCGCGAACACGCCGGTCACCGCATGCAACACGCCGGGGCGGTCCGCCACTTCGAGCGTGAGCATGAACTCGTTTCGAACTTCGTCGGCCGAGGTGAAGTTTGCCTTGGCGAACGTGCCGAGTGAAGCATGGGTGCCTTTGCGCAAGTTGATCGCAGCATCGATCACGTCGCCGAGTATCGACGACGCCGTCGGATCGCCGCCCGCGCCACGGCCATAGAACATGAGCGATCCAGACGCTTCCCCCTCAACCGACACCGCATTGAACGCCTCGCGTACCGCCGCCAATGGGTGCTGCATGTGCACCATCGCCGGGTGCACCCGCACGCTCACTGCCCCGCTGTGTGGGTCGCGTTCGGCAACACCGAGCAACTTGATGACATAGCCGAATTTCCTTGCCATTGCGATGTCGCCGGCGGTGAGACGGGAGATGCCCTCGCTGGAAACATCGTCGGCGACTACGTGCACGCCGAAAGCAAAGTTTGCGATGATGGCGATTTTGGCGGCGGCATCATGACCCTCAACATCCGCAGTCGGGTCAGCCTCGGCGTATCCAAGTTGCTGTGCACCGCGCAGCGCCGTCGCGTAGTCGGCGCCTTCCTCGGTCATCTTCGTGAGGATGTAGTTCGTCGTGCCGTTGACGATGCCGAGTACACGGCGGATTGGTTCGCCGCGCAGGCTCTCTCGTAATGGGCGAATAAGCGGGATACCACCGCAAACTGCGGCCTCAAACAAGAGGTCGATGCCGCGCTCATCGGCGATCTTGAACAACTCGGCTGACCGGGCAGCGAGCAATGCCTTGTTCGCCGTGACGACAGGTTTGCCACTCTCAAGTGCAGCTCGCACTACTTCGCCAGCGATCGTGGTTCCACCCATTACTTCGACGATGAGATCCACGTCGTTGGCAGTAGCGACATCAATAGGGTCGGTGCCGACTCGGGCATCGCCAACCATGTTCGGGTGCTTTGCGGCATCACGTACGGCGATGCGAGTGACCGAGAGTGAAACACCGGTTCGCGCAGCGATGGTCTCGGCTTGCCGAGCGACGAGGGCGGTGAACGCAGAACCAACTACACCGTGCCCAACCACACCGATGCGAACTGGCGTTGCGGCAGGCGCAGATGCGGCTTTCGCCATGCGCTAAACGCTATCGGTTACGTCGTTGCGGACGAGATCTTCATACGTCTCTCGTCGCACGACAATGCGTGCGACACCATCGCGAACAAAGACAACTGCCGGGCGAGGCACCTTGTTGTAGTTCGAACCCATCGAGTGTCCGTACGCACCAGTGACCGGAGTTGCGATGATGTCGCCTACACGAACATCGGCAGGTAACACGGCTTCGGAGATGAGCACGTCCCCGCTCTCACAATGCTTGCCCACGATTCGTGCGCTCATGGTTCGTTCGGCATCGGTGCGACTCGGCATGAAGGCCTCGTAGCCACTGCCATAGAGCACCGGTCGTGGGTTGTCGCTCATTCCACCGTCGACCGCCACATAGGTACGCACTCCTGGAATCTGTTTCACGGTGCCGACTTCATACAACGTCAGCGCCGCCGAGGCGACGATTGACCTCCCCGGCTCCACCATCACCTTGACACCATCGTGCAGATGTGCGGTCGCGGCGTGCAAAGACGTCGACCATTCCGTGATGGTCGGCGCCGTCTCAGCGTTGAGATATGCAACACCAAGACCACCACCGAGGGTGAGCTCTGGCAATCCACACTCGTTGGCAAACCGCACCATCACCTCTGCGGCCTTGGTGAAGTTTTCCGTATCGAACACATTCGAGCCAATGTGACAGTGCAGTCCCACGAGCTGCATTGCGTTCGAAGTGCGGGCTCGAGCTACAGCCCGCTGCGCATCACCATTGGCGAGATTGAAACCGAACTTTGAGTCGTTCTGACCAGTGCTCACATATTCATGAGTATGCACATAGACGCCCGGAGTAATGCGAAGTTGCACACGTGGGGCCGGTAGACCCGCCGAATGCAGTGCATCAATGCGATCAAGTTCATCGAAGCTGTCAACCACAATGTGGCGCACACCAACGGTGATTGCCTCTCGTAGTTCAGCCAGGCTCTTGTTGTTGCCGTGCATCACACAGCGATTTGCTGGCACACCGGCGTGCAACGCGACGTACAACTCGCCGCCGGTAGCGACATCAAGCAACAAGCCTTCCTCATGTGCGAGCCGTGCCATCGCACTGCACAAGAACGCTTTGGTCGCGTAGATGACGGCATCGTTACCGAATGCCGAGACGGCTTCTCTGCAACGTGATCGCAGATGGGCCTCGTCGTAGACGAAGAGTGGCGTACCAAACTGTCCCGCCAGATCGTGCACATCCACACCACCGATGGCGAGTCGACCTTGTTCGGTTCGTGCCGTGTCAGGCAGCAGATGGCGAGAGACGGCGCTCACATCTGCTCCGGCGCGCCGATACCCAGCATGCCAAGACCTCGTTCGAGCACGCGTGCCGTGAGATCACACAGTGCCAGACGACTCTGGCGGAGATCACCTTCGGCTTTGAGCACCGGGCAATGTTCGTAGAACGCGGTATAGCGACTCGACAATTCGTAGAGATACGTGCACAGACGATGCGGGCTGAATCGATCCAGCGAGTCGTGCACGACCGTGTCAAACTGCAGCAAGGCGAGAGCAAGGGCACGCTCCGCCTGGTGTGAGACGAGCGGCGTCACGTCACGCACCGACTTCCGAAGTACCGAGGCACTGGCGGGAGAGGCGGCACTCGCGACACCTGACTGCTCACCTGCACGACGGAAGATGCTGCAAATTCGCGCGTGCGCATACTGCAGATACGGCGCCGTATTGCCGTCGAACGACAGCATGCGCTCCCAGTCGAATACGTAATCCTTCACGCGATCGTTGGCGAGGTCTGCATACTTCACCGCGCCAATACCTATCTGTCGCGCAACCGTCGAACGAATGGCGGGATCGAGGTCCGGGTTCTTTTCTCGAATCGAAGCATCAGCGCGTTGCGCTGCTTCATCGAGTAGTTCAACGAGCTTTACTGCATCACCTGATCGACTGCGCAGCATCTTGCGATCATTGCCAAGCACACTGCCGAACGCCACATGTTGCATACGGGCAGGCGGCTTCAGCCAACCCGCTGAAGTAGCGACCGACTCCACCATCGCCAGGTGCTGTGCCTGCGGCGCACCAACCACGTAGACGAGCAGCGTTGCGCCGATGTTCTCGACTCGATCAATCACGCAGGCGAGGTCGCTCGTCGCGTAGTTGTAGCCACCATCTTTCTTGCGAATAATGAGCGGGAGTGGCTGGTTCTCACGATTGGTGAACCCCGGCGGAAAGACGACTTCAGCTTCGGCATCATGCTGCAAGAGACCGCCCGAACGTAACCGCTCGACTACCTCGGCGAGCAAATGGTTGTAGGTGCTCTCCCCACGTAAATCGGAGTGCTGCAACAGAACGTCGAGCTTCTCGTAGACCTGGGCGAAGTACCTTGCGCTCTCAGCCACGAGCAAGTTCCACAACCGAAGCGTTTCGGCATCCCCAGCCTGTAAGGCCACGACCCGCTGCCGCGCACGGGCCTGGAATTGCTCTGATGCGTCAAACTTCTTGCGTGCCTCCTTGTAGAACGCGTCAAGGTCACCGACTGACAATTCTTTTGCCGCACCTGCTTCGCCCAGATCGATGAGGTGCTCAATCAACATGCCGAATGGAGTTCCCCAGTCACCGATGTGGTTTTCGCGAACGACTCGGTGCCCAACCGCCTGCAACATGCGCACGAGCGCGTCGCCGATGATGGTTGAACGCAGATGGCCGACATGCATCTCTTTGGCGACGTTCGGTGCCGAATAATCGACAACAACCGTCTCAGTGACGGTGGCATTTCGTACACCGAGTGATTCGTCTCTCGACATCTGACGCAACTGCTCGCCGAGGAAACCATCATCGAACGTGATGTTGATGAACCCGGGGCCCGCCACCTCGACGCTTCGGCACACTCCTGCGATATCAAGATTGCTGGCAATCTGTTGGGCTACTTCTCGAGGGTTCTTGCCGAGTCGCTTGGCAAGAGCGAGCGCTACGTTGACTTGCGCGTCTGCATGTTCGCTTGGGCGCGCAACGGTGTCGAGACCGCCCGTTGCGTCCGGGTAGAGGCGCGCGACTGTCGCTTCAATTCGGGCAGCCACGATGCCTGCCGCACTTGATGACGTCACCCATCCATTGTTACGGATGCACCGCGCGTAGCCGATTCACCACGCGAGATAGCGTCAGGCATCGACAGCATCACGCTGCCCTCGTAGCTCAGCGGATAGAGCACTGGCCTCCGGCGCCAGGTGTCGCAGGTTCAATTCCTGCCGAGGGCGCCACACCCACCAAATGGGGCCCACCGCGAGGCAAGCCAGGTCCAACGAGCACGCAACCAGTGCGCGCACGAGCCAATGAGTTCAGGGGCAGGCGGCGACGGCAGCGCAGATGGCCGCGAAACCCGCGTCCGCGTCGATGCGTTCAAGCATGGTCGTGTTCGTCCCTGGGCGGTCAACGAGTTGACGATCGTCGATCACGGTCATGCCTCTGGTGTGATTGCCATGCAGGTCAATACCGACGTATTTCTGCGAGGTCTCAAACAACTGCGGATGTGTGAGCGCCAATACTGAACACACGTCATGCATCGCTGGGCCGACGAACCCGACGTGACGGTCAACGTAACTCTTGCTGAAGAACCGCAAGAGCCCCGCCAAGAGCGACCCGACGCGTGGATGCGCAGCCTCCACTGCCGCGATTCGCTCCGGCGAAGCCTGAAACTCGTGCGTGAGATGCAACCCAGCCATCGTGATGGGTGCTCCGCAGATGAAGACCGTGGCTGCGGCCTCCGGGTCGAGCCAGATGTTGAACTCTGCCGACGGAGTGCGGTTACCAAACCGACCGCCACCCATCAGTGAGATACCAGCTACTCGTGACGCCAAATCAGGGGCACGCGTAAGGGCGAGCGCAATGTTCGTGAGCGGACCAGTAGGCACAAGCCACAGTCCCTCCTCTGCACGCACCGTCTCAATGATGTAGTCGACGGCACTCGTCGAATCAGCTGGCCTCGATGGTTCGGGGAGTTCTGCTCCGTCCATCCCGCTCTTGCCGTGCACGTAGTCGGCAAACACGGGCGGTTGCACGAGTGGCCTGTTCGCTCCGGAGTGGAGCGGTGCTCTCGAGCCACACAGGTCGAGAATGATGCGCGCATTGCGTGTGGTGAGCTCAAGGGGCGCGTTACCGGCGACGGTGGTCACGCCCACCAAGTCGGCAAAGTGAGCAGAAACGATGAGCGCGAACGCATCGTCATGACCAGGGTCGCAGTCGAGAATCATTCGCGGCCGTTGAGACATGTGTCCGAGCATAAACGCTCGTGCGGTTTGCGATGTTGTCAGCGATTATGCCGCTATGTCTGGACGAACCAGGCAGTGGTGTTGGGCGGTACGACCCCACCCGACACTTCACCTGATGCACAGAGCAACGAGCCGGCGACGGGCGCAGTCGGCTTGGCACTCATGTTCGCTACGCAGACGATGTCTGGCGAGCCCACGATCGTTCGACGAAACGCCACCACCCCATCGACGCACATCTCGCGTAGCCACTCGAAGCCGCCACGCTGCAGCGCTGGCTGTGCACGGCGCATCGCCGTCGCCGCACGAACGCGGTTCAACGTTGAACCTTGGTCGCCCTCTTGCGCCTCGACACTGAGTGCCGACCAGGCCGCTGGCTGAGTGAGCCACGACTTTTTCGCATTGTTCGCGCTGAACCCGAAGTTCGTTCCTGACGCGCGCCACGGCATTGGCACGCGACACCCGTCGCGACCGAGATGTTCACCCTTGGTGCGGTGGAAATGTGGATCTTCACGCTCCGCGTCATCGAGGTCAACCACTTCTTCAAGCCCAAGTTCCTGTCCATTGAACAGATACGTCGTGCCCGGCAGCGCAAGAATCGTGTACATCGCAGCAAGTGCACGCACACGCCCCAATGCAAGGTGTGCAGGTGAGGCGACCTCACGATGGACGACGCGCCCACCGTACCGAGTCGGCGATCGACGCACGTCGTGATTCTCCGTCACCCAGGTGGTCGGTGCCCCAACGAGCGCATCGGCTGCCATCGATGAATCGATGATGTCCCGCCACTTGTTGCCGTCCCACTCGGCTGTCAACAAGTCGAAATTGAAACCAGTGTGCAACTCGTCGGCGCGAAGATAGCGAGCGCGTTTCTCTGGTGTGTCTAGCCACGCTTCGGCGACGAACACTCGTGGCGGGCTGTAGGAGTCGGCGATCTTCCTCCACCTGCGATACACCTCGTGCACTTCCGGCTGGTCGAAATATGGCCGCGCATGGGGGTCGAGAAGCGCCGCGTCCTTGCTGTCGAGCACATCGGGGTACCCGCGCTGCTTGATCATGCCCTGAGCAACATCGATACGAATGCCATCGACTCCACGATCAAACCAGAAGCGAAGCGTGTCGTCGAACTCTTTCACGACGTCGGGGTGGTCCCAGTTCACATCGGGCTGGTGCGTGTCAAAGAGATGCAAGTACCACCATCCGGTCGGCGTGCCACCAGCGGCCTTTGCGTCGCCAACGATGGTCGACTTGCCGTCGGGCGATGCGAGCAACTGTGTCCACGCCAATCCACCGAAAATTGATTGCCAGTTGTTTGGCGGAAACTCGCCGTTCTCGCCACGGCCGCGCAGGCAGTGGTAGCGCGCCCAGGCCGAAGACCCCGGCAGAGTGCTCAGTGCCTCTTGAAAGAACCGGTGCTTACTGCTCGTGTGATTCGGAACGATGTCGAGGATGACGCGGATGCCTCGTGCATGGGCTTCACGAATGAACGTCTCAGCGTCCGCAATTGAGCCAAACATCGGATCAATGTCTCGGTAGTCGGAGACGTCGTAGCCGCCGTCGCACTGCGGGCTCGGGAAGATCGGGCTGAACCATACGGCATCAATCCCGAGCGCTCGCAAATAGTCGAGCCGCGAGATTGCACCGGGAAGGTCACCGATACCGTCGCCATTGCCGTCGGCGAATGATTTTGGATATATCTGATAAACCACTGCACGACGCCACCAGTCGGCATCATTCGGGTAAGCGTTTGTGGGTTCGGTAGCCATGTCTCCTGCTTTGACTTCTTGAGTGCCGATTACTTGGTGTTGGTGAACGACGCAATCTGACCGCGCACGACTGTGCCATCGGCGAATCGCGACACAGCGACGATACGGGAAGTTGTGCCTGCCGTGAGTGAATCTGGGTCAACGAATGCTCGGTACGGTGATGAATCGTCGACCGCAACCCGTCGCCAGCCCTTCCCGTCATCAATGAGGAACGACACTTCTTGAGGACTCTCCGATGTTTCAGCGGTCAACAACCAGAGATCACTGAAATCATCAGGGCCCGCCGACACGACTGGTGCTTGCTTGACTATCGGAAACTTCGCGTCAGCCCGCAAGATGGCCGCCGACAGCGGCGGTATCTCGACGCTCACGAACCCCTCGGAGTCTGCCGACGCCGTGTCAACTTCACCCCAAACTGCGCTGAATGTGGCGGACGGAGTCGCTGTAACAAACTCCAACACACGCGATTCAGTTGAGTTGTTAAAGAGCGTCACGTACTCACGCTGATCAGCCATGTCGAACCTGCTGATGGCCATCGCGCCGTCATTGCGGTCCCTCGGTTGCGTGGCACCACGCCAAAGCACCGGAAACTGCTTGCGCAACCCCGCGAGCGTTCGCAAGTGCTCGCCAACTGGATGGTTCTGCACATCAAACGACGAGCCCGCGCCGATTGGTGCACTCCCAACACGTTGCTCTGTCTGCCAAGCAGACACCTGCGTGGGAAACAGGTCCTGCCGCGCCTGTTTGTCGCCACCCGTCCCGATGATGCCGAACTCATCGCCGTAGTAGACGACCGGAGCACCACGAAGGAGATAGAGCAGGCTGTGGCCAAGATTCACGCGCGCCAAGAGTTCGTCCCCTTCTGCACCCGATTGCCCCTTGATCACCATCGCTGTGCGACCAATGTCGTGATTGCCGATGAAGGTTCCAGGCGTAGGTGCCCGACCGTCGGGCATCCGTGAATAGTCATCGTCTTCGAGCCGCAACATGACGCCCCCCGCACCTTGGGCGCCTCCGGCATAGCGAGCCAGCACGTCGTAGAGCGGGAAGTCAAGTTGGTTCGGCAAACCCCACACCCTTTGGTATCGGCTCTGTTCAATCGGCTCGGTGATCCAGGTTTCGCCGAAGATCTCGAAGTCGTCGATGCCGGCCGACTTCGCTGCGTCGAGAATCTGGGGAATCCAGCGGTGGTAAAAGTCTCTGTCGACGTGCCGCGAGGTGTCGATGCGAAAACCGTCGAATCCAAACCGTGTTACCCACGATGCATACACCTGCGCTAGCCCATCGACCACTTCCGGCTTCTCGGTATACAAATCATCGAGACCAGAGAAGTCGCCTTGTTCGATACACGCAGTGCTGCAGGCACCCCAATTGATGTCACCTCGATTGTGGTAGTTCGCTACATCGTTCATCCACTCGGGCTTCTTCAGGTTCTTCTCTGCCTCCAGCACGAAGGCCTCATACGGCGGCTCGGGTTCTTCGACGAACTCCGAACCAACGAGACGCACTACATCGCCCGTGTGATTTACAACGACGTCGAGGTACACCTTCATGTCCAGAGAGTGCGCGCAGTCGACGAATGCCTTCAGCTCCTCTTCGGTGCCGAATCTTGGGTCGACCGTGGTGAAGTCGACACCCCAGTACCCGTGGTACGCGGCACTGTCGCCCTGCACCGTTCGTTGCACGACGAGTGGAGTAATCCAGATGCCGGAGAATCCAAGATCAGCGATGCGTTGCAGACCAGTCACT
>Ga0208594_1000295_pt1 | contig 12478 bp, 10 predicted proteins | sample LakMenEpi14Sep10_FD_150699 | JGI IMG/M metagenome (GOLD analysis project Ga0208594, IMG submission 150699) | Freshwater microbial communities from Lake Mendota, WI - 14SEP2010 deep hole epilimnion (SPAdes) | ecosystem: Environmental > Aquatic > Freshwater > Lake > Epilimnion/Euphotic zone ...
ATTGATCGCGTCTGACCACTCCGGACGTATTTCAGATCATCGAGTGTGAGATCGGGAGTCAGGTCTGCACCGTCAGCTCCTACTTGGCGGACCGTACCTGCGTCCAGCACGACCGGGATCTCAGCCCACTGCGTGTTCTCAAGGTCCATGAACGTCGTCTGCGCCCGAGAGATCAACCAGAAGATTCCGAGAGGGATACCAACACCGAGCAGCGTCAGCAGCAGCGCCGCAGCCCAACGGACCGGGGCGTTGACTGCCTTGAGCATCTCGAACGATGCGGGAACCGTTCGGATGACCTCTTCAGAACCGTCAGCCGCAGCGAGCCGAACCTCCACCAAGCCGCTGGCGGTGCCGCTGCCTACCCCTTGGGGGTCGACCGACACCGGGATGTCGACGGTCGACCCGGCGGAGACGGTCACACAGTCTGAGTTGGATGCCAACTGGGCATCGGTTACGCCCTCGGGGAGCGCCTTTGACGTCCAAGTCGTCAGACAAGCCTGGCCTTCGCCACGTTCAGGGCCGGTGACCCTGAGCGTCCCAGTTGCGAGTGCCTCCCCTTCAACCACGGCGAGGCGCAGTTCGGTGTCTGCGAGGTTCGGCACCACGACTGGTACCTCGACCCTCACCGCCTTCTCAACGACAACGGGTCGAAGCACCAACCCGCCTTCCACCACCACGGACAACGCCATGGTCACGTTGATCGCTGCAGCCTTCGATTCCGGATCGGCGAGGTAGTCAAAGCGGAACACCCCATCAGCATCAGGTCCCGTGACCTCTGGTCGGGTCAACGCCCCAGTGGAGGGATCGGCGACGGTGACTGCCAGTTGGGTCGCAGCCGCCACCTCCCCGCCCACAACCGCACCCGAACCATCGACGACTCGAACCTCAAGGGTGGTCGGCTCCCCGGCGGTGAACCGACTGTCGTCCGAGAGTGTTGGCGCGAGTGCCCCGAACAAGAAGACCTCTGCGTCGGCTACCGCCCCCACTCCTGAACCATCGGTGGAGACGAAACTGACCTCCCACGTCCCGACGGCCGGACTGTTGTCGTCAAGCTCCACGTCAACCATCACCGTGGTTTCCGACAACTGGATCGGTTCTGCATCTGATGAACCGATCTCGATGGCCCCACCGCCCGGCTTCAGAAGGACGGGCGTATCGCTATCGGGAGTGCGAACCCAACGTTCGATGCCGGGAGCCTCAGTTCTCGTCAGAAGGTAGAAGCTGCCGACACCGTCAGGAATGTCGATCGTGACCGTCCGGTCACATGGCAGCCCCCCACAGACCGTCCCCGGATCAAGCGCCCGGCCGGGGGTGCCAGTGATCGCCTCGATCATGGCTGTCGTCAGCAGATTGACATCCGTCACGCTGAGGAGCACACCAAGTGAGGCCGGATCTGCGAAGCTGCCGCAGGCCGGGCCAATCGCGATCTCGCGGAGGAGGATGAAGGGGTCAGAGGAGCTGGAACTCTTCCCACCAAGCCCCACCGAAATGTTGACGACGCCGCTCCTGCGCAGTTGATCGGCGAGGCCGTCGGGAGCGCAGAGACGCCGGATCCCCAACTCAGTCGCCTCCGTTGGATCCGTGACTCCCTGTGCATAAGGCTTCGAGCCCGGGACGGCATTGTCAATCGCATACTCGCCATCGGTGAACAGGACCATGGTCTTGCACGTCGGTACGCCGGCAGCGCCGAGCTCGGCTGCACGTTGCGCCAACGAGTTTGCAACCCCGTCGATTGCGAGGACGTAGTCGGTCTGATTCCCCTGGTTCCGATCACGGAACGGATCGGTTTGGTTGAGGAGCCCGTTCAGCGAGTCAGAGTCAAGGGAAGTCCACTGGCTGTCGACCCGATAATCGGCTGAAAATCCTGTGATCAGGACGTCAACGCTGATCGGTTTGGTGGCGGCCCCGCCGCGGGTCAGTGACGCGAATGCCCCGAGTGCGGCACGCAGGGCGGGGACACGAAGTGCGTCGCGATCGGTCTCCCGAAGACTGCCCGATTCATCCACGACGAGGGCGACGAGCAGATGCGGGTTCTTGCTCAGGCACGCGCCAAGACTCGAAAGGCCCTCCCCCTGCAAGGACTTGCTCGCCTGCGACTGAGCGGAGACGCTCGGAGACACACCGGGTAAAGCAATGGCGACAATCAGGGCTGCACTGGCCGCGAGGAGACGGATGAACAATTGGCGGCGTGTCACGACATATTCCTCGAGAGTTCGGTGGCAATGACCCAAGCCGACGCCGCGATGAGCAGCACCGACGCGGCGAGAACGGCACCGACGATGGTCGACAGCCCTGGAAGGACTGAGACAACGGCAGAGTGACGAAGCGACGAGTCGACGCGGCGGAACACGAGGATCAGCCCCAGCGCGACAAGTGCTGCGACATAGGCCGCCGCCGCTCCCACGACGCCCCAGAACATCAGTCCGAGGACGCCGGCCAGGAGCGCTGCGCCAGCGATCGCGAGGAGTCCAACAGGTGAGGAACGCACCTCAAGATCAGTCTCGTTCCACTCACTGGCACCCGACGGGTACCCGGAACCCGAACCCGAATCAGTCAGGAACGACAACGACCTGCCCCCTCTCGCCACACCGCAACCATTCCCACCCCACTGCCGCCCCTACCTTCACCAGTCCCACGCGGGAATCCGCACCTTAGTTGTTGAAGCACTGACCTGCACCCCGAATCACCATTATGCTGCCGGTCTCTTGTCCTATATGGGCCCGCCGTGACAGCGCATGGACGCCCACATCGCCGCTGCAAGGAGACCGCCGTGGCAGAACCACATCGCCACCAACCTCCGTGGGAGCCACAGCAATCCACCCCCGTTGCGGCATCGGAATTGGCGGAGTCATTCGGTGACGATGAATCCCTTGCGGTCTGGTGCCACATCCTGCCCATCGCCTTGAGCATCTTTGGTGCCTTGATCACCTACGTGGCGGCTCGTAACCGCTCCTCATTCGCCCGGCATCACGCCGTTGAGGCCCTGAACTTCTCAATCACGATCCTCATCGTCGGGATCGTCACGGCACTGTTCCTCGGGTTCCTCGGTGGGCTCATCGCCCTTCTCGTCGTGTTCGCCGTTGCGTTGACCTGGGCGATTCTGGGGGCGTTTCGTGCCTCAGAAGGCGTCTGGTGGCGTTATCCGTTGAATCTGCGGCTCGTCCGTGGTTCCGTTCGGCTGTGACATGACCCCCTCGCGCCGAGACCGATTTGGCTATTGGCTCGACAACCAGTTCTCCCGCGGGACCACGACGCTCATCCGAATTCTCGGGATCTCAGCGCTGCTGCTCATCCTCGTTGCCGGGCTGGTGCTGTGGATTGGTGACGTCGCAGTGGGCAACGACGAAACGGGGTTCATCGAGGGCGTATGGACCAGCCTGCTGCGTACGTTGGACCCCGGGACCATGGGCGACGATCAGGGTTGGACCTTCCGCGCCGTGTCCCTGGTGGTGACCCTCGGCGGAATCCTGATTCTTTCCACGCTCATCGGCGTGCTCTCGAGCGGCATCACCGAACGACTTGAGGAACTGAACCGTGGGCGCTCAACGGTGGTTGAGTCGGGCCACACTGTCATCCTCGGCTGGTCCCCAAAACTGTTCACCCTGCTCGAGGAACTGGTTGTGGCCAACGACAACCAGTCGGACGCCTGTGTAGTCATCCTTGCCGACCGGGACAAGGCCTCAATGGACGCCGATATCGCAGCCCGGATCCCCGCCACGAGGTCCCTTCGCGTCGTGTGCCGAACCGGCACCCCTTCCAGCCTGGCCGATCTGGGCCGGGTTGCGGTGAGCGAAGCCGGCTCGGTGGTCGTGCTCCGCACCGCCGAACACGGTGATGCGGGGGTGGTGCGAGCAGTTCTGGCCGTTGAGGCCCGCCCTCCCCGAGCTGAGGTCCCGATCGTCGCCGAACTCGCTGACCACAAGCGAGCTGAAGTACTCCAGGCCGCCTGCGGACATCCGGTACTTCCTGTGATCTCAGAGGAGTGGATCGGTCGAATCACCTCGGAGGTCTGCAGGAACCCCGGACTCGCTGCGGTGTACGCCGATCTCCTTGATTTCGATGGCGAGGAGATCTACTTCGAACCGATTCCCCAAGGGCTGACCGGGTGCAGTTGGGGGGAACTCGTCGCCTCCGTGAGAGACGGTTGCCCCATCGGACTTGTCGGACCCTCAGGCGACGCTCGCCTCGTCCCCCCGTCGGCGAGCCGCGTCGCTGAGGGCGACCACGTAATCGTCGTTGCCACCGATGACGGCGAGACCCGTTTCCATCCGGGCAGTGACGCGAGTCCGTTGTCGACACCACCCGCCACGGCGTCCGCGGCCCCTGAACCACCCTTGGCCCTCACAGTGCTCGGCTGGAACGCAATGGGGCGCCGGGTGCTTGAGACGCTCGGACATCAGGTCCCACCCGAGTCGCAGGTTCACGTGCTCGTCGATCCGAATTCCACCTGCCCAAACCCGCCCGGTTCGCTCGGCAATCTCAGCATTGCGGTCACCACTGGGGACACCACCGACCCGGTCACCCTGGCGCGCTATCTCGGCAGCGCCCCCAGCGACAGGATTCTCCTGCTCGCTCCAACTGATACCGACCTTGACTCCGCTGAGTCACGAGTCCTACTGACGCTGCTCGAGCTCCGGATGCTCCTGTCGGAGGGCACCCCGCCGCCAGTCATCGTCGAACTGCTCGATGAGCAGGACACCGCCCTCGTCAGTGGCGTCGGACACGAGGAGTTCATTGTCGGTGAGCGCCTGACCGCACTTCTCATGGCGCAACTCGCAGAGAACCCGGGTCTTGTGCGGATCTTTGATGAACTCCTCGGCGCGCATGGCGCGGATCCCGTGGCGATTCCGCTCGTCCAACTCGGCATGTCGAGGCCGTTGAGCCCCAGGCACCTCCGAATCACCTGTGCCGACCACGATCTTGCGTTCATTGGGGTCCGTACCGCCTCAGGTCTGCATCTCAACCCGTCGGAGGCCTTGCTGGCGGGACTGAGGGACGATCCCGAACTCGTCGTCCTCCGACGAGTCCCGTCGACATGACCTACATCAATTAGGTGACTCACCCTGCACAGGTCGCATCTCACGAAGGTGTCGGTCACGACCAGGTGAGTTCGCCGCCCACCACACCAACCGCATAGCGGCCGGGGCCCCGCCCGGCGGCCTCAACGAGTAGGTCACTCTCAATCGCACGATGCACATGACGCGCACCGAGGGACGGGTCATATCCACGTCGTGCCACGAGTTCCACAACTTCGTGGTCGGCCTCCACGTGGATGCCCCGTTCGGCGAGTCGCTGCAGTGCCCCATCGAGCACCTTGCGGGCAATGTCCACAATCTGTTCGAGGCCAAGCGGGTTGAACACCACGACCTCGTCGAGTCGGTTGAAAAGTTCAGGTGGGAGAGTTCGGCGCACCTCGGCGATCACCGCCTCGGTCGGGTTCGTGGGCCGGTCCGTGTCACGATCCGCACCGAATCCCACGGATGCACGGTCGTAGGCTCGGGCCCCGAGATTGGTGGTGAGCAGGATGACGGCGTTCCCGAAGTCGGCCGTGCGGTTGAGCGTGTCCGTGAGACGGCCATCATCGAAGACCTGAAGGAAGACCGTGAGCACTTCGGGATCGGCCTTCTCGATCTCGTCGAGCAGGATGACGCAGTGCGGTTGCTCAATGACGCGGGTGGTGAGCAGTCCAGCGCTGTTCCCGTGGCCGACGTATCCCGGTCCTGCGCCGACGAGACGGGCCACCGACATCTCGCCGTTTTGGTACTCGCTCATGTCGAGACGGATGAACGCTGGCCCTTGGTATCCCAACGCATCCGCAGCGGCCTTTGCCAACTCGGTCTTGCCCACCCCTGTGGGGCCGGCCAGCAGCACGACCGCATCAGGCCGGTGCGGCCGGAGATCCAACCCGGTGCGGGTCAGGATGAGGCGACGGACGAGCGCCTCCACCGCCTCGGATTGGCCCAGCACACGTTCGCTCAACACTTGACGGGTCCGCTCTGCGTCAAATGGGGCAACCTCGGGGGCTGCCGGCGTTTCGGGGGAGGTGGTCGCAGGTTGTGCCCCAACTGCGAGGGCGATGACCACACCACCGAACCGGGCCGAGATGCCCTCTGCCGCGACCCGGTCCAGCATCGCCGGCTCTGTGCTGTCGAGTTCGCGGACCCACGCCAACGCCTCACTGGTGCAGGTATCGGGCACGTCCGCTGTTGCGAGCCCCTCAAGGCTCTCGGCGATCCTTGCCGACGGTGGCTTGCCACCCATTGCTTCACTCACCCCGGGGAACTCGACAAGTAGGGCGAGTGCGACGTGACCTTCGGCGATCACGGCGTGACCCGAGCGCTTGGCCTGCGAGGAGGCAGTCTCAGTGACGCGTCTGCCTACCGGACCCCAGCGATCAGACATCGGCGACCCGCTCGCCACCGAAGCGCGCCTGGAGGTCATCATCGATCAAATCGGCGGTTGACCCCACGGCGTAGGCCGATGCCAACAACTCCGCCTTGTCGAGGTAGTCACCCAGAATCGTGTGGCGGAACAGGAGGGTCGCACCCTCCTCGTCCTCGAAGTACACCAGTCCACCGAGTACCCACGTGGCCGAGTTCTCAAGGACCCAATCGGAAAACTCCCGACTCGGTGGGACATCGAAGAGGACGGGCGCGGTGACCTGCACGACGAGTTCGTCGTCCCCATACGGGTGAACCTCCACCCACACCCGGCTCGAACCCGCCGGCACGGAGATGCCTCCCTCAGCGGTCACCATCAGTGGACCGAATTCCTCCGTGAGCCATCGCTGAACCTTCTCGCGGAGTCGAAGTTCGCGATCCGATCGCTCGCCGCCCGAAGTCATTTCCCTACCTCACCGCTGCTGCCCGGCTGGCCGACAAGGCGTCGCCGGCCGACCGCAACCATGCCGATGACCGCTAGGCCAACGATGAGGACAACGATCCCCGCCGGGAACCACCACGACACGCCTTCGCCATCTGCGGTCACGCCACGAATGTTGATGCTCAGGACCGAAAGCGCCACGGCCAGCAGAGCAAACAGCAGCCCGCCGGTTTGCACCCGTCGTTCGAATCGGCGCTGGTCCTCGTTGCGGCGCTCAGAGGCGCGCTGCTCGAGTTCGGAAAAGCTGGTCCGCAGGAATCCTTCAAGGCCGTCGATGATGTTGTCGACGTCACCGTAGGAGTCCTCCACCCGATACTGGCGGCAGACCAGGTCGTAGAAGCCCTGATGGCCGAACCGGGGGCTCACCAGCCGGTAGCGGGTCCAGGCCTGCAACTGATGGAACGATTGCTGAATCCGCTTGAAATCGGCCAGTTCACGACGTGCCGCAGCAACGTCGTCGCTGAGCGAATCGCTCACGGTGGCACCCGTCGTCTGCATCAACTCGACCTCGGACAGCGCTTCGATGATCTTGCCGAGAGCCCTCTGCTGATGGAGTGCGAGCAGATACAGCAATGGGTCCTGGGTCTGGAACTCCTTGGGCAATGTCGAGCGGAGGTAGTCGTTGTAGGAGTTGCCGTTGTCCTCGGGGTAGATGACGAGCCCGGCCGCTCTCTGGGTGACGACGTAACACAGACGGTCGGATCGCTCGAACAGGCTGTCCGGAAGCACCGAGCCGTCGTGCACACCAAGGGGGTGGTTGGGCAGCGTCGTGCTGAGCATTGACGCACCGAGGTGCTCAGTGATTCGGATGGCTGATCGACGATCGATCCCCGACTCGACGACGAGGGACGTCATCGACACCGGACGTGCCCCGCGATCCAACTCGAACGGTCCGCGCAGGGCGCCAGATGAGGCCAGGAGACCACCGATCATGTGGTGCCACGACATGCACTCTCCGTCCACTGTGGATCCACCGGTGCTAACCGTCCATGCATCCATTGGCTGGACCGTGCCAAGCGGTGCGTCAACGTCCTGCGACACCTCGCCCAGCATCTCCGATCCGACGAGTTGGTGATTCAGGTCCAATACCTCACCGACCGTCCACGAGGCCTTGAGCGCTCCCTCGTTGCCCAAGGGGAACCGCATCGTCAAAGCGAGGTAGTGGGTGGTGACCGCACCTGAGTCGAAGGTGAATAGGCCGACCCGAACGATCTCCGGCTCAGGGTCGAGCTTGGTCCCAGACAACGTGAAGATCCGACGGAATCCGTCCTGGTATCGGAGCACCTGATCCGCCCAGCGTGCGTCGGGAATCAGGTAGTGCAGGAAGATTCTCGCCGAGCGATCCGAGCCTGCATCGTCCCCGCTCACGATCGACGCCAGGGACTTGTCCCAACTGCGACGATCACGCGTGCGAATCTCCATCCGCTGCCATCTGCCAAGTGGCGGAACCGAGACTCCGCTTGCAGACGGGCGGACGGGGATGAACAACTGCAGACACGTTGACGGTCCAGAGGTCGATGTTTCCATCAATGACTGCCACTGCTCGTTGTTGACGGGCTCGTACATGTTCCCCACCGCCCCCTCTGCCCCGAAGTCCTGCTCAACCCATGAGCCGTGCACTCAGCCAACAAGTATGTCGGAGTCACGCCATGAACCATCAACCAATACACGAACACGCCGTCTCACGGCCTCGCTCGGGGTGTCGTGCACCGGCCGGCATCCGGTGCAGGCACTGGGCCAACGAGTAGGCCGGCGGGAGACAGGTCCGAGGCGTAGGGTCACCACATGAATCGCGCATTCGGCCAATCCCAGTTGTGTGAGCTTGGTTTCTACGGCCTCGCTGGTCACAGCGACAGCCCCGCGGACCTCATCAGTGAGTGTCGCCGAGCAGAGGAACTTGGACTCGGGTCGGTGTTCCTGTCGGAACGATTCAACGTCAAGGACGCCGGGGTCCTCACCGGGGCGGCGTCGGTAGCGAGTTCCACGTTGGGTATCGCCACCGCCGCCACCAACCACAACACGCGTCACCCCATGGTGACCGCCACGATGGCAACCACCGCCCACCGACTGTCCGGTGGCCGTTTCGCGCTAGGTCTGGGTCGAGGGTTCGACGCATTGTTCAACGTCATCGGACTCGAGCCGATCACGTCGGCTGCAATGGCGGACGCCATTGGGGTACTCCGACGGTTGTGGCACGGGGAGGTCGTGGTGGGGCACAGCGGCGCGTCGGGAACGTGGCCGCTGTTGAGCCAGGATCCGTCGTTCAACGAGGACATCCCGGTGCTGTTGTGCGTGCTCGGACCCCGGACCCTTGAACTTGCCGGAGCGGTGGCTGACGGCGTCGTGTTGCACACGTTCTTTACTGACGAAACATTGGCAAGCAGTGTCGCTGCTGTCAGGCGGGGCGCTGAGAAGGCCGGGCGGGACCCGGCAACAGTTCGGGTCTGGTCGGTGTTGGCCACGGTGGGTGATCACCTCAGCGAGCAAGCCCAACTGCGCAAACTCACCGGCCGTTTGGCCACCTACCTCCAAGGGTACGGAGACCTGCTCGTCAGGGTGAACGGTTGGGATCCGAACGTGCTGGACCAGTTCCGATCTGATGAGGTGGTGCGCGCCGCACAGGGCGCGATCGACGCCAGCGCGTCCATCGAGGAACTCGAGCACCTTCGAGACGTGTTGCCCGATGAGTGGTTACGCGCCGCAGCAACGGGGTCGGCTGCGCAGTGCGCCGAACGGATTCTGGATCAGTTTGACCTCGGAGCTGACGGCGTCATCTGTCACGGCGCCACACCCGACGAGCTCGCTCCGGTGCTCGACGCCTACCGTGCGATCAGACCCCCCGGGCGGTTCGACCGGTTGCTCGCCAACCCGGGTCGCACCGTCTGACATCGAATCAGACCGGCGAGGAAGCCTCAACCGCTGCGTGGGCGACCTGCGCACCCCCTACTGGGACTGCGAGCGCGGTCTCGACCTGCGCGATGAGTGAACTCCCGGGAAGGGTGGTCACCACCAACAACAGATTGGGATGACTCCGAGCGGTCTCGCCCAGGCCGTCAATGAGGTTGTCGTCGTTCTCGGTGGGTCGGATCGCTTCACCACCGAGGTGCGCTGGGGTCGCATCCGATCTGATCACCTGCGTTGCCACGAGTGCCCACAGGTCGACGCCGATGCGATCAGGCCTGTGTGGGAACCAGCGGGCCACCTCCCCGGTGTTGAGATCAGTGAGTACCCACACCGCCCGATCGCCCTCAACCAGACGAGCGAGGTGGGTGGCGTTGACATCAGTGTCGTAGGGGGTGTTGGTGCCGATGAGCGCGGTTGCGGTTGTTGCCATTGTTCACGCCTGCCTTTCTGTGACCCCTGCAGGTCCCGTGCAGAAGGGTACGGAGGTGATGTGACACGACATGGGACGCGAAACGGGGGCCCCGCCGAAGCGGGACCCCCGTACCGTTACTACCTGTGAGTCAGCTATCAGCCGGTGAACGCCGGGGTGGCCGGCGCGGCCTCAGGCGTCGGCTCCGGAGTGGGCTCCGGTGCCGGCGGGGTCGGCTCGGGCGGCGGCTCAGCAGCCGTCAGTTCGAGCTCGAGCGCAGCACCCTGTAGCGGCAGCGGCACAAGGCCGTTGATGGTGCTGGCCAGCGAGCAAGCCCCGCCGTTGTCACCCACCGCCGGGATGTTGAACGAATCGTTCCCGGCGAGGAGGATGCCGGAGTTTGCGTCGAGAAGCGTCTCAAGCTGCAGCGCGCCGAGCTCGAGCAGACACACCTGGCCGAGCGCCTCAAGGCGGATCGTCAGGTTCACCGAAACCGAACCGGGCGAGCCGTCAGCGGGAACCGTGCCGGTCACCGGACCAGCAAGGAGGAACGCCGTTGCCGGAATCGGATCGGTGATCGGAATCGGGTCCACTGCCAATGAGCCGCTGAACTCGCCAGTGGCGGCATCCCACTGGCCGTCAAGGGCACTGGTGGGCGATGCCGGAATGTCCACGGTGCCAAGGGCACCGAGGGTGATCGTGCCGCCTGAAAGCGTGAAGTACACACGCTGCGTGGCGGCCTGTGCCGTACCGGCACCAATGAGGAGGGCCATGGCACCGGCGACAACCGCTGCACGCACCCCCCAGGAACGGGTCTTAATCATTAGGGTCTTGCTCCTTGTTCGGATGATCCCCACACAGTGGGGCTGACTCACAACGGCCCCAACCTGCACGCCACGCCCCGGATTCTCGAGATCCCCCGGGAAGCGACCGCACCGGCCGGCAACCGAGCCAAATCATGGCACACCGCTCGTGATCATGCGCACATCTGACGCCCGGCGGCCCTGAATCCGCCGCCATTGCAGGGCGCCCGCCGCCCCCAACCGGCTCATCACCCAGCGTGCTGGGTCCGCCACCACGCTGCGAGCCGACCGACGTGGTTGGCAGTCGTATCAACGAACAGCTGGTTCGCCAGGGTCGCCGCACGCTCGCCGTGTTGCAAACGACGTTGATCCGCAATGCGTGCGAGAGACGACGCAGCCTGGGCCCCACCCCAGCGCTCCGGGTCCCCAGCGAGGGCCGCAATGAACTGGGATAGGTCATGATGAGTTCCAAGCACCTCGCCGAGTTCGTTGAGCAGATGCTCCTCAGCACCGAGGACATCGGGGGCGAGCTCAACGAGCAATCGGGTGTGATACCAGCGGGTCTTGACCGCCTGACGCCACCGGTGCACCGCCGACACATTGGACTCCTGAGCAATGGCAGCCGCCGTGGCAAGTTGCCGCCATCGCCGCCGACCGTCACGGTAGGTGCTGGCGAGACCGTCGGCGACCGACTCGAAACGATCCGGGATCTTCCAGGTGCTCACCTCGGCGACGACACCGGTCAACAGCCATGAGGCGTGCTGGATGGCTTCGTCATCTGGGATGGCACAACGACGCCCCGATGCCTCAGCGGCGATACCCATCGCCACACCGAATTCCCCACTGTCGTCAGCGATCAGTTCGATGAGGGTCTGGTGTGCCACGTGAGCGTCGCGTGCCCCAGCAAGTACCCGAGCAGCCTCCCGGGTGGCACGGTGCGCTGACCGGCTGCGGCGACGCGGTACCGACGTCGATACAAGTGCGATCGCCGCTCGCAACTTCTTGGTGCGCTTGCGCACGTCGTGGACCGCCTCAGGGCTCTGGCTGGCGAGGACCAACGCCAGAGAGTTCTCGGCGGCGACCACCTCCTCGGCAACGACACGTCGCAGCGCATCACCAAGGGCTTCGCCAACCTCGAATCGGTAGGCCATGGAACAAGTGTGCCGCGCTCAGTTACCGAATGCCCCCGACGGCACTTCGGTAGCGCCGGCCACCACAGCATTGACCACAATTTCGGCGACCACCTCGGGGGCGAGACCCTCGGGCAACCGTGGGGCGGACCCGGCGAGGGGACGGTTGGCGAGACCGGTCTCGGTGTGGGGTGGGCGGACGTCGCACACACTGATACCAACCCGACGGAGCTCTCGGGTGAGGGCCGTGTCCGCGGCACTCAGCGCACCTTTGGTCGCCGAGTACACCGACATGCCTGCGAGTGGCGACTCGGCGACAACCGCCGACAGATTCACCACGAAACCGCCGG
>Ga0208594_1000297_pt1 | contig 12418 bp, 18 predicted proteins | sample LakMenEpi14Sep10_FD_150699 | JGI IMG/M metagenome (GOLD analysis project Ga0208594, IMG submission 150699) | Freshwater microbial communities from Lake Mendota, WI - 14SEP2010 deep hole epilimnion (SPAdes) | ecosystem: Environmental > Aquatic > Freshwater > Lake > Epilimnion/Euphotic zone ...
TGGAACTGGATCGTGCTGCGGGCCATGGCTGAACTGGTATTTGTGTACCACTCTATGGCCCCAAGGTTGCTGCTGCGGAGCGAGCTGGGTAATCAAGTCATCGGTTCGGCCAGCGCCAGCATGCCGGCCATGGCCACGGCGGCATCGGCAGCGTTGCCACCCTGCTCCAGCACCCGCAGGCCCACCCGGGTCACCAGGGGAGAGCTGGAGCTGGCCATGGCACGCCCGGCAAACACAGGCGAACGGCGATCCAGAAAGGAAGGGTTGGCCATGGCAGCGTGCAGCTTTGGCAAGGAGTCCGCAGTTTGGTGCGGCTGGGCCTTCAGCCTCAGGGGCTCAACCATGTCGTAGGGGTGGTGGTCGTAAGAGTGGCGTAGGTCGATCTCACGCAACGCTGCCGCCTCCTTTGGACACCGTCAGCAGTGCCTCACGTCGTCTCGCTACGAACGGGTGGCATGGGTCGGCCATCCAGGGGGTTTCCCGCCGGTTTTATCCCAGGCAGTGATCCGTGGTGGGGTGCATCGGTAGGGTCATGACAGGCAGGTTCGGGTAACAGACGATTTGGCGCTTCCCACAGTGGCGATCATCGGCCGCCCCAACGTGGGCAAATCCACCCTGGTGAATCGCCTCTGCCGCAGCCGCGAGGCGATCGTGCACGACGAGCCGGGCGTGACCCGCGATCGCACCTATCAAGAGGGTTACTGGGGGGATCGCACCTTCAAGGTGGTCGACACCGGCGGCCTGGTGTTCGACGACGACAGTGAATTCCTGCCCGAGATCCGCGAGCAGGCCAACCTGGCCCTGGCCGAGGCCTCGGTGGCGCTGGTGATCGTCGACGGTCAGCAGGGCTGTACGGCGGCTGATGAGGCGATCGCCACCTGGCTGCGCGGCCACAACGTGCCGGTGCTGCTGGCAGTGAACAAGTGCGAGTCGCCTGAGGCCGGCCTTGCGATGGCTGCGGAATTCTGGGGGCTGGGCCTGGGCGAGCCCCATCCGATCTCGGCGATCCACGGCGCCGGTACCGGCGACCTGCTCGATCAGGTGATCGGCTTCCTGCCTCCCACCGATGAGCAGGGCGGCGAGGAGCCGATCCAGATGGCGATCATCGGCCGGCCCAATGTGGGCAAATCCAGCCTGCTCAACGCCATCTGCGGGGAGCAGCGGGCGATCGTGAGCCCGATCCGCGGCACCACCCGCGACACGATCGACACCACGGTGGAGCGCGAGAACCACACCTGGAAGATCCTCGACACCGCCGGCATCCGCCGCAAGCGCTCGGTGAACTATGGGCCCGAGTTCTTCGGCATCAACCGCAGCTTCAAGGCGATCGAGCGCAGCGATGTGTGCGTGCTGGTGATCGATGCCCTCGATGGCGTCACCGAGCAGGACCAGCGCCTGGCCGGCCGCATCGAGGAGGACGGCCGCGCCTGCGTGGTGGTGGTGAACAAGTGGGATGCGATCGAGAAGGACAGCCACACCATGCCGGCGATGGAAAAGGAACTCCGCGCCAAGCTGTATTTCCTCGACTGGGCGCCGATGCTGTTCACCTCCGCCCTCACCGGCCAGCGGGTGCAGAGCGTGTTCGCCCTGGCGCTGCTGGCGGTGGAGCAGCACCGCCGCCGGGTGAGCACCTCGGTGGTGAATGAGGTGCTCACTGAGGCGCTCAGCTGGCGCTCGCCCCCCACCAGCCGCGGCGGCCGCCAGGGCCGGCTCTACTACGGCACCCAGGTGGCCACGCGGCCCCCCAGCTTCACCCTGTTCGTGAACGACCCCAAGCTCTTTGGCGATACCTACCGCCGCTACGTGGAGCGCCAGATCCGCGAGGGACTGGGCTTTGAGGGCACGCCGATCAAGCTGTTCTGGCGCGGCAAGCAGCAGCGCGACGCGGAGAAGGAGCTGGCACGCGTCAAGCGTTGAGTGGACTTCCTGCGCCAGCTACCGATCGGCCAGTTCGTGGCCGAGGAGTCCGCTGCCCCTGACGGGGCGGGCAGTGGTGGCAGCTGGCTGCGGCGCCTGGACGCGCGCCTGAAGCTGGCCTGGAACGTGGCGTTCCTGGTGACGCCGATCCTGTCCGGGCCGATGTGGCGGCTGGCGCTGGTGGGGCTGCTGCTGCTGATCACAGCACTCAGCGGCCTGCCCTGGCGGCTTTGGCGCCGCAGCCTGCCGCTGTTGTTGGGGCTGGCTCTGCTGGTGGGCGGCCTGGCGGCCTTCCTGCCCGCCGGTGGCCCGCCCCCCGCCCAGCTGCAGCGCCCGCCAGCGGAGGTGCGCCTCCAGCCAGGCTCGCCGCTTGATCCGGCGCCCGAGCGGGCGGGCCGGAGCTGGGAGCTGCTGCGCTGGGGGCCCGTGCAACTGGGCCCCGTTCCCCTGGGCCCGCTGGTGGTGAACCGCCGCTCCGCCACCCTGGGACTCAACGGCGCCACCCTGCTGTTCACCCTGGTGCACAGCGCCAACCTGCTGCTGCTCACCACCCCGCCCGAGGAGCTGGTGTGGGCGCTGGCCTGGTTCCTGGCCCCCCTGCGGCTGCTGGGTTGGCCGGTGGAACGGCTGGGTTTCACCCTGCTGCTCTCCCTGCGTTTCCTGCCCCTGGTGCAGGAGGAACTGCAGAATCTGCTCCGCTCTGTGGCCACCCGGGCGGTGAACCTGCGCCGCCTCGGCTGGCGCCTCTCCCTGGGGCTGGTGCTGGGGGTGGGGGAGCGGCTGCTGGCCAACCTGCTGCTGCGGGCGGAGCAGGGGGCCGAAGCCCTGCAGGCCCGCGGCGGGCACTGGCTTGCGCCTCACCAGTTGCACGTGCGTCCTGGACCTCGGCGGGCCGGGCGCCTGCTGCTCAACTTGGCCTGCGGCCTGGCCCTGGCCGCTTTTCTGGGCCTGCGCTGGAGCGCTCTTGGCACGCTGTGACCTTTAATACAGTCAGCGAATCTGGCTGAGTGGCCGCTGAGTGACGAAGGAGCGCTATCTCAACCACCCCACATTCGGCATGCTGTACCGGGTGGCTCCGGTGGCTGAGGGCCGCGATCTCTACGCCACCCTCTATGCCCAGCGCATCTTTTTCGTTGTGAGCCTCCAGCCACGGGGAGCGAGTTTCGAGGTGGTGCCCCTGATGGATGCCCGTCACTTTGCCGAGCAGAATCTGGCCAGGGCCCGCCGCGAGGCCCCGGACGTTCACGCCCACTGGCGCCAGCTGTTTGACCAGACCTTCATCTGAGTCCGCATTCACCGGAGCCGCGGGCGCATCACATCCGGACCTGCAGCAGCGATTGCAGAGCCTGAGGGCTGCCCTGCCCGCTGGTTGCCGTCTGCTGGCCGTGAGCAAGGGGCAGCCGGTGGATCAGATCCGGGCCGCCGCGGCCGCCGGCCAGGTGAGTTTCGGTGAGAGTCGCCTGCAGGAGGCCATTGCCAAACAGGCGCAGCTGGCCGACGTTGAGCCCCTTGACTGGCACTTCATCGGCCGGCTGCAGGCCAACAAGGTGCGTCCGGTGCTGCGCCATTTCGCCACCGTGCACTCCCTCGACAGCCTCGAGCTGGCCCGGCGGATGGCGCGCATCGCCGCCGAGGAGAACCTCAGCCCCGCGGTGTTCTGCCAGGTGAAGCTGCGCCCCGACCCGGCCAAGACCGGCTTCGAGCCGGAGGCGCTGCGGGCCTGCTGGCCGGAGCTCAGGGCTCTCGCCCCGCTGCGCATCGAGGGCCTGATGACGATCGCCCCCCAGGGGCTGGAGCGGGCCGAGCGCCAGGCCCTGTTCGCCGACTGCGCCGCCCTGGCCAGGGATCTGGGGCTGCGGGAACTCTCGATGGGCATGAGCGGCGACTGGCCGGAGGCTGCGGCCGCCGGCAGCACCTGGGTGCGGATCGGCAGCGGCCTGTTCGGTGCCCGGCCGCCCAATTGATCGCGCCGAGTGCTTGCGATCACTGGCATGGGACGCTATTCAGGTAAACAGCATCCCCAGAGGCCCACCCCGTGTCGTTGTTCTCCCGCCTGCGTGCCGTTGTTTCCGGAGATGACTACCTCGACGGCGCCTACGACGACGAACTCGACTACGACAACGGGGAGCTGGACCAGCCCACCAATACTGCCCCCACCAGCCGCAGCAGTGCCCTGGCCCTGACCAGCGATTTCAGCAGCGACGACCCCTTCGCCGGCACCAATGTGATCGGCATGCCGGGGATCTCCACCTCCGCCGCTGAGGTCACTTTGATGGAGCCGCGCAGTTTCGATGAGATGCCCCGGGCGATCCAGGCCCTGCGCGAGCGCAAGACCGTGATCCTCAACCTCACGATGATGGAGCCAGACCAGGCCCAGCGTGCCGTTGATTTCGTGGCCGGCGGCACCTTCGCCATCGACGGCCACCAGGAGCGGGTGGGGGAGAGCATCTTCCTGTTCGCCCCCAGCTGCGTCACCGTCACCACAGCCGGTGGTGAGGAATCGGCTTCCCCCACGGTGGTGAGCCGTGAAAGCGACCTCGACCAGCCCGCGGCCCCCAGCCCGGCCTGGTCGCGCCAGGACGGCGCCCTCTGATCGCCCCCTCCTTGAGCTCCCCGGGCCCGCAGCCTGAGCTGGGTGTGGTGGGCCTGGGCCGGATGGCCCAGGCCCTGCTGCTTCCCCTGTTGGAGAGCGGCCAGGTGAGCCGCGAGCACGTGCGGGCCGCCGTGGCCAGCGCCGCCTCCGCTGAGCGCCTGGCCGCTGCCCATTCCCTGGCGGTGGGCACGGATGCGGCGCCGGCCTGGCGGGCGCCGGTGGTGTTGCTGGCGGTGAAACCGCAGCAACTTAATGCGGTGGCGGCGGCTGTGCCCGAGGGCTGTTCAGGCCTGCTGATCTCAGTGCTGGCCGGCGTCACCCTGGAGCGACTGCAGCGGCTGTTGCCGGCCTGGCGCTGCGTGCGGGCGGTGCCGAACACCCCCGCTCTGGTGCGCCAGGGCCTCACGGGCCTGGCCTATGCCGACAGCGTGACCGCCGCGGAGCGGGACTGGGTGCAGGGGCTGTTTCGGCAGGTGGGCGAGGTGGTGGATCTGCCCGAACCCCAGCTCGACGCCTTCCTGGCCCTCACCTCCTCCGGCCCGGCTTTCCTGGCCGTGGTGGCCGAAGCGATGGCCGATGGCGCCGTGGCGGCGGGCCTGCCCCGGGCCCTGGCCCACCGCTTTGCCCACCGCACCCTGGCAGGAACGGCGGCCTTGCTTCAGGAGCAGGAGCTCCACCCCGCAGCTCTCAAGGACAGGGTGAGCAGCCCCGGCGGCACCACCATCGCCGGACTGCGCGCGCTGGAGCGCGCCGGGCTGCGCTCGGCCCTGATCGAGGCGGTGGTGGCGGCGGCGGAACGCAGCCGCGAGTTGGCCTGAGCCGGGCTCAGGTGGTGCGTTTCTGGCCCAGCTTGGGCTCCGTGCCCGCCAGCAGCCGGGCCAGGTTGCTGCGGTGCCGCCAGATCACCAGGGCGCTGGTGAGCAGGGCCAGGGCCAGGTAGGGCCAGCGCAGCCCCAGGCCTTGGCTGCCGAACCAGCCCAGCATCAGCAGCGGCAGGGCCACGGCCGCCACCACGCTCGACAGCGACACGATGCGGCTGAAGGTGAGCACGGTCAGGAAGATGCCGAAGCAGGCCAGGCCCACCGGCCAGGTGAGGCCGAGCAGCATGCCCAGGGCCGTGGCCACGGCCTTGCCGCCGCGCCAACCGAGCCACACCGGCCAGATATGGCCGGCCAGGGCGGCCAGGCCGGCAGCCACCACCCAGCTGTCGGTACTCCAGCTGGCAGCGCCGGTGCCATCCAGGGGAACGCCCAGGGGTTCCAGGGCCGCCTTGGCCAGCAGCACCGCTGCGGTGCCCTTGAGCACGTCCACCAGGAACACCACCAGGGCCGGCCCCTTGCCCAGCACCCGCAGCACATTGGTGGCGCCGGTGGAGCCGGAGCCCTCCTGGCGGATGTCGATGCCCCCCAGCCAGCGGCCGGCCAGGTAGCCGGCCGGAATCGAGCCGAGCAGATAGCCGAGGAGCAGCAGGGCGAGGGGCAGGAGCATGGGGAGAGGCGCGGAGTGGTCGGAGCGGGGGAAGCCTGTTGGGAAGGCGAAGAGGCTGAGGGGGGAACTGGCTCTCGGGCTGCCGCGGCCGTTCAGTACAACTCCTCCTCGCCCATCAGCTCGCCCGGGGTGGGGGCGAAGGCCAGCCAGAGGGGGAACTGCAGGATCGCCACGTCCACCACCTGCTCGGCGGCGTCGATCACGATGAAGGGCAGCTCACCCCGTTCCTCCAGTCGGTCGGCTCGCTCCACCAGGGCGTCCGCCCGCTCGAACAGCACGATGCCGCTGCTGGGGCCGAAATCCTCGCGGCCCAGGCCGAGGCAGTCCTGCAGGCTGCGCCGCCATTCCCCCAGCCGTTCCGGCTGTCCTGCCAGCACCAGGGTCTGCACCTGCTCGCCGTAGAGCTCGCCGAGGATGGCGATGGCGGCCGCGGCCACCAGGCCGTTGCGGTTGCGGCTGCCGCTGCTGGGCTGGGCACCGCGGCCGCCCTGCTCGAGAAACCAGTTCTCCAGGCTGGTGGCGGCGCTGGCCTCCAGGCTGCGGCGCAGCTTCCAGGGGTCGGCGTAGAAATCGGGCTGGCCCTGGAAGCTCTGCAGCCGCTCGCGAATCAGTTCGGCATCGGCGGCGAACAGGTTTGCGGCGGGCAGGGCGGCGGCCCCGGCCTCAGCCGCCGGGGTGGGGCCGGCTGCGGCGGCATCCAGGGGCGAGGGCTGCACCAGCAGGGGCTGGGGCACGAGGTCGATCTGTTCGGCCGCCACCGCCAGGTCCTGCAGGGCCCCCACCAGGTAGTCCTGAAATCCCTTCAGCCGGCGCGCCACGCTGTTGGCCTGGCCGGCGAAGCTGCCGGCGATCTCGGCGCGGATGGCCTCGCGCCGGGTTTCCAGCTCGCCGATCTCGCGCGCGAGCGCCGCGCGGCGTTCGCTGAGCTCTCTCAGGGCCAGCTCCTGCCAGGCGCCGGTGTCGGCCGCTGGGGGTTGGGCCGGCTGGGCCTCCGGGCCTGCGGGGGCCGCCATGGGTTCAGGGGTTGGGGTGTCGGTCATTCCTGGGGGGCTGCGTCACGGGCCAGGTGGGGGAGGCGCTGGCGGAGCTGGCTCTGCAGTGTGACTGGATCAAACAACACTGGCAGCAGGTGAATGCTGCGCTCCTCCCGGAAATAGAAGAGCGCCGGCAGCCCAGGCCAGAACAGGCGCCAGCCCATCCAGTCGCTGTAGGGGAAGCGCCGCAGCAGCTGGTCCTGGCGGCGCACCAGCAGGGCATCGGCGCCGAACTCCAGGCGCAGCACGGCGGTCTGCAGCAGCAGGAACAGGCCAAAGGCGCTCACCGCCAGGGCCAGCAGCGGGGCGCCGCTCCACAGGGGCTGGAGCGCCAGGCAGCCCACCCCCAGGATCACCACCGCCAGGGCCACGCCGTAGTGGGGACTGAGGGTGCACGACCCGGCAGCGGCCTCCTGCAGGGCAGGGCTGGCTGGGGTGCTGGTCGGGGTAGGGACTGGATCCGGGGCTGGGACTTGGTCAGGGGCGGTTGTCATCGAACAACGGATAGCGGGCGGAACGGGTGATCTCAGCCGAACAGGATTTTGGTGAGCAGGGCGTCCATCAGGGCCACTGTGACCAGGATCATCACCACGGCGCCGGTGGTGCTGGTGCCCACCTCCTTGGGACCGCCGCGGGTGGTGAGCCCCCAGCCGCAGGCGATCACGGCAATCTGCAGGCCGAACACCAGGGCCTTCACCAGCATCGCCGGCAGGTCGCTGGGCTCCATCCAGATGCGCACCGAGGTCCAGAACACACTCGGCGGGATGCTGTAGAGGAAGGTGCTGCTCACCTGGCCCGACCAGATCCCCACCCAGAAGAACAGCAGGCACTGCACCGGAGCCATGATCACCATCGCCAGCACCCGGGGCACCACCAGGTACTCCACGGGGTCGGTGCGCAGCATGGTGATCGCGTCGATCTGCTCGGTGACCTTCATGGTGCCCAGCTGCGCCGCATAGGCCGTGGCCACCTTGCCGGTGAGCAGGGTGGCGGTGAGCAGGGGGGCGATCTCCCGGGCCAGACCCAGGGCCAGCAGCCCGCCCACGGCGGAATTGGCCCCTTGCTTGGAGAGCTCGGCCACCACCTGGATGTTGAACACGGTGCCCGCGGCCAGGGCCGTGATCAGCACGATCAGGAAGCTGCCGGGGCCCGCTTCCATCAGCTCCTGCATCAGGTCGTTGAACTTGATGCGGCCCCGGGCGATGGCGCTCACCGCCTGGCCGCCGATCAGGGCGCTGGCGCCGAGGCGGCGCAACCAGACCGGCGGCCGCAGCCTGGGTCGGGGCAGGCGGGTCATGGTCATGGGCCGTGGGGTGGGCGATGGGGCCAACGGCGCACAACGATCAGGCCGAGCACCACCAGCACCGCCGGGATCAGCCCCATGCACAGGCGGATGGCAATCAGGGCGCTGGCGGGTTGCTGGGTGCCCTGGGCCGCCTCGTAGCCGCTGACGCTGAGCAGGTTGCCGAAGAACAGCAGGGCCAGGCTGATGCAGAGCTTCTGGCCGAGCACCATCCAGGCGCTGTACTGGCCGGCGGGCTTTTCCGGATCGGCGTCGATGGCATCCGGCAACAGCGACCAGGGGATCAGATAGGCGCAGGAGGCCCCCAGCCCGGCCAGCACGATCGTGACCACCAGCAGCAGCAGCTTGATCTGGTTGCCGCTGGACCCCAGGGGCGAGACCGCCTCATTCAGCGGGGGCAGCAGCATCGCCAGGGCGCAGCCGCTGATCCACAGGGCCGCACCGAGTTTGAGGGCACCGATGCGGCCGCGCTGATGGCTGAGGCTGTTCCAGATCCACAGGCCCACCAGGGTGCTCACCATGAAGGGCAGCAGGATCCAGTTGCTCCAGCTCTCGGGCAGCCGCAGCACCACCGGCAGATAGAGCAGGGCGGCGGTCTGCATGATCTGCAGGCCGCACCAGAGCAGCAGGTACAGCCCCAGCACCATCAGGAACCGGCCGTTGCTGCCCACCCGGCTGAGCAGGCGGCGGGTGGTGCCCTGTTCACGGATCGGCCGCTGGCAGTGCAGGGCCGCTGGAGCGAGTCCCCAGCCGCAGCCCAGGGTGGTCACCGCCACCACCAGGCCCACCAGCACGCCCACCCGCAGGTAGCTGGCGGGGTCGCTGTGGTCCTGCAGCAGGAGGGCCCCCAGCACCACCCCCACCAGGCTGGCGATGATCGAGCCGGTGAAGCGGGCGGTGTTCAGCCGCGTGCGCAGGGCCACATCGCCGGTGAGTTCAGCGGCCAGGGCGGAGTACGGCAGGTTCACCGCCGTGTAGAAGGTCTGGGCCAGGGTGGAGATGGCCACGAAGATCGCGAACTTCACCCAGGTGCTTCCCGGCGGCACCCACCACATCGCCGCCATGGTGATTCCCAGGGGAACGGCTGCGCCCAGGATCCAGGGCAGCCGCGGGCCCCAGCGGCTGTTGGTCTTGTCGCTCAGCCATCCCACCACCGGGTCGTTGATGCCATCCCAGAGCCGGCCTGCCATCAGCACCAGGCCAGCCATCCAGGGGGGAAGGCCGGCGGCGGACGTGTAGAACACGAACAGGTAGAAGCCGATCAGAGAGGCCGACATGCCTGTGCCGGCATCGCCCAGTCCATAGGACCAGAGCAGCCGCTGCCTGTCCCGGCCCCTGAGGTCGGCAGCGTCGGTGACGGGGGTGGCGGGTGCCCTGGGCACGGTGCTGCTGACGGCCTCAACGGGCATGCAGGGAGAAGGCTGATGGCAGGCAGCCATCATGCTGGAGGCTCAGGGCTGTTGCTCAGGGCCTCCCGCAGGGCGTGGGCGGCTTGCGGGTGCAGCCCTTGGGGGCCGGGTTCTTCCGTTCAAGCGTCTTGCCGGCGGCTGGTTTCCAGGCCCCTGCTAAATTTTCGCATCGCCGGCGGGCGTAGTTTAGTGGTAAAACCTCAGCCTTCCAAGCTGATGATGCGGGTTCGATTCCCGCCGCCCGCTTTTTGTTCTCAATAAGGGTTTTCGACTCAAAACGCCTTGCTGCGACTGGCTTTGGGGCTGCAAGCCTGATCAGGCGCCTGGTTGGCCTTGCCAGACTTTGAGGTGAAAAATCTCACCAAATGTCTCCCATGCCGGCGGCCCGTCACTGGCAGTGAGGTGGACCCCAGCCACCTCGCAAACCCCAGCCCTCGGTGCAGGAGTTGCTGCTGCTGCTCCTGGAGCCAGAAGCACAGCTGCAGGGTGAGGCAGAGGAGGACAGCCTCATGCTCGAGCTCTTTCTCGACTTTCTCAGCCGTCAGGCACTCACAGCAGATCAGGGGCCGTTGCTCTACACAGAAGCCATGGCTGCAGACGACGACGAGCTGCTGACCGGCGCGAGCGTTGACGCCACAGACGAGACGCACGGGGCATGAGTGTGTCGCTGGTGGGCAGCAATCAGGCAGGGCCCCTGCTCCAGCTCACTCTCCACAGCGATCCAGCACGGCCTGGATCACCGCCGGGGCAATGCGGAAATCGCTCGCATGCAGGGCGGCGAAGACGTCTCGGGCAGAAGCGATCAGGCCGCGTTGGCGGGCCAGGCCGATCACGGCGGCGGTGCCGGCCACGCTGAGGCCGAGCTCCTGGGCCACCGCCCGCCCGGCACGCTCATCGATCAGCAGCAGCACCGGCTCGCCGCTGCTCAGGGCCAGGCGGATGCTGGCCGCCTCCCCCTCATCGAGATCGGGCAGCGCCGGCTCGCTGGTGTCTACCGAGGTGGCCTGCAACCAGCCCGCTGCCAGGGACTGCTGGATGGGGGCTTCCGTATCTGGATAGCGGCCCGTGAGCACCTCAGCGATCACCACGTCGGTTACCACAACTTCGGTGAACAGCTGCTGCAGCAAGGGCAGCCCGTTCACCCGAGCCAGCGCGATCAGCGGGCTGGCGTCGCTGATGACGAGTGCAGCCACTGCTCCAGGGTGTCGAGATCGGCGTTGGTTTCAGCGGCCGTGAGGCGAATCGCAGGGATGCCGAGGCGGCCGAGGTGGGAGATGAAGCTGGCCACATCTATCTCGGCCACGCGGGCGGCCCGCACCAGCGACAGCTCGCCATCGCGGAACAGGGCCGTCGCCAGCGCCGCCCGCACCCCCGGGGCCTGCAGCACTCCCCCCTCCTCCAGTCCAATCAGCACTGCGTCGGGATGGTCGCGGTTGAGCACCACCACCGGAGCGCTGCGCGCCTGGCGCAGGGCCTCCGCGGGGTTGTGCTTGAGCCCGCTCACGCTCACCGCATGCATGGCCCATCCCTCCAGGGATGATCAGATGGGATCAAGCTAGGGGATAAAGCACAGGGATGCATCACCCGGAGGAGTTGAGGTGGCAACGGAGGGCATGACCCAGTCCTCTCCACCCCTCTGCACCTGGGGCCCTGGTGACGCCGAGGCCCTACGCATCGCTCTTTCCATCCCGGTCACCGCTGCAGCCCTGGCGGCGTTGAACAGGGAGATGGCCCAGCTGCAGACCCACTACCCCACAGGGGTGTGCACTGCCCTGGGCCACCTCGATGTCATTGCCGCTCTCGATCAGCAGCTGGCGGAACTGACGCCGGCAGAGGTGAACAGCCCGGTGCGCAGCCGGCGAAAAGGCGTCGCCGGTGGCGTCGTGCCCAACCCGCTGCCCCTGAACTAGTTGGGGTGGTGGAGTACGCCACCGAGCTGCTGCTCGAGGAAACCGAGAGCGAGTGGAACCCCTCAGGCCCCTCACCGGCGGTGGTGCTGGGGAAACAGCGCAGCCAGCACATCGGCCAGCTGGCGCTGCTGCTGCCGCGGCTGCAGAACTGGCGCCAGTGCAACCCGGACCCGTTCCGGGGATCGTTGGTGCGGAGCTGAGTGATGGAACAGCCCCTCTCACCGCAGAACCAGGGCCTCAACCCCCTGCGGGGTGCGCCGCTCTGGGGCCAGCTGGTGTCTCTCCCTGCAGCAACCCCGGCGATCGACAGCCGGGTGGCCCAGTTCGCCGGCTGCCTGGTGATGCCTTTCGGAGCGGACTACGGCCCCGGTGGCATCGGCCTGCTGGTGCTCAGAGGTGGCGACACCTTGAACTTGATCGCCGAGCGTTACGGCACCACCGTGGCCACCTTGCGGCGGATCAACCCGCAGCTGGAGAGCACTCAGACGATCACCGCCGTTGAGGGGGATTCCCTGGCGGTGCTGGCCGGGCGGCACGGCACCACAGAAGCCAAGCTGCGCAGCCTGAACCCGGTGCTGCAGCAGAGCGAGGTATACCTCACCAGTGAGAGGGAGACGTTGAGCAGCGTGGCGGCCGAACAGAGTTTCACCCTCTCCCTGCTGCGCTAGTTCAACCCAGAGCTCAGCAGCTGGCCCAGCACTGAGCCGTTGCCTACAGGCACCACCCTGCTGCTGCCCGTCTACCGCTCTACCCCCCCCCCCCCC
>Ga0208594_1000302_pt1 | contig 12231 bp, 13 predicted proteins | sample LakMenEpi14Sep10_FD_150699 | JGI IMG/M metagenome (GOLD analysis project Ga0208594, IMG submission 150699) | Freshwater microbial communities from Lake Mendota, WI - 14SEP2010 deep hole epilimnion (SPAdes) | ecosystem: Environmental > Aquatic > Freshwater > Lake > Epilimnion/Euphotic zone ...
AGGCTCTTCAGCGCCACATTGCCAGTGAAGCCGTCGGTGACGACGACGTCGACTTCGGTGGTCATGATGTCGCGTCCTTCGACATTGCCGACGAAATTGATGCTCTTCTCTGCAGAGAGCAGTTCAAATGCTTCTTTGCGCAGCGAGTCGCCTTTGCCTGGCTCTTCACCGATTGACAAGAGGCCGACTTTCGGTTTCACGATGCCGTAGCGCGCCGTGGAAAACACCGATCCCATCACGGCAAACTGCGTGAGCCAAGGTGCTTCAACCTCGGCATTCGCACCGGCGTCGAGCAGGATCGTTGGCGTCGAACCGGGTACCGGAATCGGCGTCGCAATCGCAGGGCGCTTCACGCCGTCGGCACGACCCATTCGCAGGAGTGCCGACGCCATCGTGGCCCCCGTGTTGCCTGCAGAAATCATCGCGCTCGCCTTGCCATCACGCACCGCTTCGGCGCAGCGCACCAGCGTGGAGTCTTTCTTCTTCTTCACCGACGAAGCGGCGTCTTCATCCATGCCGATTACTTCGGTGGCAACCAGCAACTCGAGGTCGCCGCGATCTGCCAGGTCGGCGGGGCCGACAAGCAAAACCGGAATGCCTTCGGCGGCAGCTTGTTTGGCTCCAGCAACGATCTCAGCGGGGGCTTTGTCGCCTCCCATGGCGTCAACTGCGATCGGTTTCATGGTGAGAATGTCAGACTAAACCGCTGAATGCCGTGCGATGAGCACGCACGTGTGGCAGACATGTTGTCAGCCCGAGCAACCTCGGCGATCCGGAAATGCTGGGTGAAACTCGTCGTGCAGATGTGCAGCGAGGTCAGTCAACCGCGTAGGCGACGCGACCCTTGTACCAACCGCAGTTGGAACACACGACGTGCGGCTTCTTGACGGTGCCACAACGCGGGCAGACGCTCTGCGCCGGGGTATGCAACTTCATGTTGATGGAGGCTTTGCTGCGACCGCGGGCCTTGGAGCGCTTTTTCTTGGGAATGGCCATTTGGTCACTCTACCGCGTCGTCGAGTTTGCCACGCAGGGCATCAAGCGCGGCCCAGCGTTCGTCGCGCGAGACCACCACGCACGAGCACTTCGTTGTCGAGCGGTCGGCTCCGCACTGCGGACAAAGACCCGGGCAATCGTTACGACACAGCGGGGCCTCAGGCACCGCAAGCAAGATCGCTTCGCGGACAGGGAGGGTGAAATCGATCTGGTCGCCGACGATTGGCTCGGTCTCGCTCAGCGCGTCACCCGCCGAATCACCGCGGTGATGGGCAGCGACGTGCACCCCACGCGAGAACGCTTCGTCGATCTCGGCGACGACCACGCCCGAGACGGGACGCAGGCAACGGCGACACACGGACTTCCACCCCGCTCGTGCGGCGCCGCGAGCGACGATGCCCGTCGACGAACTCTCAAGGTCGAGTTCAACCGAAATCTCAGATGCATCATCGATGCGCGAATCAGCAAAATCAAAGTCAGCAGCGCGGGCGGCGACAGACACGCTCTTTTCCGACCCTGGTCGACGCAAGAGGTCGAGCACATTGACGACGAGCGTCGAACTCATACGAGTGGCCTCATCGTGACGACCCTCAGTTGAGGTCGCGGGTGCGATCTGCCTCTTGATCGAAGAACTCGCCCGACATGTCCGGTGCGTCCTGCGTCATCTGGTCGTTGGCCTGCTGGATGCCGGTGATCGAGAGACGGTCGCGACCGTGCTTGATGGTCTTCATCAAACGATCAATGAGAATCTCCACACTGCCGAGTCGACGATCAAGGAAATCTTCCGTCTCACTCTTCAAGCGGCGGGCAGTTGCTTCGGCCTCATCGATGATCTGACGAGCGCGAGCCTCTGATGCTCGCACCACCTCCGTGCGCTGCACCATGCGCTCGGCTTGCGTGCGCGCAGCTTCGATGATCTCGTCGGCTTCACGTTGCGAACGGTTGAGGAAGTTCTCCTTCTCCTTGAGCAAGAACCGCGCCTCGCGCACCTCTTGCGGCAGACAGGCGATGGCGTCTTCGAGCAGAGCCACGACCTCTTCGCGGTCGATGCGGGGCGTGCTGGAGAGCGGCACGTTCGGCGCCTTGGAGATCAGCTCGATGAGGTCGAGCAGAATCTCTTCGGCATCGCCCATTTGGACGTCGGGCAACTCCTCGGTGGGGAGATCGTCGTTGTCGCTCATCTCAAAACTCCTGGGTTCAGCGGCGAGCGCGGCTCGCCAACGCCTTGGCGACTGGGTCGGTGACCATCGCCGAAGCATCTCCACCGTAGTGCGCGATCTCCCGCACGAAGCGACTACTTATATAGGCGTGCTCGGGCAGCGCAAAGAGCACCATGGTGCGTACTCCCGCAACGGTGTAATTGGTGTGCGCCATCTGCGATTCAACATCGAAGTCGGTGGCGCTGCGCAGGCTCTTCACGATGCAAGTAGCGCCAACTTTTTTCGCGGCATCCACTGCTAGCCCGGCATGGGCTTCGACCGTCACGCCTGCGAGGTGCGCTGTCGACTCTTTCACGAGCGCGACTCGCTCGTCGATAGTGAACATGCCCGAGGGTTTCTCCGGGTTGTGCATCACCGCAATGACGACGCGACCAAAGATGCTGGCGGCCTGGGCGGCGACGTCGAGATGACCGAGATGGAACGGGTCGAAACTGCCCGGATACAGCACCGATTGTTGCGCTGCCATTGACTTCTACGGTACCCGTATTGGCCGGGTCGTCCAGCACGTCGGCGCCAGCTAGGCGAGCCGACGCAAGAAGGTCACATGGGTACGGCCGTAGCGCTTCTCACGGAGCACTTCCCACCCTTGTGGTGCGGAAACTGGGGCGCCTGACTCAGCGACCACCAGGTTGCATGGCACAACGGCGAGGAACTCGGCCCACTTCGCGAAATCGTACGGCGGATCGGCGAGCACGAGTGTTGCATCTTTGCACTGCGCCACCTGGGTGAGTGCATCGCCACGCACGATGGTGCTGCGGTCGGTGATGCCGAGCGATTCGATGTTGTGCTTCAGCGTGTCGAGCGCATGCTTATCGCGCTCGATGAACGTGACATGGCCAGCACCTCGAGAAATCGCCTCAATGCCGAGTGCACCGGTGCCGGCAAAGCAGTCAACGATTCGTGCCCCCGCGAGGTCGTAGTGGCTGCCGAGACTGTTGAAGATTGCCTCGCGGGCCATGTCGGTGGTCGGCCTCGTGGTGTTTCCTTCAGGCGACTCGATGCGCCGCCCGCGTAACTCCCCTGCCACTACTCGCACATTGAAGAACGCTATTGGTATCTTTGCCTTATGGTTCGTCGTCTGGCGTCGCCGACGAGACGACGAAGATGACGTTGATCGAAGCTGATTCTGTCGCGCGCATTCGCGCAAGCGCGCTCGCAGAAATTCGCAAGAACGGCATTCTCGGGCTTCGACTTGCCGATGTAGCGGCTGGTGCCGACGTCTCCGTCGCGCTCGTCTACAAATACTTCGGTGATCGAGATGGGCTGCTCTCGGGGGTGCTTGGCGATCTGATCGTGCTGCAGTTCGAAGAAGAACTTGTCGCCATCCAGAAACTTCTCTCCGCTACGACCACGAACGTGGATTTCGATGCAATAGTTCGACTCATGCCAAAGCCCGATGACTCTTGGCGGAAGGAACGTCGTTGGTTGCGACTCGAAGCCAAAGCTGCTGGACGTGAGATACCTGAACTCGCCGAACGAATCGGTCGAGCTATGGCCGAAGTGGAAGATGCAACGACTCGACTGATCGAGAAGGCTCGAGCGGTGTCAGGCAACTCATCTACAGTGCCGGCTCGCACGATTGCGTGGGCCATCATTGCGTTTTCGGACGGCTTTACAAACAGTGACATGATGCCAACTCAGCTGGGCGACGAGCAGTACCTTCCGTTTCTCGCCGACATGTTGAAGCGATACGTCTTCTAGGTCTCTCGTCGATCTCTCACCCCACCACATGAGTGATGCAGGCGGCCACGCAGTGGCAGAGACGCCGCCTGAGCAAATCGTCTGCGTCGACTGCGGCGGTCCTGCGCATTTGCTGACTACGCCCCCAGAGGACGGGCGCTGGCTCGTCGGTGATGTCGTCGCTTACCGATGTCGCGACTGTCGTGATCGCTGGGATATGGTGCTCGCAGCTCGCGAAGAAACTTGAACTTTCGCGCTGTGTGATCGCAGCGACCAACGCCGAGACGGTGATGAACCGCTCAGTCCTTGAACAAGAACTCTTTCTCCTCTGGAGCCATGAAGATGGAGAGCTCGTCGGCAAGCTCGACATGCTTCGCGAGCGTTGGGTCAGCGTCAAGAATCGCGAATGCGGCCTCTCTCGCCTGCACGATGAGTTGCTTGTCGCGTACGAACGACGCAATCTTCAAGTCACCGGCGCCCTTCTGGGCGGTGCTCATCAAGGTGCCTTCACCACGCAGCTCAAGGTCGACCTCGGCGAGATAGAAGCCATCGGTTGACTCAACGAGCGCATTGATGCGCTCCTCGCCCACCGACTTGTCTTTGCGTTCCAGCCAGCAGCGTGACGCAATCTTGCCGCGACCCACGCGGCCGCGCAGCTGGTGCAACTGGGCGATGCCGAACCGGTCGGCGTCAAGCACCACCATGCACGTGGCGTTCGGAACATCAACTCCGACTTCAATCACGGTGGTCGAAACGAGCACATCAAACGATCGCGAGCGGAACTTGCTCATCACATCGTCCTTTTCCGCCGAGGACATGCGACCGTGCAGTAAACCAACGGAGTAGTCGCGCAATTCGCCGGCTTGGAGTTGTTCGTGGATTTCTTCCGCCGCAGCGACCTCCAACTTGTCGCTCTCGGCAATCATCGGGCACACCACATAGGCCTGCTGACCGGCATTGAGCGCCTCGCGCACTGCCAACCACATCTCTCGCCGCGCTTTGTCGTCGTTAACGGCGATGGTCTTGATCGGCGTGCGGCCAGGGGGCAGTTCATCGAGCACACTCACCTCGAGATCGCCGTAGTGCGTGAGTGCAGCCGTGCGAGGAATCGGCGTAGCGGTCATCACCAGCACATCGGGTGTGGTGTGTTTCTCCCCCGCACCTTTGCCGCGCAATGCGGCGCGCTGCTCAACGCCAAAACGATGCTGCTCGTCGATCACCACCACACCGAGCGACGCGAACTCGACACCTTCTTGAATGAGCGCGTGAGTACCTATCACAATGTCAACGCCGCCCGACGCGAGGTCGGCCAACACTTCGCGGCGGCGCTCACCTGTCACGCGACCCGTGAGCAGTTCGACGCGTAGCTGCCGCTCGCCGAACAGGTTTCCATCGTCAGGCACACGCAGAGTGTCAAGCAGCGAGCGAATGCCGGCATAGTGCTGTTCGGCGAGCACTTCGGTGGGTGCCATCAGTGCACCTTGATGCCCGCCCTGCACCGCCACCAGCATCGCCGCCACCGCTACGACCGTTTTGCCGCTTCCAACATCGCCTTGCAGTAGGCGGTGCATCGGCACTGGTGTGGCAAGGTCGGCGTTGACCTCCTCGATAACGCGACGCTGTGCGCCGGTGAGAGGAAACGGCAGCGCTGCCAGAAACGCCTTCTGCATCGCCCCGCTCATGTCGTGCTTCAGCCCCGTGTTGTCGCGCTCAAAGGCCTTCTTTCGACCGACGAGCACCAGTTGCACCCGCAGCAACTCGTCGAAGGCGAGACGTTCGCGAGCAGCTTCTTTGTCAACGATGCTCTCGGGGAAATGGATCGTCGAGAGTGCTGCATGCCGACCAACGAGACCGAGTCGCTCACGCAATGCGGCAGGAAGTGGATCAGAGATCGTGCGTGGCGCCGCTCGCTCGAGCGCGTTCTCCACCCATCCCGTGAGCTCCCACGTCGAGACGTTCGACTTCTCGCTCTGCGGATAGATGGGCACGATTCGACCCGTGCGGTTGCCGACGATGTCGACGAGCGGGTTGGTCATCTGTAACTTGCCGCGATACAACTCGGGTTTGCCAAACACCGCAATCTCCTGGTCGGTCTTCAACTGCCGTTCTCGCCACGGCTGGTTGAAAAACGTGAGCCCGAAGATGCCGGTCGCATCACCCACCATCGCAGTCACCATGCTTCGACGACTACGCAACGGTACGCGTCGCACGCTGCGCACCTTCACCAGCACCACCGCTTCGACTCCTTCGACGAGATCTTCGACATGTGCCTCGTTGGTGCGATCGACATAACGTCGCGGATACGTGGTGAGCAGATCGAGCACGTTTGCAATGCCTGCTTCGCGCAGCGACTCGCGACGCTTATCGCCGACACCTTTGATCTTTGAGATGTCAAGTGCCGCTAAGTCGCGGTACGTAAGCGGTGCTTCGGCAGCGGGCGGTTCGGCGCTGCGTGACGCAGGTTTGGGTTCGGCCATGCGGCGCCGAAGTTACTCCACGCCGAAGAGATACGGGTACAACGGCTGACCGCCGCGGTGCACCTCGCACGCGAGCGCTGGGAACTGCTCTCCTACCCATTCGACGAGCTTCTCCGTGATTGATGCCTTCGCATCCACGCCGGCGATGATTGTCAGCAACTCACGGTCTGCCGACACAATGTGCTTCAAGAGCGTGGTGGAGCACTCGAACACGTCGGGCGCAATCGCAACGACTCCATCACCGCGGACGAGACCAATGAAATCGCCAGCCTTCACTGGCCCGGCATCGGTCTTGGTGTCACGTACTGCCGAGGTGACCTCGCCGGTAACAACAGCCGCTGCGGCCTTGGCCATCGCACCACCGTTGTGCTCAGCCGATGCCTCAGGGTCGTATGCGACGAGCGCTGCGAGGGCTTCCGGCATTGAGCACGTTGGCACGACGCGAACATCTTTCTTGGTGAGACCGTCCACTTGCTGCGCAACTGGGATGATGTTCTTATTGTTCGGCAGGATTACCACCTGCTGGGCGTTCATGTGTTCGACAGCGTCAAGCAGCTCTTGCGTTGACGGGTTGAGCGTCTGACCGCCGGTCACCACACCATGCACGCCGAGGTTGCCAAACAATTCAGCAATGCCCTCACCGCTTGCTACTGCAACGACTGCGCATGTGACCTCAGGCAACGCAGCATGGGTTCTGAAGTTGGGCTTGCCTCCGTGTGCCGCCGCATCTGCACCGCTCGGGACGCCGATCTGGGCTTCTCGCTTCTCGTGTTCTTCCGCCACCTCTTCGAACAGGTCGGTGACACGAATCTGGTGTGGTCGACCACCGAGTGAGATGGGTGCTTCAATCGCCGCACCGATGTCGTTGGTATGAATGTGACAGTTGTACAGACCTTCGCCACCAACCACGACGATGGAGTCCCCGACTTCTCCCCATTTCTGCATGAAGGCTTTCGACTTCGTGTCGTCGATTTCGAGCAGAAACATCACCTCGTAGCGCAACTCACTCACGTCCACTACTTCGTCGCCTTCTCCGCGCTTCATCACTGCGATGAGTTGTTCGGTATTCGGTCCGGTGATGTTTTCGGGTTCAGGTAGTGGCTCACCGTCGATTACATGCAACGCCGAGTCGAGGAACAACAAGAAGCCAGCACCACCTGCATCAACGACACCGGCATCTTTCAACACCGGCAACAACTCAGGAGTTTTCGCCAGCGACTCACGACCAGCAGCACGAGCCACACGAAGCATGGCAGCCAACGTCGCGCCGTCACTCGCGGCTCGCACCGCCGCATCAGCCGACTCACGTACGACGGTCAGGATGGTGCCCTCAATCGGCTTCAACACCGACTGGTATGCCGCAGCAGACGCAGCTTTCAACGCTTCGGCCACCTTCGGTGCGCCTGTCTCACGCGCAGACTTGAGCGTCGACGCGAGTCCACGCAGAATCTGGCTCAGGATCACACCACTATTGCCGCGCGCACCCATCAGCGATCCATGACTGATGGCATTACACGTCTCTTCGAGTTCGCCAGGGCGCTTGTCAAGCTCGGCAACCACCGCGTCGAGCGTGCGAGCCATGTTGGTGCCGGTGTCCCCGTCAGGCACTGGGTAGACGTTGAGCTTGTTGAGGTCTGCCTGGTGGCGCTTCAGCGTGTTGCGATACGTCACCAATGTGTGACGCAAGGCATCAGGCCCCAGTTGCTCTAGGACGGGCACGAACAAAGGTTACCTGTGATACTTTGAGGCGTCATGCAAGGCGTCGTCAAGGCGTTCAATCCCGCGACGGGTGACGGCATCATCGTCCGCGACACCGATCTGAGCGAGTACGAACTCGCCCCGCACGCACTTGAGGGCTCCATCTTTCGCATGTTGCGCCAAGGCCAACGAGTCAATTTCATCATCGATGCCGCAGGGCGTGCATCACAGTTGCGCATTGGAGCCGAAAGGGACATGGGCACACCGGGTCACTGACCCGCGCAAGGTGACAACAGCATGGTGACGACGGCGCGCTCTACGAACGACCGACTCCACAAGTGGGTCGACGAGTGGGCAAAGATTCTGCAACCTGCAGCCGTGTATTGGTGTGACGGTTCGCAAGAGGAATACGACCGACTCTGCGCAGAACTCGTCGCTGCCGGCACGTTCGTAAAGCTTGACGACGAGAAACGCCCGAACTCCTACTGGGCCCACAGCGACCCGGGCGATGTCGCGCGCGTCGAGGATCGCACATTCATCTGCTCTGCAAAGCAAGTTGATGCTGGTCCGAACAACAACTGGCGCGACCCATCCGACATGCGCCAAGAACTCACCGCGTTGTATACGGGCGCGATGCGCGGTCGCACGATGTACGTGGTGCCGTTCAGCATGGGGCCACTCGGCTCAAAGATTGCGCACATCGGCGTGCAACTCACCGACTCTGCGTACGTCGCAGTGAGCATGCGAATCATGACTCGCATGGGTCAGGGCGCTCTCGACGTACTCGGCAACGGTGACTGGGTGCCGTGTGTGCATTCCGTCGGCGCACCGCTTGACGCCGGCGAAAAAGACGTTGCGTGGCCATGCAACCCTGACAACAAATACATCGTTCACTTCCCTGAGACCCGAGAGATCTGGTCGTACGGTTCGGGCTACGGCGGCAATGCGCTCTTAGGCAAGAAGTGTTTTGCGCTACGAATCGCATCGGTGATGGCGCGCGATGATGGCTGGCTCGCCGAGCACATGCTGATCATGAAGCTGACGAATCCAGCCGGTGAGGTGAAGTACATCGCTGGCGCGTTCCCATCTGCGTGCGGCAAAACCAACCTCGCGATGTTGGTGCCGACCGTGAAGGGCTGGAAGGTCGAAACCATCGGGGACGACATCTGCTGGATGAAGTTCGGCGACGACGGACGCCTCTATGCCATCAATCCCGAGGCAGGCTTCTTTGGTGTCGCGCCCAACACCGGCTGGAAGACAAACCCGAACGCGATGGCCACGCTGCATGCGAACTGCCTCTTCACCAACACCGCGATGACCGCCGACGGCGACGTGTGGTGGGAGGGCATGACGGAAGAGCCGCCTGCGCGTGCCACCGATTGGAAGAACAACAGTTGGACGCCAGAGAGCACGACACCCGCCGCACACCCCAACGCACGATTCACTGCCCCGGCTTCGCAATGCCCCGCGATAGCACCCGAATGGCAAGATCCAAAGGGCGTGCCAATCTCAGCAATTCTCTTTGGTGGACGTCGCCGCACGACGGTGCCGCTCGTGACCGAGTCGTTCGACTGGAACCACGGCGTCTTCCTCGGGTCGATCATGGCGAGCGAGACCACGGCAGCTGCAGGCGGCGCGGTCGGCAAACTGCGTTTCGACCCGATGGCGATGTTGCCGTTCTGCGGCTACAACATGGGCGACTATTTCGCGCACTGGTTGCGCATGGGCAAGAAGACCGACCCGAGCAAACTGCCAAAGATTTTCTTCGTCAACTGGTTCCGTCGTAGTGAGGACGGCAAGTTCTTGTGGCCGGGTTTCGGTGAGAACTCTCGCGTCTTGAAGTGGGTGTTCGAGCGCGTTGACGGTAAGGCGGAGGCTCGTCGCACCCCGATTGGGCTCCTCCCACCAGTCGATGCACTCGACACCACTGCACTCGATGTTCCTGCGGGCGACTTGCAGGAAATCCTCTCGGTTGATGTTGCCGGCTGGAGCGACGCAATTGAGCAGATCAAGCAGCACTATGCGTCGTTTGACGACCATGTGCCCAGTGAGCTGCACGCGGCGCTAGCAACACTCGAACGCGAACTCGTCGCCTAGTTCGACGATCAGCCCTGCGTGAACGCAGGCTTCAACTCTGGCCGACCAGCATCGCGCGGATGCCAAGCCCCATGATGAAGAGACCACCGAACCCGTAGAGCAGATACACCTTGGACTTCAACTGGGCGCGGTAGGAGTAGATGATCGCAATTGCAATGATGCCGACGAAACCGTAGAAAGCATGGAACTGAGGGAACGCTTGGTTCTCCACGTTCACCATCGCCACGCCAAGCGCAACCTGCACGAACATCGTGAACTGCGCGAGCGTCGTGAACCACCACATCGCACGCATACGCAACGAAGGCACTTTGTGCGCGCCTAGCGCCCACAATCCAGCCATCGCGTTGCCGATGATGACCACCCAAGCGAATCCGTTATGCAACTCGGTAAGCGTCGATGCAATCACAGGCGACATCACCTGACGAATCTACCGAATGACCACGTCTGCTGCTGCGCTACCGAACGAGCGTGTCTGCTTCGGCGCCACCCTCGACGAGCGACAATGTGCCGTCGTGCGCTACGTCGATCACGGTGATTGACGCATTGTCGACACTGCGGATGACGAGTCGGTCATCACCGAGAGCCACACCGATGAGAGCATTGATTGCCACGAAATGCGAGAACGCCACGGTGTCGCGTCGCGTCGCGGTTGCCCAGCCGACCAGGGCATCGTGAAACTCTCGGTACGCAGCGCCATCACTCCTGACGAGATCGCCCCAGGTACCTTGCATGATGCGCCGCAGCCACGTGACGCGATCGCTCATCGCGACTCCGTCGGGTGACGGAATCTCTGCGATGCGATGCTCGACTCGCGCGACTCTGCCGATGACAGACCCGAACGCCTCAGCGGTCTGTTGACATCGCAACAGCGGGCTCGTCACCACATCGACATCGGTGATGCTCCACTGTGCATCCTGCATTCGTGCGACGAGTGCTGCTGCCGTGGCTGCCGCCTGCTCTCGGCCAAGGTGGTCAAGTGGTGGATCCATCGCAGTGTCCCAACCCGCAGCAGCGCGTCCATGACGCACGAGGTGGAGCCGAGCCATATCGCTATCTCTTGCGATTGTCGACCGTTGCCACGCGACTAGTCCAACAACGTCGTGCGTCGAGACGGCGCAGGTCCGCCGACTTTGATGAACCATTCGGTACCGAAGGCCCGCAGAAACGATTCCTCCGACATTTCCGTCGCAAAACCTGTGTCGTTCGCCTGGCTTGCATGTGCGATGATCGCCTGCCGCTTGGCATTCACGTGTTCAGAAACATCAATGTGGTGTGTGATGTTTGATTCTGGTTCTCCCATCGGGTTGCCGTCATCGGCGGGTTCGCGCGGGTCGAAGTCGTTGTCTCCCCCGTTGTTCTTCGACCACTCAAACATGTCGGCGTAGAAATCTCGATTGAGCGTCACCTCAAAGAGGTCGTCAATACCAGTCATCTGCGCAGTGCGACGCGCTACCTTGTGGACGTGCACGTGGTCGGGGTGACCATAGTTGCCGTGCCAGTCGTATCCGACGAGCACCAACCGATCAGCTTTGCGACGCTCCTCATCGATGATTCGAGCAAGTCGTGACGACGCTTCGTCAACATCTGAACGAATGAACGCGCCCGGCTGGTGGTTCTGCGGCCAGCCCGTCATGCCACTGTCGACATAACCAAGCCACTCATGGCGTGCGACGCCGAGCACGGATACGGCGGTGGCCAACTCTGTTCGACGACGCTCCAGCAGTTGCTCTGGGGTTGTGATTCCTTCTGGTTTCTCGCCGTGGCGCCCGTCGGTTGCGGTCACAAGCACGAGGCGGTGACCAGCCGACGAATACTTGGCAATAGTGCCACCGCTGATGAGGCACTCATCATCTGGGTGGGCGTGGAGAAAAACAATCGTCGCCATGAATCTCTATGCCTGTTTTGCTGCGCCGGATGCAACGATTGCATCGATGTGTGCGGAATCAACGCCCCAGTCAGCAAGCACTTCGCGGGTGTGCTGGCCGGCATATGCGGGTGGCTGAGGCACCGCAGAGTGCGAACGCGAAAAGCGCGGCGCAGGAGCCGGCTGTGTGACTCCAGCG
>Ga0208594_1000312_pt1 | contig 11868 bp, 14 predicted proteins | sample LakMenEpi14Sep10_FD_150699 | JGI IMG/M metagenome (GOLD analysis project Ga0208594, IMG submission 150699) | Freshwater microbial communities from Lake Mendota, WI - 14SEP2010 deep hole epilimnion (SPAdes) | ecosystem: Environmental > Aquatic > Freshwater > Lake > Epilimnion/Euphotic zone ...
GCCGAGTTTGACGTCGGCGGGGGCGTTGCCGTCGTCTTCCTCGATCGTCATCATCTGTTTGAATCGTCGAGCGGTGGCGCGTACAAGGTCGACCGACTTGCCTTTTACGGCTGCGGTCATCATCGACGCCGACGCCTGGCTGATTGAACAACCATGGCCAGTGAATCGCACGTCGTGCACGACGCCATCACGCACATCAAGAAAAATCTGAATCTCGTCACCGCAGAGCGGATTCGAACCCTCAGTGCACGTAGCGGGCGGCGGTAACTGACCTTTGTTGCGCGGGGTGCGATAGTGGTCGAGGATGACTTCTCGGTAGAGATCTTCGAGGTTGCTCATCGTTGAGTTCCGGTGGAGGTCATGGTGAGGGTGGCGTCACTTCCTATCTAGAAAATACTGCTCACATCGTCGAGGGCCTCGACCAGGGCGTCGACGTCGGCTTCATCTGAATAGAGGTACATGCTGGCGCGGGCGGTGGCGTTCGCACCAATCAACCGCATGAGCGGCTTGGCGCAATGGTGACCGGCACGCACGTACACGTTGTGCTGATCGAGCACCTGACTCACGTCGTGTGGGTGCACACCACGGAATGCGAACGAGAAGGTGGCGCCTCGCAACTCGGGGTTGGTTGGTCCGTGAATGATGATGTCGTCGCCGTAGCGATCCTTCAGAGCGCGATAGGCGTAGTTGGTGAGCTCGATTTCGTGGCGACGCACTTCCGTCATGCCGAGGCCTGACAAGAAATCAACTGCAGCACCGAGACCGATGACTTCAACGATTGGGGGAGTGCCTGCTTCAAACTTGGCCGGAAGTTCCGCACAGGTGAACGTGTCCAGCTTTACTTCGCTGATCATTCCGCCGCCGCCGAGGAATGGCGGCATGGCATCAAGCAATGACTCACGCGCCCAGAAGACGCCGACACCTGTCGGCCCACACATCTTGTGGCTACTGAACGCAAGCATGTCCGCACCCCACGCCTGCACATCGGTCGCCATGTGCGGCACCGACTGGCATCCATCGACGATCGCGATTGCTCCTGCAGAGTGAGCAGCATCGCACAACTCACGCACAGGGTTGATGGTGCCGAGAACGTTCGACATTGAAGTGAATGCAAGTGCCTTGGCGCCACGCAGCAGCGACTCAAGCGACGAAAGATCGAGTTGAAAGTCCGTCGTGAGAGGGATCCAGCGGATGTCAAAGCCCTTCTCTGCAGCAAGCATTTGCCACGGCACGATGTTGGCGTGATGCTCCATGTGTGTGAGCACTACCGCATCGCCTTTGCCGAGATTCGCGCGACCCCACGACTGCGCCGCGAGATTGAGTGACTCCGTTGCGTTCTTGGTGAACACCACTTCCCGCGGCGAGCGGGCGTTGATGAACCGAGCCACCTTTGCGCGAGCCGCTTCGTAGGCATCGGATGCGTCGGACGCAAGCGAATAAGAACTACGGCCGATCGGCGCATAGCCCTCACGCATGAAACTGCTCATCGCATCAATCACATGATTCGGCTTCTGGGAAGTGTTCGCACTGTCGAGGTAGTGAATCGGTTTGCCGGCAACCTGCCGTTGCAACATCGGAAACTGCTGTCGAAGAGCGGCGACGTCGAGAGTCATGACTACTTGCGGAACGAGTCGTAGCCCGACTGCTCAAGTTTGGCCGCGATTTCCATACCGCCAGTGGCGACGATACGACCATCAATCAGTACGTGCACGAAATCGGGACGGAGCTCATCGAGCAGTCGCTGGTAGTGGGTGATGAGCACGATGCCAAGAGTTGGGCGCTCGCGACGAACTTCGTGAATGCCCTTGGCGACGATACGCAGAGCATCGATATCGAGACCCGAGTCGGTCTCGTCCAAGATGGCAAGTTCCGGTTCGAGAATTGCCATCTGCATGATCTCATTGCGCTTACGCTCGCCACCCGAGAAGCCCTCATTGAGGTAGCGGTCAATAAACGATGAATCCATGCCGAGGCGCTTCATCCAGTCCATGGCAGAGAGTCGCAACTCGAGGATGGAAAGATCGATTCCCTTTCGTGCCGACAACGCCTGGCGCAGGAACTGCAGCACGGAGACACCAGAGATCTCCTGCGGATACTGGAAACCAAGGAACATGCCGTTCTTGGCTCGCTCGGTAGTCGACCACGAAGAGACATCTTCGCCTTTGTAGAACACCTTGCCGCTCGTTACTTCATACGCCTCGGATGCGAGCAGTGTGCTGGCGAGCGTCGACTTGCCTGAGCCGTTTGGCCCCATGATCGCGTGCACTTCACCTTCGTGAACCTTGAGCGAAAAGCCACGCAAGATGTCGTGGTCACCTTCAACCGCCTTGGCATGAAGGTCTTCGACGCGAAGAAGCTCACGCGGGGTAGTGACGACGGCGTTCACCTCGGCAACGCTATTCGCGATGGGCAATTTCTACTACGCGGATAGGGGAAATTCAGCCGGCGCGTAACGCTTGCCACAACGAACGGTAGGTGGGGTACTCAAGGCCAGCAGTGAGGTACCCCGACCGTTGAAGCTCTCGGTGGAATGCGGGCAACGACCGAAACGGGATGCCCGAATCCACGTGGTGCGAGAGATGGAATCCGATATTGAACGGCACCAAGAGGAATCGCGCCAAGGCTGTCTGGCGAACCGAGTGCGTTGCAACGCGACGGTCATCCCCGCGACGCATGCCGCCGTGCTCGGCGACGGATCTCAAGCGATTGATCACGCGCCAGACCGTAAGGAATGGCAGCAGCCACAACACGAGGTAGGCCTGCGGTGCCCCAAGAGCGACGCTGATTGCGAGGAAGATGATCTGCATCATGAAAATTTTCTGCTGCGAACGGCGCGTCAGCGGGTCGACGCCGCGTAGGCCGCTGAACTGTTGTTTCAGAAGCTTCCATCCGGTTCGGCCCGTCGCATCTCGCCATAGTTTCCGTCGCCAGCTCTCCCGCGAGATGGGGTAGTTGGCGTACAGCGGAATGTCTGGCTCCTCCGGACCAAACTCGTCGCGGTGATGCGCCATGTGCACACGACGGTATGCATCGGTGTTGGTGAATGCGGGATAGCCGATCAACCAACGGCCGACCCAATCGTTCACACGTTTCGAAGAAAAGAGCAGACGATGCGCAGCTTCGTGCATGAGTGACATGAATTGCGCATGCGCCCTGCCCATGAGCAACACACCGAGCACCCAGCCAACTGGATGATTCCACCACAACGTGAAACCGATGACCGCCGCGGTTTGGACGTACAGCGACACGATGCTCAGTGCATTGCGCAGGTTCGGTATGCGTCGTAACTCTTCGCGCCATGTTGCATCTGGCCGAGCGTCGTCACGCAAGCGAGTGTCGCCAAAGTTGGGTACTGGCAGCGTCGTGGGTGTCATTCCTCCGAGCCGTGCGTCGCGCATCACCAACCTCGAGCAATCCATTCGTCGAGGTGTGGACGCTCCGCACCGATTGTGGTGTCATCTCCGTGGCCGGGCAATACGAGCGTCGCGTCGGGCAGTGCGAACAGGGTGTCACTGATCGACGTGATGATTGTTGCGAAGTCGCCGCCCTCGAACTTGGTGGCACCTGGGCCACCCGGGAACAGCGTGTCGCCAGAGAAGAGCAGCGGTGTTCCGGCAACCTGGAAGCAGATTGAGCCTTCCGTGTGGCCAGGGGTGTGCAGCGCATGAAGTCGCACGCGACCAACTTCCACCACTTCTTTGTCGTCAAGCAAGATGTCGTAGCCGACCTCTTTCAGGCGTGGTGCATCAAGTGCGGTGACGGCCACCTCGTATCCAGCTTCGCGCATCGCCGGCACGGCCTGGATGTGATCCCAGTGGCCGTGGGTCTCGAGTACGCGTCGCACCCCAAGCGCGGTGCATAACTCGAGTAGTCGTTCGTGTTCGTTGGCGGCATCAATGAGTACGGCCTCCCCGGAAAGTCGGCAACGTACGACAAAGACGTTGTTGTCGACGGGGCCGACCACCACCTTGTGCACTTCCACATCGGAGTTCTGCCAGTGCAGGGTGGCCACACCCTGATTCTCGCACCAGCGCCGTTAGGGCAGTGTTGTTTGAGGGGCGCAGGTTGGGTCGTGCCGTTTAGGCGGCAGGGCGGCTCCGATTGGCGAATTTCGCCCCTCGTCAGACAGTATGAGGGGCATGAACTTTGCCTTCACCGAAGAACAAGAAGAACTCCGCAAGACCGTCCGCGCATTCCTTGACTCCAAGTCACCTGAGACGGCGGTCCGCGCACAGATGGAAACCGAGCAGGGTTTCGACAAAGCGGTGTGGGAGCAGATGGGCTCGCAGATGGGGTTGATGGGCTTGCACATCCCCGAAGAGTTCGGCGGCATGGGTTTCTCGTATGTCGAGTTGGGTGTGGTGCTGGAAGAGATGGGCCGCGCATTGTTGTGCGCGCCGTACTTCTCCACGGTGGTGCTGGCTGCCAACACGTTGCTGCAGAGCGGTGACGATGCTGCAAAGAAGAAGTATCTCCCGGGTATCGCCGCGGGTGAAACGATCGCAACGCTGGCGTGCACCGAGCCCTCAGGCAAGTGGGACGAAGCAGGCGTAACGATGAAGGCTTCGGGTTCTGGCTCGAAGTTCACGCTCGACGGCACCAAGATGTTCGTCATCGACGGTCACACCGCGTCGCTCATCATCGTTGCAGCGCGCACAGGTAAGGGCGTCTCGCTCTTCGCGGTGGATGGCAACGCGAAAGGTCTCACCCGAACGGCGCTCTCGACGATGGATCAGACGCGCAAGCAAGCCAAGCTCGAGTTCAAAGGCGTCGAGGCCGAGTTGATCGGCACCGAAGGCAAGGGTTGGGAAGTGCTGTCGAAGGTGTTTGATCTTGCTGCGGTGGCACTCGCTGCCGAGCAGGTTGGTGGCGCGCAGAAGGTGCTCGACATGGCGGTTGAATACGCCAAGGTTCGCGTGCAGTTCGGCCGACCAATCGGATCATTCCAGGCGATCAAGCACAAGTGCGCCGACATGCTGCTCGAAGTTGAGTCGGCAAAGTCAGCCGCCTACTACGGCATGTGGTGCGCCAGCGAGATGAACGAAGAGCTCGCCTCTGTTGCGTCGCTCTCCAAGGCCTACTGCTCAGAGGCGTACTTCCACGCTGCGGCGGAGAACATCCAGATTCACGGTGGCATCGGCTTTACGTGGGAACACCCAGCGCACCTTTACTTCAAGCGCGCCAAGAGCTGCGAGTTGCTGTTTGGTGACCCGGCTTACCACCGCGAGCAACTCGCTCAGCGCATCGGCATCTGAGCCTGATTCTCTGAGTCCAGTCACTCTCGCCTTCGTCGTCATCTCGGCGGCGCTGGTTTTCGCGATTGCTGCGATTGCAGTCGGGCGAGAGGCTCGTCGGCTCGACGCCGTCGCCCCACGTGCCGTCTATGAGATTGAGGATGCAGTGCAGTTCGTGGCCGATCGGCTGCCGGCCGACTCGCAGGCGCGCCTCACCTTTGACGACCTTCGCCAGTTGTTGCGCGCACACTTGCGATGGCTGTATCGCAAGGGGCTGCAGCCTGCAGATGTGATCGATCGTCGTCAAGATATCGACGACGAAGTTGTGGTCGATGAAGACACCGTGACCGCATGGTTACTCGCGGAAGCCGAGCGTCGCGAGATAGACGTCATTGAAGACATCGACGTGTATCACGTGGCGCGCGCGCATATGCAGTACTTTGAGGCAATTGGCGCAGTCGGGCCGCAAGCCCACGAGTAGGTCGCCGTCGTCGGGTGAGCTCACGCGGCAGTTATCGCCGGCTCAGCCCATCGCTTCTTCGTAGCTTCGCTCGGTGTGGAAGTCAGAGCGCCACAGATTGATGTAGCGCTGCAGTCGCGGGTTGAAGTACGGATCATTGTCGAGCACATGACCCCAACGGTGTCCGAGCTTGCCGACTTCGGCCTCGATACGCAAGGCAACTCGGGTCTTTGACTCAAAATGAAAGAACTTTGCATACGGTGTGAAGATCACCCGATAGCCCGCCTGCTGCACCTTGAGCGCGAAGTCGACATCATTCCAGTTGGCGGGAAACTGCGTGCTGAGTCCACCGACTTCTTCGAAGACGGTTCGTGAAGTCATGAGGCACGCAGCAATCACGCTCGAGGCCTCACGTTGTACGCGGACATAATTGTGGGCACCACGAGTATCGGCGGGTTGCAGGCGATACATGTCGGTTGGATCTGGGCTGAAGACGTGTCCGGCGCTCTGGATGGCGCCATCTTCGAAGTGCAGGATTGGTCCGACGATTCCGACGGTGGGATCTTCGAAGAAAGAGAGCATCGTCTCCAGCGCGTCGGGCGTGATGATTTCTGTGTCGTCATTCAGCAGCAGGATGAACTCACCGCTGGAGTGAGCCACACCGATGTTGTTCTTCACTGCAAAGTTGAAGGCTTGGTCATAGTCGACGATGACCAGTCGTTCGCCAGCGAGACGAGTCAGTTCCAAGCGGACATCCGGAGGAGTCGGTGTATCGGCGACGACGACGAACTCCAATTCTTGATAGGTCGACCTCTCCAGCATCGTGCGCACGGTGTTGACAACGAGTGGGACCGATTCGCCGCGCAATTCGGCGCTGCTGCCACGCGTCGGAATGACCACCGAGACGAGCGGTCGCCGCGAAAGACGTCGTCGTACACGCACGCATGGCGTGGTGTCATCGAAGTCAACGTCGGCAGTGATGCCGAGTCTCGCGAGATGATCCTGCACGGCGCGAGGGCTTGCTTCTGGCAAGAAGTTGTTGCTGGGAGTGAAGTTGAGAATTTCTGCAACACGCGAGACGGAGCGTGCCTGCTCGCAGAGACGCAAGTTGCGGTCGTGGGAGTTGGTAGCAGCAAGAAACTCGAGACCGCCTGCCGCATTGACGACGTTGCGGCGCGCCATCACGAACCCACCGATGTAGTTGTGCGACCGTAATCGCTCGGGGGAGAACGAAGGTCGTCGCTGGAATGTTGGCAGCTTGTCGGCTCGCTTCACTTCGTGGCGAGTATCGCCGTAGATGACATCGACGTCGTCGGCAGCTTGTCGCGCCGCGCGCAGCGCCTCTGGCATCACCTTGTCGCCCGCTGGAACGAACACCACCCACGCGGCACTCGCGTGGTCTCCTAGTGCAATGCGGCGATACGAACGAGAGAGAGCGGGCGAGATTGCGGTGGCCGAGTCAGTAGCGCTTGTTGTTGCGAGTTGGGTGGCAGGCGTTGAGACAAACCAGTGCTTTGTGCCGAGTCCAAGACGACGGAGTGAGCCAGCGGTGACCGCGAGGGCCTCGGGCGATGCCCCCGTTGCATTCGTGGCGAAGAGAAACTGCGCCACTCAGCGAACCATTCGCTTCTTCAACGCCATGCGCAAGCCGAACGGCAGATTGCGATAGAGAAAGCGAAGCGGCCGCAACCAATCCAAGTGCACCCAATCGTTGGGTTTCTTGCCGAACTCGTATTCAGGAAGATCATCGGAGGGTCGCGCACCGAGCACCTCGCGGCGTCGCTCAGCGGCGCGACGACCAGCATCGTTGTCGATACTCGCCCAGCGTTGCAGCGTGGCTTCTACTTCGTGTGCGTCGCGTACTGGCTTCACGTGATTCTCACTTCAGCCGCTCAGATCATCACGTTGAAGCTGGTCAAAATGCGCGCTGCCAGTTCGGAGTCTCCATCAATCGAGACTCGCTGGTCACCGGGCTTCCAGAATTGGCGACCACAGCAGAGGGCAAAGTATGCGTCGCTCTCCATCGTGATGGTGCATTGTGGGTTTACTGCGGCATCAACCAGTTTGGCGCGACCACCTTCGGTAGCAACATGGAACAGGGCCTCGACGGCGCCAACAATGCGCAGAGTGACGATGCTGCCATCGGCGGCTTTCGCTCGCTTGCCCACCACCATCGGGAGGGAGCGAACGAATCGCGAGAGGCTGTGTGTCGCAGGAGCACCACCCTGATTACCGGGCTTGTTGAGGGCACGACGAATGTCTTGTTCGTGCACCCATGCATCCATCACGCGGATGTGCATGAAATCGGCGAAGGTTCCCGGACCAGTCGGAGTCATCATCTCGCGAGTGAAGTACGAGTCGTCAGCGGTGGCAAACGTGTGGCGGCGCTTCGACTGGATCTCTTTCCACTCTGCGTACACCACGCTGCCCGGCAGTGAACGCCTCGCGTCAACCTCGTGCTCGTTGAACTCGCCAATCGGGTTCTTCACATTGGAGAGGTCACTCGCGCGGTGCGAGGTACCCGGCTCTCCGTGCAGGCCCTTCTCGGATGACACAAGATGAGAGAGCGTGTCCTGCACCGTCCAGCCGGGCAATTCCGTCTTCGTCTTCCACTGCGACTCGTCGAGCGTTACAAGCAAGGAGTCGAGTGAACTCCATACGTCTTGCAGCATGGTGATGAGATCGTTCGGACGACTCATAGAGCTGGGTTCTGCACCGTCTGCCACTCACGGGCGCGGAGATACGGGTTGAAGGCATTTGCGATGTGCGTCATGTCGTCGGGGGTCTTGGGTACTTTCAGTTCGTAGAAGTGCGGGAACTCCGCCATGCCGCACACGAGGTGCCAGAGACGGACTGCATCCTCGCCAGTCGGGGCCGGCACGATGACAGGGCCGAAGACTGCACGACCCGACGACGGCAGCAGAATCGGCACACCGAAGCCACCGAGGTTCTGAACGGCGTGGTCATGATCACGGCGCACGTCGTCGTGCGTTGTCTGATCGGCAAGTGCAGATTGCCACGTGTCATCGGGTGCGCCGATCGAAGAAAGCAGTCGTCGCGCCGTTGCTTCTTCGTAGGGACGCTGTCCTTCGAGATGTAGCGCATTGGCGCTCTCGAGATACCACGCACCACACAAGTCGTTGTCAATGCGTCGCAGCCATGCCGCAATCCGCAGGGGTGTCCACCCGTAGGCGATGTCCCGCTCCCAAGGCATCTTCTTGCCATCAACATGATTGATTACTTCAAGGCTGAAGAACTTCCAGTTGACACGCAGTTCCGTGAGACGTTGCACCTCACGAATCCAGAGAGAAGTTTGGTGAGCGTACGGACACATCGTGTCGAAGTAAAAGTCAACCGCGTCAGGCGCCGATGCCATACCTGAACCCTAGGTTAGATTTGTGGCGTGAAACGCCCCGGGCGCTTTGAGCACACGCAGTATCTCGGCGATAAACGCACGCAACTGGTGTACGACGTCGATGCGTGGACTGACGAATCCGTCATTGATGACATCGTCGCCACCAACTCAGGGATCTGTTTTGCGCCCGACACGCTGGCCGAAGCCCGCAATCGCGGCTACCGACTCGCCTCCGCGTGAACGGCACGTTTCTCTCCGGCACGCTCACACTGCAGCGGTACCTCAACCACGGGCCGACGCGTGGAGCAGCGCGACCAGCCGCATTGCTGTGCCACGGATTTCCGATTGGCCCGCAAGACGCACGACACTCTGCGAGTTCATTTCCGGAGTTGATTGACCGAATCGGCAACGAACTTGGTTGGAGTGGCATGACCTTCACCTTCCGCGGATGCGGCAACAGTGAGGGAGATTTCTCGATGCAGGGCTGGGTGGAGGACACCCGAGCCGCAATTGATCACCTTGTCGCTGAATGCCAGCCAACACAAGTGTGGTTGCTTGGAACCAACACCGGAGCATCAGTGGCGTTGTGTGTCGCCGCCGACGACCCGCGTGTCAGTGGCTGTGCACTGCTCGGACCACGAGCCGACTTCGACGACTGGGCAGAACACCCACGCCGCCTGCTCGAGCACTCGCGCGAAATCGGCGCAGTTCGCACTCCAGGATTTCCCGCGCAGTTCGACGATTGGAGCCGTGAGTTGCGACGGTTCCGACCGAGCGAGGCGGCACGCCGCTTTGCTCCACGACCGCTGTTGTTGATGCATGGCGACGAAGATGAACTAGTACCGGAGAGTGATTCGCGGACGCTGGCGGAAGCGCATGGCAGCGCGGAGCTGCACGTGATTCAAGGTGGTGGTCATCGTTTGCGTCATGATCCACGCGCGATCGCAATGCTCGTGGGATGGCTTGATCGTCAGCGGGCGTGAGCCACGTGACGGGTGATGTTTAGCGCGCGTAGCCCGCTGGATGGCGTTCGTGCCAGCGGTAAGCACTCGCGATGATCTCACGCAGGTCACGAGTTGCGCGCCAGCCGAGCACCGCGCGGATGAGCGTCGGGTCTGCATACACCGATGCTGGGTCACCTGCTCGACGATCAACCACCTTGTACGGCAGTGAGCGCGATGTCACCGACTCAGTCATCTCTACTAGTTGACGCACCGACGTGCCCTGACCCGTGCCGACATTGCAAGCAAGCGACTTGCCGCCTGTTGCGAGATAGTCGAGTGCTTTCACGTGTGCATCCGCAAGGTCAGAAACGTGCACATAATCGCGCACACATGTGCCGTCTGGTGTGGGGTAATCGTCGCCGAAGATCTTGAGTTGCTCCTGTCCGCCGAACAGCACGCGCATGATCACGGGTACGAGATTTGCGGCGAGCGAAAAGTCTTCGCCCATATCGCCAGACTCGTGTGCACCGGCTGCGTTGAAGTAGCGCAGGCTCACCGATCGCAGGCCGATTGTGTCGCACGACCGCAGGAAGTGCTCGATGTCGCTCTTGGTTTGCGCATAGGGGCTCTCAGGCCGAAGAGGTGCATCCTCGTTGACGGGAGATGAGTCGGGTGTGCCGTAGACCGCTGCCGACGACGAGAACACGAATCTATTGACACCGTTCGCCATGAGCGTTTCCACGAGGCTGATGCTGTTTGAAACGTTGTTCTTGTAGTACCGAAGTGGATCAGCGACTGACTCACCGACGGCCTTGTAGGCGGCGAAGTGAATGACACTGTCGACGCTGTACTTTCGACAGGTTTTCGCAACGGTGCGCTCGTCAGCGATGTCACCGACGACAAGATTGATATCTCCGAGTGAATCGCGGTAGCCACGCTCCAGAGTGTCGAGCACTATGACGTCCCTGCCAAGTTCGGTGAGCAAGCGCGCCGTGTGTGAGCCGATGTAGCCCGCACCACCAGTGACGAGGACGGTCATTTGCGCTTCTTCAGCGGACGGCTCGCCTTGTCTCGATCGCGTGCTTTCTCTAGCTGCTTGAAGCGGCGGACCTTGAGCAATGACTCAGCAGAGTCGATGTCGGCAACGGTGCGCATGCGGTGATCACCGAACGGTTTGGCGACGCGCTGCCAGCCTTCGGGCGTAATGCCGAATCGCTTGGCGAGGAGCGCCACAAAGATACGAGCCTTCTCGTCGCCAAAGCCCGGAAACTTTCGCAGGCGCTTGTATAACTCGCTGGCGTCTGCGACACCCTTCCACACGTTGGCGCCGTCATTGCCGTACTCAGCAGCGAGCACCTGACACAGCTCGTGGATTCGTTTCGCCATTGCGGCAGGGAAGCGGTGGATCGCCGGCTTCTCGCAACAGATGGAGACAAACTTGTCAACGTTCATCGCTGCAATTCGCTTCGGGTCGAGGTGGCCAAGGCGCTCGGTGATGGTGAATGGCCCGGTGAACGCCCACTCCATCGGTACTTGCTGATCGAGCAGCATGCCAATAAGCAGCGCGGTGCCGTCTTTGCGTAGCAGGCGATCGGCCGCCGGCTTGCCGGTGACGTAGAGGTCGCTCTTCATCCTCTGGATCGTCTCACGCAAAGAGCGGGTTGAGTGACTCGGGGTCGAGACCGTAATGGGCGATCGCGTCGGCGACGACTTCTGGCTTCACTTCGCTGCTCAACGAGAGTGCGTGCAGGGTGGCAACCACCACGTTGGGCATGTCAATCTCAAAGTGGCGACGCAGCGACTCGCGAGTGTCGCTGCGACCGAAGCCGTCGGTGCCGAGCGGCACGAACAAGCGGTTCGGCACGAAGCGCGCAA
>Ga0208594_1000316_pt1 | contig 11804 bp, 11 predicted proteins | sample LakMenEpi14Sep10_FD_150699 | JGI IMG/M metagenome (GOLD analysis project Ga0208594, IMG submission 150699) | Freshwater microbial communities from Lake Mendota, WI - 14SEP2010 deep hole epilimnion (SPAdes) | ecosystem: Environmental > Aquatic > Freshwater > Lake > Epilimnion/Euphotic zone ...
TCAGGCTAATCCAGGCTCAGATCCGCCCAAAATTGTTCACTCCGAGCAAATTACGACTTTAGTCACGCTTTCGGGGCTCGTTACCCAGAGTCTCCCTAGCGAAACCGCTCCTGGCGGCGCCACTGGTGACGACGCTGGCGGTGGCGGTGGCGGTGGCGGTGGCGCTGGGGGTGGCGAGGCCCTGCTGGCCTCAGAGCCGCCTGACTTCCAGGCGATGACCAAGGCCCAGATCGTTGAGTACTGCTCGGCTGTTCATGGCGTGGAGCTCGATGGCAGCCAGACCAAGGCGGAGCTGATTGAACAGGCCACGGCCCTAGAGGCCCAGGCCAGTGGCACCGCTGCTGAGGAACTGGCCGCCCTGGAGCTGGGTGATGCCCTGCTTTGAGGCAGGTTCGCGGTGCCCCAGCCAGCGGATTCCTGGCTGGGGGCTGGCAACAGCTGGACAGCAGCGCCGCGGCGCCGATGGCCACTCCCGATCCGGCCGTGCTGGCGGCCCTTGCTGCCCAGTGCCACAACAGCAGTCAGCCCCAGGGACTGATCTTCCTGGGCCAGGCCCAACTGCAGGACTGCGGCACGCCTGAACCACCCCCGTCCGGGGGTGTCACCGCAGTGCAGGCCCTGGCGCCCCTAGTGAGCCTGACCGCAGGCGATGGGCTGGTGGTGCTCGCGTTGGACCTGCGCCTGCTCAGCGCCCTGCCGCCCTGATCGCCTGGGCCGGCTGCATTCCCCTTCCTTCTCACCTTGCTGATCCCGATGGCCACCAGCACCGAAACCCGCTCCACCTCCCGCGCGCTGCCCCAGGGCACGGACCTGCTGCTGGTGCAGCGCGGCAGCACGCCCTACCGGGCCACTGCCGACGAGGTCAGAGCGTTCATGCTCACCCCCGCCACTGCGGCGGCGATCGGTGCGATCAAGCCCGGCACCAACCTCTCGGTGGATGCCGATGGCACCCTGCATGCCGCCATCCCAGGCGCCCTGCACTACCGCGGCGCCATCGACCCCACCACAGCAGATGCCCCGGTTGATGCCGCCGTAGGGGATGTGTACCTGGCCAGTGCTTCCGGTGTGGCCCTGGAGAGCTGGAGCGGCATCGCCGGCCAACAGATCGCCCAGGGAGACCTGCTGCTGTTCGACGGCAGCAACTGGAGTGCCAACGCCGCCCTGGGCCCCGATGGCGCCGGCGTGATCCGCATCCAGGTGGCCGCACCACTGGCCATTGATGAGAGCGATCCGGCCCAGCCGCTGCTCAGCGTTGATCCGGCCACCGTCGAGAGCGCCGGTGTGGTGCAGCTGGCTGATGCGCTTGCCCTGGCGGACGGCACGCCCGCTCGGGTGGTGGATGCGGCACAGCTGCAATCCGCCATGGCAACCGCCCAACCCGCTGGCGACTACATGCCGCTCGACATCAGCACCCTGCCCGCCTTGCCCTGATGACGCTCCACCGTGATGACCTGCTGGCGATCACCCGCCCTGCTGGCCCAGAGGCGGGCACCTATCAGCTGCCTGTAGCGGCATTGGCGGAGCAGCTGGGCACGCCGCCGGTGCTGGGCAGCAGCGGAATCCTCTGGTCAACCGTTCGCTCGGCGGCGGACAACAGCTGGGAGGCGGTGTGCTGGTCGCCCGAGCTGCAGCTGTACGCGGCTGTGGCCGGTACCGGCAGCGGCAACCGGGTGATGACATCAAGCGATGGCATCCGCTGGAACGTCCAACCAGCGGCCGCTGACCAGAACTGGATGGCGCTCTGCTGGGCAGCCGAGCTAGGGCTGTTTGTCGCGGTGAGCAACAGCGGCACCGGCAGCAGGGTGATGACCTCCGCGGATGGCCGCAGCTGGACCCTGCGGCAGACGCCGGTTGACAACAGCTGGACCTCGATCTGCTGGTCACCCGAGCTGGGTTTGCTGGTGGCGGTCGCCGGCAGCGGCACGGGCAACCGGGTGATCACCAGCAGCGATGGCAGCCAGTGGACGGCCGGGCCTGCTGCTATCGATCAGGTCTGGCGATCGGTGTGCTGGGCACCGCAGCTGGAGCTGTTCGTAGCGGTGAGCAGCACCGGCGGTGCCCAGCGGGTAATGACCTCAGCCGATGGCCGCAGCTGGACCCTGCGGACCTCGGCAACTAGCAACAACTGGGTGGCCATCTGCTGGGCAGCGGAGCTCGGCCTGCTGGTGGCATTGAGCAGCAGCGGCACCGGAAACCGGGTGATGACCTCCCCCGATGGCATCACCTGGACGAGCCGGACATCGGCAGCGGATATCGCCTGGAACGCCCTCTGCTGGGCACCGCAGCGGGAGCTGCTTGTGGCCGTTGCCACCAGCGGCGGCACCGGCAACCGGATCATGACCAGCGCCGATGGCATCACCTGGACCTTGCGCAGCACCCCAGCCAGTACCGGCTGGCGGTCGATCTGCTGGTCACCCCAGCGCCGTCAGTTCGCGGCGGTGAGCAACAGCGGCGCTGGCAACCGGGTGATGGTGAGCCCCTGAACTATGAGCATGACCCCCGCATCCCTCCCTGCCGTTGGATCGCGTTGCTGGCGCGATCGGATCAGCCCGGAGACCGGCGCCACCGTGCTCAGCCTGGCGGCCGAGATCCCCGAGGACGATCCGCTGGTGGAGCTGGCGTACGACGAGGGCGGCAGCGGCTGGTGGCCGCTCTCCACGCTGGTGTTCCAGCAGAGCTGAGAGCTGAGCCAAGGGGCCTCAGCCCCCTCCGGCGAGCTGCTGGCGCAGGGCGGCGATGGCCTTCTTCTGGGCCCGCTGCACGGACATGCAGCTGATCTCCAGCCGGGTGGCCGCCTGCCGGAGCGACAGGCCCTCGAGGACGGTGAGCCGCAGGGCCGTGGCCTGGGCTGCCGGCAGCTGCTCCACCAGCTGCTCCAGCGCCAGGCCATTCATGGCCTCGCTGATGGCCGGCTCGGCCTCCGGGGCTGCCAGCTGATCGAGCAGGCAGGGCTCGCCATCGGGGCTGGCATCGAGGCTGATGTGGCCTAGCGGGCAGGTGCCCTTCTCATGCTCGCGGCGGGAGATGCGCACCAGCCGCACCCGATCGCGCAGGTGGTGCTGCAGGGCTCCGCTGATGCAGCGGCGCAGATAGGGCCCAGCCGGCTCGCCTGCCCGACAGCGGGGAGCGGAGCGGACCAGAGCTTCTCGGGCCACCTGGATCAGATCCTCCCGCTCCACCAGCGGGAATAGGCGCCGGGCCATAACGCAGGCGATGGCATCGGCCAGGGGCAGGTGCTCCAGCACCAGGGCATTGCGGGCACGGAGGGCAGAACGGCTGAGCGGCTTGGCCTGCTGCTTGCGGCGGGAGGGGGATGGACGGGAAGCCATCTGGGGACGGCGAAGAACCCCACCCCCACCGGCCGGCCGCAGCGCCGTGGCAAGGACGCCCGACACCGGAGGGCGCATGGCCCGATCCTTGACGCGGCGTGAGGACTGGCCGAGGGATGCGGTGGGTGTGCGCCGGCCTGGTGGCGATCCACGACCTCGGACGCCACAGCAATCGGCTTTGCCAGATGCGTCGATGCCCAGGTCCGCTATGCCACTGCTGGGCACACAAACGTCCGCTGAAAGGGGGCCGAAGCCCCCAGCCCTCAGAAGGGCAGCAGTGCCTCCAGCTCTGGATCCAGGGCTGGCTCAGGCTGCTCGGCCTGACGCTCAGTGAGCAGATCATCGAGGAGCCCGGCGAGCCGGATCAGACCCCGGCACCAGCACTCCTCACTGAGCCAGATCAGCAAGCCATCGCTGCTGGCAGAAAACTGAAGGCGACGGGCGCTGTGGGCGTGAGCGAGGGCCATGGTGGGCGCAGCGCAGGACGCCACGTCCAGCACGGGGCGGGGTCAAGGACCCGCGACGATCCACCGATGTGCCGCGTCATGCGGCACCACCGCCAGCCAGCCGCGGGCATGGCTCCGATCCTTGACGCCGCCCCGCACCATGAAGAGGCCTGCGCGGCAGCCATGTCCCACCCAGGAAAACCAGCCGTGAAAGTCGGCGAACTATGCGGAACCTGCATACGTTGCCGAGAAGCGCCTGGCTGTTGAGAATTGACAGATGAAGGACTTTGCTACCCCACCAGAAGAACCCTGCCCTCCAAGGGCTTGCTTCCCCTTGTGCGCAGAAGCCCTAGCGCTCGGCATGGGGTGTGCATGCCTATGGCCACATCAAGGTCTGGCGTCGTTTCAAGTTCAGGCGATGACGCAGTGAACAAGCGAGCCCTGAGCGAAACCGACATCTGCGACCGCTTCATTACCCCGGCACTACGCCAGGCCGGCTGGATAAAGGAGCGGATCCTGCGGGAGCACTCGTTCACCGATGGGCGGATCATCGTGCGTGGGCGGCTGGTGAGCCGGGGCCGCCGTCGCCGCGCCGACTACCTGCTGATCCACGAGGGCGTTCCCCTGGCGGTGATCGAAGCCAAGGACAACACCCATGCCCTCGGCGATGGGATGCAGCAGGCCCTGGCCTATGCCGAGGCCCTGAACACACCGTTTGTGTTCGCCAGCAACGGCGATGGCTTCGTGTTCCACGACCGCACCGGCCAGGCTGACGCGCTGGAAACCACCCTGGCGCTGGAGGCCTTCCCCAGCCCTGCGGAGCTCTGGCGGCGATACAGCCGCTGGCGCGGCTTTTCGGCGGAGCAAGAGCAGGTGGCCCTGCAGCCCTACTACGACGGCGGCAGCCGCAAGGACCCCCGCTACTACCAGGTGAACGCCATCCAGGCCACGGTGGAGGCGATCGCCCTGGGGCAGCAGCGCATCCTGCTGGTGATGGCCACCGGCACCGGCAAAACCTTGGTGGCTTTCCAGATCATCTGGCGACTATGGAAGGCGGGCTGCAAGAAGCGGATCCTGTTTCTGGCCGACCGCAACGTGCTGGTGAACCAGACGATGGTGAACGACTTCCGCCCGTTCGGGCCGGCAATGGCCAAGCTCAGCACGGCCGCCAAAACGATCGAGCGGACCGACGGAAGCCTTGAAACGATTGCCCTGGCGCTCAATCGCCAACGCCAGATCAACAAATCCCACGAGATCTATCTGGGGCTTTACCAGGCGCTCACCGGGCCAGAAGAGCGCCAGAAGCTCTACAAAGAATTCTCTCCTGATTTCTTCGATCTGATCGTGGTGGACGAATGCCACCGGGGGAGCGCCGCTGAGGATTCGGCCTGGCGGGAGATCCTGGAGTATTTCCGCAGCGCCACCCAGCTGGGGCTCACCGCCACACCCAAGGAAACGAAGTATGTGTCGAACATTGAGTATTTCGGGGAGCCGCTCTACACCTATTCGCTCAAGCAGGGCATCCACGATGGCTTCCTGGCGCCCTACAAGGTGATCAGGGTGCACCTGGATCTTGATGTTGAGGGCTACCGGCCCAAACCGGGTGAGCTGGATGATCGGGGCGAAGCCATCGAGGATCGTCTCTACAACCAGAAGGATTTCGATCGCATACTGGTGATCGATGAACGCACCCGCCGGGTGGCGCGCTGGATCACGGAATACCTCAAGGCCAGCGGCGATCGGATGCAGAAAACGATCGTGTTCTGTGTGGATACCGAGCACGCCCTGATGATGCGCCAGGCCCTGATCAATGAGAACCAGGATCTGGTGGCCGCCAACAGCAACTACGTGATGCGGATCACCGGTAACGACAGCGAGGGTGTCGAGCAGCTCGACAGCTTCATTGATCCGATGGAGCCCTATCCGGTGATCGTCACCACCTCACGGCTGCTCACAACCGGGGTGGATGCGCAAACCTGCCGGCTGATCGTGCTCGATCGGGAGGTGGGCTCGATGACCGAGTTCAAGCAGATCGTGGGTCGCGGCACCCGGGTGCATGCCGACAGTCAGAAGTACTATTTCACGCTGGTGGATTTCCGCAAAGCCAGCAACCACTTCGCCGATCCGGAGTTCGACGGCGAACCGATCCAGGCGGAAGACTTCGGCGAAGACGGCACTCCGCTGGACAAGGAGTCCTCTGCCGATGGAGCCGACCTCGGCGCCGACTCCTGGGATGAGGAGCTTGATGGCGACGGCGAAACCCTGCTGCAGGACCCCGACGCCTTTGTTCCTCCCACCGGCGAGGGTCGCCAGAAGTACTACATCAAGGGCCAGCCGGTGCGGGTGCTCACTGAGCGGATCGAGTACCTCGATGAAAACGGCAAGCTGGTTACTGAATCACTGCGCGACTACAGCCGCCGCACGGTGCGCGAACACTTCGCCAGCCTCGATGCCTTCCTGCGCCGCTGGCGGGGGGAGGCGCGCAAGGCCACGATCATCGCCGAGCTGGCGGAGGAGGGGCTGCTGCTGGAAGTCCTCCAGGAGGAGCTGGGGCTGGAGCTGGATCCGTTCGATTTGATCTGCCACATCGCCTACGACCAGCCGCCCCTGAGCCGCCGTGAACGGGCGGCGCGGGCGCAGAAGCGCGATGTGTTCAGCCGCTACGGGCCCCAGGCGCGGGCGGTGCTGGAGGCGCTGCTGGCCAAGTATCAGGACGAGGGCGTGGTCGACGAGCTCGACAATCTGAAGATCCTGCAGATCCCCCCGTTCAGCGCTATGGGCACCGCTGTGGAGCTGGTGAGCTGCTTCGGCGGCAAGGCGGCCTACGAGCGGGCGGTGCATGATCTGCAGGCTGCCCTCTACGCCGAAGCCGCCTGAGCATGCCTGCCCGCACCACATCAGCGCGAACAGCCGTCAAGGCGATTCAGGACATCATGCGCAAGGACGTGGGCGTGGATGGCGACGCCCAGCGCCTGGCCCAGTTGTGCTGGCTGTTCTTCCTGAAGATCATCGACGACCAGGACCAGGCCTTGGAACTGATGGAGGAGGACTACCGCTCACCGATCCCCGAGCATTTGCAGTGGCGCAGCTGGGCCGCCAACGAGGAGGGCATCACCGGCGAGGCCCTGCTGGACTTCATCAACGATGAACTGTTCACCTACCTCAAGGAGATGCCCCTGAAGGGCTCCCATCCCAATCTCGCCAAGGTGGTGCGGGGGGTGTTTGAGGGTGCCTACAACTACATGAAATCGGGCCAGCTGCTGCGGCAGGTGATCAACAAGGTGAATGGCATTGATTTTAACAATCTGGCGGATCGCAAGCACTTCGGTGATGTGTATGAGCAGCTGCTCAACGATCTGCAGAGCGCCGGCAATGCTGGTGAGTACTACACGCCCCGAGGCGTCACCAGCTTCATGGTGGAGCGCATCGATCCCAGGCCGGGAGAGTCATTGCTTGACACCTCCGGAGGCACAGGCGGCTTCGTCACCTGCTCGATCCGCCACATGCGCGAGCGCTATGTGAAAACGGTTGCTGACGAGCAGGCGATGCAGGGGGCGCTGGGGCTGATCGAAAAGAAGCCGCTGCCCTACATGCTCTGCGTCACCAACATGCTGCTGCACGGCATCGAGGATCCCAGCTTCGTGCGGCACGACAACACCCTGGCCCGGCCGTATCGGGATTACGGGCCTGGCGATCAGGTGAAGATCATCCTCACCAACTGCCCGTTCGGCGGCCAGGAGGAAGACGGCATTCAGGACAATTTCCCGGCCCAGTTCCGCACCCGCGAAACAGCCGATCTGTTTCTGGCCCTGTTCATCCGCCTGCTCCAGCCCGGCGGCCGTGCGGGCGTGGTGTTGCCCGATGGCACGTTGTTCGGCGAAGGGGTGAAAACCCGGCTGAAGCAGCAGCTGCTGGCCGAGTGCAACCTGCACACGATCGTGCGGCTGCCCAATTCGGTATTCAAGCCCTACGCCAGCATCGGCACCAACCTGCTGTTTTTCGAGAAGGGAACGCCCACCGAGGAGATCTGGTACTACGAGCAGCGCGTGCCGGCTGGCCAGAAGGCCTACTCGATGACCCGCCCGATCCAGGCGGAGCACTTCGATGACTGCGTGGCCTGGTGGGGCGGCCCCAACCGTGAAGCCCGCGTGGAAACGGAGCAGGCCTGGCGGGTGCCGATCGCCCAGATCCAGGAGCGCAATTTCAACCTCGACCTCAAGAACCCCCACGTTGTGACCGAAGTCCACGGTGACCCCGAGGAGCTGCTGGCTGAGCTGCAGACCGCCGAGCAGAAAGCCGCTGCACTGCGCGACCAGCTCAAGGCGATCCTGGCCGAGGCGCTGCTGCGATGAACGCCGAGCGCCTCCTGGCCCTTTTTGAGCCCATTAGCGAAGCGCCTGATGCGATCCCCAGGCTGCGGCGCTTCATCCTTGACCTGGCGGTGCGGGGGAAGCTAGTGGAGCAGGATCCGGAGGATGAGCCGGCGGAGGAGCTTCTAAACAGAGTTTCTGCTGATATTTCTGATTATCAACAGACTTTCAATATCCGAACCTACAGGGAGAAGGGGGATTCTTCCTCGGGGCCGCCCTTCAGGCTTCCGTCGGGATGGCAATGGACTCGTCTCTCGAGGGTGTTCCGATCAATCACCGATGGAGATCACCAGGCGCCGCCAAGGGCGGATGAAGGCGTGCCATTCTTAGTCATCAGCGATATCCGAAGTGGCGTCATCGATTACAACGGAAGCAGATTCGTTCCTGCTTTGTATTACGAAAGTCTCGATACCGCGCGTAGACCCGCTATTGGTGATCTCCTGTACACCCTGGTCGGCTCGTTTGGAATTCCTGTTGTCGTTCGGGAGGCGACCCCTTTCTGCGTGCAAAGACATATTGGCATCCTTCGGCCATCGTGGCTGATTCCCGTTGACTTCCTTGCACTCTTGATGGACAGCATGCTTGTTTACAAGCAAGCATCTGATATCGCGACTGGTATTGCTCAAAAGACCGTTCCGCTTGGGGGGCTTCGGAGTGTGCGCGTCCCCCTCCCACCCCTCGCCGAACAACACCGCATCGTCGCCAAGGTCGATGAACTGATGGCCTTCTGCGATCAGCTGGAGGCCGCCCGCCAGCAGCGCGAACAGTGCCGCGAGCGCCTAGTGGCCGCAAGCCTGCAGCGCCTCAACCAGCTTAGCCAGGATTCAAAGGCCTTCCGCAGCGACGCCCGCTTTGCCCTGCAGGTGTTGCCCAGCCTCACCACCACCCCGGCCCAGATAAAGCAGCTGCGTCAGACGATCCTAAACTTGGCGATGCGCGGCAAGCTGGTGGAGCAGGATCCGGAGGATGAGCCGGCGGAGGAACTGCTTCGCTGTATTGCTGCTGATCGGAGCCTCCTGCAAAGAACAAGAGGGCGGCTTCGCAACGAGGAGATCAAGCCCATACCTAGTGATCTTGTTCCGTATGAGCTTCCTCAGAGTTGGAAATGGGCTCGATTTGGAGACATCATGTACTCACGGGATGGCGAGAGGGTTCCGGTATCGAAGGATGAGCGCAGCCGACGCGCCAAGACGTATGACTACTACGGCGCCTCTGGTGTCATTGACAAGATCGACGGCTTCCTGTTTGACAAGCCCTTGCTGCTGATTGGAGAGGATGGCGCAAATCTTCTAAATCGGTCAACTCCGATTGCTTTCATTGCGCGTGGAAAATATTGGGTGAACAACCATGCCCATGTTTTGGACGGGATTAGCGAGGAGTTTCTTCGTTTTATCGAGCTGACAATCAATGCAACTGACCTGGCTCCTTATGTGACTGGCACTGCCCAGCCCAAGATGAATCAGGCCAAGATGAACAGCATTCCGGTGGCTCTCCCGCCCCTCGCCGAACAACACCGCATCGTTGCCAAGGTCGACGAACTGATGGCGCTCTGCGATCAGCTGGAGAAGCAGCTCAGCCAGGCCGATCAGGTCAGGCGCGGCCTGCTACTTGCGGTGTTGCAAGAGGCGTTGACGGAGCCCGACAGGGCGCTCATTGCAGCGGCCAGGGCTTTCGCGGCATGACAGAAACTTTTATCCTGGAATCGAGCAACTCGGCCGATCGCAGCATGCGGATCGACAGCCTGCTGCTGGAGAACTTCAAGGGCTTCGTGCGCCGCGAGCTGCTGTTTCATCCCCAGTTCACCCTGATCGTTGGTGAAAACGGGAGTGGTAAAACATCCGTTCTCGATGCTTTGGCGGTTGCCATCGGCAGCTGGTTTCTCGGCGTCTCAGGTGTTGAAACGCGCCACATCCGGCCAGAGGAAGTGCGCCTTGAAGCGTTCCCATCCGACGCCGGCACCAACTGGGAAGGGCAATATGCCTGTGTTGTGGAGGCCAGCGGATCCATCCTCCATCAACCAATCACCTGGCGGCGCAGTCTGAATGGCCCCGGCGGCCGCACAACCCGCATCGACGCAGCCGAAATCAGGAACCAAGCCGAAAAAGCAACCCGCGCAGTCCGTGATGGCCTTCCAGTGCTGCTACCCCTGGTGTCGTACTACGGCACTGGCAGGCTTTGGAACACGCCAAGGGAGCAGGGCCAGGTAAAAGAACCGCCGGCCGGCTTGCTGGCCAAGGAGTTGTCGCGTCTGGATGGCTACAAAACCAGTGTGGACCCTCGCCTTTCGGTGGGCGCGCTCGTCCAGTGGATCGCCCGCCAGTCCTGGCTCACCTTTCAGGATGGAGGCAAGGAGAACCCCATTTTTCAGGCCGTCCGCCATGCCCTGATGTGCTCCATCCCCGGTGCAGAAGAGGTGCGTTTCGACGCCAAGCTCGGAGAAGTGGTGATCCGTTTCGCCAATGGTGACCAGCAACCGTTCATGAACCTCAGCGATGGCCAACGTTCGATGCTGGCTCTTGTGGGCGACCTGGCTCAGAAGGCAGCCACCCTCAACCCTCACCTCGGCGCTGATGTGCTTCAGGAAACCGAAGGTGTGGTGTTGATCGATGAACTCGATCTGCACCTCCATCCCACCTGGCAGCGCCATGTGATCGAGGATTTGCGTTCCACATTCCCCAGGCTCCAGTTCATCTGCACCACCCATTCGCCCTTCCTCATCCAATCGCTGCGCTCAGGCGAGGAGCTGCTGATGCTGGAAGGTCAGCCCACAGCGAAGTTGGGCGACCTCTCCATCGCGGCCATCGCCGAAGGAATTCAGGGGGTGCCGGATACAAGTGTGAGCGCTCGCTATGCCGAGATGAAAGACACAGCCAAATCCTTTCTGCAGGAGCTGCAACAAGCAAGCCACACACCGGCAGACAAGCTGGCCATATTCAAAGAGAAACTGGCCGAAGCATCCGCTCCATTCGCCGATAACCCTGCCTTCCAGGCGCTGCTGGAGCTGGAACTCGTTGCGAGGCTGGGGGCCGAAGAATGAGGCCGATTCGGCGCGGTGCTTCACCCCGCCAGGGTGACTTCACCAACTACCGCGACGCTCTCCCTGATTTGGTGAGCAGGCTTGGCATGTACTGCAGCTACTGCGAACGCTACGTCCCTACCCAGCTTGCCGTTGAACACATTCAACCTAAGGGGCTTCCTGCTTTTAGGGCCCTGGAAGGGCGATGGGACAACTTCTTATTAGCTTGCGTGAATTGCAATTCTACTAAAAAGGATAAACTAGTCCTTTTATCTGATATCCTACTTCCCGATCGGGACAACACCTGTTCTGCATATCACTACAGCGAAGATGGCAAGATTCAGGCTTCCCCCCACCTCAGCCCCCAGGCTCAGCAATTTGCCCAGGGCACCCTCGCGCTTGTAGGCCTTGACCGGCGGATCCAAGTTTTCACTGATGCCAACGGCCGCTTGATTGCCCTCGATCGAGTCAAGCAGAGGATGGAAGCATGGCTGGTAGCTATCCACGCAAGGGAGACGCTTGCATTACAGCCAGGAAATACTTTGTTAGGGAGACTCTGGAAAACCAGGCCAATCTGAGGGAAAATGTCCATGCGATCGCTGGCGCGCACTGGGATGATGGGCAGTAAGCAGCTCGGATTCGG
>Ga0208594_1000318_pt1 | contig 11770 bp, 8 predicted proteins | sample LakMenEpi14Sep10_FD_150699 | JGI IMG/M metagenome (GOLD analysis project Ga0208594, IMG submission 150699) | Freshwater microbial communities from Lake Mendota, WI - 14SEP2010 deep hole epilimnion (SPAdes) | ecosystem: Environmental > Aquatic > Freshwater > Lake > Epilimnion/Euphotic zone ...
AAGTAGTGCTAGAACTTTACGGTACTTTCTTATCGCTACCTGGACTTAGCAACTCTTATATATCTTTCTGAGCTAACTTCAACACACTCTTATTGGTAATGGAAAGCAGCAGTCTATATTTGTTTTTCTTTATCCTATTTTTACCAGTGTGTACTATCAGTTAGTATGTATTTATTGGCTTATTTACTGTGAATGTGCGTGTTACAGATATGCTTATTATACACCAATTTATCAATTATTCAGCTAGATTATTTAATCTATATTATACTCGAGCTGTATTGCTCTCTTGAGTATATTTACATGTAATGAAGACCTCCTATCCTGTTGTTTACAACCAATCCAAACCACGGGACAAATAATTAATGTGGTCAGATGCAACAGGGGCCAATTTGTGGTCTGTAGCAGGGCAGCCACTAGTAAGTACCTTTACTTTGGGCCTGCACTATGCAAAATGTATTTTTCAAACTTTGTAAGGTAATTGTTAGTTGTTTACTTAAACAAAAACGTTTTGGTCGTGCAAGACTCTTTGTTTCAGTCAAAAAACTTACAATACCCCTCCCACAACACGGAGAGAGAAAAAGAGAAAGCGAAAGTGACCAGGGGTCGACTTGAGATAAAACAAGACCGGCGCATGCACCAGTGAAGGGGGGGTGGATAAGTTTTTCAGTGGCAGACTATTGAGAGAAAAATATGATTGACACGGTGTATCAATAACGCTGTCTGATATGCTCTTGATATCAACCTGGTTATTTAATTATCAATGTGGACTTTTATTGATATTAAATATGATCAAAACCAAACTTAGATTTGGTTAGTACACCTGCCAAGAAAAAGTAATCTTTCCTCCTTTAGGACGTCTAAAGCAGTCTTGGTAGTAGGCGAGGAATAAACTGGACTCCAAAGGGAGAACAGTTTATGCTTCGACGATTTTCTTCTCTGCGTATAATTTACCCTGGGGAGTGTCCCCAGCAGCTAAAAGGCAATTGCAAAAACGTGGCAGGTAGTTGTATGCTCAATTAACTGTGCCACGTAAAATTACACGTCCTTACTACCGCAGTTATCCTTATGAATGGGATAGACAAGGTTGGTTCAGATTTGGTAGACTAAAAGTCGCAACTTTTATTATGCTCACGCTGTGCCTCAACTCTATTTCTATATCCGTGCGAGAGTGAATATTGTCCAAATAAACCAGTGACCCAATATGAGATCTATGCACGACCAGAACTCTCTTTTCCAACGTTCTACACAACGTTTAAATAGATTACTATAAGTTCAATAACAACTGCAAGTGTAAATGCTGTATATCAAGTTTTTATTGGATAGAGGGATACCAATACTAACAAGAATACGGTTTATATGATTATTATATGTAAATAACAATAAGAAGCATTATTTCATACACAATCAATATACCAAACAACATATATAATACAATATGCGAACAAGACAAATGCAGTTATTCTAACAGTGTATATCTAATGAATACCACTCCTTACAGGTACACTATTACCTGGGAATATTTATACAAAAGCAGTTTGTATAAATATGCCTCACCTGGTTATTAACACATCAACGCAGGGGTATGATACCAAAGGAAAAAGGAGAAAGAGAGATAACAAAAAGGAGAACCTTACTTTGTTGGTGAAACCCAAAGGGGCGGATGCCCGGTCAAAAAGGGGAGTCTAGGGAGGTCGGTGGAGGATGAAGAAGAATGAAGAACTGAGGTTGGGAGGGGCCTCTTGGGGCTTTTATTGGCTTTGGGCAGAACGTTCTAGAAAAGGGTGGAACTAGGTAATATGACGAAATTGGGGCAGGGTGTGCCTGGAGGGGGACTTGGCAGGTGGTATTTGAAGAAGGGACAATTAGGTTAAGGAGGCTGGATTATGTACTTAGCCACAATGATGTAAATGGTTTGGGGTGTATGTACAAGACACAAACGTTTGGAAGCCAGAGGGAGGGTGAGTCATATAGGTCCAGTATAAGGAAAAAGTGAAACGTTTCTAAACCAATGGGGAAGGGGAACATTGCATAATAGGACTAGGAGGAGAGAGGGGGAAAACGTTTAAGGATAAACGTGGATGGGGTAAGATAGTATTTTTATAAAAAGGAAAAAATAGGGTCATCCCCATACACTACCTACTAGCACAAATATGAAAACATGAATATTGTTACTCCCGGATTTTTAACAACAAAATTATAGGAATGGGTTTTTTATCAATTTTGTCAATTAAATATAAAGCACAATACTAAATGGTTATCATAATACACAAAACGCAACTTCTGTTATGGTGTCCTTATTAATTAAATACCAAACGCTACATATATGTACCAATGTTGCATTTACTCAACATTATTAGTATTTTCTAAAACCTTATACACAGGATCCATAACGATTTTCATTTCCTTCTGAATAAAAGCTTTATGTGTGACATAAGCCAATCTGGCATAATTTTTGGCAGCTAACTTTACCACTTCGGCATTGTTCTGAACCATGAGTTCGGACAAGGCTAAACAGTAGCGGCTGGTTAGGGCTTCACTAGCGAGTTTTTGGCGCTTCCACATTTCGCGGTTCATAGCGTTTATTTGGGTATTAAGCTGATCACGCAGGCTATCAACATGCTTGAGCAGGATCTTATTCTTAGCTTGCTCACGTTTGAGCAGCTTCTGGAGCTTAACAAGCTCACTGTCACCTGAGTACACAGTTGTATCAGATGCAGGTGAAACAGGCTCATAAATTGAGGTTTCAGGGACATTTCCATCATTGGATTGTCCATCACTATCAGTATCACTGTAAAAGACATGAGAATTGTGGGGATCCACAAATCTATTCCACTCAGTAGGTGGCATGGTGACGTCAGCTAGGGCGTCATCAGCAGCAGTGGGTGGCACATGCTCAGGAGGTAGCTCAGTGAACACCTCATCCATGATGCGGCTGAGAGAGTCGCACACATCAGCCTGGTTGAGGCTGCTAGGTGCGTCCAGCGGAATGGACTCGCTGGTGTAGGCAGGTGGAGGGGTCTCCACACTGTCAAACTGCGCGGCTGGCGCTCCGCAGGTGCTGGTGTTGGAATCTGTTTCCCAACCAGTCATCTCGGCAGATCTGTAAAATGTTAACAGATGCTTTTGTGGTTATTTGTATAACCTAAAGCTTATTGGGCTATTTAATGAAAAACGTACTCAATCTATAGTGAAAGAAGGTGGGATAAAAGTATAGAGAGAAAATTTTCAAAAAGATTTTGTAATAAAAGAAAAGGAACTCTATAAGTGTGAAACATTTAAAGAAATTAAGGACAACAAATATTTCCTTCCAATTCTCATGATACTATCTATGTTAAGTTAAGTAACCTATATATATATGGGACATGTGATGGGTAGGTTATTGGTTGCTATGGGGAGATTATTAGATAAGAGGGAGTGAGATAAAGAGGGAGGAAAGAGAGATACCGCAAGATAGCGTGTGTACTGTGTCCTAATTATACCTTGAACTGTTTTTATGGCTTGTAGAGGTCAAACGTTAAGAATGCGCTACTTATACATCTTTTGTTGAAGTAAAAATGCTGCAACATGCAAAGGTGGTTATAGGCAATCTCTTAAGATTTTATCTATATAGCACATAGTACTTTTCTCATCCTTAATGTATATGCTACAATTCTTTCTTTGGCGGGAAAGAATAGGGTAAAATTATAGTAAATTTAAAAATACAGCCAATTCTTGTCCTTAACAAAGATCAAATCCAGGACCCAAGTGGAGGGTGGTGAAATTTGTTTCTGTCAATGGTGGGCAACGTTTTCAGAGTATGTGCAGGGTAAAGTTTATAAAACGTAAATTTACCTTTTTCGAGACATGTGTTCAACTGATAATTGTAGGAATTGACCTGACAAGAGAGAAATTTATTATTTCATGTGGGTGATTTTTCTAAAAGAGATATGTATTGAATTATTTACGTAGATATGGATAGATTCAATTGAACAATCATCAGCTCAAGGATTCACATCATATGAATATGTAAATACAAGGCGCTGATTTATCCATAATGTTTACAACGTGCAAGGGCCATGATCAGGCACTACATTCGTGTAGTGAAGGGTATAATCCAGATCTTCTAGTGTTTATCCCAAGTGTATCAAACAATCTACCTTACCATTGGGACTCTATAGATTAAGCCTTCATTTCCAGTACTAATACTAAATCATGGACAAAATGACCAAGTTATGGGGACACCACTGCTTATAGTCAGATCTACACATATATAAACAAGGGAATATGTGATTGTTGTACTGTCTTATAGACATAAATATGTCTATGCGCATATATTGATTCAGGTCAATTGTTTCACTCAAGAGTAGTAATTTTTTGAGAAAGATAATTGACAATCAATAAGAACAAATGTTTTTAACGCATGTCTGCTAGGTAATCTGACTGAATTCTATATATGTATAGTCTGATAATGTTCTCCCCAAAGATCATGTCTAAAGATTTTGCAGGGAAATGAGGAGCGGTATAATACAGCTGATACTTATGTATGTATCATAAAACCCGATCTCAAGGAGGATCAAATGATTTAATATTTGTTTCTGGAAAAGAACTGGATGCCTATCGAACTAATTTATTCTATATGATACACAGGATAAGGAAAATATATGTCAAACGTTGCTATCTTAAGATTTAAATATACTTTTTGCGTGAAGTATTTATTTCACGAAAAATGGGAAGTGTGCCCACCTTTGTAAGGTTCCAAACAATAGTTTCATAAGCTGGCCAACAATGTGTCCTGACAATCGCGCATATGACGCACTGTTAAGATTAATTGTAATGATTCCAACCATATTACATAATGCTATCATGTAAGTGAAAGAAGACTTAACGTTAAGTACTAATACCAATACAAATGGCTGTTATTCTTACATATGTATGCTATATAATACCAGTGTATTTTACCAGTGTACCTTCTAGAGGGAAAAAGGACAGCAAGGAGAGTAAAGAAGATGGGACAGGGGTGCGAAATAACCTGTTTAAACCAGTATCAACGCATGCAGGGCTAAATTCGTTAGGATCTTAGGAGGGGTGAACTAATTGCGCTCAGTTTTAAACGTTCAGTACAGTGGATTCACTTGTGAGACACAGAGTGATTCAACATGATGCACTTGAGTGTTTATCTGCTGCTACTTATGAGCATCACTCCAGGTATGTAAAAATTTAAATATTTAAAGTGACAGTATCATGAGATTTTTCTCGAAAATCTTTAAACGTAAGTGACTTAATCTCTTTGTAAACAAAGGAGGGATATTTTTATCAACGTTTTTTTTGTAAAAAGTGACAATATATGAACCTATAAGTTAAGTTAAGGATATGTATACATGCAACTAAAGGGAAAATCATGCAAGACAGAAAAATTTAAAGACAAGGAAGTGGTATAGGAAACTGTGAAGTTATAAAGAGAGAATAAAGTGATTTTTCATGCTTCATTTATAAATCTAATTTTTGTATCTGTTCCTAGCTGAGAGTGGTGAACTAACGCTGAGGGAGCGGATGGCGTTGCAGCGCCAGGAGGCGGTGGCGCGTATGCAGGCCGGCATGGCGGCGGTTGCTACCAAGGAGGCGGCGGTGGCGGCGGCAGAGGTGACGAAGGCGGCTGCTGTGGAGACGTCCACTGTTGTGGCGGTGACTACAGCAAGGACTGGGGCAGGTGTGACTCAGTCATCGGCGGCAACGGCGGCGAGATCTGCTACATCTGTGGCAGGCAGGTTCGGCACGGTGGCGACAACTCGGCGGTGGGTGGTGACACGGAAACCGGAGACGACTACGACGAGGAGGGTGACTATGGCGAGGCAGACGGTGACGACGGTGGCTGGTGAAGATGTGGCGGCCATGAAGCAGAGACCGGCGGTGAGGCAGGAAACTACTACGGCGGTGAGGGAGGTGGCATCCACGACGACTTCCACTACTGTGGCGATGTCGGAGTCAACTGTTGTGTCGACCATGATGGCTGCTTCTACTACGCCCAAGACGTTCACGAGGGAGCTGGTGAAGGCGGTGGTGGCTACGTCCAAGGAGGCGGCGGCGGTGTTTACTGGCACCTTGCTGACTTCGCTGGAGGAGGAGAAGACACCAACTAAGGCTGTTCTGCAGGCGGCGGAGAAGACTGTTGAGGTAAGAAAAAGGATATGAAGAGGGGTGTGTATGAAGGCAGGTAAGTGGGTAGGTAAGTAGGTAGAAGAGGGGTGTAGCAAGTAGGTGTGTTGGTGAGGGAAACACACACTAATAGGTGTTATATCTGCAGGTGATGGGGGACCAGTTGGCGGATAAGTGCAAGGGCTTCTTGGAGAACTCGCTGTGGTCACTGTGGGTGAAGGAGACGACTGTGACGGTGGTGTCCACCGTGATGGGGTTCCTCTTCTGCGGAAGAACGCTGTGGTACTGCGCTCATCCAGGGCCACACGGGAAGGCGTTCCCAGTTGACCAGTAAGTATCTTGTGACACTTGTACCTAAAGTATAGTTAGCACAAAGGATAGGTACTAAACTTACCTTGTAAACAGAGGTCCAGACTAGACTGTACCGTATATAGGTTTTTTCATGCACACAATTTTTACCAAACAGACTAAACTGCAGGAGGAGGAATGAGAGAGGAAGATAATATAAATGATGCATGTAATTTTTCAGGTATCAGAAAAACCTTTATTTTATGTATTTTTTTGAAGGAATTTTTAAATTGTTTTTAGGTGGATAACGGTAGCTATTGTCCACATCATCATGCTGATGTGCACGGGGCTGGTGGAGTCATGCAAGAGGCTGACGTGCAAGAAGGAGGTTCCTGGACAGACCTTCGAAGAGAGGTGTGGACCAATATATGTACTATAAAACCGGTACTGTACTTACATGTAATTACCAACACGTTATCTACATGATTAGATTTACTACCAATATAAAAAAATTTAAAATATTTTATGTAACACTGCTTACAGTAGTGTGTAATTTTTGAATTTTTTGTTATTATTATTATACCAAACATAACTTTTACAGCGGATAAGTTATATACAAAAGAGCGGGTATGTTGTAATGGTCAGTACCATTATTATAATGTTTAAATAATTGCTATAACATGTGTTTTTAAGTTACAGGAGAGTGGACATTGAGGACCAGGACGAGACCAACCAGGACGGGTGTCAGGGGGACAGACAGGAGGAGTCCATTAGGGAGACACCAATCATCAAGAAGACCAAGAGGACGAACCGGAGAAAGACCAAGGTCAAGGTGGTGGTGGAGGCCATCCCAACCGACAGGGTGACGAGGAACACGGCTAGGGTAAGTACCTGGGTTACCATATACTTACTTGTTTAAGACGTGTATGCGTATTTTAACAGGCTATATATTTTTCATAGCTACTGGCTCAAGATAATCAGAAGGCCAAGAATGTGGTACTCAGGAAAAGGAGAAACTAGGCTCATTTTCTCAAGTAAGAATTTTTAACTGTTAAATCACGCAAATATGTAAGTTTCAAAAGGGGGTGCAAATTGCAAATTTTTGTAAAGATTAAACTGTTGTAATCTTCAGAAAATATTCATATTTCGCATAGGAATGTTTCCTGGAGGTCGTCTTATTATTCTTGTATTACTTCTAGTTCTCCAAGGTTTAGATGCAGTGTGTCTTTGCAGTATCACAATTAGTCTAAAAACTATCGCAAATAATATGCCAACAACAATTTGCAAACCTAGTAAACTGTAATCAAAAATAGAGGCGGTAACTAAATCTTTCCATAAACCTGCATATTTGATCTTATCAAATAAACCTTGTAAGATAAAAAGGGGTACCGAAGAATTTGTTATTTTCACTTCTCTGGTACTTACTGTATCTACATAGGTGATGGTTAGTCCTTCACTTTCTACACTTACCTCAGCGGCATTGTGTACCTGATAGGGGGCACGAGTCATAACTTGAGTCGAGCCTATGCTACCTGTAACTTTTACTTTTGCTAACTTATCCTGAATAAGTATGCTATTGTCCGCTAATCTAATGCTTGAAGGTGGCTTTATCTTACTGAACTTACATGTCTTAACTATTCTACCTAGATCTCTAGAGACTAGACTAGATTCACAATTCTGTTCTAACCTGTGTAACTGACAGACAGTGTGAGAGAATTTTGACAAGGTGTGACAATTTAAAGCCTGATAATGACTTCCAAGGGGAGACTTGACAAATTGCTGTTCATTATTTGGACCCATAAGTTGAATACCTTCATAATTTACCGGGATGTATAGGGGCAAACTTTGAGTATTTTCTGGGTACCAGACTTCTACAAGACATTTGACGGACTGTGTATAACTTTGACAAGTTTTGACAAAGACTTCATCCTTTTTCAATACTCCTAGACAAGATATACCATAGTACATACCTTGTAAATTAGGGGGATATATACCAGAGGTAAGAGAGTCTAAAGTATTTAGGAGGGTGACTAATTTAAGTTGGAGATCTTTAAGTTCATACTCAAAAGTTAAGAACGCATGATCTACAGTGCTACTTTTATCATGATCCATTTTTAAATCATTGACAGTCCAAGTATTTAGCACTTTTGCCCATTCAGCTTTTACAACAGCAACAATAGTTGTTAAATCTGCCTGACTAACTAATTTATAAGTAAAAGAGCAATCAGGGTTGGTAGCTGCAATAATTGTGGGGCTAATATATTTTAAGAGAGCTTTTCCTATGTCACTTATATCACTAATGTACTCAGTACTTTTACTAAGTGAACGTTGCGCTCCTAAATGTATAGTGGTATCTGCTACAAGGGGCGGATATTTTAACATAGCTGCACTGATATCTTCACATGCTTTTGTGAAGGTATCAATAGATTCCTTGGTTAAATCTACATTAATATCCAAGGTGAGTTCTTTCATTTTCATATTGGAAATGAAAGATACTGTTCCACTTTCAATCAAAAATTCAAAAGTGGCGTGTTCTTTAAACAGTAACGGAAGTAACAACCAAAACAAGCATATCTTAGATATCTTCATGGTGAGACAGGACTAAGATCTTTATCTACCTTTAAATGTGGTTGATTACAACGATGCGGACAGGAAGGCTGTTGAAGGGGGTGTGACCACAGCAGGAGGGGTCTCACAACAACAATGTCTCGCTATCTGTATATCTTTAGCTTAAAGCTATCTGCAACACAAGGGGGGTGATTATCATCCATTTTCTTCTCCAGTCAGGGTACTCTAGTACGTTCTGATCCGGTTGAAGAAAAACAAACAGGACTGGTGTACACTTGTATATTTTTCCACACTGACAACAACAACAACAACAACAAGTATCTAGTAGACGGCTGGGTAGAGCTGATAAAGGGGAGAGCTTGCTGGGATTCACACGCAGAAGTTTTTCTCAATGTTTTTCTATCAAAATGGACCTACAACACTTATATTCACCAAACAAGAGCAGTTTATCCACAATGTGTCTTTATGCAGGTCCAGGTATCCTAGGAATGTTATCATATAGACAACCCAAAAATTTGTCCATCCAATAATTTACTCTGTTGTAATATTCACGTGTCACTGTTCCTCCACTTGTCACAAGCGGTTCATGGTACCAGCTGTTGTAGAACAAACCGAGACCATCCTCTGTATACTCAGTGGTTTGGGCAGAGATGTGAATAATGGGCACTCCTAAAGCTTGGCCTATGAGATGTCCATTGTATTGCATAATGGCTAGTCTATCCTTTTTCTGATGATAAATATCAGGGGTGTCATGCATTCTAGAAGTGACAGGGGCAATGAGAACTACAATGGGACCACTATACTGTTCTTGGCAATGGCGGATCGCCTGGGCAAATCCGGCAATGTGTAGACTTATGTCAGCTGCAGGGTGATTTTCATTTTCATAAAATTCCACAAAAACTGGCATATAATTCTGCGTACCTATTAGTCTAATAACTGATAGGACTCTATGGATGAGTGATTTATCATGAGTTTTGGGAGCATTGAACAATTGATCAGCACTGGCAGGGACTAGATAATCATAGTTGGAGGTGGAAGAAATATTTATAATGTTATGTTTCAAGCCAGGGGGTTGGTAAAATAAACCATCACGGCCTAAACAAACAGCTTGAGCGGCTGTTCGCCAAAGGGGATCTTTTGACAAATCAGCAATACTGCGGGGTCCATTGGTATGGATAACTAGGCAGTTTTGGGGGTGATTGATATTGCAATGGGGGTGAACCACACTACAAGCGGGGCAGAAACGGGGATGAGCAACCATCCAGGACTGGAACCTTTCAAATTCAGCCTCAGGGATAACACTAGCATGCCTTTGACAAATAAGCATACTTTTAAAATGTTGAATGTTTTCCAGGAACAGGAACCCTTTGTATGTATCATGGAACACTGAATAAGTCTTGCTAATTTCCTGCCTATGAACCTTCTTTTCCTGTATTGACATCAGCTGCCTGATCCAGGGGTTCTCTAACTCAGGTGGAACAAACAAGGTATCCATGACTACATCAGGTCTAGCTAACATTGCTAATATGGCAGCTAAACGCATCATCAAATTGGGGAACTTCATGACAGAGATCTTTGTTTCCTGCTTTTTGTTCCTACTGTTAACAAACGCAGCCCAATCCATACTTATAGTAGGTGGCAATGGGGGGGTGTCAACATCAGTGGGTTCTGTTTTCACTTGTTGCTCATGTTCTGTCTCTTTTAAATACCTTTCCAAAAAGTTCATCTTAGGAGGCTTTTCTATCGTAGAAGTTGCTTCCATGGATGTACTAGGTATAGGAATCGGACTGGAGGGTGTGGAAGGTACTATTACTTTCCAGGACCATAACTGGGAGGTGGCAGGCAAATTTACTATCTCCTCTTCCTCAGTACTAGTCTTTAACTTTTTGCTAGATGTGGAGGAAGTGCTACTCTCACTATCACTGCTTGACATTTTGTATCACTATGTATGAATTCTCAGATTTTTATAACAACTGATATATGACTCCTGTAAATACACATAATATTTTTAGGTTGTTATGATTTACTGCAACTGTTTCAATGGATATATATATCTATGTAAATAAATGTGAAAATTTGTGTTTTTAGGCTATGGCGGAACTGGAGGACATCCAGAACATGCAGGGGGCAGTGGCTTCAACGCCTGCTTTGATGGACATGTCTGTGCCTGCTGAGGCAGGTGCTGTGAATATCAATCCAGAGTGAGTTGTGTTTTGTAAGTATGAGAGAGTGTGTAAATATTGCGTGTGTTTATCAAAATGTGTACTGTTATGTGTTAACCAAAGATTTGTATAAGGAGAGAGAAAAACTGTATTATGTCTTTAACTGATCTTATGAGGCTGTGCATTTACTGTATTATAGTTTTTAAACGCAAGGTGTATGTAATATGTGAGGTAAAAAGAGAGAAATTAAAAGCGGTGAGAGTCTATGTGTATGACAGAAAAAGAAATATATGAAGTGTGTGTGTTTTTATGGTAGTAGACAAATGTATTTTTGTAGTGAAAATATCAGTATTGAAATGCAAAAAGAATTGGCGTATACCCCTCCCTTAAGCGAGAGAGAGAAAAAAATTAATTTGTTGTTCCAAAGGTTTGAAAAATATGTAATCGGAATAAATGTATTATGCTTGTGTAATGGTGTAATATATGAATATAGACGAATTTTGGCAAATATTGGTTTGACCCCTCCCTTAAGCAAGAGAGAGAAAAAAATTGTGTGGTCTAAAGTGTTGAAAAGTATGTCCTAGTAAAATGTGCTTTGTTTATAAAACTAAATATATATA